>OKPH01000004.1_pt1 | contig 197846 bp, 213 predicted proteins | sample 1613951 | NCBI WGS metagenome assembly OKPH01 (sample SAMN04436894, study PRJEB24849) | human gut metagenome | biome: human gut; feature: NICU; material: stool | host: Homo sapiens | place: USA: Saint Louis, MO | collected 2012-06-12
TTCAAGATGAGAGCTCGTACGAAAGTACGGGCTTTTTTCTTTTATATTCTCCAACAGGGGGGATGAGAATCCCCGACCGGGGTTCGACAAAACCCGTAGGCCCGTGCAAGCGTAGCGCCGCCGGGCGAAACGTTGTCAGCAGTCTGAGCCCGTATTGCGATACGGGCTGTCACGATTAATTGTTCAGTTTCCCTGCGCTTTGCTCTCTCACGACAGAAGTCGTCTGCCCCGGATTCGCAGCCGGTTCATCCTTACGCTCTCCCAGCCAGTAATCGGCATTTTTAATTCCCAGTCGAACCGGATCAAACTGTGGATCCAGTCCCTGTGCATTCTGGGTTTCATAATCCTTAAGGCTGACAAAGGCTTTTTTATGTAAAAGTACAATGGCAATAATGTTAAGCCATGCCATCATCCCAACCCCAATATCCCCCAGTCCCCATGCGAGATCCGCGGTGCGGACGGTCCCGTACACTGTGGAAGCCATCAGACATAATTTGAGCAGGAATGTCAGCCAGGGACGGTGAATTTTACGGTTGATGTAGGCGATATTGGTTTCGGCGATATAGTAGTACGCAATAATGGTGGTAAAGGCGAAGAAGAACAGCGCAATGGCAACAAAGTAATTACCAAAGCCCGGCATCATACTTTCCATCGCCGTCTGAACATAGCCAGGACCTGCGGCCACGCCTGCAATCCCCGTATAGAGTGCAGCGCCATCGACGCCCTGAACATTATACAGCCCGGTGATCAGCAGCATAAACCCGGTCGCGGAGCAGACAAACAGCGTATCGATATAAACTGAGAAGGCCTGCACCAGCCCCTGTTTCACCGGATGGCTCACCGCTGCCGCAGATGAAGCATGCGGTCCGGTCCCCTGTGCCGCTTCGTTGGAATAGACGCCGCGCTTAACGCCCCACATAATCGCCTGACCCAGAATCGCGCCAAAGCCCGCTTCAAAGCCAAAAGCACTTTTCCAGATCAGCAGAATAACACCAGGAAGCTCGGTAATATTAATCGCGATAATAACGCAAGCCACAATAATATAGCCGAGTGCCATAAACGGAACGACCATACTGCTAAAACTGGCGATCCTTTTCACACCACCGAAAATAATAAAGCTTAACAGTACGGCAAGTAATGCCGCCGTGACATTGGGATCAAGCCCAAAAGCTATCTCCAGGCTGGCGCCAATCGAGTTTGCTTGAACCCCTGGCATTAATAAACCGCAGGAGAAAATGGTGACGACTGCAAATAACCATGCATACCATTTGACCCCTAATCCTTTTTCGATATAAAAGGCAGGACCGCCACGATATTCACCGTTGATTTTTTCTTTATAAACCTGGCCCAACGTAGATTCCACAAACGCTGAGCTGGCACCCAAAAACGCCACCATCCACATCCAGAAAAGTGCGCCCGGTCCACCGAAGGTGATTGCGGTGGCGACACCAGCAATGTTTCCGGTCCCTACTCGCCCTGCCAGCGTCATCGTCAGTGCCTGGAAAGACGATACCCCTGCATCGGTAGGACGCCCCTGGAACATCAAGGTAATCATATGTTTTATATGACGTAACTGCAAAAAACGACTACGTAATGAGAAATAGAGACCGACACCCAGACATAAGAATATTAACGCCGGGCTCCAGATAACACCGTTAATTGCACCAACCAGTTCGTTCATGTATGACCCTCAACGTGATGTTCCAGGGAAACGGTTCCCCATGGGATTTTCTTGTTAGAATGTTGTTTGAATCAGTACGAAACATAGATAATTACCCTCAATACACCAACTTAATTTTTACAACTTAGTAACATTATGTGACAACATTCACGTTTAAATTTGAACGAACAATTAGCGCGATCATGATATTCATGGGTATTTTGTGGATATTATAAATACGCATCACATTTCGCCAGGCGTGATAAAAACCCACCGCTGAAATGAATACCGAAATGATGAATTCCGCACGACAGGCGATCTATTAAAAGATAACCAGGCGCGAGAAGAGCCCAGGAATAAAAGAAGCTTCCCGGCATGATGCCGGGAAGGGATTACTGAAGAAGGATAAAACGGTAATGTTTTACCTTCAGTCGGAATAGACTTGCAACGTCCGCTGACACAGTGCCGAACGCACGCAATCCTCTTTCGTGAAGCGTACCACCCCAATCATCTCATCTTCCTCAAAACGTGACATCGCGTCGCTCAGCCCGGATTTCACGCCGGATGGCAGGTCACACTGGGTAATGTCACCGTTAACGATGACCGTCACGTTCTCCCCGAGGCGCGTTAAGAACATCTTCATTTGCGCAGCGGTCACGTTCTGAGCCTCGTCAAGAATGACGACCGCATTTTCAAATGTACGTCCGCGCATATAGGCGAACGGCGCGATTTCCACCTTGCCAATCTCTGGTCGCAGGCAGTACTGCATAAAGGATGCACCCAAACGCTTCACCAGCACGTCATAGACGGGTCTGAAGTACGGGGCAAACTTCTCCGAAATATCGCCGGGCAGGAAGCCGAGATCTTCATCCGCTTGCAGTACCGGACGGGTAACAATAATACGCTCCACGTCCTTATGGATCAGCGCTTCCGCCGCTTTGGCTGCACTGATCCAGGTTTTCCCGCATCCGGCTTCACCGGTTGCAAAGATGAGCTGTTTACTCTCGATAGCATTCAGGTAGTGCGCCTGAGCCTCATTGCGCGCCACAATTGGAGAATGATCACGGCTGTCTCGGGCCATGCCAATTGCTTCTACGCCACTCATCTGCACAAGCGAGGTGACCGATTCTTCTTCACGCTGTTTATGGCTACGTGAGTCCCGTCTCAGCACACGTTTTGCCTCGCGACGAGCTTTGATCACTGCTTTTTGTCTTCCCATGGATAGCACCTTGAGTTGTTGGTATTCATCACACGTGCCAGCGTCGGCACGATTATGCGCACGAACATCAGAGGGTTGGCTTCCTTGTAAGCCATTGCTTGCTTTATCAGATGACGATACAGAACGGCTACGCGCACCAGTCTGCACGTCGGTCGAATCAGATTCTTGAGGAGAGGGGGAGAATTTAGTGGTGAGGAAATCGCTGCCGGAGTCTGAGCCTCCGCGCCGGGTGCTGCGGTTGTTATGTTTACCTTGTCCAGTACAGGACGCAACCATTCGCGATCTCCATAGTGATTCAGCATCACTGCCGGGAACTACCGCTGTCTTATCTTAAGTACATCAGGAGTTATCATAAATGCAACATTTATTTTACCTGATTGCAACTTTTCAGACTGCTCCTGCAGCGGACTCAGTCTTATATAGAAATATTACAGAAATATAACAATATGTTTGTCATAGGAAAAAATAATGTCCCCGCGAACTCTCGCAGGGACAATTATCAGGCTTCAATCAGATCTTGCGCGAGATACGCGTTCCGGTCGCGCACGCCCGGCAGGGCAAAGAAGTAGCCGCCGCCGATGGGTTTTACATACTCTTCCAGCGCTTCGCCGTTTAAGCGCTTCTGCACGGTCAGGAAGCCCTTTTCAAGGTCATGCTGATAGCAGACGAACAGCAGCCCCATATCGAGCTGGCCTGCGTTGGTCACGCCGAGGGAGTAGCTGTAGCCACGACGCATCATCAGGCTGGACTGCGTCTCTTTGGTGCGCGGATTGGCGAGGCGAATATGGCTGTCCAGCGCAATCACATCGCCATTGGGATCGCGGGCATAGTCGGGCACATCATGCTCATGCGTCATACCGAGCGGCGCCCCGCTCTGCTTGTCGCGGCCGAAAATGGTCTGCTGCTCTTTCAGCGGCGTGCGGTCCCAGAACTCCACATGGAACTGGATAATGCGCACCGCCTGGTAGCTGCCGCCGACGGCCCACGCCGGTTCGCCCTGATCCGCTGTCACCCACACCACCTCTTTCATGAGCGCAGCATTGCTGCTGTCCGGGTTGGCCGTGCCGTCCTTAAAGCCCAGCAGGTTAACCGGCGTCTCTTTCCCTTTACTGCGCGCAGCGTGGTCAGAGATAAACCCTTCCCGCTTCCAGCGCACGCTGAGCAGATCCGGGGTGTGCTTGATGATATCGCGCAGGGCGTGGATCACCGTGTCCTGGGTATTGGCGCAAATCTGCAGGAGCAGGTCGCCATGACACAACCCCGCGTCGAGGGAATCGTTTGAAAAACGCGTCATTTTTTGCAGCGCTTTCGGCTTCTGCTTTGTCAGGCCGTAGCGGCCATCAAACAGCGACTCTCCGACCGACACGGTAATGGTCAGGTTATCGGGCGCGATAAACGCCCCGAGAATACCGGAGTCCATTGGCGGCAGGCGCGGATTCGGCGTGTCCGGCGCCGGTCCACCTGCGGTCAGAAACGCAATGCGTGCCGTCAGCAGGCGGAACAGACGTTCCAGATCGGCTTTATCGCTGGCCAGCGAATCAAAGGCCACCAGCATCATGGAGGCCTGCTGCGGCGTCAGAATGCCCGACTGATGATCGCCGTAAAAAGGCTGCGTCTCCATGCGGGCATTGGGGGACAGCGTGCCGGGTGCGCTTTGCGGTTTCGCCGCATGCGCCACCGGGCAGCCGCCTGCAAGGGCAAGCGCGCCGCCCAGCGCCCCTACCCCTTTTAACAACCGACGACGGGAAGGTTCTACCTCGTCGAACTTACCATTCTTGTTCATCGTGCTTAGTCCAGACCCAGTACGCCGCGCAGCAGAGAGAGATCTTCCGCCAGGGCGGTAATCGGGCCTTTCAGCGCATTACGGTCGGCGTCGGTCAGCTTATCGTACGTTTCAAATCCGTCTTTGGTACGGTATTTCGCCAGAATGGTGTCGACTTTTTTGAAGTTGGCATCCACTTTTGCCAGCAGTTCGCTGTTCTCTTTCTGCAGCTGAGGACGCAGCAGATCGACAATTTTCTGCGCACCGTCGACGTTGGCCTGGAAGTCCCAGAGGTCGGTGTGGCTGTAGCGATCTTCTTCACCGCTGATTTTGCTTGCGGCCACTTCTTCAATCAGACCCGCCGCGCCGCCCACCACTTTTGACGGTGGGAAAGCCAGCTCGCTGATGCGCTTTTGCAGTTCCAGCACGTCGCCGTTCAGCTGTTCGGCGTATTTTTCCATCCCTTTGGTGGTGTTGTCGCCAAACAGGGCTTTCTCCAGACGGTGGAAGCCGGTGAATTTCGGATCGGCGGCCTTCTGCTCGAAATCATCTTCGCGGGCGTCAATGCTGCCATCAAGGTCTGAGAACAGCTCGGCAATCGGCTCGATGCGCTCGTAGTGCTGACGAGCTGGTGCATAAAGGGATTTGGCTTTTTCGATATCACCGGCTTTCACCGCATCGGTAAAGGCTTTCGTGCCCGCCACCAGATCTGCCGTCTCTTTGGTAACGTATGCTTTATAAGCGGTAATCGCGTCACCCAGGCTCAGCACCGCAGCGCCTTTCGCCGCATCCGCCGTCGCTTCACCTTTAACGATCAGCTTACCCTTAGGATTGGTCAGCAGACCGCAGGTCATTTCATACTCGCCCGGCTGCAGGTTGGCGGTCATCTTCTGGCTGAAGCCAGGGGCGATATTTTCACGCTCTTCGACGACCAGCACCCCTTTCAGGATCTCCCACTCCAGCGCCTTCTGGCTGTGGTTCTGAATAATGAACTGGGTTTTACCGCTGTTCACCGTGAGGGTCATCGGCTCGCACTGCTTGTCATTGACGGTCACTTTGACCTGAGGAACATCGGCCCCCCAGGCGGAAAATGCGGAAGCGAACAGCGCGGCAATGCCTGCGCATAACGCACTACGACGGAACTGAATTGCCATGACTCTTCCCTTTAAAAGTATGTTGTAACTAAATCAACTATTACGGCGCGACGCGCGTCGCCTGTGTGCCGGTACGCGGCGGCATCGCAAACAACACCAGCGCCGGCACCAGATAAATAAAGTACATCGCCACTTCGCTCACGCTCGGTGTCTCCTGGTAACCGAAGATACCTTCGAGCAGAGTGCCGGTCAGAGAATGTGTGGAGAGGACATTGCTGAGATCAAACGCCACGTCCTGGAAGTGGTTCCACAGGCCCGCTTCATGAAAGGCGCGGATCGCCCCAGCCGCCAGCCCCGCGGCGACCAGCAGAATAAACAGGCTGGTCCATTTGAAGAACGCCCCCAGGTTAAGGCGAATACCGCCCCAGTAGAGCAGGAAACCCAGCACGACGGCCGTTGCCAGCCCCAGCACTGCCCCCAGCGGCGGCCAGATGCCTACGTCCTGCTGGAAGGCGGCCAGCAGGAAGAAGACCGATTCCAGCCCTTCACGCGCCACCGCAAAAAAGACCATCATGATCAGCGCCCAGCCGTGATGGTTGCCTTTTTGCAGGGCGTTATCCACCGCCTGCTCCAGCTGGACTTTCACATTGCGGGAGACCTTACGCATCCAGAACACCATCCAGGTCAGAATCACCACCGCAATGACGGCGACAATCCCCTCAAACAGCTCTTGCTCTTTCTGCGGGAACTCGCCGGTGGTTTCGTTGATCAGGATACCCAGGCCCAGACAGAGCGCCGCGGCGAGGAACACGCCAATCCACATGACGCCAATCCAGCGTCCGCGCTGGGTTCGCTTCAGATAACTGGCGATAAGGCTGACAATCAGAGCCGCTTCGAGCCCTTCACGTAACATAATGAGAAATGGAACAAACATGCCGACACCTTAAATGTTTATCGCGGTCAACTGATGCAAAGAAAGGTAAATTCTTGTGATAGTGATTATCATTACGCCGAGAAGAAAAACAAGCGAAATGTGGGATGTTTTGATGACGAGTTGTAAACGCGAAGCCTGATAATAGTTGTCAACGTAATCATTACGTTTATAAGTTATAACGAAAATGCCCGTTTACGGTTAATCAGCGCTGTGGCTAAATATCTGCCTCGAAAACCAAGTGAAAATAAACCATGTTTAAGATTATCCATTTCCTGCTGGCGCTGGTGATTATTCTTGCGCTCGCCTGGCTGGTGAGTTTCGACCGCCGAAAAATTCGCATTCGTTATGTTTTACAGCTGATTGTTATTGAAATTGCCCTGGCGTTCTTTTTCCTGCACGCCGAAAGCGGGTTATTCCTGATTAAATACGTTTCTGGCTTCTTTGAATCCCTGCTGAAATTTGCTGGCGAAGGCACCAATTTTGTCTTTGGCGGAATGGGTGAAAAAGGGCTGGCGTTCATTTTCCTTGGCGTGCTTTGCCCGATTATTTTTATTTCCGCATTGATTGGTATTCTCCAGCACTGGCGGATCCTGCCGATTTTTATTCGGGTTATCGGGACGCTGCTGTCAAAACTGAACGGTATGGGCAAGCTGGAATCGTTTAACGCGGTGAGCTCGCTGATCCTCGGCCAGTCGGAAAACTTCATTGCCTACAAAGGCGTGCTGGGGGATCTCTCCTCGCGCCGTCTGTTCACCATGGCTGCGACCGCCATGTCGACCGTTTCCCTGTCGATTGTCGGCGCATATATGACCATGCTTGACGCCAAATTTGTCGTTGCGGCGCTGATCCTGAACATGTTCAGCACCTTCATTATTCTCTCCGTCATTAATCCGGTGCGTCCGGAAGCGGAGCCGGATATCAAGCTGGAAAAACTGCATGAATCCCAGAGCTTCTTCGAAATGCTCGGGGAGTATATTCTGGCCGGTTTTAAGGTAGCGATGATTATTCTGGCGATGCTGATTGGCTTTATCGCGCTTATTAGCGCCGTTAACGCCCTCTTCTCCAGCGTATTCGGCATGAGCTTCCAGCAGATTTTGGGTTATGTGTTTTATCCGCTGGCGTGGCTCATCGGTATTCCGCTCAGTGATGCGCTCAACGCCGGCAGTATTATGGCAACCAAGCTGGTGGCGAATGAATTTGTGGCGATGATTGAGCTGCAAAAAATTGCCCATCAGATGTCACCGCGCGGGCTGGGCATTTTATCCGTCTTCCTGGTGTCGTTCGCTAACTTCGCGTCTATTGGTATCGTCGCAGGCGCCATCAAGGGCCTGAACGAGCGGCAGGGGAACGTGGTTTCGCGGTTTGGTCTGCGCCTGGTGTACGGCGCGACGCTGGTGAGCCTGCTGTCGGCGAGCTTTGCGGGATTAGTGTTGTAAGTTTTGTGCGGTTTGTGCCCGGTGGCGGCTACGCCTTACCGGGCCTACAAAACTATCCCGCCATTTTGCTTAAAACTGCACGCACACCGGCTGATCGACCCGCATCACCGACTCCTGCGCGAAGCGAGATTTATAAATCCCGCGCAACGCTTCGATATTCTTCTCGCTCTGCGCGTCTTTACCGTGGATCAGCATCAGCGCTTTGCTCGGCTCGCGCGCCACTTTCCCGTCATTCCCCAGCCACTGGCCACGTGCATCAAACACCGTTAAGCCGTCCCGAAAGCGCGGCGTCACGTCCTGGTCAACAAACTGCTGCCACTCGTTGCCGGTGATCTGCGCTCCGGCCGGACGATTCAGTCCGAAATAAAGCGTGGTTTGCTGCATCTGGTTATCTGCTTTGCAGGTCTCCATTGCCGCGTGTTGCGCGGGTGCGTTGCAGCCTGCGAGCATCAATAATGCCGCCGCCATAAGCCCTGTTTTGATGGTCATTGTTCGCTATCCTCATTGTTATAAGTGCAGCGATATCAACGTAATTTACGCATTTTGGCAAGAAAAAAGCCGGGTCGCGCTAGCGCTTACCCGGCTTACAGGAGGGAATAGGTTTTTTTACTCAGCCTGAAGCTTCGTCGGTGGTGCAGTGCGGTAGTGCGCGTCCGCTTCCGCAAAGCGTTTCTGCATGGAGGCAGACGGTGCTTTACCCAGCAGGCTGAACACCACAATACCGATGCTGCCGAAGATGAAGCCCGGGATGATTTCGTACAGACCCAGCCACGCGAACTGCTTCCAGACGATAACGGTCACCGCTCCGATGATCATCCCCGCCAGCGCGCCGTTGCGGGTCATGCGTGACCACAGAACGGAGAACAGAACCACCGGACCAAACGCCGCACCAAAGCCCGCCCACGCATAGCTCACAAGACCCAGAACGCGGTTATCAGGATTGGCCGCCAGCGCGATGGCAATCAGCGCCACTAACAGCACCATAAAGCGCCCGACCCATACCAGCTCTTTCTGGCTCGCACCTTTACGCAGGAAAGCTTTGTAGAGATCTTCGGTAATCGCACTGGAGCAGACCAGCAGCTGGCAGCTCAGAGTCGACATCACCGCCGCCAGAATTGCGGAGAGCAGAATACCGGCAATCCACGGGTTGAACAGAATGCCCGCCAGTTCGATGAACACACGCTCGGCATTCTGGTTTACTGCACCTGCCTGCGCCGGGTTATTGTTGAAGTAAGCGATGCCGAAGAAGCCAACCGCACAGGCACCCGCAAGACAGAGGATCATCCACGTCATACTGATACGACGGGCATGAACAATCGTGTGGTGAGAGTCAGCGGCCATAAAGCGCGCCAGAATGTGCGGCTGACCAAAGTAGCCCAGACCCCAGCCCATCAGAGAGACGATGGCCACGAAGTTCAGCCCTTTCAGCATGTCGACGTTTTCAATGCTCTTCTGCTTGATCACTTCCAGCGATTCACCGAAGCCGCCAACGGTGAAAATCACAATCACCGGGGTCAGGATCAGGGCGAAGATCATCAGGCTCGCCTGCACGGTGTCGGTCCAGCTTACCGCCAGGAATCCGCCCACGAAGGTATAGAGAATGGTCGCCGCGGCACCTGCCCACAGCGCGGTTTCATAGCTCATGCCGAAGGTGCTCTCAAACAGACGCGCGCCCGCCACGATGCCGGAAGCACAGTAGATGGTGAAGAACAGCAGAATCACCACCGCGGAGATAATGCGCAGAATGCGGCTGTTATCTTCAAAACGTCCGGTGAAGTAATCCGGCAGCGTCAGGGCATTGTTGTTCGCTTCGGTATGCACGCGCAGACGGCCTGCTACCAGCTTCCAGTTGATCCACGCCCCAAGGGTCAGGCCGATGGCAATCCAGCTTTCAGAGATACCGGAGATGAAAATCGCGCCCGGTAACCCCATCAGCAGCCAGCCGCTCATATCGGATGCGCCCGCAGACAGCGCGGTCACCATCGGGCCTAAACTGCGGCCGCCGAGAATGTAGTCGTCAAAGTTCTTTGTTGAACGCCATGCCAAAAACCCTATCAGGATCATGCCAAAAATATAAACGAGAAATGTCACCAGCATCGGTGTGCTAATAGCCATTCAAATTCTCCAAAATGTCGAGCGACAACCGTCCGGGTTGCCTTGTTATGTCATCACCGGAACGTAGTGATGTGTGTATGTGTTTCCATTGGGCGCGCTATCCTGCCGTATGCGCATCCCGCTGACAAACGATTTAACACTGCATTTACATCAAATTCATCCCCGGTTTGATACGAGTTTCCTATAGGTTGCACTCGCTCACACTTATACGGGTTGCACCTTTTAAAAGTGTTAAGTACCGCATAAAAACAGGCTTCTCATGCAGAAGCCAGCGCTTTTTTCCAGCTAACCAATCATTAACAATCCATTCATTTTCTGGGTTGCAAACCAGGTCACATTTAACACGGTTGCACAAAGTTGCAACATGGTGGATATTTCATGCCATCTACAAAACGCGATTACAGAACAACAGGAGTTTTGGCATGGGGATGACCACCATGGGGGTTAAGCTGGATGACGCTACCCGCGAACGGATTAAAACCGCAGCGACCCGCATTGACCGCACACCGCACTGGTTAATCAAGCAGGCGATTTTTAACTATCTGGAAAGACTGGAGAGCGACGAAGGCCTGCCAGAACTGCCTGCCCTGCTGGCGGGTGCCGCCAATGAAAGCGAGGATGCGCCCGCCGCTGGTGACGAAAGCCACCAGCCGTTCCTCGAATTCGCCGAGCAGATCCTGCCGCAGTCCGTCAGCCGTGCCGCCATTACCGGCGCTTACCGTCGTGCCGAAACCGACGCCGTGCCGATGCTGCTGGAGCAGGCCCGCCTGCCGGAAGCCATTGCCGCCCAGGCGCACAGCCTGGCGTATCAGCTGGCCGACAAGCTGCGCAACCAAAAAACCGCCACCGGCCGCGCCGGGATGGTGCAGGGTCTGCTGCAGGAGTTTTCCCTCTCTTCACAGGAAGGCGTGGCGCTGATGTGTCTGGCGGAAGCGCTGCTGCGTATTCCGGATAAAGCCACCCGCGACGCGTTGATCCGCGACAAGATCAGCAACGGCAACTGGCATTCGCACATTGGCCGCAGCCCGTCCCTGTTCGTTAACGCCGCCACCTGGGGCCTGCTGTTTACCGGCAAACTGGTCTCAACCCATAACGAAGCCAACCTGTCACGCTCTTTGAACCGCATCATCGGTAAGAGCGGCGAGCCGCTGATCCGCAAAGGCGTGGACATGGCGATGCGCCTGATGGGCGAGCAGTTCGTGACCGGCGAAACCATTGCCGAAGCGCTGGCGAACGCCCGCAAGCTGGAAGACAAAGGTTTCCGCTACTCGTATGACATGCTCGGTGAAGCGGCCCTGACTGCCGCCGACGCGCAGGCCTACATGGTCTCTTATCAGCAGGCGATCCACGCCATCGGTAAAGCCTCTAACGGCCGCGGTATTTATGAAGGTCCGGGTATCTCTATCAAACTGTCCGCCCTGCACCCGCGCTACAGCCGCGCGCAGTACGACCGCGTGATGGAGGAGCTTTACCCGCGCCTGAAATCCCTGACCCTGCTGGCGCGCCAGTATGACATCGGCATCAATATCGACGCCGAAGAGGCCGACCGTCTGGAGATCTCCCTCGATCTGCTGGAAAAACTGTGCTTCGAGCCAGAGCTGGCGGGCTGGAACGGCATTGGCTTCGTTATCCAGGCGTACCAGAAGCGCTGCCCGTTCGTCATTGATTATCTGATTGACCTGGCAAGCCGCAGCCGTCGCCGCCTGATGATCCGCCTCGTGAAAGGCGCCTACTGGGACAGCGAAATCAAACGCGCCCAGATGGAAGGTCTGGAAGGCTATCCGGTCTATACCCGTAAGGTCTACACCGACGTCTCTTACCTCGCCTGTGCGAAAAAACTGCTCGGCGTGCCGAACCTGATCTACCCGCAGTTCGCTACCCATAACGCCCACACCCTGGCGGCAATCTACAGCCTGGCGGGTCAAAACTATTATCCTGGCCAGTACGAGTTCCAGTGCCTGCACGGCATGGGTGAACCGCTGTACGAGCAGGTGACCGGTAAGGTAGCGGATGGCAAGCTGAACCGCCCATGCCGCATTTATGCGCCGGTAGGTACGCACGAAACGCTGCTGGCGTACCTGGTGCGTCGTCTGCTGGAAAACGGCGCGAATACCTCTTTCGTAAACCGCATCGCCGACACCACGCTGCCGCTCGACGAGCTGGTGGCCGATCCGGTGCAGGCCGTTGAGAAGATGGCGGCCCAGGAAGGTCAGATTGGTCTGCCGCATCCGAAGATTGCCCTGCCGCGCGAGCTGTATGGCGCAGGCCGCGTCAACTCTGCGGGTCTGGACCTGGCGAACGAACATCGTCTGGCGTCCCTCTCCTCTGCCCTGCTCAACAGCGCGCTGCAGAAATGGCAGGCGAAACCGATCCTTGAGCAGTCCGTCGAGGACGGTGAGATGCAGCCGGTTATCAACCCGGCAGAGCCAAAAGATATCGTCGGCTATGTACGCGAAGCCACCGAAGCGGAAGTGGATCAGGCGCTGGACAGTGCGGTCAACAACGCGCCAATCTGGTTTGCCACCCCGCCGCAGGAGCGTGCCGCCATTCTGGAGCGTGCTGCCGTGCTGATGGAAGATCAGATGCAGTCGCTTATCGGTATTCTGGTGCGTGAAGCGGGTAAAACCTTCAGCAACGCTATCGCTGAAGTGCGTGAGGCCGTGGACTTCCTGCACTACTACGCGGGTCAGGTGCGCGATGATTTCGATAACGAAACCCACCGTCCGCTCGGATCGGTCGTGTGTATCAGCCCGTGGAACTTCCCGCTGGCTATTTTTACCGGCCAGATTGCCGCAGCCCTTGCCGCAGGTAACAGCGTGCTGGCCAAACCGGCAGAGCAGACCCCGCTGATTGCCGCGCAGGGCATCAACATTCTTCTGGAAGCCGGCGTACCTGCGGGCGTGGTCCAGCTGCTGCCAGGCCGCGGCGAAACGGTCGGCGCTAAACTGACCTCCGATAACCGCGTACGCGGCGTGATGTTTACCGGCTCGACCGAAGTTGCCTCTCTGCTGCAGCGCAACATTGCTACCCGTCTGGATGCGCAGGGTCGTCCTACCCCGCTCATCGCGGAAACCGGCGGCATGAACGCCATGATCGTTGACTCCTCTGCCCTCACCGAACAGGTGGTGGTCGACGTGCTGGCCTCGGCGTTCGACAGCGCCGGTCAACGCTGCTCCGCCCTGCGCGTACTGTGCCTGCAGGATGACGTGGCCGACCACACGCTGAAAATGCTGCGCGGCGCGATGGCCGAATGCCGTATGGGCAACCCGGGGCGTCTCACCACCGACATCGGCCCGGTGATTGACGCGGAAGCCAAAGCCAATATCGAAAACCACATCCAGACCATGCGCGCCAAAGGCCGTCCGGTGTTCCAGGCGGTGCGTGAGAACAGCGAAGATGCCCGCGAGTGGCAGACCGGCACCTTCGTGCCGCCAACGCTGATTGAGCTGGCAAGCTTCGACGAGCTGAAAAAAGAGGTCTTCGGTCCGGTGCTGCACGTGGTGCGTTACAACCGTAACAACCTTAATGAACTGATCGATCAGATCAACGCCTCCGGCTATGGCCTGACGCTTGGCGTACACACCCGTATCGACGAAACCATCGCGCAGGTGACCGGCAGTGCCAAAGTGGGCAACCTGTACGTTAACCGCAACATGGTCGGCGCGGTCGTGGGCGTACAGCCGTTCGGCGGTGAAGGTTTGTCCGGCACCGGTCCGAAAGCGGGCGGTCCGCTTTACCTGTACCGTCTGCTGGCGAACCGTCCGGAGAACGCGCTGGGCGTGACGCTGGCACGTCAGGACGCAGACTATCCGGTCGACGCGCAGCTGAAAACCGTGCTGACGCAGCCGCTTGAAGCGCTGATCGCCTGGGCGGAAAAACGTCCTGAACTGCGTGCCATTGCGCAGCAGTACGGCGAGCTGGCGCAGGCTGGCACGCAGCGTCTGCTTCCGGGGCCAACCGGCGAGCGCAACACCTGGACGCTGATGCCGCGCGAGCACGTACTCTGCGTAGCGGATAACGAGCAGGATGCGCTGGTACAGCTGGCTGCCGCGATGGCAACCGGATGTGAAGTGCTGTGGCCGGAAGATGCGCTGCATCGCGACCTGGCAAAACAGCTGCCAAAAGCCGTTTCAGCCCGCATTCGCTTCGCGAAGGCCGATGCGCTGCTGACGCAGCCGTTTGACGCCGTGATTTATCACGGTGATTCCGACCAGCTGCGCGAACTGTGCGAACAGGTAGCGGCCCGCAGCGGGGCGATTGTTTCGGTACAGGGCTTTGCGCGTGGGGAAACCAACCTGCTGCTGGAGCGTCTGTACGTGGAGCGTTCGCTCAGCGTCAACACCGCGGCGGCGGGCGGTAACGCCAGCCTGATGACCATCGGTTAATCGTGTAAACTCTCCCCGGTGGCGCTACGCTTACCGGGGCTACTAAGAATCGTAGGCCGGATATGCATAGCGCATCCGGCTTTTTTTTACACGGAGGGGATGATGAAAAGAGTATTTCTCGCAGGTGCCGCACTGCTGTTGAGCACCAGCGCGCTGGCCAACGAGTGCGACAACACCACCACCCAGCTTGAACTGAACACCTGTAGCGCGCAGCAGTACCAGGCGGCGGATAAGAAGCTCAACGCGACGTATCAGGCCGCTATCAAACGTGCGGCAGCCCCCCAGCGTGACCTGCTAAAAAAAGCGCAGCAGGCGTGGATTACCCTGCGGGATGCAGATTGCACGTTTATCGGTTCGGGTACGGAAGGTGGAAGCATTCAGCCAATGATTGTCAGTCAGTGCCTGGCAGAGAAAACCGCGGAGCGAGAAGCGTTTCTGGCCTCGCTGATGCAATGTGAAGAGGGCGATTTAAGCTGCCCTCTCCCGCCGGGAAACTAACGCACGCGGATCCCTTCGATAATCATCCGCTGTACGTTTTCCAGGGTGCTGTGGAAAAACGCTTCATCCTGGAGCGTTTTCCCGGTCACCGCCTCGACCTGGGCCGCAAAGTCAGCGTAATGCTGGGTGGCGGCCCAAATCATAAAGATCAAATGCTGCGGATCGACCGGCGCCAGCTTTCCGCTGGCGACCCACCCGGCAATAATCGCCGACTTATCGTCCACCAGCTGCTTTAAATCCCCCGTCAGCTCAGCCTGCAATAGCGGCGCGCCCTGCAGCATCTCAAGACAAAACAGGCGCGACGCCTGCGGGTAATCGCGTGACACCTCCAGCTTCAGGCGGATGTACTCTTTGATCGCCACCAGCGGGGCCAGCTCTGCGCGGAACGCTTTCAGGGGCGCCAGCCAGATATCGAGGATCTGCTGCATCACCGCCACATAGAGCGCCTCTTTCGACGGGTAGTAGTAGAGCAGATTGGTTTTGGAAACCCCGGACTGCTCCGCTACCTGCTCCAGCCGCGTGCCGTGAATGCCAAACTGTGAAAACGTCTCCAGCGCCGCGCTGAGAATAGCCTGCTTCTTGGCGCTGACTGCCTGTGACCGTTTACCTGGTGTTTTCACTGCGCCTTGTGTCATTCCCGCTCTCCTTATTCTGCGTTGCCCTCAGCATAGCAAAACCCCCGTCTCGCCACGACATTCTGCACTCCCATCGCGCATGAATGCCTGTTTTCTGTGCAATGTTTTTGACCAGTTAGTCCACTTTTAACCGCATCAATACGCCAACTTTCGATTAACACATTAATAACAAAGTCATTTTCAAAACTGGCACTCCCTTTGCAAAAACGCCAGTACCTGCAACGTAGTGAAGAGAGGTTCGTGATGAAAATTGGCGTATTTGTACCTATCGGCAACAACGGCTGGCTTATCTCGACCACTGCCCCGCAATACATGCCGACCTTTGAGCTGAATAAAGCCATCGTGCAAAAAGCGGAGCACTACCATTTCGACTTTGCACTTTCGATGATCAAGCTGCGCGGCTTTGGCGGCAAAACCGAATTCTGGGATCACAACCTGGAGTCCTTCACCCTGATGGCAGGACTGGCCGCGGTCACCTCGCGGATTCAGATCTACGCTACCGCCGCCACGCTCACCCTGCCACCGGCGATCGTCGCGCGCATGGCCTCAACCATCGACTCGATCTCCGGAGGACGCTTTGGCGTGAACCTGGTGACCGGCTGGCAAAAGCCGGAGTACGAGCAGATGGGGCTCTGGCCGGGTGACGATTACTTCTCGCGTCGCTACGACTACCTGACCGAATACGTGCAGGTCCTGCGCGATCTCTGGGGCACCGGCAAAAGCGATTTCAAAGGTGACTTCTTCACCATGAACGACTGCCGCGTCAGCCCGCAACCGTCGGTGCCGATGAAAGTGATCTGCGCCGGGCAGAGCGACGCGGGGATGGAATTCTCCGCCAAATACGCCGACTTTAACTTCTGCTTCGGGAAAGGCGTTAACACCCCTGCCGCTTTCGCCCCCACCGCGGCGCGCATGAAAGAGGCTGCCGACAAAACCGGGCGCGACGTGGGCTCCTACGTGCTGTTTATGGTGATTGCCGACGAAACCGACGAGGCCGCACGCGCGAAATGGGAGTGTTACAAGGACGGTGCTGACGAGGAGGCCCTGAGCTGGCTTACCGAGCAGAGCCAGAAAGATACCCGTTCCGGCGCAGACACCAACGTCCGCCAGATGGCTGACCCCACCTCCGCCGTCAATATCAATATGGGCACGCTGGTTGGATCCTATGCCAGCGTTGCCAGAATGCTCGACGAAGTCGCCGCCGTACCCGGCGCAGAGGGCGTTCTGCTGACCTTCGATGATTTCCTCACCGGTGTGGAAACCTTCGGCGAGCGCATCCAGCCGCTGATGCAATGCCGCGCCCACATTCCTGCCGTCACGAAGGAGGTTGCGTAATGACGACCTTAAACGCTCGCCCGGAAGCCATCACCTTTGCGCCGCAGCAGAGCGCGCTGATCGTGGTGGACATGCAAAACGCCTACGCCAGTAAAGGGGGTTATCTGGATCTGGCGGGGTTCGACGTCTCCGCCACGCAGCCGGTCATTGCGAACATCAACACCGCCGTCAGCGCCGCACGGGAAGCCGGCATGCTCATCGTCTGGTTCCAGAACGGCTGGGACGACCAGTACGTGGAGGCCGGTGGCCCCGGCTCGCCCAACTTCCACAAGTCCAACGCCCTGAAAACGATGCGCAAAAACCCTGAACTGCAGGGCAAGCTGCTGGCAAAAGGCGGCTGGGATTATCAGCTGGTGGACGAGCTGGTCCCGCAGGCAGGTGATATTGTCTTGCCCAAACCGCGCTACAGCGGCTTTTTCAACACCCCGCTCGACAGCCTGTTGCGCAGCCGGGGCATTCGTCACCTGGTCTTTACCGGCATCGCCACCAACGTTTGTGTGGAGTCGACCCTGCGCGACGGCTTTTTCCTTGAGTATTTTGGCGTGGTGCTGGAAGACGCGACCCATCAGGCCGGGCCGGAATTCGCGCAGAAAGCGGCCCTGTTCAATATCGAAACCTTTTTTGGCTGGGTGAGTAACGTCGCAGCGTTCTGCGATGCCCTGAATCCGCCGCTCGCCCGTATCGCCTGAGGAGAACGACGATGCCGAAATCCGTGATTATTCCGCCGGGCACCAGCACACCGATTGCCCCGTTTGTCCCCGGAACGCTCGCCGACGGCGTGGTGTATGTCTCCGGTACGCTGCCGTTTGATAAAGACAACAACGTGGTGTTTATCAACGACCCAAAGGCACAAACCCGCCACGTGCTGGAGACGATCAAAAGCGTGATCGAAACGGCGGGTGGCACGATGGAGGATGTGACCTTCAACAGCATCTTTATCACCGACTGGAAAAACTACGCCGCGATTAACGAGATCTACGCCGAGTTCTTCCCCGGCGATAAGCCGGCCCGGTTCTGTATACAGTGCGGGCTGGTGAAGCCTGACGCGCTGGTTGAAATTGCCACCGTTGCGCACATTGCGAAGTGAGGCAGCCATGAAACTCTCCGTCTCACCGCCCCCGTATGAGGGGGCACCCGTGGTAGTCCTCATTGCCGGTCTCGGCGGCAGCGGCAGCTACTGGCTGCCCCAGCTGGCCGCGCTGGAGCCGGAGTATCAGGTGGTGTGCTATGACCAGCGGGGGACGGGTAATAACCGCGATACCCTGCCGGAAGGCTATAGCCTGGCGCAAATGGCGGACGAACTGGCCATAGCGCTGGCTGAAGCCGGAATTGCCCGCTACTGCGTGGTAGGGCATGCGCTGGGCGCGCTGATCGGGCTACAGCTGGCCCTCGACAGACCTGATGCGCTCACCGCGCTGGTGTGCGTCAACGGCTGGCTAACCCTCAACGCCCATACCCGACGCTGTTTTCAGATCCGCGAGCGTTTGCTGCATTCCGGCGGCGCGCAGGCGTGGGTAGAGGCGCAGCCGCTGTTTCTCTACCCGGCAGACTGGATGGCTGCTCGTGCGCCCCGCCTGGAGGCCGAAGAAGCGCTGGCGCTGGCCCATTTCCAGGGCAAAAGCAACCTGCTGCACAGGCTCAGCGCCCTGAAGAAAGCGGATTTCAGCCGCCACGCCGCGCGTATTCATTGTCCGGTACACCTCATCTGTTCCGCCGACGACATGCTGGTGCCCTGTGTCTGCTCGACTGAGCTACAGGCGGCTCTCCCACGCAGCCACAGCGTGGTCATGCGTCAGGGCGGGCATGCCTGCAACGTCACCGAACCGAACACCTTTAACACCCTGCTGCTGAACGGGCTTGCCAGCCTGCTGCACAGTTCTGAACCCGCTTTATAAGGAGCTTTAATGAGCGAAGCCATTAATCCTGCGGCGCGCGAAACGCTATTCACCGGCGCCCGTACCCACAACGGCTGGCAGAATCTGCCCGTCAGCGACGAGACGCTGCGCGAAATCTACGACCTGATGAAATGGGGCCCAACCTCCGCCAACTGCTCCCCGGCGCGAATCGTGTTTGTGCGCAGCGCAGAGGGAAAAGAGAAGCTGCGCCCGGCGCTCTCCAGCGGCAATCTGGAAAAAACGCTCACCGCGCCGGTCACGGCGATTGTTGCCTGGGACAGCGAGTTTTATGAGCGCCTGCCGGAACTGTTCCCGCACGGCGATGCCAGAAGCTGGTTTACCACCAGCCCGGCGCTCGCCGAAGAGACGGCATTTCGCAACAGCTCCATGCAGGCTGCTTACCTAATTTTCGCCTGTCGCGCCCTCGGGCTGGACACCGGCCCGATGTCAGGCTTTGACCGACAAAAGGTCGACGAGGCCTTTTTCACCGGCACGCTGCTTAAAAGCAATCTGCTGATCAACATTGGCTATGGTGATACGAACAAACTTTACGGACGCCTGCCGCGTCTGGCGTTCGAAGATGCCTGCGGGCTGGCGTAAGGAGCAATCATGACGACACCGGATAAACAAACCTTTCGCGACGCCATGGCCTGCGTCGGCGCGGCAGTCAACATCATCACCACCGACGGCCCGGCGGGAATGGCGGGATTCACTGCCAGCGCGGTGTGCAGCGTCACGGATTCGCCTCCCACCCTGCTGGTATGCCTGAACCGCGGCGCGTCCGTCTGGCCGACGTTTAGCGAAAACCGCACGCTGTGCGTGAACACCCTGAGCGCCGGACAAGAGCCGCTATCCAACCTGTTTGGCGGCAAAACGCCAATGGAGACGCGCTTTGCCGCCGCCCGCTGGCAATCGGGCGATACGGGGTGTCCGCGTCTGGAGGATGCGCTGGCCTCGTTTGACTGCCGCATCAGCCAGGTGGTGAGCGTCGGTACCCACGACATTCTGTTTTGCGACATTGTTTCGATTGTTCGCCACCCCGCGCCGCAAGGGCTGGTGTGGTTTGACCGCGGCTACCACGCGCTTATGCGACCCGCCTGCTAAGGCGCTTTAAGGAGACAGACCATGTTCGGATTTCCCCACTGGCAGTTGAAATCGACCTCCACAGAAGCAGGCGTGGTCGCGCCGGATGAACGACTCCCGCTCGGACAAACGATGGTGATGGGCGTCCAGCATGCAGTCGCGATGTTTGGTGCGACCGTACTCATGCCGATGCTGATGGGGCTTGATCCCAACCTGTCGATTCTGATGTCGGGTATCGGCACCCTGCTGTTCTTTTTTGTCACCGGTGGGCGCGTGCCCAGCTATCTGGGCTCCAGCGCCGCGTTTGTCGGGGTGGTTATCGCCACAACCGGATTTAACGGCCAGGGGATCAACCCTAACCTGAGCGTGGCGCTCGGCGGCATCATCGCCTGCGGCCTGGTCTATACCCTGATTGGTCTGGTGGTGATGAAGATCGGCACGCGCTGGATCGAACGCATGATGCCTCCCGTGGTGACCGGTGCCGTCGTCATGGCGATTGGCCTGAACCTGGCGCCGATCGCAGTGAAAAGCGTCTCCGGCTCGCCGTTTGAAAGCTGGATGGCGGTGATCACCGTGCTGTGTATCGGCCTGGTGGCGGTGTTTACGCGCGGGATGATCCAGCGTCTGCTGATTCTGGTCGGGCTGATTGTCGCCTGTCTGGTTTACGCTCTGCTGGCGAACGTTTTCGGTCTCGGCAAGCCGGTCGATTTTACCCTGCTCCATCAGGCTGCCTGGTTTGGCCTGCCGCAGGTCACTTCCCCCACCTTTAACACCCAGGCAATGATGCTTATCGCACCGGTGGCGGTGATCCTGGTGGCGGAGAACTTAGGTCACCTGAAGGCGGTCGCGGGAATGACCGGCCTCAGTATGGACCCGTACATGGGCCGGGCATTTGTCGGTGACGGTCTGGCAACCATGATCTCCGGCTCCGTGGGCGGCAGCGGCGTCACCACCTATGCCGAAAATATCGGCGTGATGGCGGTGACCAAAGTCTACTCGACGCTGGTCTTCGTCGCGGCAGCGGCGATGGCGATACTGCTTGGTTTCTCTCCGAAGTTCGGCGCGCTGATCCACACCATTCCGTCGCCGGTCATCGGCGGAGCATCGATTGTGGTATTTGGGCTGATCGCCGTGGCTGGCGCGCGAATCTGGGTGCAGCATCGGGTCGATCTGAGCCAGAACAGCAACCTGATTATGGTGGCGGTCACGCTGGTGCTGGGCGCGGGTGATTTCGCCCTGACGCTGGGCGGATTTACGATTGGTGGGATCGGCACGGCAACGTTCGGGGCAATTCTGCTTAACGCCCTGCTGAGCCGCCGGAAAGGGGATGAAGCGCAGGCTGAAGCCATCACCCCCTCAACCTGAAATGAGTGCTGCTTTCTTGCCGGGTGACGCTACGCTTACCCTGCCTACAATGAGCATGTAGGCCCGCGCAAGCGTAGCGCCGCCGGGCAAAACGGGCAGCGTGCACGTTGTTAGCTATCTGCCCCTTGTTCAGCCCCCACCCCGGTAATCGCCTTGCGTCGTTTTTTTAGCTTCAGCTCGCTCACCAGCACCCCGGCGACAATAAATGCCGCACCGACCAGGGCCAGCAGCGGCAAGCGCTCTCCGGCGAGGCGACCAAAAATCCCCGCCCATACCGGTTCGCCGGTGTAGATCACCGTTGCCCGCGTCGGGGAGACGCTGCGCTGCGCCCAGTTCATGGTGACCTGAATAATGGCGCTGAAGATGCCCAGCCCCAACGCGACCACGATCAGACCGGTAGACATCGGCGGCACGGACTCTCCGGCCGGTACCATCGTCGCAAACGCCACCAGCGAGGCCGTGGCGAGCTGGACCACCGTCACGCGCTTGACGTCCACCTTGCCCGCCCAGGCGCTAATCAGAATAATTTCCGCCGCAATGGCAATCGCCCCGACGAGGGTAATGATCTCGCCCGGTCCCAGTGCCAGCAGGTTATTTTCCGGCCCGGCCAGCAAAATCAGGCCGATAAATGCCAGCACGATACCGATGCAGGACATCATCCCCGGCAGCCGTCCCAGGCAAAGCCACTGCAGGAGCGGTACCAGCGGTACATACATGGCGGTGATAAATGCCGATTTGCTGCTGGAGATAGTCTGTAATCCCCATGTCTGCAGGCTGTAGCCCATTGCAATCGCCACCCCGATCGCCACCCCGGCCTTCAGCTCTTTAAGGGTTAATCCGCGCAGGGATTTTAGCGATACGAGCGCCACGGCTATCGCCGCCGTCGCAAAGCGCAGACCAACAAAAAAGAACGGATCGCTCAGCGTTACCGCGTACTGGACGGCCAGAAACGTCCCGCCCCAGAACATGGTGATGAGAATAAGGATGGCTTCCTGCGGTTTTACGGAGAATTTAAAGCGTGAGACAGACATGCGACACCAGCAAATGAGAACAATTCTGTAGTGTGCGTCGCCTTTGGTTACAGTTCAATGTTGCAGAAATAAAAAAACCGCCGGGAACGCCCGGCGGCAGGGTTCAGCCTGGCGCGTTACTTATTGCTGCCGTGGCTGTTTTTACCCCCTTTCTTGCCAGCCTCTGATGCGCGCTGAGGGTCATTTTTGAAGTTGCCCCCGCTATGCTGGCCACCTTTACGACCTGCTTCTGATGCTCTTTCACGGTCTTCAGCGAAATTACCTGAACCACCACGATGGTTTGCCATCTCTAACCTCCAGAGTGTGAAACATTAGACATCATATTGCATTCAGTAAAAGAGGATTCTTTCACCTCGCGGCATGAGGACAGTGCCTTTATCTGTGCCGCGTGAAACTAAGCTTAGTGGACTAAGGCTGTCCGGCAAGCCGCTGGTAATATCCTGCAACAGGATCTCAGTCTTTCGGGTGAGATAACGCGACGGAGATTCATAACTCTTTCTTATCATTTCAAAAAACGGAGGCGAGAAAGTTGTTTCATTTTGCTACAGCACGCTTCCCCAATCATATTGTTATAAATCAAAGAAATGGTGTTCATTTTTGCAGTCTGGCCGTGATGGCATATCTTTAAATGAACGCAGCGATCCGCTGTCAGAAAACACAAACGAGGAGTGATGCAAAATGGCAAAAGTTCTGGTGCTCTATTATTCCATGTATGGACACATTGAAACCATGGCTCACGCAGTCGCAGAAGGTGCAAACAGGGTGGACGGCGTTGAGGTTGTGGTGAAGCGCGTACCGGAAACCATGCAGGCGGAAGCCTTCGCCAAAGCCGGGGGAAAAACACAGAATGCCCCGGTCGCCACGCCTCAGGAGCTGGCAGATTACGATGCGATTATTTTCGGGACGCCAACCCGTTTCGGCAATATGTCCGGCCAGATGCGCACCTTCCTCGATCAGACGGGCGGGCTATGGGCCTCAGGCGCTTTATACGGCAAACTCGCCAGCGTCTTCAGCTCTACCGGCACCGGTGGCGGTCAGGAGCAGACGATTACCTCAACCTGGACTACCCTTGCTCATCATGGGATGGTGATTGTGCCGATTGGCTACGGCGCGCAGGAACTCTTTGATGTTTCTCAGGTACGTGGCGGTACTCCCTACGGTGCAACCACCATTGCCGGCGGCGATGGTTCCCGACAGCCGAGCGACGAAGAGCTCGCCATCGCCCGTTATCAGGGTGAGCATGTCGCGGGCCTCGCCAAAAAACTGAACGGCTAACTCAACAGGAGGACAAGCATGCCAACTCAGGAATCAAAAGCCCACCGCGTGGGTGAATGGGCAAGTTTACGCAATACCTCTCCGGAGATTGCCGAAGCCATTTTTGAAGTCGCGAAATATGACGAGAAACTGGCAGAGCAGATTTGGGAAGAAGGTAGCGACGAAGTGCTGGTTCGCGCCTTCGAAAAGACGGACAAAGACTCGCTCTTCTGGGGCGAACAGACCATCGAACGTAAAAACGTCTAAGCGTTTCCCCCCCCCGCCTTTGCGGGGGGGTATCCTCTATTTTGCCGCGCTGTTCATCACCGCATTAAACTTATCAACCGGGCAGAAGCCGTTAGCATCCACCGGGCAGCCTTTCAGCTCCAGCGTCACACGCTGCGCGGGGGATTCCAGCGACAGCACGCTGGCGTTTCGCAGCTGCTCTGAGCTCTGGTAGACATACTCAATTTTCATCAGTTCCTGGTTAGCGTTTTTGTCATGCCAGCGCTGGAAGACTATTTTGCCGCCAATTGGCGTGCGCTCGTGCTGATCGTGGAGTTGATACGGTTTGAAATCCAGCGCGGTCAGCAGCGAAGCAATGTTTGAATCATGCCCCACCAGCAGGGTGATTTTAGGCGCTTTCGCCTGATCGGTGACCAGCGCTTTATCAATATATTTCACCAGGGGTTTGGCGACGTTTTGCGCCACCTCGGTGGAGGTAAACAGCGAGTCCTGATAGCCGTTTTTCAGCTTCGACAGCACACGCCACTGCTGGTCAGTCTTGATCTCACCCCAGGCCACCTGGTCAGCCGGGAAACCTTCGTAATATTGCAGCGTGAACGCATCCACCAGCGAGTTACCCACTTTCAGCGGACCTGACACGCCTGGCTCTTTTTCATAGTCGGCACTGAACGTATCTTTCGCGTCCGCCAGCGAGCAGACTTTTTTCTCTTTGCAGGACGGCGAATCGGCGTAGTTCGTCATCTGCTCCAGCAGCTTATAGCTTTCTGAAAGCTGCATTTTCTGCCGCTCGGTCTCCATCGCCTTCAGCGCTTTTTCGCGGAACTCAGGCGAGTTATCGGTAATGACCGGATTAAAGGTGGGATCCATCGTGCCCATTTTTTCCTGATGATGCACAGGCACATCGCACCCCGGGAACGCGCCGGTAATGAAGAATTGTGCGGTCGCAACGGTACGCTGCAGGCTATTGGCATATGCATAAACGGTGTCCGCTGGCGGGCACTCTCCAGTCTTTATCATCCCCTGCTGCGCCAGCCACTCGCGCATGTAATGACCCATATAGACTTCCAGCACGCCGCCTTTGGTGGTGAGCTGACCACCCGGTACCTCCCACTCTGGCCACTGTTTCGGCGTGGACTGCTCCAGCACGCTGCCGTTGTTGGCGAGCGGTGCGCGTAGGTTATGGCGACTCATGATTAAAACTTGCTCCAGCTGATACCCTTCCGGCGTCTCTTGTGCCTGCACGCCAAACGTTGCTGAAATGGAACCGGCGACTGCCAGCGCGAGTAGTGCTTTTCTCATCCCTAATTCCTCACTCGTTTTAAAATGTCGCATTCAGTGTGACAGATTCGTGACAATTTTCCGGGAAGCATTTCTCAATCTGATGAATACCTTACTCGCCGATTCAGACGCTGATGCCAGCGACGATGCCAACATACAGCGCCGCCCACGCGCAGGCAGAAAGCAGGCTGACGGCGTAGACCTTCACGGCGCTTAGCCTGAGCATCCCCGCTGCCAGCGGCACGATATAACGCAATACCGCCAGAAAGCGCGACGTAAACAGCGCAATTTCACCGTTCTTTTGCAGCTGATGCTGCACTCTCAAAAACCTGTCGGCATGCTTAGACGTGAAACGCGTGACCAGCCGGGTGTGTCCCATCAGCTGGCCAACATGGTAATTCAGCACCGATCCCACCGTTGCCCCCATTACCACGGCAAGCCATGCGAGCCCAGGATGCATGCTCCCCTGGCTGACGCCGATGCCCGCCAGCAGCATCACCGAGGCGGGTGGCAGCACGGAGGAGATCAGTACCGTCGATTTACCCAGCGCCATCACGAATAACAACGCAAACAGATGTGCCGGATAGAGCGCAAAATGAGTAAGCAGATGATCAAACCACGCCATTTACCCCATCCTCGTGATGATTTAATCTTTTATTTAAAATGAATAACCTTAAATAAACCCTCAACATCGTATTAATAAAATTCTTCTAAACCGTTCTTAAACATTATTTAAAATCCTGAGCGGTAAAATTAAATATGCGTATTATCCCTCACGTTTTACAACGATCTCGTTATGGCGAGGCTCCTGTACAAATACACGTTATCGCTCTGGTGGGTTCGAGAGAACCGACACAGGGTAAAACAGGCACTGTCGAATCAAGGCTTTGTCAGTATAACTTCCCTTGCGGGATACGGTGTACAGTGCTGAACCCAGGACGTGGGGATCTCCTCTTCGACATGCCCTGTCTTGCTCGCCCCTGAGAGATATTTTTATTCAAAGGGAATTCACTATGTCTTACGCTATTCACAATCAAAACCCGGCATTCAATGACAGCGCCATCGCGCAATATATGAATACCGATTTTATCGTCCTTGATATTGCATTATGCGTGGCGCTGGCGCGCGAGCAATTCTTCGCAAAATTAAAAGACGACGATATTCCATCGCATATTTTTATTGAAGACAATGGCCGCCTGGCGGGCATGATTGCGGTGCGTAAATTGCTGCAAACCGCCGATACGCTACAGCCGGTGAAATCGCTGATGATCTCGCAGTTTTTACAGGTCAAACCGGAGGATAAACGTGCCGATGTTGCCGGCCAGCTGGCGCACGGCGGCGCGGACGTGGTGCCGGTGGTCACCCACGGCAAGCTCGTCGGCTGCCTGACCGAGCGCGAAATCGCCCATCTGCTGGAAGATGACGTCGCCGAAGACGCTCAGCTTCAGGGGGCGACGCTGCCGCTGGAGAAGCCCTATCTGGAAACCAGCGCCTTCAGCTTGTGGAAGAAACGCTCCGTCTGGCTGCTGCTGCTGTTTGTCGCGGAAGCCTACACCAGTTCGGTGATCCAGCACTTCGAAGAGGCGCTGGAGTCCGCCATTGCGCTGGCGTTCTTTATTCCGCTGCTGATCGGCACGGGCGGCAACAGCGGAACGCAGATCACCTCCACGCTGGTGCGCGCCATGGCGCTGGGAGAGGTGCATCTTCGCGACGTCGGGCGCGTGCTGCGAAAAGAGATGTCCACTTCGCTGATGATTGCCGTGACGCTCGGGATTGCCGGGTGTATCCGCGCGTGGATGATGGGGATTGGGCTGGAAATCACGCTTATCGTCAGCCTGACGCTGGTGTGCATAACGCTGTGGAGCGCGATTGTGTCGTCCGTGATTCCGATGGTGCTCAAACGCTGCGGCATTGACCCGGCGGTCGTCTCCGCGCCGTTTATCGCGACGCTTATCGACGGTACCGGGCTGATTATCTACTTCAAGATCGCGCAATATACGCTGGGGCTGGAGTAACGCGGTCCGCCAGCTGGATCACCGCTCGCGAAAACGCCTCAATCGCCAGCGCGACATCCTCAGCCATCACCGACTCTGCCGGGTGGTGGCTGACGCCCCCCTTGCAGCGCACAAACAGCATCCCTACCGGCCAGCGTTCCGCGATGGCAATCGCATCATGGCCCGCGCCGCTGGGCAGCGACAGTGAACGCCCCTGCACCGATTCGACGGCCTCCCCTAACACGTTTTGCAGGTGGATATCGCACGGCGTGGCCGCGATGCGGTAAAACTCCTCGGCGCTGAACTGCAGTCCGCGTCGCGACGCGATTGCCTGCGCATTTTCCAGCAATTCGGCCAGCAACCGATCCAGCGGCGCATCCTGCGGACCGCGGATATCCAGCGAGAGCTGAACCTCGCCGGGGATCACGTTTACCGCACCGGGCAGGCAGCGCAGCTCCCCGACCGTCGCCACCCGATTGCCGCCCTGCTGCCGGGTGGTATTTTCGATGAGAACCATCCATTCGGCAGCGGCGGCCAGCGCGTCCTTACGATGGTTCATCGGCACGGTTCCCGCGTGCCCGGCTTCGCCGGTGAAACGGCAATTCAGGCGACGTGCGCCGTTGATGGCTTCCACCACGCCGAGCGCGAGACCGTCCTGCTCAAGGCACGGCCCCTGTTCAATGTGCAGCTCCAGGTAGGCGCTGAAATCCTCGGGACGGCGTGCGGCATGCGACACGCGGCCGGGATCGAGCCCCACCTGCACCATTGCCTGCGCTACGCTGATGCCGCTGGCGTCGGTTTTTTCCAGCCAGTCCTGCGGCCAGGTGCCCGTCAGCCCCCGGCTGCCTAACAGCGTAATGCCGAAACGGGTGCCCTCTTCATCGCAAAAACCGACAATCTCAATGGCCTGCGCCAGGTGCAGGCCCTGCTGGTGCAGGCTGTCCACCACTTCAATCGCGGTGAGCACCCCGAGCATACCGTCGTAGCGCCCCGCATTGCGCACGGTATCCAGATGCGAGCCGAGCAGCACCGCCTGCGCGCCTTCCTGAGCACCTTCATAGCGTCCACAGATATTGCCCACGCTGTCCTGCCAGACGGTCATCCCCGCCTGGCTCATCCACTGCCCGACCAGCTGGTTGGCCTGCAGATGCTGCGCCGAGAGGTAGACCCGGGTCAGCGCATCCGGCGTTTCGCTGATGGCGGCCAGCGCATCGGCGCGCGCCATCACCCGTTCTGCCGCCGGGCTCATTGCGGCGTCTCGCGGCGATAGTGATCCCACGCGGCCTGCATGGCGGCCCCCTGCGTGGTGGTGAATTTCAGGTAGTTCAGCACCGACTCCAGCGCGCTCAGGGTGGTCATCACGCAGTCTTTGCGCGCGTTATAACCCATGGTGCCAATGCGCCACACTTTACCGTGCAGCGGGCCAAACGAGGTGCCGATTTCAATCCCGAAATCCTCCAGCATCAGCTTACGCACCTCGTCGCCGTTGACGCCCTGTGGAATCACCACGCCCAGCACGTTATTCATCTTGTGCTTCAGGTCGCCGAAGGTCTCCAGCCCCATCGCCTGAATGCCCTTCAGGAGCGCATCGCCGTGCAGCTTGTGGCGGGCAATGCCGTTCTCCAGCCCTTCCTGCAGGATCAGCCGCGCGCATTCGCGGGCGCCAAACAGCGCGGTGGTAGCTTCGGTATGGTGATTCAGCCGTTCCGGGCCCCAGTAGTCCATCACCATGCCAAGATCGAAGTAGTTGGAGTAGATCATCTCCTCGTCGCCGTCGCGGTGGGCGTCGGTGCGAATGCCCGCCTCAACGCACTTGCGGCGGCGGATCGCCTCCTCCATCCGCGTACTCAGGGTGACTGGCGAAGTACCCGATGGCCCGCCGAGACACTTCTGCATCCCGGCCGAGACGGCATCCAGCCCCCAGGCGTCGGTCTCCAGCGCGTTGCCGCCGAGCGACGCGGTGGCGTCGGTGTAAAACAGCACGTCGTAGCGGCGGCAGATAGCGCCAAGCTCCGCGAGCGGCTGCAGCATGGTGGTGGAGGTGTCGCCCTGTACGGTGAGCAGCAGGCGAGGACGAATACGCTTAATTGCATCCTCCACCTGGTCCGGGGCGAACACCTCGCCCCACGGCACCTCGATGGTATGCACCTCCGCCCGACAGCGGCGGGCAATTTCGCACAGCAGGTGACCAAAGCGGCCAAAGACCGGAACCAGCACTTTATCCCCCGGGCGAATGGCGGAAACCAGTATCGCTTCAATCCCCGCCCGGGAGGTACCGTCGACCAGCATCGTCCAGCGATTTTCAGTGCGGAATACGCCGCGATAGAGCGCCATCACCTCGTTCATGTAGTGGGTCATGGCCGGATCGTACTGACCAATCAGCTGGCTCGACATAGCGCGCAGCACGCGCGGGTCGGCGTTGATCGGCCCTGGCCCCATCAGTAGACGTTGCGGCGGGTTAATTTGCGGAAAATGTGCAATATCCATGAGTCAGTCCTTATCAGTTGAGGCCGCGCACGGAGGAGATGAACTGCTTCAGTTCCGTGGTCTGCGGGTTGGCGAACAGCGTTTTGCTGTCGCCCTGCTCCCAGACTTTCCCCTGGTGCATAAACACCACGCGGTCGCCCACTTCGCGGGCAAAATTCATTTCGTGCGTCACGAGAATCAGGGTCATCCCCTCGGCGGCCAGCTGCTCCAGTACCTTGAGCACTTCGCCCACCAGCTCCGGGTCAAGCGCGGAGGTGATCTCGTCACAGAGTAAAACTTTAGGCGACATCGCCAGCGCGCGGGCAATCGCCACGCGCTGCTGCTGGCCGCCGGAGAGGCTCGACGGGTAGTAATCCAGACGATCGCCTAAGCCCACTTTCTCCAGCATGCGCTGCGCCAGCTCCCGGCATTCGGCAGCACTTTTCTTCAGCACCCGACGCGGGGCGAGCATGACGTTTTCCAGCGCCGTCATGTGCGGGAACAGGTTGAAGCTCTGGAACACCATCCCCACCGAGCGGCTGATTTCACGCGCCTGGGAATCCCGGTCGGTAATAGTCATGCCGCCCAGCTTAATGCTGCCGTCCTGATAGCCCTCCAGGCCGTTGATACAGCGCAGCAGCGTGCTTTTTCCCGATCCGCTGCGCCCGATAATAGAGATCACCTGGCCCATGTCGATATCCAGATCGACGCCCTTGAGCACGTGGTTATTACCGTAGTACTTCTGCACCTGATTAATGGTGATGAGAGGCATTGAATTTCGTCTCCAGATAGCGGCTGTAGCGCGACAGCGGATAACACAGAATGAAGTAGCCCAGCGCCACCAGCGCAAAGACTTTGAACGGCTGATAGGTCACGTTGGTCAGCATGGTCCCGGCCTTGGTCAGCTCGATAAAGCCGATAATCGACGCCAGCGCGGTGCCTTTGATTACCTGCACCGCAAAGCCCACCGTCGGGGCGATGCCGATGCGCAGCGCCTGCGGAGCGACCACGCGAAACAGGGTCTGGCCGAAGGTCAGGCCCAGGCAGCGCGAGGCTTCCCACTGCCCCTTCGGCAGGGCGCGAATGCTGCCGTACCAGATATCGAGCAGAAATGCGCTGGTGTAAAAGGTTAACGCCAGCGAGGCGGCGGTCCACGGCGAGACGTCAATGCCGAACAGCGCCACGCCGAAGAAGGCCAGGAACAGCTGCATCAGCAGCGGGGTGCCCTGAAACAGCTCGATATAGCCGCGGATAATGCGCTTCACCGTGCGCCCGCCCGTCAGGCGCAGCAGCAGGAGCGGCAGCGTTACCACCGCCCCGCCGACAAACGCCACCAGCGACAGCAGCACCGTCCAGCGTCCGGCCAGCAGCAGGTTGCGAATAATGTCCCAGTCGGTAAAGGTGGTCATCATGCCTGCACCCCCAGCCATTTCCGTCCAGCCGCCATCATCAGCTGGCGCAGGGTAATCGACAGCGCTAAGTAAATACCGGTTGTCACCAGATAGACCTCAAAGCTCAAAAACGTTCTGGACTGGATCAGGTTGGCGGCAAAGGTCAGCTCTTCATACGAGACCTGCGACACCACCGACGAGCCGAGCATCACGATGATGCACTGGCTCACCAGTGCCGGATAAATACGTTGCAGCGCGGGCGGCAGCACCACGCGAATAAAGGTCTGCAGGCGGGTCAGCCCCAGCACGCGTCCGGCCTCCCACTGCCCTCTCGGCGTTACCTGAATGCCCGCGCGGATAATCTCAGTGCTGTAGGCGCCAAGGTTCACCACCATCGCCAGCAGCGCCGCTTCCCCCGCCGTCATCTTCAGGCCCAGATTCGGCAGGCCGAAGACGATGAAAAATAGCTGCACCACAAACGGCGTGTTGCGGATAATCTCCACGTAACCGCCCCAGATCCGGCTGTACCACGTTGGGCGTCCGCTGCGGATCGCCGCCCCGAAAATCCCTATCGCCAGCCCGCCGACGGTCGCCATCACCGTCAGTTGGATGGTGACCCACAATCCCGCCAGCAGCGCCGGCCAGTGCGGCCACAGTTCTGAGAAATGAAGTTGCTCAGTCATCGGCTCAGGCGCCAAGGTTTGCCGGCAGCGGGGCCTTCAGCCATTGCTCAGACAGACCGTTCAGCGTGCCGTCCTTAATGCCCTGCTCAATCAGCGCATCCACTTTTGCCTTCAGAGCCGGTTCGTTTTTCTTCAGGCCGATAAAGCACGGTGAATCTTTCAGCATAAAGCTCGGCACCGGGGCCTTATCGGCATTCTGGCGGGAAATCGCCGCCACCACGAGGTTGCCGGTCGCCACGTACTGCACCTGTCCGGAAAGGTATGCAGAGAGCGTGGTGTTATTGTCTTCGTAACGTTTCACGTTGGCATCTTTCGGCGCCAGGCTGGTGAGTACCATGTCCTCCACCGCCCCGCGCGTCACGCCGATAGTTTTTCCGCTCAGCCCGGCGGCATCTTTCAGCTCGGCCCCTTTCGGGCCAAACACGCCAAGGAAGAACGGCGCGTAGGCGCGGCTAAAATCAATCACCTTCTCGCGCTCCGGGTTTTTCCCGAGGCTGGAGATGACCAGATCCACCTTATCGGTTTGCAGATACGGCACACGGTTGGCGCTGGTCACCGGCACGAGCTGCAGCTTGAGCTTCATCTGTTTCGCCAGATAGCGTGCCATGTCAATGTCGTAGCCCTGCGGCTGCAGGTCGGTCCCCACCGAGCCAAACGGCGGGAAGTCCTGCGGCACGGCAATGCGGAGGGTGCCGCGCTTCTCGATATCCTGAAGCTGGTCAGCCTTTGCAGGCAGTTGTGTGAAGAGGCATGCGGCCCCGGCCAGTGCAATCAACAGTTTTTTCATGGTGCTTCCCCGTAACGTTAACATGAAACAAAAGATTCTTTGAATGTGATTTTGCAACTAATGTGCCAGGTGAGGCGAAACAGGGGATATTCTTATAAAGCCTGATAAAACGCGGACGGAGCGAAAAACTGAGGATATTCACGCCCCGCCACGTTGCACCATTTCAATGCAAAGCACCAGTCTGACGCCCCATTATCGTTGTTCGAGTTCGTCCAGCTGCTGATAAAGGGAAGCAATCTCGTGAATGCGCGGACGGCCTTTATCGAGACTGTCATGCAGGAAGGCATTCGCCAGCAGGTTGATCAGGCTGTTGACCGAGGAATAGCTGTCATAGGCCGAAACGCTGTCCAGCGGGGCGCAGAGCTGCCAGCTCGCCAGCGGAAACAGGCTGTGCGCCTGCGGCTCGCACATCAGCAGCACCGGAATACCGCTACTCTGAAGCTGCTGCATCAGCGGGCGGATAATGCGCGGACGGCGGCGAAAGGCCATCATCACCACCAGATCGTCAGGGGTTAAATCCACCAGCTCCTCGCTCAGGCTCTGGCCTGGCTGAGGGAGCACCAGCACCTGACCCCGCGCCTGCAGCAGCTGCTGGCGCAGGTGGAGCGCCGCGGGATAGGCGTTACGCATGCCAATAATGACAATGCGCCGCGCCTTCACCATGCAGGCCATGGCGTCGGCAAACTGCTGCGCGTCGAGAGCATTGACCCACTGGGTCAGGTTCGCCATCTCCTGCTTATAATGGCGCGCCAGTAGCGTGTTGCCCTGCACCGCGTCGCGGTTATCGGTAAGCGGCATCCCGCTCTGACGCAGGGTGCGCAGCTCGTCACGCATCTCTTTATATTTCTCATAGCCCAGACGCTTGAACAGACGGCTTACCGTGGCTTTCGATACCCCGCTCAGCTGCGCCAGCTCGGCACTGTTATAGCTAATAAGGTCGTCAAAATGATCGAAAATAAAATCCGCCACCCGCTGCTCCTGCGGCGACAGTGACGGGTATTGCGCTTTCAGTCGTTCATCAAGCTGTTCCATAACGCCTCTGTAACGTTTGTTTCATCTCATACTCACTATTCATTAAGCATGCCAGCTTCTGCGGCAACTGGCATGAAACTTTTTATTCAGAACTGGAACAGCTTTTGCAGCACCTTGTGACTTTCAGGGTTATGAGGAAGCTTCATGCAAAGTAATGTCTCCACACACGGGATGGCTGTTGCCCCCCACCACCTTGCCAGCCAGAGTGCGCTGGCCGTCCTGCGCGAAGGCGGCAGCGCGATAGAAGCCATGGTCGCGGCGGCGGCCACCATTGCCGTAGTTTACCCGCACATGAACGGGCTGGGTGGCGATGGCTTCTGGCTTATCGTGCCGCCGGAAGGGGATCCGATCGCCATTGATGCCAGCGGTGCGGCGGGATCGCGCGCGACGCTCGCGGCCTACGACGGGCTCCCGCATATCCCCCATCGCGGCCCTCAGGCGGCGCTGACTGTTGCCGGCACGGTGAGCGGCTGGGACGAGGCGCTGAAGGTCTCGCGCGAGATGACGGGCAAGGCGCTGCCGCTGTCCCGCCTGCTGGCCGACGCCATTGAGTACGCGCAAAACGGTACCCCGGTCACGGCGTCACAGGCGCATGCCACCGCCAGTAAATTTGACGAGCTAAAGGACGTTCCCGGCTTTGCCGAAACCTGGCTGGTGGACGGCAAGCCACCGCCGGTCGGGAGCCGTTTTTACCAGCCCGCCATGGCCACGACCCTTTCGCGTCTGGTGGAAGACGGTCTGGACAGTTTTTATCGCGGCCCGCTGGCGGAGGCGCTGGCGCAGGGTATGGAGACGCTGGGCCTGCCGGTCACGCTGGCCGATCTACACGCCCACGTCGCCCGGCGCACCACGCCGCTGAAGTTGCAGCATCAGCAGGGAGAAATTTATAACCACGCCCCGCCGACGCAGGGGCTGGTGTCGCTGGCGATACTCGGCATCACAGACCGCCTGAATATGGCGGAGGCTGACGATGCGGGGACGATTCACCGTATTGTTGAAGCCACCAAGCTGGCCTTTGGCCTGCGCGATGCGCACATTACCGATCCGCGCGAGCTGAAAACGGATATTCAGGCACTGCTGGCACCCACCGCCCTTCAGGCGCTTGCCGACAGGGTTGACGACAGCCGTGCCGCGCCGTGGGGCACCGGCAAAGGTCCCGGCGATACGGTGTGGATGGGCGTGATGGATAACAGCGGGCTTGCCGTGTCGTTTATCCAGAGTATTTATCACGAATTTGGCAGCGGCGTGGTACTGCCCGATACCGGCATCGTCTGGCAGAACCGGGGCGCATCGTTCAGTCTCGACCCCAGTCATCTTCTGGCCCTCGCGCCGGGCAAACAGCCTTTCCACACCCTGAACCCGGCGGCGGCGCGCCTCAAGGACGGGCGCGTGATGGTCTATGGCTCGATGGGCGGCGATGGACAGCCGCAAACGCAGGCCACGCTGTTTACCCGCTATGTGGTCCAGGGTGCGCCCCTGCAGGAGAGCATCGCTCGCCCGCGCTGGCTGCTGGGGCGTACCTGGGGACAAACGTCGGACACGTTAAAACTGGAAGGACGCTTTTCGGGTGAGACCGTGTCACAGCTCAGGGCGCGTGGACACGACGTGGAGATCTTCCCGGACTTCAGTGAAGCCATGGGCCACGCGGGGGCGATTGTGCGCCACCCCAACGGGCTGTTTGAAGGGGCGTTTGATCCGCGCAGCAACGGCGCGGCCGCCGGATTTTGAGGAGAGAATAATGACGACACAACAACCCGACTGGCAAGCCTATCTCGCGCAAATGGAGACCGTTCTTGGCGTGACGCTGGATGATGCCCGCCGCGCCGAGCTACAGGTACAGTTCAGCCGCATTGCCAGCATGGCCGCTCCATTGATGGCGCTGCCGCTCGATGACCGTCTGGAGATCGCAGGAGTGTATAAAGCATGACGCTACACGAGATGAGTATCAGCGCAATCCAGCAGGCGCTGAGTGCGGGCGAGCTGAGCGCCCATGAGATTGCCCGTCAGACGCTGGAGGCGATTGCGCGCGTGAACCCGCAGATCAACGCCTGGACCACTGTGACGAAAGCGCGCATGCTCGCCGAGGCCGCGAATATCGACACCCTGCGCCGCGAAAAGCGCCCCCTGCCACCGCTGGCGGGCGTGCCCTATGCGGTGAAAAACCTGTTTGACGTTGCCGGGCATACTACCCTCGCCGGGGCCGAGCTGTTCAGCCAGCGCCCTGCCGCGGCCACTGACAGTTTTGCCGTACGTCAGCTGCGTAGCGCGGGCGGGTTACTGACCGGGATGGTGAATATGGATGCCTACGCCTACGGCTTTACCACCGAAAACAGCCACTACGGCGCGACGCATAACCCGCACGACCTGACGCGCATCGCGGGCGGTTCGTCCGGCGGTTCAGCCGCCGCCGTGGCCGCCGGGCTGGTGCATTTTTCGCTCGGCACCGACACCAACGGCTCCATTCGCGTTCCGGCATCCCTGTGCGGGATTTATGGCCTGAAACCCACCTTTGGCCGCCTGTCGCGATCCGGTAGCCATCCGTTTGTCGCGAGTCTGGATCATATCGGGCCCTTTGCGCGCCGCGTGTGCGATCTGGCATCGGTGTACGACGCGCTTCAGGGGCGCGATACCCGCGACGGTTTTCAGGCAGAACGCTCGCGCGAGGAGACGCGTCCCCTGCTCGAACGCGGTCTGGACGGCCTGCGCTGTGCGGTGCTTGGCGGCTACTTCACCACATGGTGCGACACGGAGGCCCGGGACGCCGTGGCGCGGGTGGCGAAGGCCCTCGACGTGCAGGAGGAGCTGCGGTTCCCCGACGCCGGGCTGGCGCGCTCCGCGGCGTTTATCACCAGCGCCTCGGAAGGGGGTAACCAGTACCTGCCCGCGCTTCGCCGCGAGCCTGAGCGTTTTGAACCCCATTCCCGCGAACGGCTTCTGGCAGGCGCGATGATCCCTTCCGCCTGGTATATTCAGGCCCAGCGGTTTCGCGCTCAGGCGCGTCAGGCGTTCAACGCCTTGTTTGAACAAGCCGATGTCCTGATCGCCCCCGCAACGCCGCGTAGCGCCACGCGGATAGGTGAGCAAACCATGGAGATTAACGGTCAGCCGCTGCCCATTCGCGCCAGCATGGGCATGCTCACTCAACCGATTTCGTTCCTGGGTTTGCCGGTGACCACCGTTCCGCTACGCACCGCCCGGGGTATGCCGATTGGCCTGCAGCTGATTGCCGCGCCGTTTAACGAGCAGGCCTGCCTGCGCGTCGCGCGCGTGCTGGAAGAGAGTGGCATCACCGATGCCCGCCCGGCGGAGGTAGTCGCATGATGAATCACGATGACATTAACCAGCCGTGGGTGGTTGCCGAAGTGACGGCGGCGTTTTACCGCTATGAAGATGCGCTGGTGAGCAACAACATTGCCGTGCTGGATGAACTGTTCTGGCACGACAAAAATACGGTGCGTCTGGGGGCAGGTGAAAACCTGTACGGCATTGATGAAATCCGCGCCTTTCGTGCGGCGCGCGCGTCAGCCGGACTGGCGCGAACGTTGCGTCACACCGTCATCACTACCTTCGGGAAGAATTATGCCGTGTGCAGCACCGAGTTTACCCGCGAGGGCACGGAACGCATTGGCCGCCAGCAGCAGACGTGGGTACGGTTTGCCTGTGGGTGGCGGATCGTGGCGGCGCAGGTGAGTTTGATGTCGTAGTCGTAGGCCGGGTAAGGCGCAGCCGCCACCCGGCAAAACATCGCACAATTATTTCAGAAACGGATGCACCTCCCGCCAGTGCTCGGCAATCTGCTGGCGGGTACAGACCCACACCTGCTCATGCTGCTGCACGTAATCCAGGAACCGCTGTAGCGCGCGAAAACGCCCCGGCCGCCCCAGCAGGCGGCAGTGCATGCCGATAGACATCATTTTCGGCGCGCATTCCCCCTCCTCGTACAGCACGTCAAAACTGTCCTTCAGATACGTATAAAACTGCTCGGCGGTGTTAAACCCCTGCGCGGTGGCAAAGCGCATATCGTTAGCATCCAGCGTATAGGGCACAATCAGGTGCGGTTTACGGGTCCCGTCGCTACAGGCCACTTCCGTCCAGAAGGGTAAGTCATCGCCATAGTAGTCGCTGTCGTAGTCGAAGCCGCCATGCTCCACGACCAGCTGGCGCGTGTTGGGGCTATCGCGCCCGGTGTACCAGCCTGTGGGCGGTTTGCCAAACAGATCGGTCAGCACGTGCACCGCTTTATGCAGATGCTCGCGCTCCTGGGCGATGTCCATATGCTGATAGTGGATCCAGCGCCAGCCGTGGCTGACCACGTCATAATCCGCCGCCTTAATCGCTTCGACGATTTCCGGATGACGCGCCAGCGCCATCGCTACGCCAAAGACCGTCAGCGGCAGACCGCGTTTTTGAAATTCAGTGTGGATGCGCCAGAATCCGGCGCGGCTGCCGTATTCGTAGAGCGAGTCCATCGACATGTGCCTGTCCGGATAGCTTGCGGCACCGATGATGTCCGACAGGAACTGCTCGGATCCGGCATCGCCGTGCAGAACGTGGTTTTCCGCTCCTTCCTCGTAATTGAGTACAAACTGCACGGCGATGCGCGCCTGATTCGGCCACCGCGCGTGCGGTGGGTTGCCTGCGTAACCGCGCAGATCACGCGGGTAATCCTGTTCAAAAGTCCCCATTGCCACCCCCAAAAATTAAAATGGATTCAGTGCCTGAAATTGTCCGCTTAACGCTTTATTTTCCGGGAAGGCCAGATCCCCGTGCTTGCTGGTCGACAGCCCCAGCGCCACCAGCGACTCCACCATCTTCACCGCCGCGCTGACGCCGTCGATAACCGGCACGCGCAGTTCGCGCGTCAGCTCCTGCGCCAGCGTCGCCATGCCGCCGCAGCCCAGCACGATGGCCCCGCAGCCATCCTCTTTCAGCGCCTGTATACAGCGCACGCGCACTTTTTCCTGCGCCAGACCGCTGCCGTCTTCCAGCGCCAGCACCGGGAGATCGATGGCATGCAGCGCCGCGCAGTGGTCCTGAAAGCCATACTGATGCAGCAGATGGCGGGCGATAATCAACGTGCGCGGCAGCGTGGTGACCACCGAAAAGCGGGTCGCCACCAGCGTCGCCATATGCATGGCGGCTTCAGCAATCCCTACCACCGGCCCCTGGGCCAGCTCGCGCGCCGCCAGCAGACCCGGGTCGCCAAAGCAGGCAATAACGTGACCATCCACGCCCTGCTGTCTGCCGAGTTTGACCTGTTCGAGAACGCCCACGGCAGCAATGGCCTCGTCAAAGTGGCCTTCGATGGACGGCACGCCTGCGGTCGGGCAGACCGCGAGGATTTCCGTTCCCGGTGCAGCCACCGCACGGGCTGCCGCACCGATGGTTTCCGTCATGGCGAGGCTGGTGTTGGGGTTGATCACTTGTATACAGACAGACGACATTACGACTCCTTGTGGCCGGCAAACAGCCGGGCAAAATCAGGCAGACACTCGCCCGCCCGCTCGAAGCAGAGGCTGGCGACGATATGTTCAAAATGGTGCATTAAGGCCTCGCTGAGCGGCTGGAGCGCCTTCTGGCGCAGCAGATCCACCAGCTGTTCGTGATCGTTGCAGCGACAGCCCTGCCGCCACGGCGCGCCCCAGGTGGCAATCACCAGCGATGAACGCTGGCTCAGGCCGGTCACCATCTCCGTCAGCACCTGGTTGCCGGAGATGGCCTGTAGCTGAATGTGAAAATTGGCGGAGTGACGTATCGCCGCCGGGCCGTCATAGGCCTCGTGCGCCTGCTGCTCCTGACAAATAATGGCCTCCAGTGCTGCCAGATGCGGCGGCTGACAGTGGGCCAGCACGTCCGGCAGATTAGCGACCTCCAGCAGCGCGCGGGTGCGGAAGATGTGCCGCGCCTCTTCTACCGTCGGGCTGGCGACGTGTGCACCACGTTTGGGCGTTAAGGTGACCATTTGCACAGCGGCGAGTCGTTGCAACACCTTTCGGATGCCGGTACGGCTCACGCCAAACACCTCGGCCAGCGCCTCTTCCGGCAATTTGCTCCCCGGAAGCAACTGATGTTCGACAATTGCGGTCATCAGCGCCTGAAAGATGGATTCGTCTTTGTCATGCAGGTCTGGCGCGGTCTGCAGGCCATTTACGTTGTTCATTCACCACTCCGTGCTTTACCTTTCGTTATCGAATCGTATACATAAAAATAAAATATTGCATACAAGATTTATTATTTTGGCCTGGATCCTGCAACACCGTTTGCACTCCCACTCAACGGGTTTTCATTCACAGGAGCAGGTTTCATGCCAAACAGTCAAAACGCGCAGCAGGGTACGGCCGCTGATTCCGGTGCGGTTTACAGCCCACGTCTTTGCAATGAGGATCTGGCACCCACGCGTGACCAGAACTGGAGCTGGTACAACATCTTTTCATTCTGGATGTCGGATGTTCACAGCATGGGGGGATATGTGGTCGCCGCGAGCTTCTTTACGCTCGGGCTGGCAAGCTGGCAGGTGTTACTCTGCCTGCTGGTGGGGATTTGTATTGTGCAACTGTGCGCCAACCTGGTCGCAAAACCGAGCCAGATGGCGGGCGTGCCCTATGCCGTGATCAGCCGTCAGGCGTTCGGCGTCTTTGGGGCGAACATTCCGGCGGTGATCCGCGGGCTTATCGCCTTTGCGTGGTATGGCATCCAGACCTACCTGGCCGCCAACGCCCTGATGCTGGTGGCACTGAAGTTCTGGCCGTCGCTCTCTTCACTCACCACCGGCGCGTTCCTCGGCCTGTCACATCTGGGCTGGATCTGCTTCGCCATCATGTGGGTATTGCAGGCGATGGTTTTCTGGCACGGGATGAGCGCCATCAAGCGCTTCATTGATATCGCCGGTCCGGCGGTCTACGTAGTGATGCTGGCCCTTGCGGGCTGGATTGTATACAAGACCGGTTTTGACGGGATCTCCTTTACCCTCGCCAGCAAATCCCTGACCGCGGGCGAGCAAACCTGGCAAATGATCACCGCGACCGCGCTGGTGGTCTCCTACTTCTCCGGCCCGCTGCTCAACTTTGGTGACTTCTCCCGCTACGGGAAAAGCATGGGGGAGATCCGCCGCGGTAACCGCTGGGGTCTGCCGTTTAACTTCCAGCTGTTCTCCATCGTCACCGTGGTGATTGTCTCCGGTACCCAGTCGCTGTTTGGCCGCATGATCACCGACCCGATTGAAACCGTCAGCCGTGTGGGTAACGATCTGGCCGTGGCGATTGGCCTGCTGACGATGATCACCGCCACCATCGGGATTAACATTGTGGCGAACTTTGTCTCGCCAGCCTTTGATTTCTCTAACTGCTCGCCGCAGAAGATCAGCTTCCGCACCGGGGGAATGATTGCTGCCGTCGGCTCGATCCTGCTCACCCCGTGGAACCTGTTCAACTCACCGGAGTTAATCCACTACACCCTGGACGTGCTCGGGGCGTTTATCGGCCCGCTGTTCGGCATACTGATTGCCGATTTCTACCTGATTAAACGCGGCAAGGTGTCGGTTGACGACCTGTTCGATGACACGCCAAAGGGCAAATACTGGTATCGCAACGGCTTTAACCCGAAAGCCATCGGCGCGCTGATCCCGTCCGTTGCCGTGGGCCTGGTGATTAGCTTTATCCCGGCCCTGCATGAGGTGGCGAACTTCAGCTGGTTCATCGGCGTCTTCCTCGGCGGCGTGACCTACCGCTGGCTGGCGCGGGAAGATCGCGAGACAGCAGGCGCGACGACGTTCAGCTCCCGCGTGGCAACGCAAAAAGAGTAACCCTTCCCTCCTCCTCTGGCCGCAGCGTAACTGCGGCCCGTTCATTCTGGCACTGTTCTTGCTGCGCTTTCTCACCCCGCTACGCAAACACGAAGGCAGGAACCATGATGGAATACCAGACTGCGATACGCGGTACATTTTTTGACATTGCCCAGGTCTGCGACAGCGCAGACACCATTGCCGAACACGCGCGCTACCTTGAGGACGGGCTGCTGTTTATTCAGAATGGCCACATTCTGGCGCACATGGCGTGGCAGGAGGGCGAGCAGTATCTTGACCCGCACAAAGGCTACACTGACCTGCGCGGCAAGCTGCTGCTGCCCGGTTTTATCGATACCCATGTGCATTATCCGCAAACGGAGATGATCGGCGCCTTTGGCGAGCAGCTGCTGGAGTGGCTGACCACCTATACCTTCCCGGTGGAGAGCCAGTTTGCCGATGAAGCCTACGCGAAAGAGATCGCCGAATTTTTCATTAACCAGCTGGTGAGCAATGGCACCACCACCGCGCTGGTGTTCTGCACGCTGCATCCGGAATCGGTCGAGGCGCTGTTTACTGAGGCGCTGCGCCTCAACATGCGCCTTATCGCCGGGAAGGTGATGATGGACAGACACGCGCCTGACTACCTGAGCGAGGACGCGAAACAGAGCTACCGGCAGACGCGTGAGCTGATCCAGCGCTGGCATCACCGGGGGCGGCTGGGCTATGCCATTACGCCACGCTTTGCCCCGACGTCATCCCCCGAGTTGCTCGCCGCGGTCAGCCTGCTGAGAGAGGAGTTTCCGGATACCTGGCTGCAAACCCATCTGAGCGAAAACCCAAACGAAGTGGCCTGGGTGAGCGACCTCTGGCCGGAGCATGAGCGCTATCTGGATGTGTATCACCACTACGGCCTGACCGGCGAGCGCAGCGTGTTTGCCCACGCCATCCACCTGCACCACAGCGAGTGGCAATGCCTGCATGACACCGGTTCGGCGGTGGCGTTTTGCCCCACCTCGAACCTGTTTCTCGGTAGCGGGCTGTTTCGCCTGCCCGCCTGCTGGCAGCACAGAGTGCGAATGGGCATCGGCACTGACGTGGGCGCGGGCACCACCTTCAGCATGCTGCGTACCCTGGGGGAAGCGTACAAGGTGGGTCAGCTCCAGAGCTACCGTCTCCGCGCCAGCGAGGCGTTTTACCACGCCACGCTGGGCGGCGCGCACGCCCTCCGGCTTGACGAGAAGATTGGCAACTTCACGCCCGGCAAAGAGGCGGATTTCGTCGTCATCGACCCGGACGTAACGCCGCTGCAGCGCCTGCGCAATCGCCGCTGCCAGGACATTTACGAGCAGCTCTTTGTGCTGATGACCCTGGGCGATGAGCGCAACATCAGCGAAACCTGGGTCAACGGCGTGCAGGTGTGGTCAGCTGCCCCGGTAGGTTGACCAGCCGCCGGGCGCAATCACAAACGGCAGATGGAAATGCTCGTCTGCCGATTCTCCCGTCACAAACTCAATCTGCGCGCAGGGATAGATCGTCTCGCGGCCTGTGTCGCTAAACCACTTACCGGTTTCGGCCACCAGCCGGTAGCGGCCTTTTGCCAGGTTCGGGACGAATTCTGTGATGCGCCCACTGGCGTTCGTGACGCCAGTCGCCATGATCTCCCCGTCCCGCTCAAGATGAACCGTCACGCCCTCGGCGGGTTTCCCCGTTGAAATATCGAGAATATGGGTGCTGAGTGTGCTCATTCGCTAATGACTCCTTCCAGCCGCAGCAGCGTAATTTCCCGCAGCTGTTCCAGCGCGGTCAATACTTCCTGCGTATCGTTGTTTTCCAGCCGCGCGTTCAGCGCCTGTAAGATCTCTTCTCCGCTGCGGCCCTTCGCGCGGATAAGAAAGACCCGTCCGAAACGGGCTTCATAGCGGGCGTTTCCCTCCCGTAACGCCTGCGTCAGGGCAGCATCGCGGTCATTCACCGCGCCCTGTTCCTGCCGCGACAGTGCTGCCTCCGCCAGGGAACCCGCTGGCTTTTCCCCGATACGCGGATGGGCGCTCAGGGCTTGCGTTAACGCCGTCTCATCCCAGCATTGCGTCAGCGCCAGTGCCGTACTGAACAAGTCTTCCCGGCGGGAGTAGGGCCGCCCGCGCACCAGGGCTTCAGCCCAGCCGGGGATCGCCACGCAGGGGTGGAGTAACGCGAGAGATTCTTTCTCAGGAAGCCGATTAAAGTCGTGCAGTGCGATCATAGTATCTCCTTGATTATCCTCTTTCAGGTCATTGCACAAACCACGCCACTCCTTTGCCTGAGCGTGAAACAGTTGATTCCGTATAGCTCAACTGGAAATTTTTGATTCAAAAAAAGGCAAGCTCACCGCGTCTGCGCACCTTAGCAGTGCAAACCTGCCCTTCACAACGCCGTTTTCACCCCGTTGCAGCCTGGTACGCAAATTGCTGAATGGCTTTACACCCTGCAAAAGGAGAGAAGCATGAAAGCAATCGTTATTGGTGCGGGAATTGGCGGCCTGAGCGCCGCTGTTGCGCTGAAGAAAGCGGGCATCGACTGTACCGTGTTTGAAGCCGTCAAAGCGATCAAGCCCGTCGGGGCGGCCATCTCCATCTGGCCTAACGGCGTGAAATGCATGCAGCACCTCGGCATGGGCGACATCATCGAGACGTACGGCGGGCCGATGCGTTTTATGGCCTACAAAGATTACCGGCGCGGCGATACCCTGACCCGCTTTAGCCTCGCGCCGCTGGTCGAGCGCACCGGCGGGCGTCCCTGCCCCGTCTCGCGCGCGGAACTTCAGCGCGAAATGCTGGACTTCTGGGGGCGCGATAACGTGCAGTTTGGCAAGCGCGTCGAACGTGTCCGGGAAGATGACGCGGGCGTGAGCGTCACCTTCACCGATGGCACCGCGGCAACCGGGGATTTTCTGATTGCCGCCGACGGCAGCCACTCGGCGGTTCGTCCGTATGTGCTGGGGTATACGCCGGAGCGCCGCTACGCCGGTTACGTGAACTGGAACGGGCTGGTGAAGATTGATGAAGAGATTGCCCCGGCGCACCAGTGGACCACCTTCGTTGGTGAGGGCAAACGCGTATCGCTGATGCCCGTCTCCGGCGGACGCTTCTACTTCTTCTTTGACGTGCCGCTCCCTGCGGGTCTGGCAGAAGATCGCACCACCCTGCGTGCCGATCTCACGGGCTACTTCCGCGGCTGGGCGCCGCCGGTGCAAAAGCTTATCGCCGCGCTCGATCCTGACACCACTAACCGGATTGAAATCCACGACATCGAACCGTTCGATACCCTGGTGCGCGGCAACGTCGCGCTGCTTGGCGATGCCGGGCACAGCACCACGCCGGATATCGGCCAGGGCGGCTGTGCAGCGATGGAAGATGCCGTGGTGCTGGGCGAATGCCTGCGAGAGAACCACAACATTACGCTGGCGCTGCGACAGTACGAAGCGCTGCGCTGCGACCGGGTGCGTGACCTGGTGCTGAAGGCGCGCAAACGCTGCGACGTCACCCACGGCAAAGACATGACGTTGACGCAGGCCTGGTATCAGGAGCTGAAAGAGGAGACCGGGGAGCGCATCATCAACGGTCTGTGCGAAACCATTCAGGGCGGCCCGTTAGGCTGAACAAGAGGGACAACGATGAAAAGAGAACCGACTCCACCCGCCCACTGCACCTTTGAGCCAGAGGACTGGCTGCGCCTGGCGAAATGCTGGCATCCGGTTGCACGCGCCTGCGACATCGGCCCGGCACCGGTTAAAGCAACCCTGCTGGATGAACAGCTGGTCATTTACCGGATTAACGGCCAGGTCGTGGTCGCCCGGGATGTCTGTCCGCACCGCGGCGTGCCGCTGACGCTGGGCTTTCACGATGAGCACGGCATTATTTGTCCGTACCACGGCTTACGCTTCGGAGAGGACGGGCGCTGCAACCGTATCCCGTCCAGCCCCGACCAGCCCGTTCCGGCGAAGCTGAACCTGATTAACTTCGCCGTGGAGGAGCGCTTTGGCCTGATCTGGACCTGTCTGGCCTTTGACCCGGATAATCCGGTACCGCTGCCCGCCATGCCGCACTGGGATGACGATGGATTCCAGCAGATTAACTGCCCGGCGTTCGAGGTGAATGGCTTCGCCGGTCGCCAGGTGGAAGGATTTCTGGACGTGGCACACTTTGCCTGGATCCACACCGATACCTTTGCCGATCCCAATAATCAGCTGGTTCCCACCTATCAGCCGCAGGAGACGCCGTTCGGTTTCGTGGCCGATTACTGGAGTTCCGTGAGCAACTATCCCGCCAGTTCAGACGTCCAGGCTCCGGAGGGCTTCCAGTGGCTGCGTCATTTTGAAATGCATCTGCCGTTTACCGCCACGCTGACGATCCATTTCCCGGGGGAATCCCGACTGGTGATTATGAACGCCGCGTCGCCGGTATCATCGCGGGTGACCCGGATGTTCGCCCCTATCGCGCGCAACTTCGATCTGCATATTCCGGTGGAAGATGTGCATGCCTTCAATCTGCGCATTTTTGAAGAAGACCGTCTGATGGTCGAAACCCAGCGCCCGGAAAGCCTGCCGCTGGATCTGACGCTCGAAGCCCATATCCCGGCGGATAAAAGCTCGATTGCCTACCGTCGGGGACTGAAAAAGATGGGATTCGGCGAATTTTTCCTGGTATGACGGAGGCCAATATGTTGAGCGTTATCGTTGATGGGCTGTGGCGTGAGGGGGATAAAAGCCTCGCCGTCAGGCTGGTGGCGGAAAACGGCGCCGCGCTACCGGCGTGGCAGCCCGGCGCGCATATTGATGTGCACCTGCCCTGCGGCCTGGTGCGCCAGTATTCCCTGACCGGAGCCTGTGAGGACGAAGGGTATCTTATCTGCGTGGGGCGCGAAACCGCCTCGCGCGGCGGGTCGCGCTACGTTCACGAGACGCTGCGGCCTGGACAGAAACTCACGATCTCCGCCCCACGCAATCTGTTCCCGCTCGTTCAGGCAGAGCGGGTTTTACTCCTGGCTGCGGGCATTGGCATTACGCCGCTGTTTGCGATGGCCCTGCAGCTGAAGGCGGCCGGAACGCCGTTTACGCTGCATTATTACGTTAAAAATCGCGAAAGCGCGGCATTTGTTCGGGAACTCTCAAAGTACGGTGAGTGCATCATTCATACCCTCAGCCCCCGCTCAGCGCTGGCAGAACATCTCCCCATACCGGAAGCGGGACTGCATGCCTGGGTGTGCGGACCTGCGGGTTTTATGGAGAAAGTCCGCAATGTGGCAACGACGAAGGGATGGGATAACGCCCACCTTCACAGCGAGGCGTTTCAGCCTGCTGCGCCTGCCGCTGGTCATGAAACCGGCGAGATCTTTACCGTTAAACTGGCCTCCACCGGGGAGCGCTGGCCGGTGCCTGCGGATAAAACCATTGCCCAGGTCTTACAGGCAAACGGCGTAGACGTACCGCTGTCCTGTGAAATGGGGATCTGCGGCGCCTGCCTGACGCCAGTGATTGACGGCGTGGTGGATCACCGGGACAGCGTGCAGTCGGAGGCGGAAAAAGGCGCAACAAACCAGCAGGTGGCGCTGTGCTGCTCGCGGAGCCATTCTGGGGAGCTGGTGATTGGGCTGTAAAACGACATCAACATTTTAGCGGCCCTTCTTGCCGGGTGGCGCTGTGCTTACCCGGCCTACAATCCGTAACAATATCAATACATTGCACTATTCATTGTAGGCCCGTGCATGCGTAGCGCCGCCGGGCGAAACTCACACATCGCCTTTACCCTGCCACGCGTACTCAATATGGCTGGCCTGCTCGCGCGCCAGGGCATCATCGCCCTGTAATCGCGCTGCCAGGGTAAAGGCGAAATCAAATACGTTACCCAGGCCGCGACCGCTCAGCAGATTGCCGTCTTCCACCACCTCGGCATCGACGTACCTGCCCTCGCTGACTGTTTTCCACAGATCGCCGGAACAGACGTAGCGGCGCCCCTTCAGCAGCCCGTTACCGCCCAGCACACGGGCGGCGGCGGAACAAATCGGGCAGATATATTTGCCCATTTCATCGTGGCGGCGGACGAAGGCGATGACCTCCGCGCTTTTCGCCAGGTTAACGCTGCCCTCCGGGCCGCCCGGTAACACTACGGCGTCAAAGGTGCAATCGAAACTGGCTTTCAGGGTGCTGTCCGCCACCATTGAGATGGCGTGATAGCTCACCACTTCGCGGCTCTCGCCGCAGGCAATCGTCTGCACCGTAATATTCAGGCGACGCAGGATATCGATGGTGACGATCGCTTCCCCCTCTTCAAAACCGGGGGCTAATAGCACGGCTACGCTTTTCATTTTGCTCTCCATGGCTTCAGGGTTACCAGTACGGGTGCCAAATCTGTCGCAGCCGCGCCAGCAGCTCGAGATAGAAATAGTCTCCCCAGCTACAGCACTGATCGACCCCCTTGCCGCTGCCCATATGATAAACCGAGTGTTGCAGCAGCCCTTCGGTCGGATCGTCGTCGTGGGCAAGGTAGTTATCGGTCAGCGACAGCGCAATACGCAGCGCCATCTCTTCGTAATACGCACGGTTTGCGTCGAGCGTCGGCAGCGCCTTGACCAGCTCCAGCAGACCGCAAGCGGCAATCGCCGCCGCTGAACTGTCGCGCACGGCGTCGGTGCCGAGCAGCGCCAGATCCCAGTGGCACACATCATCTTCCGGCAAACGGTTGAGGAAGTAATGTGCCAGGCTGCGTGACAGCTCAACCATCTGCTTATCGCCGGTGTGCTGATAGCTGAGCAGGAAGCCGTAAATGCCCCATGCCTGCCCGCGCGACCAGCACGAGGTGTCGCTGTAGCCCTGATGGGTATTACCAAAGCGCGGCTCACCCGTCTGCACATCCATATAGTATGTGTGATACGTCGAGGCATCTTCCCGCACGATATAGTTCGCGGCCTGTCCGGCGTGAGCCGTCGCCGCTTGCGCATAACGCGGATCTCCGGTCTGTTCGCTGGCCCAGTACAGCAGCGGCAGGTTCATATTGCAGTCGATGATCATTCGCCCCTGCTGCTCCGGGTCGTTTAAATCACCCCATGCCTGGATAATCCTGGCCGTTGGGTTAAAACGCTCCATCAGGCGCTCGGCTGCCAGCAGCGCCGACCGGCGAGCGGCTTCGTTGCCGGTGAGGCGCCAGGCGCTGATGCAGGAGAGCGAATAGAGAAAACCAAGATCGTGCGTTGCCGTGTCGATACGCTGCTCAATACGCCGGGCGAACGACGGTAAATAGCGCTCGGCGGCGTCGCGATAATGCGCTTTGCCCGTCATCTCCCACGCCAGCCACAGCTGGCCTGGCCAAAAACTGGTGGTCCATTCCACGTTATCGGTGCGCGGCCAGACGCCCTTCTCACAGGCTTCGCCGGGGAATTTATCGCCGAAGGCAACAATATTTTTGTCGAGCTTGCGCGTTACGCGGGTTAACGCCGCTTCCAGCTTCTGGCTCAGGGCCAGGCGATCGACCTGATGCAGTTCGATCGGCCGCAGCGCTTCGGTGATAACAGATTTGGTCATAACAACTCCTGAATTAATGTTTGGCCGGTTCAACCGGGGCGGAATCTAATGCCGGAGCAAAGGGGCGTGAGACATCGCACTTAGACTGGCAGCGCGACAGCGTAAAGGCGGAAATCAGCGTAAATATCAGGGCGCAGCAGCCCATCAGCAGATAGGTATGCTCAAAGCCTATCCTGTCGTACAGATAGCCAGCAGGTGGGGCGACCACAATCGACCCCACGTAAATCATCGCCTGGTAGCCCAGCAGGTACATCGTGGCGTTAACCCGACGATGGAAATGTTCGGCGATGTATTTGAAGACCGAGATCAGCAGCAGCGCGATCTCGACGCCATAAAACGGTTTGATGATAGAGATCACTATCGGGTCACTGGTGAGTCCGGAGGCGATCAGCCGAGCCCCGACCACGCAGCCGCAGAACACCAGCCCGCGCTTGGCGCCGTAGTGATTCACCAGCCACGGGATACACATCATCATCAGGAATTCCATACCCGACTGGACGGTGCTCAGGTAGCCGTACCAGGCATTTCCCTGCTCTTTGGTGGCGAAGAATGATACGAAGTAGCGCGGGAATTGCTGTTCGGCGATAAACATCATCCACGCCACCCCGGCGACGTAGAGGCTGAACATCCAGAATTTGCGGTTTTTCAGGAGCATCAGCACATCGGCAAAGACAATCTTATTGGCGGAAATAACGCTGTTATTACGCAGTTGCTCATCGCCGATTTTGAGGCTAATCAGCACCAGCAGCATTAGTACCGAGGTACCGCTGCTGAGCAGAAAGTTGGCCAGCGGCGTGACGTTAAACAACAGCCCGGAGACCGAAGCCGCCATCGCCCAGCCCAGCGAACCCCACATTCTGATGCGGCCAAACTCCAGCCCGTACAGGCGGCTAAAGCGGTCAGCGTAAGATTCAGACGCCGCCACGCCAGCGTACCAGCCCAGGCTCAGATACAGCGCGCCGATGATAATCCCGGCCATCGCATAGCTTTCCAGCAGCGGCTGGTACACCAGCGCAAAAAACGGCGCCATCAGCGCAGAAATGGCGCAGACAAAATAGAGCAGCCACTTGCTCATGCCGATTTTGTCCATGATGTAGCCATACACCGGCTTAAGGACCACCGCAAAGACGCCATTGATGGCGAACACGCTGCCGATAGTGATGCTATCGAGGCCCACTTTCTGGCTCAGCCACAAGGCGTACAGGCCAAAGCTGGATGACCAGGTGAAGAAGTAGAGAAAAATAAAGGTACTCATTTTGTATTGTGCGGCGCGTACGGACGATGATGTGCTCATAGCGATGTCTCCGGGGCCAGAACGAGCGTCGTTTCTTGTCGTGCCATCACGAAGCGTACCGCGTCATCGCTAATGAAGGCCTGCGGGCAGTGTTGCGGATCGAAGCCTGCGGCATTTCCCGCCCACACCGCGCTTATCAGCAAATGCGTGCCGGGGTCGAGTTCGCCGCGCAGCAGCGGCACTGCCGCGCGCTCGGCAAACAACAGATTACTGTTTGGCGGCGTCACCACCGTTTCGCCGCGGCGGGCGTGCGGATGTAAACAGAAAATGGCTGAGGCATCCTGGGCATTGCGTAACCAGCAGGCGCTTTCCATCTCCTGCGCCTGCGGCTGTGGGCGGTTCGCGAGGCTAAAGCCCCCTTCCGCGCAATCCAGCGCGCGTTGAGTATTGATACGATGGACGCGCAGTTGCCAGTCGCCCAGCGCCAGCAGCCAGCTCTCAATCACCACGTCGCGCCACGGCAGCCAGCGGCTGTAAATGGTGCCGTCAGCGGTGACCACGTGCTGGCATTCACGGCGACCACGCCAGTAGTTATCTTTTTCGGCCAGCAGCAGCATCGAATCGGGTGCGGCATGGTTCAGGCCGTAGCGCCCGCGTTCGAGGGTGAAGCCAAAGCGGGTGGAATAGGCAAATTTGCAGTATTTCGCTTCGGTATTCACGAAGTTGTTTAGCTCCAGCTGGCCGGACGTCAGCATCCACAGGTGATCGGCCTGATGCACCACCACCTGATCCGCGTGGGCTATCGTGTGCTGCGCGGGTAATGGCGGCAGCGGCAGCTCGGCCGCCTGCCAGAAGGCGTCGCCCTCATCTAATGCCAGTACCAGCAGGGTCTTCAGGCCCCAGTACGGTGAACCCGGCGCGTTGTAGTCTTCCGCCATCACCAGATTCGGGTAGCTGTAGCCGACGCTCAGTATGCCGTCACGGTCGAATATCGGCTGCTTCAGCCACCAGCGCAGATGGCGCAGCACGATGCCCTTAATCACGCCCGGCGAAAAGACCTCCAGCCCGGCGAAAGCCGCCGCACTCCAGAACGCCGCCTCGGCAAAGCGGTAGGTCAGGCTACGGCCAAACGGGATCGCCGCGCCGTCTTCGGCAAAGAAATGAATGAAATCAGAGGAGAAACGCGCGGCGCGATCGCGGAGGGTTGCGCACCGCGTTGGATCGACATCGGCCATTAGCTTCGCGTAAATCAGTCCATAGAAATGGAAGCCCATCGAGATGTAATAGTCGCGCGGCCGGCCCGGTCCATCGGAGTACCAGCCATCGCCAAGATAGTAGTGCTCCATGGCAGCGAAATGATTTTCCAGCGCCTGCGGATGGGTCGGCATGCCACAATAATGGAAGCCAACCTGCACCAGAATCGGAAAGAAGTGCCAGTTGTTATCGGGGATATCCTGGGTCTCGCACTGCTTTAGCCAGCGCCATAGATTCTCTTTCTCCGTCTCAGTGAAATGTGCCAGTACGGTTTCGCCCGCCAGCGCCAGCAGTAAGCCGTAAGCCGCCATTTCGACGATTCGCTGATCGAAAGGACCGACATCGCCCCAGTAATCAGCATGCTGCGGATTGGTGCCGTTTTTTATCGCCTGTAAATAGAAAGAGAAGTGTTGCGGCTCGCTGCCGCCAGCCAACAATGGCGTGATGCCCCACAGCAGACGGGAAAAGGTTTCCATGCTCGCGACCTGCTGGCCGTAGTGAGCGGTAAAGTTCGCTAAATCAATGCGGCTGGCGTCTTTTTTAAAATAAGGCGTCACCGCGTTCAGCATATCGTTAACCAGCCGCAGTACCTCATCACGGCTCGTCAGTGGGTTATCCACATGAATATTTTCAGGTTGCACAGGGTCCTCCCGCATAACACGAGGGTAGAGATAAGTTATTGTTATTTGGCTTTTTAAAGCCACGAGTGCGACGTCTGAATGAAGAGTAACCGCTTTTATTCCCGGTGCTGAGTGAGCAGAATCACAAAATTAAACCGGCATTTCATTTTTGCTGGATTTTGTCGATCGAGAGAGGGATAAATTACAAATGATGGTCTAAAAATTTAAATCTGTTGTCCTGGAGGTCAAATGGGTGAGACGCAACTGCTGGAACGCATTACGCTCGATCGGCAGGCCATTTCATTTAACCGCATGTACACCACCAGCGCGGTTTACTACCACTGGCATCAGTGCGTTGAATTGCTCTATATTTCCAGCGGTTATGGCATCGTGGTGGTGGACAATCAGCACTACACCGCCCGTCCGGGGCGTTTATTTGTCTTCCCGCCCTTCCGTTTGCACAAAGTGCAGGTCGATCATAGCGATAAGAACCCCTATCACCGCACCACCATGCACATTGCGCAATCGGTCGTCGAAAGTGCGCTCAGCACCTTTCCGCGCCATCAGGCCCGGTTCGCCGCGCTGGCCGCCAGCAATCTCCCGGCACAAATTTACGATCTCAGCACGCACGCGGCGTTTATTGAGAGAATACTTGAACAGTTTCAGCGCCTGGAGGACAACGCGCAGACCGAAGCCTGCGAGGTGGCATTTCTGGTGATGCAGTTGATGACATGTCTGCCCGAGCAGCCGCAGCCCTACCCGCCGCGCCAGCAGACCGTCGCCTCGCGGATAATGAGCTGGGTCGAAGCCCACTATGCCAGCAAGTTTTCGCTCGATCGGTTAGCGCACGACCTGGGGCTCTCGCGAAGCTATACCTCACGCATTTTCCGCCAGCAGACCGGCGGTAGCATCCACGAATATTTGCTGACCCGGCGGATTAAAAGCAGCTGCGATCTGTTACGGTACAGCGATGAGCCTGTTGACGCCATTGCACTGGCAGTGGGGTTTAGCGAGGTGACCTATTTCATTACCTGCTTTAAAAAGATGATGCGTCAGACGCCGCTGCAGTATCGACGGAGTAACTCCGGCACCAGAATTCCCGGTTAAGGCGGTTTTAACAAACAAAAAACCCAGGTCGCATAACGACCTGGGTTTCGAATTTGGCGGAAGCGTAGAGATTCGAACTCTAGAACCCTTTCGGGTCGCCGGTTTTCAAGACCGGTGCCTTCAACCGCTCGGCCACGCTTCCAAAGTGAGGCGCACTATAAACATCTATTAGCGCCTTGTAAAGCAGGAATTTTTCTATTTCTACGCCCTGGCGTTTAACTGCGCAAAAAATCGCTCATTCCCCGATCCCCGCGTCGCTCTCTCCCACTTGTACATACCGTTACACGGCAACGCTCATCCTTCTAAATCGCTCTGGTATAGAATGCCCCAAAATAGACGGCCATTTGTTGTGTAATTGTTATAAAGCCGGTTATCAACGGATTTTAGAAAATTGCCGCCATGTAGTCTTACTGGTTAATGATGAAAATCAAAAATACGTTTTGCTTACATATCCTGATGGCAGCCCTGGCCATTTTATTCCTCAGCATTCACCCGCTGGTGACCAGCTTTGATCCGCCGCTTAAATTCCAGCCGCTGATCAAATCCATGACGGGCACACCGAAAGAACAAGCGGAAAAAATTACCACCATTTCCCATGCCCTGGAGGGGAATGCCATTTTCTTCATTGGTGCCTCTGAAGTTGCCACCTCTGAAGATGAACATTACGCGGTCTATCATTATTTTAATCAGCAATTACACCAACCCGTCGTGGCGTATGGCGATGCGTTTGTCGATGATGAAACACAATTTTTACTGTTTTCACGTTTTAAAAATAGCCTTAACGCAAACAGTAAAGTGGTTTTATTGTTGGCACCTGACAGCTTTTACTCAAAAGGTCTGCCACCCGCTATCTATGCGGATAATTTTCCGGGCTCTGTTTTTGATCCCCTGATGAAGGATCCGCAGGCACGTCCGATCCTCGTGAATTATTTAAAACATATTGATGCTAAAGAGATAAGCCATTTAACCTTTGGGCAAATGCGTGTCTTCGGCTGGCACCCCGATCTGATTTGGGATGAGATCGATTTCCAGTTCGCTAATTTTTGTACCCTGATAAAAAACGACTGGCTGTCGCTGCTCAATATCAGGCCTGAGACGGCGCAACCCTGGCCGCAACAGCCAACCACCCACATGACTCCGGACTGGAATAAAGAGCTGGCGAATGCCCGTGAATTAAATAAAGTTCGCCAGCAAAGCGCGGCGACCTTGTGGATGGACAAAACGATTTACGAAGAGGACGGTAAGCCGCAGCAGTGGGATGACACGCCGGTGGTGCCCGGCCAATTCGCTGCGTTCAGGAAAACCGTCCAGCTGCTGAAGGCACATCACGTGCAGGTCATTGCTATCGTCGACCCGGTTAACCCGTGGGCGCTTTACCATACCGATACTTTCCGCCCGTACGATAAGCAAATTCAATCCATTCTGAAAGAGAACCGGATCCCTTATTTAGATATGTACGCTATGCCTTATCAGAATGGCTGGAACTGGGACCGACTGCACCCGACTGAACTGGCTTGGGTGCCTATGCTTCGCTTTATTGCACAGAGTTTTAAATAATGAAAATCGCGATCCGTCTGTTTTTCCTTTATCTCCTGCTTGGGATCACCATCGTCGCGTGGACCGCTGTCGATGACAGCATGAGTATGCAACTGCATTTTGAATATCAGAAATTCTGAGGCCGAATGATGTACAGCTCAGGACTGTTTTTTGTCTGTTTATTTTCATCGGCAGGGGTATTTGCGCTGATTAATCGCCTGCTGCGCCATCGCCTGACCTGGTTATCGTCCTTGGCCGTCCTGACAGCATTGGGCTGGGGCTATATTTTTCAGGGCGATTATCGTATTCCGGCGATCGTATTTGGCTGTTTTTATCTTTTCGCCACGTTAAAAGAAAAAGGATGGTTAAAAACCTGGCAGGCGATCGTGTTAACGCTGCTGCCCCTGTTTTTGGTGAAATTACATTTTAATCACCATCTCGGCATGATCGGTCTCTCTTTTATGACCTTTCGCGCGGTGGATGTGCTGTTGTATCGCAGTAAAAAAGAGGGCCAGAATATTCTGCACTATTTCTGCTACCTCTTTATGCCCTTTATTATTCTGGCCGGGCCGATGTACCGCTGGCGGACATGGATGAGCGATGTGAATAAACCCGCATTCACCCTTAACCGTGAACAATGTTTAACAGCGTTAGAGCAGATCGTCACCGGTATCATCCAGAAGTTCCTGTTTGCCATGCTGATCGATTCGCTTGTGGTGCAGCCCTGGAGCCATAAGCCGTTTTCGCTGACCGTCGGCGTGGTGATGTCGATTGCTTACAGCGCCTATCTGTACTTTGATTTTGCGGGTTACAGCAATATGGCCATCGGTGCCGGGCGCTTATTCGGGCTGAATATTCCGGCAAACTTCAATATGCCGCTGCTTGCAAAGAACCCTCAGGACTTCTGGCGGCGCTTCCACATCAGCCTGTCTGAATGGCTGCGCGATGTGGTGTTTATGCCCGTCTATATGAACCTGATGAAGTTCAACTTTTTCCGTCAGAACAAAACGCTGGCGCAAAATATCGGTATTTTTTGCACCCTGTTCTGCATGGGGGCATGGAATGGCCTGGAACGCCATTATGTCATCAGCGGCGCGCTGTTTGGCGCCATTTCTGTCGCACACAACATGCTGCTGTGGTCAGCCAAACGCAGCCCGGCATTACACCGCGGTTTGCAGTATCCGGCAGTGGCGTTTTTGGGGCGAATTCTGACGCTGGGCAGCGCCGCAGGATCCCTTTACATCTTTAGTGGAATGTCTCCTCTATGAAATATCACACCGATCTGCAGGAACTGCAGGATTTCTTACGTGCGGCATTGCGCGATCCCGCCTCCCCGCAGCAGCTGGCCATCACGGGTAGCGACGAAACCCTCAGCTGGCTACAGCTTTCCGCCGCCGTGATGGACTGGGCGGAACGCTATCAACGCTGCAAGCCCATCGAAGGCACACCGGTCGTATTATATGGTCATCAGCAGGCCGAGTTCGCCGTGGCGATTTATAGCTGCCTGTTGCACAACATTCCGTACATCCCGGTGGATTGCATCTACCCGCAGGAGCGGCTCCGGGAGATTTGTAGCCTGGCCAGTGTCCCTTACTATTACGACGTGGCAACCCGGCAGTTTATTGCCACCGGTGAAGCGGGCAAGGTCCTGGAAGAGCAGGATCTGGCCTATATCATGTTTACCTCAGGCAGCACCGGCAAACCGAAAGGCGTGCAGATTGGACGCGAGAGCGTCTGGCACTTCATGAAATGGGTCAGCCAGGATTTTTCCCTACCGGCAAAACCGGTGCTGATGAACCACGCGGTGTTCAGCTTTGACCTCTCCCTGATCCCTTTGCTGGCGAACCTGGCGATGGGCGGACACATCGTGCTCAACGCCAAAGAGGATATTCAGAAAGAGAACTGGCTGGCGCGACTCAAAAGCAACGCGGTCTCCGCCTGGGTGTCCACGCCCTCTTTTGCCTACCAGCAGCTGCTGTCCCCGCAGTTTAACAGCGAGTATTTGCCTGAACTCGGCGTCTTTATCTTCATTGGTGAAGTGCTCAATAAAGCGCTGGTTAAACAGCTGCGCCGCCGTTTCCCGCAGGCCAAAATCATCAACTCCTATGGCCCAACGGAAGCGACCATCGCGACGACGGTGGTTGAAATTACGGATGAGATCCTTAACCAGGACAGCGCCGTGCTGCCGGTGGGGGTCATGATGCCGGAGAGCAGAATGGACATTTCCGCCGAGGGCGAGCTGATTATCTGGGGTAAAAACGTCATGCGCGGCTACCTCGGCCTGCCGCAGGAGAACGCGGCAAAATTACTGCATCGGGAAGATGACGCGTGTCGCGGCTACCGGACCGGCGATCTGGGTTATGCAGCGGGGATGATCTATTGCCAGGGTCGCAACGATAGTCAGGTCAAACTGAATGGCTACCGTATTGAAATCAACGAGATCGAAAACCGTCTGCTGGCCATGTCCGGCATTAATGAAGCGGTAGTGATGCCGCTGATGAAACCCTGCGGCAGCGTGCTGCGTATTGCCGCGTTCTGCGTGACGGAAATGGCACCGGATACGATCAAAACCTCGCTGTCGAAAGTGGTTCCCCACTATATGGTGCCTTCACAAATTATCGTAAAAGACGCGTTGCCGCTGAACCCTAACGGCAAAATTGACCGCAAATTGCTGGACGCTTACGCCCGCACTCATTAATTATCCAGGAAACATAATGGAAAACGAAATTCTCGCCCTGTTCGAAAAAGTATTATCCCGTAAAGTGGGCTTTCACGATGAACTGATTGAATCTGATATTCTCGACTCTATTCTGGCAGTCGATATGGTGCTGGAAGTGCAGGACGTTTACGGCTGTATGATCCCGCCAACTGACGTAGCGACGGTGTTGAAGACCCCGGCAGATCTCGCCCGCTATATTGAAGGGAACCGCTAAGCCCCGCTGTATGACCCCGCCCTGGGGGCTCTGGCGCGCCGCACCAGAGCCCTGAATGCAAAATGAATACCTTTCACGGGAATGAAACCCACCGCTGATATGATTTCTCCTACACTTTAGGGGTCGTGTTGTTTTTAACAGAGGAGTCTGCGGTATGGCATTCGTAACAACGAAAGACGGCGTCAACATTTATTACAAAGACTGGGGTCCGAAAGAAGCTCAACCCATTGTTTTCCATCACGGCTGGCCATTGAGTGCCGATGACTGGGATAACCAGATGCTCTTCTTCCTTGCAGAGGGCTATCGCGTTATCGCTATCGATCGTCGTGGTCATGGACGTTCGGATCAGGTCAGTGAAGGTCACGATATGGATCATTATGCGGCCGACGCGTCGGCCGTGGTTGAAAGCCTGGATCTGCACAATGCCGTGCATGTCGGTCACTCTACCGGCGGCGGCCAGGTCGCCCGCTATGTAGCGAAATACGGCCAGCCGCAGGGGCGCGTCGCCAAAGCGGTGCTCGTCAGCGCCGTTCCCCCGCTGATGGTCAAAACAGAGAATAACCCCGGCGGGACACCCATCGAGGTGTTTGACGGCTTCCGTAGTGCGCTGGCAGCCAATCGCGCGCAGTTTTACCTCGACGTAGCCAGCGGCCCTTTTTACGGTTTTAACCGGGATGGCGCGGAGGTTTCACAGGGTACGATTCAGAACTGGTGGCGTCAGGGAATGATTGGCAGTGCCAAAGCGCACTATGAGGGGATTAAGGCGTTTTCAGAGACTGACCAGACGGAGGACTTAAAAGCCATCACGGTTCCCGTTCTGGTAATGCAGGGCGATGACGATCAGGTCGTACCGTATAAGAATGCCGCCCTTCTGCAGGACAAGCTGCTGGCGAACAGCGTGCTGAAAATTTATCCAGGCTTCCCGCACGGGATGCACACCACGCATGCGGAGACCATCAACGCGGACATTCTGGCGTTTATCCGTTCATAAACGTCAGGTTTTAAATTCACGCCAAAAGAAAAACCCCAGCTTAACGAGTAAGCTGGGGTTTATATCTGGCGGAAGCGCAGAGATTCGAACTCTGGAACCCTTTCGGGTCGCCGGTTTTCAAGACCGGTGCCTTCAACCGCTCGGCCACACTTCCTAAGTGAGGCGAACTATAAACACCTCACCGCGTGCTGTAAAGAGTGGCTGCAATCGTTCGCTGTAAAAATAGCCAAAACGCGTTTAATCGGTTGAACTGACGACATATCGGCGATTTTAACAGCATAACATTCAGCCCGCCCTCTTAATGCTTTTTGATGTACATGTCTTTTGTGAAATAGTACCCGAGCTTATCCGGTGTGAATCCCCCTACCCACGGTTTGACCAGGTGGGTACGAACGTAGTGATAAACCGGAATGGCTGGCACATCACGGCCAAGCAGATCCTCCGCCTGCTGGTAGAACTTACCCCGTTCCCCGGCTGTTTTCGCTTTCGCGGCGTTGATCAGGGCCTGGTCGTACTCCGGATTGCTGTACTGGCTGGTATTTTCGCTGTCGCCGGTACGGAAGTTGTTCAGGAAGGTTGCTGCATCGTCGTAGTCCGCAATCCATGCGTAACGCACCGCGTCAAAGTTGTGGGTGTGCATGGTATCCAGCATGGTTTTCCACTCCTGATTTTGCAGCTTCGCGTCCACGCCGAGGTTTTTCTTCCACATGGAGCTGGCGGCAATCGCGATACGCTGGTGCGATTCAGAGGTGTTATAAAGCAGGTTGAAGCGCAGAGGATGGCTTTCGTTATACCCCGCTTCGCTGAGCAGTTTTTTCGCCTCCGTGATGCGCTTGTCCAGCGGCCAGCTGGCGTAATCCGGGTTCTGCAGCTTGACCCCACCGATGTCCGGCTGGCTAATCAGCCACGCCGGACGCTGCCCCTGCCCTAACACTTTCCCGGCAATGATGTCTTTATCCAGCGCCATATTCAGCGCCTTACGCACGCGCGCGTCGTTGAACGGCGGGCGCGTGGTGTTGAACTCGTAGTAATAGGTCGCGAGCTGCGGTGAAACGTCCAGCTCGCTGCCAAGGGTTTTCTTCAGCTGGGCAAACTGGTTAATGGGGACCGTGTAGACAATATCAATTTCACCCGCTTTATAGCGGTTCACATCTGAAGCTTCAGAGGTGATGGGCAAATACGTCACTTTGTTGATAACGGTATGCGCATTATCCCAGTAGCGCGCGTTACGCTCCGCCACAATGCGTTCGTTGACCACCCACTGAGAAAGTTTATACGCCCCGCTGCTGACGAAATGCTCCGGCTTGGTCCACTTATCGCCAAAACGCCCAATCAGCACTTTGTCCACCGGTACCAGCGACGGGTGCGCAAGCATCGCAAGGAAAGCCGCGTTTGGCTGCGTGAGCGTCACTTCCAGGGTGGTGTCGTTAATCGCTTTTACCCCCAGCGTATCGGGGGCTTTTTTCCCCTGGGCGATATCGGCCGCGTTGGCAATATGCATGTTGCCCGGATAGCTGGCATACGGTGACGCCGTTTTAGGATCGATCAGGCGCTGCCAGCTCCAGACCACATCTTCTGCGGTAATCGCTGTCCCGTCGCTCCAGGTGATGCCCGGCCGCAAATGGAACGTCCAGACGGTATTGTCTTTGTTCTCCCACTTTTCCGCCAGCCGGGGCTGAATTTCACCCGTCGGGGAGACGCTCACCAGACCTTCGAATAAATCGCTGATAATATTGAATTCGACATCGCTTTCGACTCTATATGCGGATCGAGCGAAGCCGGTTCACTGCCATTATTTCTGACCAGTTCCTGTTTCTCTGCCAGCGCGGTTCCTGCCGGGACGTTGGCCGCCCAGGATGCCGTACTGGCGCACAGAATCCCGGCGGTAAGTAAAGAGAGTGTAAAGCGCGTGCGTGTTTGTGGTTTCATGTTCTTCGCCTTATTGTCTGTTTTATGACGATCCGGAGATAACTCTTAGCGCCCTAAGGGTAATAACGCAATATTTTTCAGTAACCTATAAGAGGTTGATCTGGTAAATTTTCTCAAACCGCTGTTCATTCTGGTGAAATGCATTTCTGCAGAAGAAATAACCATCTCCTTCGCTAACGTGCTGAGTAAAGATGGGTAAAACCACTTTGAGACTGGCTCGCCGTTTCCTATTCTTTCCGCTAATTACATCTGTCATAAGAGAGTGACTCATGGATCGTATTATTACTTCTTCACGCGACCGCACATCGCTACTCAGTACCCACAAGGTGCTGCGCAATACCTATTTCATGCTCAGCCTGACGCTGGCGTTTTCGGCGATCACTGCCACCGCCAGCACCGTGCTGATGCTGCCGTCTCCGGGGCTGATCCTGACGCTGGTGGGGATGTATGGGCTGATGTTCCTGACCTACAAAACCGCGGATAAACCAGTCGGTATTCTGTCCGCGTTCGCCTTCACCGGCTTCCTGGGCTATATCCTGGGGCCGATTCTGAACGCGTATCTGTCTGCCGGTATGGGCGACGTGATTGGCATGGCGCTGGCCGGTACCGCGCTGGTGTTCTTCTGCTGCTCGGCCTACGTGCTGACCACCCGTAAGGACATGTCCTTCCTCGGCGGTATGCTGATGGCGGGTATCGTGGTGGTGCTGATTGGTATGGTGGCTAACATCTTCCTGCAGCTGCCTGCCCTGCATCTGGCGATTAGCGCGGTGTTTATCCTGCTGTCATCTGGCGCGATCCTGTATGAAACCAGCAACATCATTCACGGCGGTGAGACGAACTACATTCGCGCCACCGTGAGCCTGTATGTATCGCTGTACAACATCTTCGTCAGCCTGCTGAGCATTCTGGGCTTCGCCAGCCGGGATTAATCCATAGCGCTGTGAACCGAGCCCCGCTTATGCGGGGCTTTGTTTTTTGCTACACTGCTGCGGTTTTTGACTGACGCGTGAATGACTATGTTGAGTTTTGAAGGCAAAGAGATCGAAACCGATAACGACGGTTATCTCAAAGAGAGTGGCCAGTGGAGTGAAGCGCTGGCAGAAGTGATTGCTGAGAAAGAGGGTATCACCCTCTCCCCCGAACACTGGGAAGTCGTGCGTTTTGTGCGCGAATTTTATCTCGAATTTAATACCTCTCCGGCGATCCGCATGCTGGTGAAAGCGATGGCCAATAAGTTTGGCGAAGAGAAAGGCAACAGCCGCTATCTGTATCGTCTGTTTCCGAAAGGCCCGGCTAAACAGGCCACCAAAATTGCTGGCCTGCCAAAGCCGGTGAAGTGCATTTAATAACGAATACTGAAGTTCTCGTATTCCCGGCCGGGTTGATGAGGTTCTGTTAGCACCCTGTCAACCCGCGCGCTGCGCGGGCCACCCGCTTTCAGCCACACCATCAGTTTTTCTACCTGCTTCGCGTCGCCACAGGCGACCACCTCAACGCTGCCGTCATCCATGTTTCGCGCATAGCCCGTGATCCCGAGCTGAAGAGCCTCACGCTGGGTGCTGTAGCGGAACCCGACGCCCTGAACGATGCCGTGAACCCAGGCAATAGTGCAAATTTTTGACATTTTTCTTCTCCTTAACGTAGCGTTTTCGGCAAACAGCCGTAGTGCTGCCGAAAACGGGCGGTGAAACGAGAACTGGAAAGATACCCACATTGTAATGCGATTTTGCCAATGGGTAATCGGGTCGATTGCAGCTGTGACAGCGCAACGGCCATTCTCACCTCCTCGACGATCTGGCGAAAACTCTGCGACTCTTCACGCAACTTTCTGCGCAGCGTCGGTACGCTTAAGGCCAGACGGCTTGCGATATCATGCGCAGTCCAGGATCTGGCCGGCGATAGCATGATGAACTGTCGCACCTGCTCAGTCAGGTTACTGCTTCGCTCAATAAGCAGCGGACCTGCCACGCCTTCATGCAGCAATGCCAGCAAAAGACCGAAGGCCTGATGTTTTTGTAACGCCTCCGGTAAATCCTGACGCACGGCGTGCAGCAGGTTATCCCACATAAACGCCAGCCCTTCGCTCAACGGGACACAAAGGGAATGTAACGTCGTGCCCGGCCAGGATTTCAGGTAATGCGCTTTAAACTCGGCCAGGATCTCTGGCGACAACATCAGCAAGTCCGATCGAAACATGCCGTTCGCAGGCTGATTAATAATCTCCATTGACGTGTTGGCCGGGATAATAATCAGCGCATCCCTCGTTGCCACCAGGCGATTGTCATCCTGAACAATGACCTTACTGCCGTGAGTAATGTGACAAATGGCCGGAAAAAAAAGTTTAACCTGGTGCAGGCGATGCATTTTGCTGGCACTGACTTCGCCCGCCGTCAGCTGTTTATGTTGAAGGTAAAACTCCTGCACCGGGTCATCCTTATCTGCTGTACGTTGCGGTTAACTGCGTTTTTCCCAGAACGTGACTGTTTATCATATAACCGACCAGCGCGCCGCTGGCATTGTTATCAAGGGGCAGTGTGTCCACGTTCAGCGCCCAGACGGTAATCTGGTAACGGTGCGGTTTGTCTCCCTCAGGTGGACATGCGCCGCCAAATCCAGAATAACCGAAGTCATTACGCCCCTGCACCGCGCCAGCGGGTAATTTCTCACTCTTTGGGTTACCCGCGCCCGCAGGCAGTGCCATTGTTTTCGCAGGAATATTGGCGACTGTCCAGTGCCACCAGCCACTGCCGGTGGGGGCATCGGGGTCATATACCGTGATGGCAAAACTTTTCGTACCGGCTGGCGGATGTTTCCATGCAAGCTGCGGAGACTGATTATCACCGTGGCAGCCAAAACCGTTGAACACCTGCTGTTGCGCTAAACGGTGCTCCCCGGAGATATCCTGACTGGTGATACTGAAAGGCGTTGCCGCTAAAACCTGAAAACTTATCGCCGCCAGAGCGGTTGTTGCTATTACACTGCGCTTTTTCATAGGGGGGTCCTTTGCTGAACGGGAAGCCCCAATGTAAGGCACGGGGCCATACCGTAATGTGCTTAAGCGATTTGATTTTGTGCCGAAACGCTCAAAGGCATCCACAGATGATTGCGACTTGCTGAATGTGATAATCTACGCGCCATTTCCCTGAAATCGACAGAACAGCAAATTATGAGTGTACGTTTAGTGTTAGCCAAAGGGCGCGAGAAATCCTTACTGCGCCGTCATCCCTGGGTTTTTTCTGGCGCAGTTGCCCGCATGGAAGGCAAAGCCAGCCTCGGTGAAACCATTGATATCGTTGACCATCAGGGGAAATGGTTAGCGCGAGGCGCATACTCGCCTGCGTCCCAGATCCGCGCTCGCGTCTGGACCTTCGACAAAGATGAAACCATTGATATCGACTTCTTCGTTCGCCGCCTGCAGCAGGCGCAGCAGTGGCGTGAATGGCTGGCAAAGCGTGACGGTCTGGACAGCTATCGTCTGATCGCCGGTGAGTCCGACGGCCTGCCGGGTGTGACCATCGATCGCTTCGGCAACTTCCTGGTGCTGCAACTCCTGAGCGCCGGAGCGGAATACCAGCGTGCCGCGCTGATTAGCGCGCTGCAAACGCTGTTCCCGCAGTGTGCCATTTACGACCGCAGCGATGTGGCAGTGCGCAAAAAAGAGGGCATGGAGCTGACTCAGGGGCCAGTAACGGGCGAACTGCCGCCAGCCCTGCTGCCCATTGAAGAACATGGCATGAAGCTGCTGGTGGATATTCAGGGCGGTCACAAAACGGGCTATTACCTTGACCAGCGCGACAGCCGTCTGGCGACCCGCCAGTACGTCGCCGACAAGCGCGTACTTAACTGCTTCTCCTATACCGGCGGTTTTGCCGTTTCGGCGCTGATGGGTGGCTGTGCTCAGGTCGTCAGCGTGGATACGTCACAGGAAGCGCTGGACGTGGCAAAACAAAACGTCGAGCTAAACAAGCTGGATTTGAGCAAAGCGGAGTTTGTACGCGACGACGTTTTCAAGCTGCTGCGTAAATATCGCGATCAGGGCGAGAAGTTCGACGTTATCGTGATGGATCCCCCTAAGTTTGTGGAGAATAAAAGCCAGCTGATGGGCGCCTGCCGCGGGTACAAAGATATCAACATGCTGGCCATCCAGCTGCTGAACCCGGGTGGCGTTCTGCTGACGTTCTCCTGCTCCGGTCTGATGACCACAGATTTATTTCAGAAAATCATCGCCGATGCCGCAATAGATGCTGGTCGTGATGTACAATTTATAGAGCAGTTCCGTCAGGCAGCCGATCATCCCGTGATTGCTACCTACCCGGAAGGGCTGTATCTGAAAGGGTTTGCCTGTCGCGTCATGTAACTTGAAAAGAGAAATATTGACCACACATAACGTGTAAGTCGTATTTCCCGGGAGGTGACTATGATTGCCAGCAAATTCGGTATCGGCCAGCAGGTCCGCCACACTTTGCTAGGGTATTTGGGTGTGGTCGTCGATATCGACCCGGAGTATTCCCTTGATGAACCGTCAGCAGACGAGCTGGCGGTTAACGCCGAGCTTCGCGCTGCGCCCTGGTACCATGTGGTGATGGAAGGTGACGACGGACAACCCGTTCATACCTACCTTGCTGAAGCGCAGCTGAGTAGTGAGTTGCAGGAAGAGCATCCGGAGCAACCTACGATGGATGAACTTGCTCAGACCATCCGTAAACAGCTACAGGCTCCGCGCCTGCGGAACTAAGCGTGTAAAAAAAGCCCGATAACGGGCTTTTTTTTATTATTTCGCCAGCCCCAGACGGGGTATCTCAATCGCCGGACATCGGTCCATGACCACCTTCAGACCCGCTTCACGCGCCAGCACGGCCGCCTGCTCGTTAATCACACCCAACTGCATCCACAGGGTTTTCGCCCCGACGGCAATAGCATCCTGCGCTACGCCCCATGCGGCCTCGGAATTACGGAAGACATCGACCATATCAATTTTTTCGGGTACGTCAGCGAGCGTCGCATACCCTTGCTGGCCCAGCAACGTTTTCCCCGCCACTTTTGGCGAGACCGGGATGACGTGATAACCCTGATCGAGAAGGTATTTCATCACCCGATAGCTGGGACGATCGGGTTTATCGCTCGCGCCCACCAGCGCAATGGTCCGCGTGGATGTCAAAATCTCAGCAACATCATTCTCTTTCATGGTTTTTCTCCTGGCTTTTTTAAAAGTGTACGCCAAAGCGCACATCTCAACCATCCATCCCATACAGATGCATGAGGGCAAAACGGCAAAATATGTCTATATGTTAGTAAACGTGATTATCGAAAAATTTAGATACATTAATGCGGCGACAGTATGTCTGACGGGAGCCTCCTATGAGAACCGGTATTGCCACGGCTCTGATTGCGTTAGTGATGCCGGTTTGCGTATTTGCTACCACGCTTCGGCTCTCTGGCGACATTGATCTTCTGGTACTGGACGGAAAAAAAGTGTCCAGCTCATTATTACGCGGTGCTGACAGCATCGAATTAGATAACGGCCCCCATCAACTGGTCTTTCGGGTAGAAAAATCGATCGGCCTGGCTAACCATGAGCAACGACTGTACATCTCGCCACCGCTGATTATCAGCTTTAATACCCGGCAAATCAGTCAGGTGAACATTACTCTGCCTCGCCTTGAAACAGAAAAGGAATCGGCGGCCTTTGACGCCTCGCCGCGCATTGAACTGCTGGACGGCGATGCAATGCCGATCCCGGTGAAGCTGGATATTCTGGCATTAACCACGTCCCCGAAAGGCCCGGATTACGAGGCGGCTACGCAGGTTTATAACAAAGCCGGTAAACGCGCCTCCCTTCCGCAGTTTGCCACCCTGATGGCCGACGACAGTACGCTGCTTTCCGGCGTATCGGAACTGGATGTTATCCCGCCTCAGTCCCAGACGCTGACGGAACAGCGCCTGAAATTCTGGTTCCAGCAGGCCGATCCCGACACGCGGGCCCGATTTTTACAGTGGGCAAAGCAACAACCTTCATCCTAAGCCACATTTTTTTCGCCTGACGCTTGCAGCGTCAGGCGCTTCCCGTCATCGTGTAGTCAGTTAACCTGATGGATATGATTATGGAACTGACAACACGCACGCTGCCTGAACGCAAACACATTGCACTGGTGGCGCACGATCACTGTAAACAAATGCTGCTTAACTGGGTGCGCCGCCATCAGTCTTTGCTGGAAAAGCATGCCCTTTCAGCGACCGGCACCACCGGAAACCTGATCCAGCGCGAAACGGGTCTGGAGGTCAATGCGATGCTGAGCGGCCCGATGGGCGGCGATCAGCAGGTCGGCGCGCAGATTTCCGAAGGGAAGATTGACGTGCTGATCTTCTTCTGGGATCCGCTGAACGCGGTTCCGCACGATCCCGATGTTAAAGCCCTGCTGCGTCTGGCGACGGTGTGGAATATTCCGGTGGCGACAAACCTCTCGACGGCGGATTTCATCATCGAATCACCGCAGTTCAATTCGCCGGTTGATATCCTGATTCCGGACTATCAGCGTTATCTTTCTGAGAGACTGAAGTAGCTTTTTTGCCGGGTGGCGGCTTCGCCTTACCCGGCCTACCCATCCTTGCCCGTCGTCGCTACGGCTTTCTCGCTACCGGCACATCAATACTCTTCAGAATATCGACAAACACGGATGGCTCCGCTTTATTGAACAGCAGCCAGACGCGGTGACGTGCGCGCGTCATTGCCACATAAAGCAAACGTCGCTCTTCGGCATCCGGGAAATCTTCCGGCACCGGCAGTAGGGCCTGTTCCATCACCGATTCACGGGTCGGAGCCGGGAAACCGTCGCTGCCCTCTTTCAGCCCCATCACAATCACATAACCGGCCTGCTGCCCTTTGCTGGCGTGAATAGTCATAAATTCAAGCTGCAGTTTCGGCCAGCGGGTAGCTGCTTTTTCCAGCGCTGCAGGTTTAAGGTGATGATAACGCGCCAGCACCAGGATACGCTCATCGGGCTTCGCATAGCCGCTGAGCTTGTCCAGCAGCGGTTCCAGCTGGTCATCCGCCAGCAGGGTGACGGCTTTTTTATCCCCAGGCCGCAGGCTGTTAAGCGGCTTGGTCAGCTGATGCGGGTTTTGCTGGATAAAACGGTTGGCGACTTCACCAATCCGGGAGTTGAAGCGATACGTGGTGTCCAGATCGCTGCGATCACCTTCACCAAAATAGTGGTGGAACGCGGTCGTGAGTGAAAGCTGTGCGCCGCTGAAGCGATAGATGGCCTGCCAGTCATCCCCCACCGCAAACAGCGAGGTATGTTTATTTTGCGCCCGTAGCGCACAGAGCAGTGCTGCGCGCTGGGGTGAGATATCCTGAAACTCATCCACCAGAATATGTTTCCACGGACTGACAAAACGTCCTTTCTCAAGAATGACGATCGCCTGATGGATCAAACCGGAAAAATCGACGGCATTTTCCGCCTTCAACGCGGCTTTCCAGGCTTTTAAGAGCGGTGCCATCAGTTTGACCCGCTTCGAAAATAGATCGCGGATCCCCTCTGGCGCACCTTCAATCATTTCAGCCTGTGAGCCACCGTGCATCCGCATCAGGCTGACCCAACGGTCAAGACGCGATCCCAGCCGACGCGCCAGTTTATCATCCTGCCAGAAACTGCCTTCCGGCACTGCCCAGTTGAGCTCCTCTTCCAGCCACTGACGCCACCCTTTCGCCTGCGCTTTTTTCTCACTGCACTGCTGACGCCACGTTTTGATAAACAGCGCCTGGCGCGCCTGCGTGTCGTTTTCCAGTTTACTGACGGAAGGCACTTTTTTACTGCCCTGCTGAATGATATGCAGCGCAAGGGCATGGAAGGTTCTGGCAGTAATATCCCGGGTATGCAGACGTTGCTGAATGCGTTCGTCCATCTCCTCGGCAGCCTTACGGCCAAAAGCCAGCAGCAGAATCTGATCGGCAACCGCTTCGCCGGTCGTCAGAAGCCAGCCTGCACGCGCCACCAGTACCGACGTTTTGCCGCTTCCTGCCCCCGCGAGCACCAGCAGCGACTGCTCGCCATTGACCACCGCGCGAGCCTGCGCAGGGTTGAGCGGCGAAGATTCCACCGTACTGAAAAAGTCGGCGTACTGGGCCAGCATGGCATCTGTCCAGGCCTGGTTATGCGCCAGCCGACTCTTATCCTTATCGTTCAGCCAGGCCTGACACTGACGCCAGGCGTCGCGACAGTTGTCGAACTCATCAAGACGCGTTACGGCAATCGGCAGGGCCGAGAGAGCCTGGCGAATCTTTTGCTGCAGCCCGGCAGTCTGCTGGCGGGTCAACCACGTTTGTTGCGCGTTGCTCTGGGCGATCTCGTCCAGCACCTGGTGCAGAACCTGGGCGGCAATCACGCTCATGTCGTGACTCCACTGCTGCCAGCGGGCGTTCAGGTGGTGATGAAAACGCTGGGTTTCCGCCCACTCGGTGCCGTGAAGACGCACGACTTTATCGTCTGGCAGAACAAACTCCAGCTCACCCCATACCAGCCCACGCTTACAGTGGATGGCCAGAAGCTGATTAAACGGAATAAGGTATTCGTGGCGTTCTCCGGAGACTTTCACCCCGGCGTTGAGCAAAACAACGCTGTCATAAGGGTGTTGCGCCAGGCGTTTGCCTAATGAAGTTGCTTTCAGTTCCATGTCCCGCCAAATCCACGAAGAGATAATTTACCTGACAGTTTAACTGCCAGTTTTAAGGTGCTCCAGCCTAAAAAAACGTTACAATCATTGGGCGTTAATTTTATCGAAAGGAAGTGAGGGTTTATGCGTACCGTTCTGAATGTGTTGAATTTTGTGCTGGGCGGTTTTGCCACCACCCTTTCCTGGCTTTTTGCCACACTGGTGAGCATCGTCCTGATTTTCACACTCCCCCTGACCCGCTCCTGCTGGGAAATCACCAAACTCTCGTTGATCCCCTACGGTAACGAAGCCATCCACGTTGACGAACTGAACCCGGAAAGTAAGAACGCCCTGATGAACACGGGGGGAACCCTGCTGAACATTCTGTGGCTGATTTTCTTTGGCTGGTGGCTGTGCATCATGCATATTTTTGCCGGTATTGCTCAGTGCATCTCAATTATTGGGATTCCGGTAGGGCTCGCGAACTTTAAGATCGCCGCCATCGCCCTTTGGCCCGTCGGGCGCAGAGTTGTTCCGGTTGAAGTGGCCCAGGCGGCGCGTGAAGCGAACGCACGTCGTCGTTTTCAGTAAATAAGGACTGGCCGCGTTTATGCTAAGCCCACTGCTTCGCCGTTATACCTGGAACAGTTCCTGGCTTTACAACGTCAGGATTTTTATCGCGCTTTGCGGCACGGTAGCCCTGCCGTGGTGGTTGAATGACGTCAAACTCACCATCCCGCTCACGCTGGGAGTGGTGGCCGGGGCGCTTGCGGACCTGGACGATCGCCTGGCCGGTCGTTTGCGTAACCTGGTGATTACGCTCGTCTGCTTTTTTATCGCGTCAGCGTCCGTTGAGTTGCTCTTCCCCTGGCCGTGGCTGTTTGCGCTGGGCCTGACGATTTCGACCAGCGGGTTTATTTTGCTGGGCGGACTGGGGCAGCGCTACGCCACTATCGCCTTCGGCGCTTTGCTGATCGCCATCTATACCATGCTGGGCGTGTCACTTTACGACCAGTGGTACCAGCAACCTTTGCTGCTGTTGCTGGGCGCCATCTGGTATAACCTGCTGACGTTAACCGGTCATCTTATCTTCCCGGTTCGCCCGCTGCAGGATAACCTTGCCCGTAGCTTTGAGCAGCTAGCCCATTATCTGGAACTGAAATCCCGGCTGTTTGACCCGGATATCGAAGAAGAAAGCCAGGCGCCGCTTTACGATCTGGCGCTGGCAAACGGTCAGCTGGTCACCACCCTTAACCAGACGAAAGCCTCTCTGCTCACCCGTCTGCGCGGCGATCGCGGTCAGCGTGGAACGCGAAGAACCTTACACTACTATTTTGCCGCCCAGGACATTCATGAACGCGCCAGTTCCTCGCATGTTCAGTATGCCGCCCTGCGTGAAAAGTTTCGCTACAGCGACGTGATGTTCCGCTTCCAGCGCCTGCTGTCCATGCAGTCCCTGGCCTGCCAGCAGCTCTCGCGATCCATTCTGCTGCGCACGCCCTATCAGCATGACCCCCGTTTCGAACGGGTGTTTAGCCATCTTGATGCGGCGCTCGATCGCGTTCAGGCCAGCGGAACTTCACCGGAACATATCAAAGCGCTGGGTTTTCTGCTCAACAACCTGCGGGCTATAGATGCTCAGCTGGCGACCATCGAATCCGAACAGGCGATGGCGCAACCGGGTAATGATGTGGAAAATCAGCTAGCTGATGACAGCGTACATAGCTTTAGCGATATGTGGCTGCGGCTGAGCCGCAACTTTACGCCGGAGTCGGCGCTCTTTCGCCACGCGGTGAGAATGTCTCTGGTGCTATGCGTCGGTTATGCCTTTATCCAGATAACCGGTTTGCAGCATGGCTACTGGATCCTGCTGACCAGTCTGTTTGTCTGCCAGCCAAACTATAACGCCACCCGACACCGCCTTGCGCTGCGTATTATCGGTACGCTGGTCGGTGTCGCGATTGGACTTCCCGTGCTGTACTTCGTGCCTTCTGTTGAAGGGCAACTGGTGCTGATTGTGATTACCGGCGTGTTGTTTTTCGCGTTTCGCAACGTGCAGTACGCTCATGCCACCATGTTCATCACGCTGCTGGTGCTGCTCTGCTTTAACCTGCTGGGTGAAGGGTTCGAGGTCGCCCTGCCTCGCGTGCTCGATACCCTGATCGGCTGTGCGATTGCCTGGGCAGCGGTGAGCTTTATCTGGCCGGACTGGCGTTTCCGTAATTTACCGCGGGTGTTAGACAGGGCATTGAACGCCAACTGCCGATACCTGGATGCCATCCTTGAGCAGTACCACCAGGGCCGCGATAACCGTCTGGCTTATCGGATAGCCCGCCGCGATGCGCACAACAGTGATGCTGAGCTGGCCTCGGTTGTCTCTAACATGTCAACGGAGCCTCGTGCCACGGCCGAGATGCGTGAGACGGCTTTCCGGTTGCTCTGCCTCAACCATACCTTCACCAGCTATATTTCCACGCTGGGTGCCCACCGCGAGAAACTGGTCAACCCGGGCATACTCAACCTGTTGGATGACGCGGTCTGCTACGTCGATGATGCACTGCATCACCGGCCAGCCGATGAACCGAAAGTGAGACAGTCGCTGGATGAACTGACTCAACGTATCGCGCGTCTTGAGCCTGGAAACGACAGCAAAGCGCCGCTGGTGCTACAGCAGATTGGCCTGCTTATCGCTCTGCTGCCAGAAATTTGCCGGTTACAACAGCAAATCGCTACCTGGAGGAGTGATTCTTCTGTGGCTCAGGCAGCGCATTAAACCACTCCGTCAACTCCCGGCGAATGCCTGCCGGGAGTGCCGCCTCATGCAAACCCTCAATAGCCCCCTCAAGGGCAAAGAGCACTTTAATACCGAGTGCCCTATTTTTAGCCCGCATTTTCAACCAGCACTCCCTGGCACCCAGCGCCCGCAGCGTCTCTTCGTTAGTAATGCCCGCTTCGAAAAGTAATACCTCAAGCTGAAAAGTCAGGTTTGGCAGATCTTTAAGCCGGTTTCGTTGATGGCGCTGACAGCGCTCTTTCCTCGCCGCATTGAGCGCGAAAGAGGAGAGCTGAAGCAGCCGTTCCCTGTCTTGCCACAGTCCATCATCGACACGGTAATAGTTGAGAAGTACCGGGCGGCCTCGTTTCATCAACGTCAAAAAAGAGGCGGCATTTTTTACACAGTATTTTGCGCTTTCTTCACACGCGCGAAGGTACAGCTCGCCATCTGACACCATGGCAAAAACCGCGTCATCTACCGCCAGGGTATAGCCACCGAACAGGGCGCGATGATGAATTTCTCCTAGCGGTGAGAGGTATTCCTGGGATTGATAAATCCGTTCATAAGATATCTTTTTCATGATATTTCCCTTCTAAATCATAAGGTAACAGCGAAATTTCTTACTAGCGGATCCGTTAGCAGGAAAATAGGCAACTTAGCGCCGTTGAGCAAGATGATTTTTCGAGGGGCATCAACATTGAACGAATTTTGCGAGTCGCTTTCCGAAAATGAGGTTGATCTTTATGCATACAGGGGTTACTGTATATCCATACAGTAACTACAGGGCTGGAATGAATATGTACACTTCAGGCTATGCAAATCGCTCAACTTCTCTCTCCTCTACCGCGGGCACTGTCGCGCACAACACCGTTGGGGGTGTTTCGACGGGGCTTATTAGTGAAGTGGTTTATCGTGAAGACCAGCCTCTGTTGACCCAACTCCTGCTACTGCCTTTATTACAGCAGCTTGGTCAGCAATCGCGCTGGCAGCTCTGGCTGACGCCACAGCAAAAATTGAGCCGTGAATGGGTTCAGTCCGCAGGCCTGCCGCTGGCTAAGGTGATGCAGATTAACCAACTCTCTCCCTGCGATACCGTTGAGTCTATGGTTCGCGCGTTGCGCACTGGAAATTACAGCGTGGTGATCGGCTGGTTACCCGAAGAACTGACGGAAGAGGAACATTTTCGTCTGACTGAAGCGGCTGAAGAAGGGAATGCGATCGGGTTCATCATGCGCCCGGTTCGTCCAGATTCTTATCGCAGAGGACAACTTTCTGGGCTAAAAATTCACTCAAATTTGTATCATTGAGCGAAATTAAGATTTTTCCTGGAATTTTTTTTGACCGCAAGATACGGATTTAGTTCCCGGCGTCAAAATTGCGGCAAGGCGCGTCTGGAGCGGTTCTCCTTAATTTTACTGCACAAAATTCGTTCTAAAAATGTTAAATAATAGGTATACGGAACTTTTTTTTTCATATGCCTGACAGACTTCACACTTGTAAGTTTTCAGCTACGTTGTAGACTTTACATCGCCAGGGGTGCTCGGCCTAAGCCGAAGATATCGGTAGATTTATATTTGACCACGCCCCCCGGTGAAGGATTTAACCGTGATTCTCTACTTGAGACATTCATGGCGAATTTTGGATGATAACGAGGCGCAAAAAATGAAAAAGACAGCTATCGCGATTGCAGTGGCACTGGCTGGCTTCGCTACCGTAGCGCAGGCCGCTCCGAAAGATAATACCTGGTATGCAGGTGGTAAACTGGGCTGGTCTCAGTTCCACGACACCGGCTGGTACAACAGCAGCCTGAACAATGATGGCCCTACTCACGAGAGCCAGCTTGGTGCAGGTGCGTTCGGTGGCTATCAGGTTAACCCGTATGTTGGTTTTGAAATGGGTTACGACTGGTTAGGTCGTATGCCATACAAAGGCGACAACGTTAATGGCGCTTTTAAAGCTCAAGGCGTACAGCTGACCGCTAAACTGGGTTACCCAGTAACTGACGATCTGGACGTGTACACCCGTCTGGGTGGTATGGTATGGCGCGCTGACTCCAGCAACAGCATCGCTGGCGACGACCATGACACCGGTGTTTCCCCAGTATTCGCTGGTGGCGTTGAGTGGGCTATGACCCGTGACATCGCTACCCGTCTGGAATACCAGTGGGTTAACAACATCGGCGACGGTGCTACCGTTGGCGTTCGTCCAGACAACGGCATGCTGAGCGTAGGTGTTTCCTACCGTTTCGGCCAGCAGGAAGATGCAGCACCAGTTGTTGCTCCAGCGCCGGCTCCAGCTCCAGAAGTACAGACCAAGCACTTCACTCTGAAGTCTGACGTTCTGTTCAACTTCAACAAAGCAACTCTGAAACCAGAAGGCCAGCAGGCACTGGATCAGCTGTACACCCAGCTGAGCAACCTGGATCCTAAAGACGGTTCCGTAGTGGTTCTGGGCTTCACCGACCGTATCGGTTCTGACGCTTACAACCAGAAACTGTCTGAGAAACGTGCTCAGTCTGTTGTTGATTACCTGATCTCTAAAGGTATCCCAGCTAACAAGATCTCCCCACGTGGTATGGGCGAATCTAACCCAGTTACTGGCAACACCTGTGACAACGTGAAAGCTCGCGCTGCACTGATCGACTGCCTGGCTCCAGATCGTCGCGTAGAGATCGAAGTTAAAGGCGTTAAAGACGTTGTAACTCAGCCAGCGGCATAAGTTATCGTCTTATAAAAAAACCCCGCAATGCGGGGTTTTTTATTGTCTGAAGAAAAACACAAATCTACTTTTTGCCCAGCAACGCCTGAAGGTCGTTTTTTAGCGACGACATTTGGTTAGCATACTTCTCTTTATGTTCGGCATCCTCAATCAACTGCACGATGGTTTCCGACAGCGTTTTACCACGCCGTTGCGCCAGCCCAGCCAGACGCTGCCAGACCACGAACTCCAGATCGATTGATTTTTTACGCGTGTGCTGATGCTCAGCATTAAAATGCCGTTTGCGTCGCGCGCGGATCGTTTGCTTCATCCGGTTTAACAACGCGGGATTGATGTGTTTCTCAATCCAGCCGTTAACCTGTACCGGTTCATTCTCGAGGGTCAGCAAAATATCCACGGCTTCTTGTGCAGCGCTGGCTTCGATGTAGCAGGTGATCAGCTCCCCTTCACGGTGCTTTTTGACCAGGTACTTCCATTTCCAGCCGCTTTCGAGATTTTCCAGTTGTTGATATTTCATTGCGATCTCAGTGTTACCACGTAACTCTGTTCAGAATATCAGTTTTTTGGCAATCTGCTGAAAAGAAATCATATCCTGTGAGTCAATGCAGCCATTCCCGCTGTCGAAATACCCAATCCTGCTTGGGTAGATCCCCCCGCTTACGGTATACTCCACGCTTTTACATCTGACTAAAAAACATCAACTTTGACGATTACGAAACTTGCATGGCGTGACCTTGTTCCGGATACCGAGAGCTATCAGGACCTGTTTTCACAGCCCGAACTCGCAACAGAACATCCATTCATCCTTAGCGATACGCAACCCCGTTTGCATTATGCGCTGGAGCAGGCGTTAAGCCCATGGGCGACATCGCCCTTCATGCTGCTGAAAGCCCCCGAAGAGGCGGAATATCTGACGCTTCTCGGGGACGCTATGCGCCAGTTGCGCCCGGAAGCGAACGCGGTCTTTGGCGGCCAGTATCGTATCGCGGGAGATAAGATCGCCTTCGAACCGGCGGACCAGGCCGATGACCGTTTTGCAGCGACAGGTGAAGTCATTACCGCTAACTGGGTCGAGGCTGAACAACTCTTTGGCTGTCTGCGTCAGTTCAATGGTGAGCTTTCACTGCAACCGGGTCTGGTACATCGCGCAAACGGCGGCGTGCTGATCATCTCTCTGCGCACCCTGCTCTCGCAGCCGCTGCTGTGGATGCGCCTGAAAACGATTGTGACCCAGCAACGCTTTGACTGGGTCGGTTACGATGAGTCTCGTCCTCTGCCGGTCTCCGTGCCTTCAATGCCGCTGTCGCTGACCGTCGTGCTGACGGGCGATCGTGAATCGCTGGCTGACTTCCAGGAAATGGAGCCGGAACTGGCTGAGCTGGCGGTTTACAGCGAATACGAAGACAACATCCAGGTAGCCGATGCTGATGACATGGCGCAGTGGTGTCAGTGGGTGCTGGCCGTTGCGGAACGCTTTGCATTGCCAATGCCTGCCGCTGACGCGTGGCCGGGTTTGATCCGCGAAGCGGTTCGTTATACCGGTGACCAGGAAACCCTGCCGCTCAGTCCACTCTGGATAGGAAAGCAGCTGCGTGAAGTGGGTGTGATCAGCGGTAAAGGTGCGTTTACTGGCGAACAGCTCACGCAGATGCTGGCGCAGCGTGAGTGGCGCGAAGGCTATCTTGCTGACCGTATGCAGGATGAAATTCTGCTGGAACAAATTCTGGTCGAGACCGAAGGTGAACGCGTCGGCCAGATTAACGCCCTGTCCGTGATTGAATTCCCTGGCCACCCGCGCGCGTTCGGGGAACCCTCACGCATCAGTTGTGTTGTGCATGTTGGCGATGGCGAGTTCACCGATATTGAACGCAAAGCCGAGCTGGGTGGCAACATTCACGCCAAAGGCATGATGATCATGCAGGCGTTTTTGATGTCTGAGCTGCAGCTTGAGCAGCAAATCCCCTTCTCCGCCTCGCTGACGTTTGAACAATCCTATAGCGAAGTGGATGGCGATAGCGCCTCTATGGCGGAGCTCTGCGCCTTGATCAGCGCCCTGGCAGACGTGCCGATCAACCAGAACCTCGCGATCACCGGTTCGGTCGATCAGTTCGGTCGTGCTCAGCCTGTTGGCGGTCTGAACGAAAAAATTGAAGGCTTCTTCTCTATCTGTCAGCAGCGTGGTTTAAACGGCAAACAGGGTGTGATTATTCCAGCACCCAATGTACGCCATTTAAGCCTTAGCCAGGCTATTCTGGACGCGGTTGAGCAGGAACAATTCGCCATCTGGGCCATCGAAGGGATTGAGGATGCACTACCCTTACTGACAAACCTGGTATGGGATGGCGAGGGGCAGACGACCCTGATGCAGACCATCCAGGAGCGAATTGCTCAGGCGACACAGCAAGATGCTCGCCACCGTTATCCATGGCCGTTACGCTGGCTGGGCTGGTTTAATTCAAACTGATCGGACTTGTTCAGCGTACACGTGTTAGCTATCCTGCGTCCTTCACTAAAATAAGGCTTACTGAGAACATGGTAGATAAACGCGAATCCTATACAAAAGAAGATCTTCTTGCCTCTGGTCGCGGTGAACTGTTTGGCGCGAAAGGCCCACAGTTACCGGCCCCGAACATGCTGATGATGGACCGTGTCGTGAAAATGACCGAAACCGGCGGCAACTTCGATAAGGGTTACGTAGAAGCAGAACTCGATATCAACCCGGACCTGTGGTTCTTCGGTTGCCACTTCATTGGCGATCCGGTAATGCCTGGCTGCCTGGGCCTGGATGCCATGTGGCAGCTGGTTGGCTTCTATCTGGGCTGGCTGGGTGGTGAAGGCAAAGGCCGCGCACTGGGCGTGGGCGAAGTGAAATTCACCGGCCAGGTTCTGCCTACAGCGAAGAAAGTGACCTATCGTATTCACTTCAAGCGCATTGTTAACCGTCGCCTGATTATGGGCCTGGCGGATGGCGAAGTGCTGGTAGATGGTCGTCTGATCTATACCGCGAACGACCTGAAAGTTGGCCTGTTCCAGGACACTTCCGCATTCTGATTTTGCGTTAAGCCCTCCCTGAAAGGCGAAACCTCCGCAGTGCGGAGGTTTCTTTCTTTAAAGAGACGTTATCAGGCAATGAGTGCCCTGTCGCCGATGGCTTCTCGCCAGCCTCCAAGCCATTGTGACCTTTGATTTATCGTCTGATAAGGACACATTTCTTTAGAACGTCCAGCGATGCCGGCCTGATAACCACGTTGATGAGCCCGTTCCAGGCGATCTCGTTTCTGTCTCTTCATGCCTCGTTTCCCTCATTCTTTTGTCTGGTGGAAAGAAAACAGTGTCTGCACTAAATGTACAGGCACAGATAACGAATACCCCGAATTCATTGCAGCGTCAATGTTCAAAATTCATACGGGTGTCATATTTGTGAGCTAGCCAGAAGATCATTTGTACAAAAAGTGTGACCCGGCACAAGTAACAACCTGAAGCCAAAACGAAAAAAAAACCGCAATCAGCGACAGGCTAACTGCGGTTTTTGATGATGAATTTTACTTATGGCAGCCGGGAAATCTCCCTGGCGATACTGGCTGACTCCTGCGCCCAACCCTGAGCAAGGACTTTCACCATTTCATCATAGCCATCTTTCTGCTGCTTCAGTTCCAGATGGAAAGGACGTTTAATCAGCTGTCCCTGATGATTCAGCAGCCACTCTCCGCTGATGATAACGGCACCGTCATACCGACCATGGAAGCCCGTTACCGTGACGTTCAGCGTATCCTGATCGCTACCCAGTGGCTGGGAAGCGACAACCCAGCCCGGAAGCTGGCTGCTCAGATTTGCCACCAGCGTATTGCGCAATTGCTGATCCAGCGGGCTGGCCCACAGGTTATTGTTGGCGATGGTGTACTGTACATCGCTGGTCTGGTAGACCACCCCGTTGCCGGCCAGGTAGTCCGGCACGGCAACTTGCTCAACCCACAGCAGACGGTTGCCTTGCGAAGCGGTACTCTGGGTACCTGCCTGCGCCATCAGCGGTAGCTGATAGTAGCTTTTCGTTTCACTGCCTGAGCTACAGGCCGTGAGTACCATCGCTCCTACAATCGCTAGCCATTTTTTCATTGTTTCGCCCTCTTCGGCTCAGGATCCTTTTTATCTTTCGCTTCAAACACCAGCGCGTTGCTCTTCTCGTTGAGCGTTTTCAGAACCGGCTGCAGTTCGCGCAAGACCTGATCAAGACGCTGCATATCTGCCACCATCTTGTTGTACGCCGCCGAGCCTGGCTGGAAGCCCTGCATACTGCGGTTCAGCTCGCGCAGCGTTTTCTGCATATCCTGCGGCAACTGCTGCATGCTCTGGCTTGCAGTGAGCTTATTGATGTTATCCAGCGTGGTTTGCAGGCGTTGCATCGTCGCCTGGCTCTGATGTAACGAACCTGTCGCGGCTTCAATCATTGGGTTCAGCGGCAGATTGTTAATCTTATCCAGCGTTTCCATCAGACGCTGCTGGATCTGAGCCAGTCCGCTGCTCACGGTTGGGATGATTTTATAACCACCGAATTCACGAATGCCGGTAATCGGCGGTGCTTTCTGATAGAAATCCATATCCACATACAGCGCGCCGGTCACCAGGTTGCCGGTCTTCAACGACCCGCGCAGACCACGTTCCATCAGTTGAGAGATATGCGTGGCAATATCCTGGTTCTCGCCAATCTGGTTGATCAGACGTTCTGGTTCGATACGAATCAGCACCGGAATGCGGTAATCATCATCCAGGACCTGCTGCAGACCAGGCACAAAGAACGGTACTTGCCCAACCGTACCGAGACGAATGCCGCGGAACTCAACCGGCGCCCCCGGCTGCAGGCCACGAACGGAGTCTTTAAAGAACATCAGGAAGTCAACGTGATCGGTGTAGAGCGCATCCTGAATGCTTTTTTGATCGTCAAACAGGCGGAAAGCAGTGTTCTCCGCAACCGGCTGCCCCAGATCCAGACCTTCCGGCACGTCAAAACTTACGCCACCGCCAAACAGCGTTGTCAGGGAGCCCATTTCAACACGCATGCCTGCCGAGGTCAGATCGACCGCGATGCCGCTGTCTTTCCAGAAACGGACATTGCTGGTGACCAGACGATCGTTAGGTGCATTGATGAACAGCTGATAGCTGATGGACCTTTTCTGTGGGTCAAACGTGCTTTTCTCAACCGAACCCACACGATAACCGCGGAACAGCACCGGATCGCCCGCCGTGAGCTGACCCGCTTTTTTACTGTCTAAAATCACGCGGATACCTTTTGCATCCGGCGGAGCTAGCGGCGGTGAATCCAGAAGCTGATATTGCCCCGGCTGGTTACCTTTTGTTCCCGGCTGGAGTTCAATATAGGCACCTGAAAGCAGCGTTCCTAAGCCGCTGATCCCTTCACGCCCCACCTGCGGTTTAACCACCCAGAAAACAGAATCGCCATGCAGTAGTTTTTCCATGCCGGCATTCAGGCGCGCCTTGATCTCCACATGGGTTAAATCGTCGGTCAGGGTTGCGCTTTCCACCACGCCCACATCCACGCTGCGGCTTTTGATGGTTGTTTTACCGCCCTCAATCCCCTCGGCATTGGTGGTAATCAGCGTCACTTCCGGTCCCTGATGGCTGTAATGATAAAACAGGATCCAGGCACCGATCAGCGCCGTCACGATGGGGAAAATCCACACCGGTGACCAGTTTTTGACCTTCTGCACTTTCGCCTCTCCACTCTTATTTTCCATGCTCTTACTCTTCCTCATGGCTTGATTCAGGCTCACGATCCCACGATAAACGAGGGTCGAAGGTCATGGCCGCAAACATGGTCATAATCACGACCAGCGCAAACATTAAAGCCCCCATCGCGGGATAAATACTCATCAAACCGCCCATCCGCACCAGCGCAGAGAGAACGGCAATCACAAACACGTCGATCATTGACCAGCGACCAACAAACTCGACCACCTCATAAATCAGATGCATGCGTTCGCTGTCGCGCTTTCCGTGACCTTTTGCATCCCAACAGAGCCAGGCAATGGCGATCATTTTTAAGGTGGGTACCATAATACTGGCGATGAAAATCACGCCGGCGACCGGGTAGGATCCTTCGCCCCAGAGCAGGATCACCCCCGCGAGGATCGTCGAGGGCATTTTGTCACCGAGCAGGTCGGTGATCATAATCGGCAGAATATTGGCGGGCAGATACAGCATGACGGATGTCACCAGCAGCGCCATTGTCCACTGCAGGCTGTTCTTGCGACGGACGTGGCCTTTCGTTTCGCAGCGCGGACACACGTCGAGATCGGCGGGCAGCACGGCGGTACAGCACGGGCAGGAACGCAGCCCCTGGCGGATACCCGGCACACCGACCTTCACCGTCTGTGCAAGCGTCGGTGCAGGAGCGATATCGTCCCACGCCCAGCGCCTGTCCACGCACTGGAAGGCGCGCAGCTGCAGGACGCAATACAGGCACCAGGGCACAAAGCTACTGCCAATCCCGACATCGCCATACGCCATCAGCTTCACGAAACTGACCAGTATCCCGGCCAGAAAGATCTCAGCCATCCCCCAGCTTTTGAGCTGGAAAAGGACACGCGCGAGCCGGATTTTCAGTGATGTCGGCATCCTGACGCGGTTGACCAGCAGAAGAATGACCACCAGGCAAAACGCCGGGACTATCTGGACAAACAGCAGAAAAAAGGTGCCGAGGCTGGCGTAATCTTCCGAGAACATCACGCCCGGGATTTCAAGCAGATCCACCTGGCTTGTCATCCCCCCCACCTTCATATAGATGAAGGGGAAGAGATTGGAGAGCAGCAGCATAAATAATGCCGCCAGTGCGTAAGCAGTGGGACGCTGCCTTGGCGCGTCCCACTCGGTCGTCAGCGTTGCGCCGCAACGTGGACACAGGGCTTTATGTCCGTGACCCAGCTCTGGCAACGCCACGAGCATATCGCATTGCGAGCATAATATATGCCTGTCGGCATGGTGCTGGTCACACATATGTTATCCCTGTTTATGCGCCGTTCTTCAGAGACTCAAGGTACTCCCAGCGCTCAAATGCTTCTTCCAGGGCTTTTTCAGCCGCGGACAGTTCAGCCAATACTTTCTGAGTATAGTCATGCGACTGGGTAAAGAATGAGGCATCAGCAACCTGTGCCTGAAGATCTTCAAGCGCCGCCTCCAGCTCTTCCAGACGCTGAGGAAGCCCCTCCAGTTCGCGCTGCAGGTTATAGCTTAGTTTAGCCGAGCTTTTCTTGACTGTTTCTGCTTTTGTTACAGCAGGTTCAGCACTTGTTTTGGACTTTGACTGCTTTTGCGCCAGAGACTGTGACTGCTGCCCTTTTGCATCGTGGTACCCGCCCACATACTGTCCAATTCGCCCTTCCCCTTCGAAGATCCAGCACTCGGTCACGGTATTATCAACGAACTGACGATCGTGGCTGACCAGCATCACGGTTCCCTGGTACCCGTCGATCAGCTCCTCCAGCAATTCCAGCGTTTCGACATCCAGATCGTTCGTCGGTTCATCGAGGATCAGCAGGTTGCTTGGCTTCAGGAACAGACGTGCCAGCAACAGGCGGTTACGTTCCCCGCCGGACAGGGCGCGAACCGGCGTCATCGCACGTTTCGGATGGAACAGGAAGTCCTGCAAGTAGCCCAGCACATGGCGCGGCTTACCGTTTACCATGACCTCCTGCTTACCTTCAGCGAGGTTATCCATTACCGTGCGGTCCGGATCCAGCTCCGCGCGGTGCTGGTCGAAGTAGGCCACTTCAAGTTTGGTGCCGCAGTGAATACGGCCGCTGTCAGCCTGCAACTGGCTCAGCATCAGCTTCAGTAATGTGGTTTTGCCGCAGCCGTTGGGGCCAATCAGCGCAATTTTGTCGCCGCGCTGGACCTGAGCAGAGAAATCTTTTACCAGCACTTTGCCGTCAACCTGATAGTTAACGTTTTCCATTTCGAAGACAATCTTGCCGGAGCGGGATGCCTCTTCAACCTGCATTTTGGCGCTGCCCATCACTTCGCGGCGTTCGCTGCGCTCGCGGCGCATCGCTTTCAGGGCACGCACACGGCCTTCGTTACGGGTACGGCGGGCTTTGATGCCCTGGCGGATCCAGACCTCTTCCTGCGCCAGTTTGCGGTCAAACTCAGCATTCTGCAGCTCTTCCACGCGCAGGTTTTCTTCTTTCTCCAGCAGATAGGTATCGTAATCGCCAGGATAGGTGACCAGCTTACCGCGGTCGAGATCGACAATACGGGTCGCCATATTGCGAATAAACGAACGGTCGTGCGAGATAAAGATGATGGTGCCGCTGAAGGTTTTCAGGAACCCTTCCAGCCAGTCAATGGCTTCGATATCCAGGTGGTTCGTCGGTTCGTCCAGCAGCAGCACTTTCGGCCCGCTGACCAGCGCGCGGCCCAGGGCCGCTTTACGCAGCCAGCCGCCGGAGAGCGCAGACAGCTCCATATCCGCTTCCAGACCAAGCTGTGCCAGCACTTCATTAATGCGGTTTTCAAGCTGCCACAGGCCGTGGTGATCGAGCATCTCCTGCACTTTTGCGAGCTCATTGAGATTCTTGTCGCTCGGGTCGGTCATGACCAGATGCGAAATCTCGTGATAGCGCTTCAGGTATTCCGCCTGCTCAGAGATCCCCTCCGCCACGAAGTCGTACACGCTGCCGGTGACATGGCGCGGCGGGTCCTGCTGGAGGCGGGAGACAATCAGATCCTGCTCGTACACGATGCGGCCGTCATCCAGCCCCTGCTCGCGGTTGAGGATTTTCATCAGCGTGGATTTACCCGCGCCGTTACGGCCCACCAGACAGACGCGTTCGTTATCTTCGATATGCAGCTCTGCATTATCGAGAAGCGGTGAGTCACTGAAAGAGAGCCACGCGCCGTGCATACTAATTAAAGACATTTACTTTTCCTTTCAGACCGCGGTAATCAACCAGCAGTTATGGATTTGACGGTTACGGGCGAAGTCCTGAGACAGCGTTTTTTGGCTAATTTCTTGTGCTTTCAGTCCCAGGGCTGCTAAACCGTCGTGATCCATACGGAAGCCGCGTTTGTTGTTCGAGAACATAATGGTGCCGCCTTTACGCAACAGGCGCTTCAGGTCGGTCATCAGGCGCAGGTGGTCGCGTTGAACGTCAAAGCTATCCTCCATGCGCTTAGAGTTGGAGAAGGTCGGCGGATCGATAAAGATCAGGTCGAACTGTTCATCGGTATCACGCAGCCAGCCCAGCACGTCGGCCTGCATCAGGCGATGCTGGCGCCCGGTTAAACCGTTCAGACGCAGGTTACGCTCGGCCCACTCCAGGTAGGTACGCGACATATCCACGGTAGTGGTGCTGCGCGCGCCGCCGAGGCCGGCATGCACACTCGCGCTGCCGGTATAGGAGAACAGGTTGAGGAAATCTTTCCCCTTGCTCATCTGGCCGAGCATACGGCGGGCGATACGGTGGTCAAGGAACAGACCGGTATCGAGATAGTCGGTCAGGTTAACCCACAGGCGGGCGTTATATTCGCCCACTTCAATGTAGTCACCCTTCTCGCCCATCTTCTGGTACTGGTTTTTGCCCTTCTGACGCTCGCGGGTTTTCAGCACCAGCTTGTTCGGCGCAATGCCCAGCACGGCGATGGTGGCCGCAATCACGTCCAGCATACGCTGGCGCGCTTTTTGTGCATCAATGGTTTTTGGCGGAGCATATTCCTGAATGACAACCCAGTCGGCGTAGCGATCAACCGCCACGTTGTACTCCGGCAGGTCGGCATCGTACAGGCGGTAACATTCAATCCCTTCCTGTTTCGCCCACTTCTCGAATTTCTTCAGGTTCTTGCGCAGACGGTTGGCGTAATCTTCCGCCACGCCGGTTGGCTTACTGTCCGCCGCTTTTTCTGCCAGATGGTAGTTTTTCTGCACACAGTCCAGCGGACCGTTTTTTGCTTTAAACTGACGATCGGCGCGCAGTTGCAGACAGCTCAACAGCTCCGGCGACGCGCTGAACAGAGACAGATTCCAGCCGCCAAAATAGTCTTTCATATTGCGGCCCAGCAGGCTGTGCAGGGCGATCAGCGCCGGTTCGCTGTCCAGACGCTCACCGTATGGCGGGTTACTGATGACGGTACCGTACGGGCCTTTCGGCAGCGGGTTGGTCAGGTTCGCGACATCTTTCACGTCGAAGGTGACCAGCTCACCGATACCCGCTCGACGGGCGTTGCTTCGCGCACGTTCAATCACGCGCGGGTCGCTGTCCGAACCATAGAAATGCGAGGTGTACTCTGCCAGGCCTTTACGCGCACGGCTCTGCGCGTCATCTTTGACCTCTTTCCAGAGGGCTTCATCATGCTGCGCCCAGCCTTTAAAGCCCCAGTGACCGCGGTGCAGCCCTGGCGCACGGTCGGTAGCCAGCATTGCGGCTTCAATCAGCAGCGTACCGGAACCACACATCGGATCGAGCAGCGGTGTGCCCGGCTGCCAGCCGGAGCGCATCACAATGGCTGCGGCAAGGGTTTCTTTGATCGGCGCCATCCCGGTGCGATCGCGATAGCCACGTAAATGCAGACCCGCGCCGCTCAGATCGAGAGAAATGCTCGCCGTGTCGCCGTTCAGCCAGACGTTGATACGCAGGTCCGGATTTTCGCGATCGACATTAGGGCGTTCCTTATTCTTGCGGGTGAAGCAGTCCACAATGGCGTCTTTCACGCGCAGCGCACCGTACTGACTGTTGCGGATCTCATCGTTCACGCCGTTGAAATGCACCGCAAAGGTGGCATTTGGGGTGAAGATCTCTGTCCAGTCGATCATCTGTACGCCGGTATAGAGGTCAAGGTCGCTATAGACCTTGCACTCCTTCATCGGCAGCATGATGCGCGACGCCAGACGGCTCCACATCAGGCTCTGGTAAATAAGCCGCGTGTCGCCCTCAAAATGGACACCACCCTGAACTACCTGGCACTCTTGCGCACCCAGGGCTTCCAGTTCAGTTTTTAACAGCTCTTCCAGCCCACGGGCCGTACTGGCAAACAGAGAATTCATATCGTCACTTTTACTCTTAGAAAATTGTCGCGCATTATAGCTAATATGGCGTGTATGTCATAAAGTTGAAGGCTTATTTTCATTTGCGGGAGTATGCAGTGGCGACGTTATCCAGGCTTTTTATTCATCCGGTGAAATCCATGCGCGGCATTGGCGTTTCTCACGCACTGGCAGACATGAGCGGATTTGCCTTCGATCGTATTTTTATGGTCACCGAGCCTGACGGTACGTTCATCACCGCGCGCCAGTTCCCGCAGATGGTTCGCTTTACCCCTTCCCCGCTTCATGACGGATTGCATTTGACCGCGCCGGACGGTTCCAGCACGGTGATTCGCTTTGCTGATTTTGCGCCCGTCGACGCGCCAACGGAAGTCTGGGGTAACCATTTTACCGCGCGCATCGCCCCGGAAGAGATTAACCGCTGGCTAAGCGGCTTCTTTTCCCGCGACGTGCAGCTGCGCTGGGTGGGGCCTGAACTGACGCGCCGCGTGAAGCGCCACGATGCCGTTCCGCTTTCCTTCGCCGACGGCTTCCCGTTCCTGCTGACCAACGAGGCATCGCTGCGTGATTTACAAAACCGCTGTAAAGCCAGCGTGCAGATGGAGCAGTTCCGTCCGAACCTGGTGGTAACCGGTGCCGATGCGTGGGAAGAAGACACCTGGAAAACGATCCGCATTGGTAGCGTCATCTTTGATGTCGTCAAGCCGTGCAGCCGCTGTATCTTTACCACCGTGAGTCCGGAAAAAGGGCAAAAGCACCCCTCTGGCGAACCGCTGAAAACGCTGCAATCGTTCCGCACCGCCCAGGATAACGGCGATGTCGATTTCGGCCAGAACCTGATCCCCCGCTCCAGCGGTGTGATCCGCGTGGGCGATGAGGTCGAAATCCTCGCCCGCGGACCTGCGAAAGTGTACGGCGCCGGTCAGGAAGAAGAAAGCGTTGAAGTTGAGACGAACGTCGCCTCTGCCGTGGATATTCACTGGCAGGGCAAAATTATTCGTGGCAACAATCAGCAGGTGCTGCTGGAGCAACTGGAACAGGCCGGTATTCGCGTACCGTATTCTTGTCGTGCGGGAATCTGCGGATGCTGTCGCATCAAGCTGGTAGAGGGAGAAGTGACAGCGCTGAAGAAATCGGCAGTGGGAAACGACGGCACAATTCTGTGCTGTAGCTGCGTACCGAAAACATCCGTACAGCTGGAAGCTTAAACCGCCTGTTCGAGGCTGAAGGAATCGACACGCACCTGTGGCTTCAGCCTGTCATTCATGACTTTGATCGCATCCCCTAACTGCATTACACGCCCGGCAATCGTCACGCCGGGTTGTGCCAGCAGACAAAGCGCAGCATTTTCGCCCGGCTCCACCACTAACAAACTCACCTCTTCGGCGGTATCGCTCAGATTGACGCTGGCCGCATCACCCGTTGCTGGCGTCCAGTTCATGTCGTGCGGCAGGAAATGCCAGCTTTTCGGCATTTGCGGTTTCAGGAAACGAATCGCCACCAGCGCATTTAATACCAGCTCGGCACGCTGCTCTTTAGAGAGCACCAGATCGCGACATTTTTCTTCAAAGGAGAAATAAAGTGCAGCATCGTCAACGCAAAAGCCCGAGGGTGAAAACGCGTCCGGGGTTAACATTCGGCGGGCAAAACGAGAACGAAACAACATGCCATTGGCTAAATCGAGCATCATACGATCGTGCTCGTCGCAAAAATACCAGCGCCAGTTATCGTCAGGTTTAATTCGCATGTTTCTCTCCCGTCCCCAAACGTCCTGTACTAAAAATGTCCTGATTGTCGCTTCGTTTATAACATCATTAATAAAAGACCAGAATGTCTAAATAAGCAACAGTGACGGAATATAAAACAACCAGGGCTGGAAATAAAGCCCTGGTTGTCTGATTAAGAGAAAAGATTAGATATGCGTAACGATTTCTTTAATCAGCGGCGGTCCTTTAAAAATAAAGCCGGAATAGATTTGCACCAGCGATGCCCCTGCCGCCATCTTCTCGCGCGCAGCAATGACCGAATCGATACCGCCGACACCAATAATCGGCAAACGCCCTTTTAATTCTGCAGACAGAGCACGAATAATTTCGGTGCTTTTTAATTGTACCGGACGGCCACTTAACCCACCCGCTTCGTCACAGTTTTTCATTCCCTGAACGAGGGAGCGATCGAGCGTCGTATTGGTCGCAATAACACCATCAATATTATGGCGAACTAAACTGTCGGCAACCTGGATCAATTCTTCAGGCGAAAGATCCGGTGCGATCTTCACCGCGACCGGAACATATTTATGGTGGATCGCCTGCAGTTCATTTTGTTTATTTTTAATGGCGCTGAGAAGATCGTCCAGCGCTTCGCCATATTGTAAAGAACGCAGGCCCGGGGTATTCGGCGATGAAATATTCACCGCGATGTAACCGGCATAGGCGTAGACTTTTTCCATACAAATCAGATAGTCATCTTTACCTTGCTCAACCGGCGTGTCTTTATTTTTACCGATATTAATGCCCAGCACCCCATCGAAATGGGCTTTTTTCACGTTCTCGACCAGGTGATCAACGCCGAGATTATTAAAGCCCATGCGGTTGATCAGCCCTTCGGCTTCCACCAGGCGGAACAAACGCGGCTTATCATTTCCCGGCTGTGGACGCGGGGTAACGGTACCGATTTCAATGGAGCCAAAGCCCATTGCGCCCAGGGCATCAATGCACTCGCCGTTTTTGTCCAGACCGGCCGCCAGACCTAGCGGGTTTTTAAAGGTCAGACCCATGCACTGCACAGGTTTTTCCGGCACATTCTGGCGCACCAGAGCCGCCAGAGGCGTTCCGGTAATGCGACGTAATTGCTGGAATGTCAATTCATGAGCGCGCTCAGGGTCGAGCTGGAAAAGGGCTTTACGAACGAAGGGGTAGTACATGAACTCTCCTGGATTCCCGGTGTGCAAACCGGGAGGGGATTATGGGCGATCCCGCTGCGAAAAGGAATTGACCTGCGGCAAAAAAATCAGCGTAAAACGCAAACGTTTACCTCCCGATCTCTTTCTTATGCACTTTTTCGCATTTTAATTGCAGATAAATCATTTAGTGGAATAACCGCGCGGTGTCACACTCCTGAAAATTGTTATGAATGTTAGATAAAAGCAAACAATTGGTTATAAGGAGGAAGTATGCGCGTCATTACCCTGGCCGGAAGTCCACGATTCCCTTCGCGTTCCAGCGCCCTGCTGGAATATGCCCGTGAAAAGCTCAATGCGCTGGATGTGGAAGTGTGCCACTGGAATCTGCATAACTTCGAACCCGAAGATTTGCTGTACGCCCGTTTCGACAGCCCTGCGCTGAAAACCCTCACAGAGCAACTGAAAGAGGCAGACGGTTTAATCGTGGCGACACCGATCTATAAAGCCTCTTTTTCTGGCGCACTGAAAACCCTGCTCGATCTACTGCCGGAGCGCGCGTTGGACGGCAAAGTGGTGCTGCCGCTGGCAACGGGCGGAACGGTTGCCCATTTACTGGCGGTGGATTATGCCCTGAAACCGGTCCTGAATGCCCTGAAAGCACAAGAGATTCTCCATGGGGTTTTCGCGGACGATTCGCAGGTCATTGATTATCAACACAAGCCGCACTTTACGCCGAATCTGCAAACGCGCCTCGATGCTGCGCTGGAAACCTTCTGGCACGCGCTGCATCGCCGGGATATCCAGGCACCTGCGTTTGGCCAGCCTCAAGGAGTCGCACATGTTTAAAACCTTAACCCGCCTCGGGCTGGCTGGCCTGATGGCCTTGACCGGGCTGGCTCAGGCCGCAGAAACAGCGCCGGACAGTTTACGCATTGGCTATCAGAAAGGCAGCGTCAGTATGGTGCTGGCAAAAAGTCACCAGCTTCTGGAAAAACGCTTCCCGGACACCAAATTTGCCTGGATCGAGTTTCCTGCCGGCCCTCAAATGCTGGAAGCCTTAAACGTAGGCAGTATCGATCTTGGCAGCACAGGCGATATTCCGCCGATATTCGCCCAGGCTGCGGGGGCGGACCTCGTTTATGTCGGCGTTGAACCGCCTAAACCGAAGGCCGAAGTCATTCTGGTGCCTGAAAATAGCGAGATTAAAAGCGTTGCCGACTTAAAAGGTCATAAGGTCGCTTTTCAGAAAGGCTCCAGTTCACACAACCTGCTGCTGCGCGCTTTACAGGAGGCCGGGCTGAAATTCACGGACATTCAGCCCGTTTACCTGACCCCAGCCGATGCACGTGCCGCGTTCCAGCAGAAGAATGTTGATGCCTGGGCTATCTGGGATCCGTACTACTCCGCAGCATTACTGCAAGGAGGCGTGCGTGTGCTGAAGGATGGCACGACGCTGAAGCAGACCGGCTCGTTCTACCTCGCCGCGCGTCCTTACGCGGAAAAGAATGGCGCATTTATTCAGAGCGTACTGGATACCTTTACGCAGGCCGACACGCTGACCCAAAGCCAGCGTCAGGAAAGTATTGCGCTGCTGGCGAAAACCATGGGCTTACCTGAACCGGTGATTGCGAGCTACCTCAGCCACCGTCCGCCGACCACCATTTCACCCGTGGATGCGCACGTCGCCGCGCTACAGCAACAAACCGCTGACCTCTTCTATCAAAACCGCCTGGTGCCAAAACAGGTCGATATTCGCGAACGCATCTGGCAACCCGCAGGCAAAGAAGGAGCTAAATCATGAGTCTGAATCTTTTCTGGTTTTTACCCACCCACGGAGATGGCCACTATCTTGGCACTGAAGAGGGTTCCCGCCCGGTTGACCATGGCTACCTGCAGCAGATTGCACAGGCGGCGGACCGCATCGGTTTCACCGGCGTGCTGATCCCAACCGGGCGTTCATGTGAAGATGCCTGGCTGGTCGCCGCGTCGATGATCCCGGTCACCCAGCGTCTGAAGTTCCTGGTTGCGTTACGTCCAGGCGTGGTCTCCCCCACCGTGGCGGCGCGTCAGGCGGCAACGCTGGACAGACTCTCCAACGGTCGCGCCCTGTTTAACCTGGTGACGGGCAGCGATCCTCAGGAACTGGCAGGCGATGGCGTGTTCCTCGACCACACCGAGCGCTATGAGGCTTCTGCCGAGTTCACCCGCGTCTGGCGGCGCCTGCTTGAAGGTGAAACCGTCACCTTCGAAGGCAAGCATATTCACGTTCGTGACGCCAAACTCTACTTCCCGCCAGTGCAGCAGCCGCGCCCACCGCTCTATTTCGGCGGGTCGTCAGATGTAGCCCAGGATCTGGCCGCCGAGCAGGTCGATCTGTATCTGACCTGGGGCGAACCGCCTGAGCTGGTAAAAGAGAAAATTGCCCAGGTGCGCGCAAAAGCGGACGCCCATGGCCGCAAGGTGCGCTTCGGTATTCGTCTGCACGTGATTGTTCGCGAAACCACTGAAGAGGCCTGGCGGGCGGCAGACCGTCTGATATCCCATCTGGACGATGAGACCATCGCAAAGGCGCAGGCCGCGTTTGCCAAAACCGACTCCGTCGGACAGCACCGAATGGCATCCCTGCACAACGGCAAGCGCGAGAAGCTGGAGATCAGCCCGAACCTGTGGGCAGGCGTTGGCCTGGTGCGCGGCGGTGCGGGCACGGCGCTGGTCGGGGACGGCCCGACCGTGGCAGCGCGGATTAATGAATACGCGGACCTCGGTATCGACAGCTTTATTCTCTCCGGTTATCCGCACCTGGAGGAGGCCTACAAAGTGGGCGAGCTGTTATTCCCGCATCTGGATGTGGCCATCCCGGAAATACCGCAGCCACAGCAGCTTCAGCTGCAGGGAGAAGCGGTGGCAAACGAATTTATCCCTCGAAAAGCCGCGCAAAGCTAAGGAGTGACCATGTCTGCCACCTCACAAAAATGGCTGCTGCGCGCCGCGCCGTGGTTTTTACCCGTCGGCATTGTGGCTCTCTGGCAGCTCGCATCATCCACCGGCTGGCTGTCGAGCCGTATTCTGCCCTCTCCTGAGGGCGTTGTAGAAGCGTTCTGGTCGCTGAGCGTCAGCGGTGAGCTGTGGCAGCATCTGGCGATCAGTTCCTGGCGCGCGGTGATTGGGTTCTCTATTGGCGGCAGCATCGGCCTGGTGCTGGGGTTGATCAGCGGTCTTTCCCGCTGGGGTGAGCGGCTGCTGGATACCTCCATTCAGATGTTGCGTAACGTGCCGCATCTGGCGCTGATCCCGCTGGTCATTCTGTGGTTTGGGATTGATGAGAGCGCGAAGATCTTCCTCGTGGCGCTGGGCACGCTGTTCCCGATTTACATTAATACCTGGCACGGCATCCGCAATATCGATCGCGGCCTGGTGGAGATGGCGCGAAGCTATGGCTTGTCGGGTTTTTCGCTCTTTCTACACGTGATCCTGCCGGGCGCCCTGCCCTCCATCATGGTCGGGGTGCGTTTTGCCCTCGGCCTGATGTGGCTGACGCTGATTGTCGCGGAAACCATTTCGGCTAACTCTGGCATCGGCTACCTGGCGATGAACGCCCGCGAGTTCCTGCAAACGGACGTCGTGGTCGTTGCCATTATCCTTTATGCCCTGCTCGGCAAACTGGCCGACGTCAGCGCCCAGTGGCTGGAACGCAGCTGGCTACGCTGGAACCCGGCGTATACCCTTCAGGAGGCGAAAGCATGAATACGGCACGACTGAATCAGGGGACACCGTTACTGCTAAACGGCGTGACCAAACGCTACGGCGAAAACACCATTCTTAACGCGCTGGATCTGCATATTCCCGCCGGGCAGTTTGTGGCCATTGTCGGGCGCAGCGGCGGCGGCAAGAGTACGCTGCTGCGCCTTCTGGCCGGACTGGAATCCCCTAACGGCGGCGACATTCTGGCAGGGACAACGCCGCTGGCCACTATTCAGGACGATACCCGCATGATGTTTCAGGATGCGCGACTGCTGCCCTGGAAGACGGTGATTGATAACGTCGGGCTGGGGCTCAAAGGACACTGGCGGGATGAAGCCCGTCAGGCGCTGGCCGCCGTCGGACTGGAAAACCGCGCCGGTGAATGGCCTGCTGCGCTGTCGGGTGGGCAGAAGCAGCGCGTGGCGCTGGCACGGGCGTTGATTCATCGTCCGGGCCTGCTGTTGCTTGATGAGCCGCTCGGCGCGCTCGACGCCTTAACGCGGATCGAAATGCAGGATCTGATTGAATCCCTGTGGCAGACGCATGGATTCACGGTTCTGCTGGTCACGCATGACGTCAGCGAAGCCGTGGCGATGGCCGACCGGGTGCTGTTAATAGAAGACGGAAAAATTGGTCTGGATCTGACGGTGGATCTTCCACGGCCTCGTCGCGTGGGTTCTGCGCGGCTGGCCGAACTGGAAGCTGAGGTGTTGGATCGGGTGATGAAGCGCGGGGGAACGGAGTTACAGCGAGTTAAGGCTAATGCCTGATGCCCTCACCCCGGCCCTCTCCCACAGGGAGAGGGAGAAAACACAAAAAACGGCAACCTGGGTTGCCGTTTTGCTTTTACCTGCCCACCGGGCTTTTTTACATCACGCTAAGGCTTTCGCGATCTTCTCGTACAAATCGCCGGACAGGTTTTCCAGCCCTTTCAGCTGTTCAAGCGCGGCGCGCATTTTCGCCTGACGCTTCGCATCGTAGCGTTTCAGACGGATCAGCGGCTCAATCAGACGCGACGCCACCTGCGGGTTACGGCTGTTCAGTTCGGTCAGCATTTCTACCATGAACTGATAACCGCTACCGTCCTCCGCGTGGAACGCGGCCGGGTTGCTGCTGGCAAACGCACCAATCAGGGAACGTACGCGGTTCGGGTTACTCATGGTGAACGAACGGTGCTTCAGCAGGCTGCGGACTTTGCTGAGCGCATCGGCCGCCGGGCTGGTCGCCTGCAGAATGAACCATTTGTCCATCACCAGACCATCCTGGTGCCACTTGTCGTCGTACTCCTGCATCAGCGCATCGCGGCACGGCAGTTCAGCGGCAACGCTCGCCGCCAGCGCGGCCAGCGCGTCGGTCATATTGTCCGCTTTATGATACTGCGTGCTCACCAGCGTGTTCGCCAGCTCGGTTTCACCAAACGCCAGATAACGCAGGCAGGTGTTACGCAGAGAACGTTTACCAATGTCCGCGTGCTCAACGCGATAAGCATCAAGCTTATTGGCGTTATAGATGGCGAGGAATTCGTCCGCCAGTTCAGCAGCCAGCGTGCGGGTCAGCGCTTCACGCACGGCCACGATGGCAATCGGGTCAATGATGTCAAACAGCTCGGCAATTTCAGTTGCCGACGGCAGGGTCAGAATTTCAGCCGCCAGCGCCGGATCAATAGATTCATCCAGCAGGATCGCACGGAACGCGTCTGCTACATGCACCGGTAGCGTCAGCGGCTGGCCCTGCTGATAACGGTTCACGTTCAGCTTGATGTAGGTCGCCAGCAGACTCTGCGCGGCATCCCAGCGGGAGAAATCGTTGCGGGCGTGACGCATCAGGAACGTCAGCTGCTGATCGCTCCACTTGTACTCCAGCTTCACCGGGGCGGAGAATTCGCACAGCAGCGCAGGCACCGGCTGGAAATAGACGTTATCGAAGATAAAGGTCTGCTCTGCCTGGGTTACGTTCAGTACGTGGTGTACCGGATGACCGCCCTTCTGCAGCGGGATCACTTTGCCTTCGTTGTCATACAGCTCAATGCTGAACGGAATGTGCAGCGGATGTTTTTCTTCCTGCTCGGCGGTTGGCGGCGTGCGCTGGCTGATGGTCAGGGTGTATTGCTCGGTTTCCGGGTTGTAGTCGTCTTTAACGGTGACAATCGGCGTCCCGGCCTGGCTGTACCAGCGGCGGAAGTGCGAGAGATCCACGTTAGAGGCATCTTCCATCGCCTGCACAAAATCGTCACAGGTCGCCGCGCTGCCGTCATGACGCTCAAAATAGAGTTGCATCCCTTTCTGGAAGTTCTCTTCGCCCAGCAGGGTGTGGATCATACGGATAATTTCAGCGCCCTTCTCATACACCGTCAGGGTGTAGAAGTTGTTCATCTCAATGACTTTATCCGGACGGATAGGGTGCGCCATTGGGCTGGCATCTTCCGCAAACTGCAGGCCGCGCATAGTGCGGACGTTGTTGATACGGTTTACCGCACGAGAGCCCAGATCGGAGCTGAACTCCTGATCGCGGAAGACGGTCAGTCCCTCTTTCAGGCTCAGCTGGAACCAGTCACGGCAGGTGACGCGGTTACCGGTCCAGTTATGGAAATACTCGTGGCCGATGACGCGTTCGATATCAAGGTAGTCTTTATCGGTAGCGGTGTCGGTACGTGCCAGTACGTATTTGGAGTTAAAGATGTTGAGACCTTTATTCTCCATCGCGCCCATGTTGAAGAAATCGACGGCGACGATCATATAGATGTCGAGGTCGTATTCGAGGCCGAAACGTTCTTCGTCCCACTTCATGGAGTTGATGAGCGAGGTCATCGCCCACGGTGCGCGGTCAAGGTTGCCACGGTCAACAAACAGCTCCAGCGCCACTTCACGCCCGGAGCGAGTTTTGAACGTATCGCGCAGCACATCAAAATCACCCGCCACCAGCGCAAAGAGGTAGCACGGTTTCGGGAACGGATCCTGCCACTGCACCCAGTGACGACCATTTTCCAGTTCGCCCTCACCGACGCGGTTACCGTTGGAGAGCAGGAACGGATAAAGCGTTTTATCGGCGATGATTTTTGTCGTGAAGCGCGCCAGGACGTCCGGGCGGTCCAGGTACCAGGTGATATGGCGGAAACCTTCGGCTTCACACTGGGTACACAGAGCCACGCCTGACTGGTAAAGCCCTTCCAGCGCCGTGTTGGCTGAAGGGCTGATTTCATTCACGATGCGCAGCGTAAAGCGTTCCGGCAGGTTGTCGATGACCAGCTGGTTGCCTTCTTCTTTATAGTCTGACCAGGGTTCATCATTAATATGCAGGGAGACCAGCGTCAGGTCTTCGCCATCGAGACGCAGCGGCACGGCAGTCGCACTGTGGCGCGTCACCTGACTCACCGCCGTCACGACGGTTTTTGTGGCATCCAGGTCAAACGTCAGGTCGATATCGCTAATCAGGTATTCCGGCGCACGGTAGTCGTGGCGGTATTTGGCTTGTGGCTGTTGTGTCATAGAAAACCTTATGCATCGTTTGTCGAGTAACGTTTCAATATATTCCTGTTGCGCAAAACGCGCTATGCAGAATGTTCATCTTTTCAGGCAGAAACACCTTTTTCGCTACATTTGTATAATATGAACTCATAGTTTTTAAAATCGATAAAGATCGTCCAGGAGCGCTTTAAACAAGGGATGAGCGAGATCGAGACAAAGCTTGATTAACGAACTTTAACGAACTTCACAGACCACTTTTGCCCCATCCATGCCCCACGCATAATTATTGTTAGCGCCAGACCAAATCAGCCCTGTAGGGCAAATCGATAACAAACACGCCAGCAGTATGTTCCCCAAAATTTAAAAACAAGTGGTTCATTCCTTGACAGACAAAACCGCCAAAGCAAAAATACTGTATATTCAAACAGTGATTGGCGGAGCACTTATGTTCGTAGAACTGGTTTATGACAAGCGTAATGTTGATGGTTTGGCGGGCGCCAGAGAGATTATCCTAGCAGAGCTGACGAAGCGAGTGCTCCAGATTTTCCCTGATGCCGAGGTGAAGGTGAAGCCGATGCAGGCAAACGCCCTGAATAGCGATGCCAGCAAAAGCGATCGGGAAAAACTGAACCGTATGCTGGAGGAAATGTTTGAAGAGGCCGATATGTGGCTTGTACAGGATTAAATCTAGAACACTCTCATACGCAATGCTAAACTTGTCATCTTTCAGAATTGACTGATTTTTCAAATGTTAAAGTTATTTAGTCGCTACATTTCAGTAGGCGTAATTAACACTGCTATGCACTGGGTATGCTTCGGCGCGCTTCTTCATTTCTTCGAAGCTACTCAGGCTGTTGCAAACGTCTCCGCATTCTTCATTGCGGTTACGTTTAGTTTCTTCGCTAACGCAAGATGGACGTTCAAATCACAGGCAACGTCAGGGCGTTATATCGCGTTCGTCGCATTCATGGGCATCATGGCTGGAATGACAGGGTACATCGCAGATGCGATTGGTGCGTCGCCTATTTTAACCCTCTTAGCGTTCTCAGGATTCAGTCTTGTTGCCGGGTTCATATACTCAAAATTCATTGTCTTTAGGGATGCGAAATGAAAATTTCTTTGGTCGTGCCGGTGTTCAATGAAGAGGAAGCCATTCCAATCTTCTATAAAACTGTACGGGAATTTGAAGGTCTGCAGCAGCATGATGTTGAAATCATCTTCATCAATGACGGCAGTAAAGACGCCACAGAATCAATCATAAACGCGCTTGCTGTAGCTGACCCTCTTGTAGTTCCGCTGTCATTCACTCGCAACTTCGGTAAAGAGCCAGCGCTGTTCGCCGGGCTTGACAATGCAACCGGTGACGCGATTATCCCGATTGATGTAGACCTGCAGGACCCAATTGAGGTCATTCCACACCTGATTGAGAAGTGGCAGGCTGGGGCAGATATGGTGCTGGCTAAACGCTCTGACCGATCCACCGATGGGCGACTCAAGCGTAAGACCGCAGAGTGGTTCTATAAGCTGCACAACAAAATCAGCAATCCGCAGATCGAGGAAAACGTTGGCGACTTCCGCCTGATGTCTCGAAATGTGGTTGAAAACATCAAGCTGATGCCAGAGCGCAACCTTTTCATGAAAGGAGTTTTGAGTTGGGTTGGCGGCCGCACTGATGTTGTTGAATATGCCCGCGCAGAACGGGTGGCCGGGGATTCTAAGTTCAATGGCTGGAAGCTGTGGAACCTTGCATTAGAGGGCATTACAAGTTTCTCAACTTTCCCACTGCGCATGTGGACGTATATCGGTTTGTTCGTTGCCGGCATGGCCTTTATGTACGGAGCGTGGATGATTATTGACACCATAGCATTCGGAAATCCAGTAAGAGGCTATCCTTCTATATTGGTATCAATTTTGTTCCTCGGCGGTGTGCAATTAATCGGTATTGGAGTTCTCGGCGAGTACATCGGCAGGATTTATATTGAGGTTAAAAACAGACCTCGTTATATTTTGAAGGGAAATTAAATGGTTAGCTTTCACAAAAAAGAATTTTCATTGTTCAGTGCGTGGATATTCTCGCTCATAATAATATCGATCGGATACTACCCACTGATCAATGACAGGCTCTATCTGGTTGATGATATCACTAGGTCAATTAAAGGATACTTTGGGTGGATTGAATTAGGCAGACCACTGACTGAATGGCTTGCTATGTTCTTGAGCACCAGTTCTGACCGCCTTGCCGACATTACACCTTTGCCTCAGTTATCGAGTATTATTGCGTTATCTTATTTAACAATTCTTTTACTTAAAAATACATTCCATAAAATCACCATTGGGAATGTTCTAATATGTATAACTGTAGCAGTAAACCCACTGTTACTTGGTAATATGTTGTTCAGGTTTGATTCATTATCAATGATATTGTCCATGTTGTTACCTGTTCTAGCGTGGGATTTGCTAAACAAAAACAGGACTATATATGCACTAGCATCACTTATTGCATGTCTTTCTTTTTACCAACCAGCCATTGCAATATTCCCGATATTGGTAATAACTACATTTATTCAATCCAAAAAACACAACAACAAAAACATAGAGTACATAATAAAATCTGCTGGGCTAACCGTAGTGTCTTGCGTTTTATACTATTTCGTTGTTGTACTTAATACCATTAAATCCACTGAAAAGAGGGCAGACTTAACTACTGGATTAGCAAGTAACATTTACATAGGAATTAAGACCTCTATTTCAACAGCATTGCAATCTTATGGTCACGTCGCTGCTATATTAATAGCAGTAGCAACGTTAGCTTTTATCATTGTATACGCAAAACATATTATTGTAGTAGTTAAAGAGGGCGCGGGGAATTCAAGGTTTTTAAACCTTTCACTAATGGTATTTGCTCCAGTTGTAATATTAATTTGTTCTGCTGGAGTAAACCTGATTCTTAGTAATGGGTACTATCCAACGCGAGTTTTATTTCCAATAGCGTTTATAGTTTTCCTAGCCCTTGCCATCCCCGCCACATTCAATGATTTCTTTAATCGTATCGCAGCATATTTATCTATCGCACTGATATTCTCATCAACAACAGTGATTTATGCCACTGCATCTTCACTTTATCATCAGCAACGCTACGATTCATATGTATTATTTTCCTTAAGCGAAAAGCTTTCACTTTTAAAATCAAAGAAAAATACATACATATTCGGCGCAACAGACTATTCAGAGGCGTCAAAAACTTCAAATAGAGTATTCCCAATACTAGATCACATAAAGAACAACTACTATGACATGACATTAAGTCAGTCATTAGTTAACAATGGGATTAGGAACATAAAGTTCTCTGGCAAGGACAGGCAGATTTCCTATGAATTAGAGAAAATGGCTTGCAATGGTGAGATGAATCTTATTTACTCCATGCCTCAATACTCCATTTTCGAGAATGATAAAAACTTACTAATTTATCTCGGCGGGAGCATCTGTAATAAATGAAGATCTTAGGATAGTTTAAACTATTAACAAGCACATGAAGACATCAAGGGCGTAAATTACCCTTGATGTCTTACTTTATATTGTAGGCCAGACTATTTCTGGTGCTTTTGATGGGTCTACCGATTCGAGCGCATCAAGATAATCAAGCCACTTATTAAATGAGGCCTTTTCATCATCTTTCAGGCGGCCGAGTGCCAGTTTCGACGGCCATTGCTTACTATCAATGTATTCATTCGCCTGGCTAATCAGGGTTTGCTTCTGGAGTTCGGCTTGCTGAACCAGTTCATCATGAGTCGGTTCTGGTTGTGGTGGTTCAACAGGGGCAGTAAATATTTTGCCGTCATATGTCCAACCGATACCCACGTCCATTCCGTCGATATTTACCGTTTCATACCCCTCGAAAATATCACCTTTACCATCCCACAGAATAGTATTTATAACCTGCCCATCCGTAATCAGTGCATAAGTAGACATCATGCATATTCCTCAATAATTACAATACCTGAAGAGCCCGCGCCGCCGGGTGCCGCAGAAGTGCCATTCACGAATGTTGTCGCCGCGCCTGCACCACCTGCTCCATACCCCGTTCCGGAACCTGGTACCGAATTGTTTATGAGTGCGTATCCACCTCCTCCGAGCACAGAGTTTCCGCCACGCCCACCTTTTGCAGAAGAAGTCGTCGTGGTACCACCGGCAGTACCCGTCGCAAAAGACATTTGCCCCCAACCACCTTCGCCCGGAACATTCAGCAAGACGCTGGAACCACTACAGCCACCTGTTTGATTTAAATCGGGTACCAGACTGAATGTGGCCGTCCCCGATGCGCCATAGTTTCCTCCCGCACCACCCGGCGCTGAAATATAGGATCCGAATGAAGACGCCCCGCCAGATGTTCCATTACCTCCCGCCGAACTGGTTCCCGCTGATCCAACGGTTACTACCACTGAAGATACTGAACTGACATCAATCAGACCCGTTTCACCATAGGTTCCCGCAGAACCGCCATGACCTGCAGCTAACGTTCCGGGTGATGTTGATGCGGCTGCACCACCTCCGGCCCCACCACCACCAACTAGGCGAACCCTGATTTTCTTGGTTCCGGTTGTTGGCGTATACGTTCCGCTCGCAGTGAAAGTTCGCACATTTAGCAGGCGCCCGTTTGTATTGGCTTTCAGGGCATTGAGAAAATTAGTCAGAAGCACTGACGTGTTTCCGTTATCAAGAACGTCCTGCCCGGTACTGTCTGCGATGAACTGTCCGATAACGCTTGCCATCACTGTTCCCTGACGAAGGGCTTTATTCACCTGCGCACTCGCAGCTTTACCGGACTGAAATCCTGTAAGCAGTGCAGTTAAGGCTTCCCAGTCTGCTTGCGACATGACGTTTGCGCCCGCACCCGTAGCGAAAGGTTTAAAGTTATTTGTAGCCATTAAAGTAATTTCCCCCATGCTCCAACATCGAACCCGCCGATGTATTCGTTTTCCAAATCAAACCCAAAGAATTTTGAGCCCTCGGACGGTGTTTCTATCGAAGGCGTTTCAACATCACCGGCCCATACGCCGGCAGCTTTTACTGTCAGATAGCCCTGTTTAATCGCGGCGATCAGCTCGAGGGACACATCAGCAATATCTGTCTCGGGAAATACCCAGACCGAAATCGTCATGTCCTGGTTGTCGACGATCTGCATTTTCAGGCCAGAGCCTGCTGTCGCAGCGTCAAGAATGGGTGGCAGCGAGTCGTTGCGGCCGTCCCAATTGTTGATAGCGATTTTTGCTTTCAGAATGATGCGGTAGGTGTCATCGCTCAGCGACGTATAGCCTGAATCCGGATCATACGGCCCTTGCCAGACGCCCTGGTCATATCCGAGCCCGTCGGTGTCCCAGCTGAAATAGACACCCGTAATAGGCTGGCTGACTATACGGCTACGTCCGATCCAGAGTCCGAGGGTATCAAGCTGGACGCCTACCGCCGTATCAATGTCAAACGCGCTAACCAGCCCCCGTGTGGCTGATGTGATGTCAATCAGCGGCCGGGTGCTCAGGTCGATGTGATCAAAGTATTTCGGTCTGGTGGCGTGGTAGTTGGTGATTAAGTCTGTGTACTTACTCATGACGTCACCGTTAGAACAATATTTTCCGGTTTACAGGACGCTGATTCGTTGTATGCGATATTGATATTCCCCGCCGCTACCGTTCCGGCAGATTTTCCAATCAGTAGCTCCTGAATGTCGTAATAGCGTGCACTACCACCACTCACCACGCCGAGGTTCGCTGGGGAGTAAATGCGGCTCAGCAGAACAGAATCACCGATCGTCAGCCCGTTGATGTAATCCGCGACGGCCTGCTGAATCTGTACGCCAATTTGCGACGTGTAACCCGTAAAGGCTTTCAGTGTGATATGCCCGTAAATCGGAACATCAGTCGAACGCGAAAAACTGATCACGTGTGGATTGCCGTAGGTGTCGGGTACCGTGACAGAAGTCGTACCGTAAGTTGCCGTTCCCTGCCCTTTATTACCCCGGATAGTCTGGGCAATGTCGGTCACGTCCCCGCCGTCCACGATGGCTGAGATGGAATGAGGCGGCAGCCCGTTACTATCGGTAGCGCCAGTATCATTCTCGTAGAGCTTGTGACGTGTCACGCCAGCAACGTTAGCAATCGCACCGTCAACGCCCTCAAATGGCGTGATAGAGGGTAGCGCGACGCTCTGCCCCTGCCTGATGCGCAGCTCTGCGTCGGTTTCTGCCGGCGCGCCTACGGTGGCCGCCGCCGGGTTGGTTACCGATGTCCAGCCTCGGGTCGGCGAGTTGATGGTAGTAATTGTCCCCGCCAGCGCGGCGACCGCGCCGCTGTTTGAGCAGGTGGCAGTGGCCGTCACCGTACCATCAACGCCAATCACTACTGAGGCAGGAAGACGCCAGATCACGTTATTAGTGTCTTTCACGGTACCGTTCGTGATGGTTGTCCCTGCGGTGCCGGTGAGCAGCAGATCAACGGTGGAGTTCGTCGCACCTTTGCGCGCGATACCGTTAATTTTCACGTTACTGGTCAGCGCTGCGCCGTAACCCGTAGCAGGTGAGAAGCAGTTGTAAACAGTAATGGCCGTGTTATTGGCATCGTGAATAGCCAGCGCCACCAGCGCCACCATCTGGCCGTCTTTGCTGTCCGGCTCCAGATAAGCGTCACTGCCGTAAATCTGCTGGAAATAGCTTGTCAGGGTATCGAGTATCGTCTGGTAATCAGGCGCACTGATCCCCTCAGCGGTTACCGTTGCCGATAAGCCGAGTGTGTCCAAATTGAGGGCCATTTATGCCTCGCTGGTTACTGTCGTTGTTCCGTAGATAGTGTCGATCTCAGCGAAGAACTGGACGCGGCGCGTCGTCGTGTTCACTGTCGTATTGAAAGAGAGAATGGATTTAACACCCCGCGTTTCGAGGATGCGCTTACGGATCGCCAGGTTGTAGGTTTCAGGCTTCTGCTTACCGAGTACGGACTGAATCCACGGTGTCCCCTCTGTGGTGTCGAGAAACCACTGCCCATACCACAATTCGAATCGCGTTTTCACAGCCTGTGCGACGGCCTCCGGTGAGTTAATCATCCAGGTATCATCGCCGCTGCCAAAAGTGTAATCGCCGTCGTCGTCCTCACGTCGGTATCGCATATTTACCCTCCCAGAGGTTTTGTATTGCTGCCGCCGCTTTCAACGCCGCCATGCGTATGCTTATCAACGATTGATCCATCCACCAGCTGCAGGCGGCCGTCAGGCAGAATTTTCAGGCCGTTGAGGTTGAAACCTCCCGGCGCGGTACCGGCTATCGCCCCACTTGAAGGAATAAGGCTCAGTTTGGTTCCGCCATCGTCGCTACGCAACTCAACCGCGCTGGTGCTGATACCGCTGATTTTCTGCGCCTGCGACTGCGGCCCGACGATACAGAACGCATCCGATAAATCATGCACCCGATCGTCAACAGGCTCCTGCACCCCGCCGTTCTGCCACCAGAAATCGATGCAGCGATCGGCGAAAATCACCAGGCATTCATCACCGGCTTTAACCGGGAACGTCAGCGTGCATCCCCCGCCGCGCGGAAATACCACTGGCACATCCACCAGCAGCGGGTAATTTTTGGTAACGCGGTTGCCGTCGTTATCGGTTTCAACAGAACGGATAGCAGGCTGCACAATCGCCGTAACTGCTTCAGGATCGAATGACTGAACGATGCCAGGCAAAGCGACGCGGATCTGGTTCTTTGTTGTTTCCCGCTCAGATTTGAATGTTTCGGCAAGGTCGCCGCTGCGGGTCTGGTCAGATACTGCCATTTTGTAGACTCCAGAAAGCAAAAAACCCGCCTACTGGCGGGTTCGATTATTTATCTTTTTTGTTTCCTGAAGGTTGGTATCCTTCAGTAACCACCTTCCCTTTTGGGACCGGTATAGAGCTATCAAATTTTACAGGCTCTGAGTCATTTAAGGTTTGACCAGGTTTTTTATCTTTACTAGTAGAAGCCGGACTATTGGGCTTCCATTCACCTTTTTTTGGGATTGACATTATAGACCTTAATTATTGAATTTTATGACAACTACCGTGAGCAAAAAACACACAAAGGACCAAGCACCAAAATGCATGGCTTCAAAACAATTTCTAATTAGTTTCGCTTTTGCAAGATGACCTAAATCAACAACATCAGTCAATCTAGAATACTCCCGAGCATAAGCCGTCAAAGAGTTGTATCTTTTCTGATGCATATAAAAACTTTCTAGGCTGTCAGCGTCAGATGAAGGCCTTTCCACATCCTGTAATTGCATTGCACTAAATGTAAAGCCCCAAGATATAAAGAACATGCCTAAAAAAAACACCAAAAACCCCCAACAGACTACATGTAAAACATCTGATTTTTGAGGGAAGATATCATTCCACCAGTAACGCACAACAAGTAATGCGATAGTGATAATGACACTTATAGCACCAAATGTTTTCATCGCTTTGTCTTCAAGACGACGAACACCATCGCTAGCAATTTCATATTGTGTTTTTTGATGTTCAAATAACAACTCTGCACGTTCGATCAATTCTTCTTCTTGTTTATCGACTTCGTTCACCACATCTAAATCACTTGCCATTAACTTACCTTTTTACACAGGAAAGATCCGATGGTTTTCGGCGCGTCCATGCTGTTCTGCAGCAGCTGGACGTTCAGGAAAGCTTTTCCGTTACGCTTCACAAACTCAAAGCCGTAATTGTTACCATCACGGGAAGGCATCAGGCCCATGTCCATTTTCATGTTTGAGTAGTCACCATCTTTTCCCAGAAATTTTATCTTCTGTGATGTGACAGTTTCACCGTTAATAACAGTCATTCCGTCACCGGTCATCGTGTAGTTGCCGCACTGAATTGCAGCCATCGCCGGAGCAGTAACCATCATAACTAACGCCAAACAGAACCGTTTCATTAAAGCCCTCTTTCCCTCGCTGATGAGGAAACAAGATCCGCCGCGCCACGCGCCTCGCACATCATATCCATGTACCACGCCTGGCCCCTTGTGTCGCCAGTGTACATAATCCCGCGCACAATATAAACGCCATCCGTTGCGATGCTGGCAGGCTGCGCGGTGGTACCGCTGAGCGTGATATTTCCGTCCGTGTTCTGGTCGGTGATCTGCCCGCCGGCCATCGCGATATCGTTGTTCGACAGCGCGGTGCGGAATACCGAAGCCTGATCCAGCTGAATGAGCCCGTTAACCCGGATGTTCGGGTTAATCAGCGCGCGGACGTTTACGCCGTTGCCGATAGTCTGCTGAGGCATACCGATAAGCCCGGTGGCGCTGTTGAGCACAATCGCGTCGTGAACATATTCGTTATTCGCTACCATCTGGCGCTGACCATCCACGAACTGCCATGTTGCGCCACATTGTCCGGCCACGTTATCCATAAGATGCCGTGTCATGCCGAACAGCACCCGGCCCCGGGGGAAAACAGTAGCAGGCATTTCAGGCGTCAGACCTTCGGTCGCGCCTTTGGCCTCGAAGTCTTTCATCAGCGCGCGGTTCACGTCTGCGACCGTATAACCGGCTGCGAGGGTCTGCGAGGTTATGCTGGTGGCAAAAGCCAGATCCGTATCGGCTGCCTGAATCAGGACGTAGGAATCAATGGGGCTGTCTTTTCCTGTGACCGAGTAGCGAATTTCGCCGCTGAAAATAAGCCCGTAGTTGCGGCCGTCACTCTGGCCCACGTCCGCCGCGTCGACTTCCCGCACGGTTCCGACATCGCTGGCCGATACCTCCGGCGCGATACCGTCATAACCGGCAATCAGCCGCACTTTCGAAAACTCCTGCCCGGTGATGCGGTTCACCGTATCTGCCGAGAGGTTGTAGATTTTGAATGTCCCCACCCGTGACGCGCTGCTGATGTTGAACCAGTCGATCGTAAAGGTCACTTTAAAATCGCTGAGCTCAATACCCTGCCCGTTCTCGTCCACGAGCTGCAGCTCGAAATGTCTCATCCAGTTCTGTGACATGCTTACTCCGTTGATACCAGTAAATGACTGCGGCCGCCCAGGTCGGTTTTCGTCGGATAATCCTGTGTGCTGTCGTCACAGACCACCACCAGCTTAAAGCCGAGCCCCATATAGGCATACTGCGCCAGCAGGTCAGCACCTGTGACGAGAGGAATACCGGAGATTACCGGCTCCCCTCTGTCGTTCTGCAGGTCCATAATCCAGTACAGATCGCGCCAGGTGATGCTAATCCGCCAAGTGGTCCCCGCCAGGATGATGCTGAATTGCTGGTTATCCGCTGTCAGCGGGATTTCCTGAATTGCCATTAGCCGAGCCCCAGTAATGACGCCGCGTTACCCGTGATGCTTTTCAGCAGCGAGGTATTTGGCGGCTTTGTGGTTTTGTTGCCGGTATTCAGTACCGCCGACGTGCTGGCCCCGTCCTTCATGTTGGTTTTATCCGCGACGGTGATCTGCTGCGTCTGCGAGATAAGAACCTCCCTCAGGGTGAGGACGGCAGACAGGACGTTTTCGGTTGTCTTGTCTGTCGTCACTTCCAGCGCGCGGATTAGCATGTTGCTGTACAGCCGTTTGCCGGTTACCACATCGAAAGGGATACGGCTCGCCTGCAGGTCGAGTATCTCCTGATACGTCTGCTGGGGGCTCAGACCGAGCAGGCTGGTAGCCGTCAGGTTACTGGCAAAATCCAGCAACGATCCGCCACCTGCGAAACCGACCTCCATCACCACTTCAGACGGTTTTTTGTAGGCATGGTCGGCGATGGCGGCCCCGACCTCGACAGGGTGCTCTGTTATCTCCAGCGTGTCGGTATGCTTCTCAGAAACAACCACGCTGGGGACAATCATCCCTATTTTTCGGCTCTGCTGCTGAAAGAGCGTAGAGAGAATATCCATTAACCCACCTTCGTTTGATTACCGCGCATGACCTGGGCGTTTGCCGACTGCTGCCGACGCTCGACCTCGGTACCGACAGAACGCGGATCACCACCACCGTAGATGTGATAGGTGTTCTGTTGCTGTACCTGAGCACCGGGCGCGGGCATGTTGCTTAACACCTTCGGAATGTAGTTGCGGGTTTCCTGAGGCATAAGAGCCATCCCGTGCTTCTGCACGTTCCCGATCCCCCAGTTATAAGAGGCCAGCGCCTTGCTCAGGTCACCGCCGTTCGCCTGCAGCAGTTGAGAAAGATACTTTGCGGCTGCCTGGGCGGCCTTCTCGGGGTCGAAAACATCGTTCCCGCGAAGCCCCATGTCGCGCGCCGTGCCGTCCATAAACTGAAACAGACCTTTAGCGCCAGCGCCTGAAACGGCGAACTGATTACCGCCCGATTCCGTTATGGCCACGCTGCGCAATAACCCCTCCGGAAGCCGGTAGAGCTGTTCCAGGTTGGTAAGCATCGGCTGCATCCATCCCAGCAGCTCAGAGCCCGCTTTGGTTGGCTGTGGCCGCTTTACTGACTGGCCGAGCTGTTCAGGGTCATCCTCACCAAACCAGCCGCGCACCGTTCGGCCCACGCTGCGAGGATCGAATCCCCAGTGCTCTTTAATCCAGTCGGCGGTACCGTTGGCGCTGTCTGTTACCATCGGCATCGCTGACGGATTTTCGCTGCCCTGATTAAGCATCTGTTTGCCGATGCTGGCGGCATCAGCCCAGCGGCCATCTTTAATGGCGTTGAGCAGGTCGGCGATCATATTCAGCATTTTGCTGAACTCGCCCATCTGGTCGATGAAGTTGCTGAAATCCCACTTCAGGGACCATGATTTGGGGTCAATATTGAGCAGCTTCGCCAGCGCTTTCGCCAGGTCGTTAACGGTCGTTTTAAGGTCACGAACCATTTTCAGCGCGGCGTCGACTTCCGGCTTCCACTTGCCCCAGTCAATCAGGCTGTCCCCGCCTTCCTTCCAGGTCTGATAGTCTTCCCACAGAAGGGCAATCCCTGCCGCCAGCGCGGTAATGAGGCCAATCGGCGACATCCAGAACGTGCTGTTCAGAATGCGCAGCGCAATCGTCAGCGCGCCAAACAGCGAGATCAACTCCCGCGTTTGCTTATCCAGCGATTGCCACCAGGTGATAAGGCTGGATGTCCCCTCAATAAGCCTGAAGAACAGCCGCCCTATAATGTCCCCGAGCGCCAGAATGCCTTTTATGGCTTTCGTCAGAGTCTGCTCGATGCGCGGGAAGTTATCCAGAATGTGGCGGCGCAGCGTGTCCAGCGAACCCGCAAGGCCACCAGCAAGATTAGAGCCGATTTTGTCACGGGCCATGCCTGCCATCGCGCCGAACTCGCGCAGGGAGGTCATGAATTTGTTGGAGCTTCTGGCCGCCTCGTCAGCATTGAAGCCGATAGCTTTCGCCATTGCGCTGTACTGCCCAGAGAAACCGCCCACACCCCGGCGCATCGCCATGAGGGTATTTTCGTCAATGCCCAGCATCTGCGCATACTGGTTAGCCCGGTAATACGGCATGCTGCTGAGCTTCTGGCCGACTCCCGTAAAGATAGCGGCCATGTCGCGCATGTTGCCGCTGGCGTCACGGGTCTGTACGCCCAGGCGATTCAGGAAGCCTTCCGCGCCGGGATTGTTACGAACAAACCGGGAGAGGCTTTCCAGAGAGGTGCGCGCCGCGTCAACGCTGCCGCCCACCTGCGAAACCGCATAGCCAATAGACTGAATCCCCTGAACCGTCGCGCCGGTGCGCTGTGACGCCCAGTAGAGATTATCCAGACCGGAGGCGATCTTAGCCGTAAAGGCTACCACGGTAAGCGCGGCACCTTCGACGGCCAGCCCCATTTTGATGGCGTTTGCGGTCGTACCGGCGAGAACTGAGTCGAATTTTGACGCACCCGCTTCGTCGATATCGAAACCGAGCGAGACGAGGAAATCTTTAATAGTCTCAGCGTTCATTATCCTCTCTCCATTTCTCAATACGGCGCTGGTTGTCAGCCTTAACGGCCAGGTGGTCATTCATCAGCGCGATATCGCACAGATCAACTGATCCATCCTTCAGCGCGTAATAAGGGATTAACCCGGCGTCAACCGGGTCAAGGAGATAAGACAGCCCGTCAGGCAGGCTGTTGAGGGTTAACCCTGAGGCTGGCCCGGCGTCGCGCTGGTAGGGCTCACGGGCAAAAAATTTCCCAGTGAATCGGCGACCACCCGCGCCACCAGCTGCAGCATGGTCAGCAGGTCGATATCATCGAACATCAGCTGACCGCTGTTGAATACCGGCGTCCATCCGTCCATGTGCTTACGTGATACCACGGCAAGGCACGGATGAATAATCGCGTTGGTGTCTTCTTCGGTCAGGGAAGACAGTTCCTCAGCGATACGCGGAAGCAGGGTTTCAAATACCGGTTTCAACTGATCGAATTTCACGGTGTCGATTTTGCCATCAGCAGGCAACAGGGAGCGAATGCTCCCGAAATCTGACATCATGCCCGCCAGCACCGGCAGCAGCTTACGGGTCACTTTCAGCTGGTCAAAAACGCTGAGTTTTGCCACGCGGTAATCGTGGCCTTTGATTGAGCATTCCATCTGTTAAAACTCTCCGAGTACCTGGTCGATTTTGCCGCAGTCAAACACCCAGGGCATCGTATTACCGGCCTTAGCGTTGGCGTTATCCGGCTGTTTCTGGAACGCCACGCTGCGCGCCGTGATGATGTCTCCGCTCACCTTGTTTCGGATCACAATGACGTTGTTCCCCCAGGTGCCTGAGGACTGACTCTGCGCGTTGTACGCCAGCGACAGCTTTTTGTTTGTCGGCGAGGTTTTCAGCAGGTTGACGGTTACCGTGCCGCTTTTATCCGCGTGCAGGCTGTGCATCACTTCGCCGTCAGCACCGATGGTCATGGTGTTTTTGGGGCCGCCCATTGCAACGGTGATCCCCTCCTCTGAACTGGCGGAACCGTAGCCCAGGTCAATTTCGCCAGTCGGGCCGGAGAGGGACGCCGTGACGTCCATAAAAGAATAAGTAGCCATTCATGTTCTCCTTAGCGAACGACGTTGATCTGAACATCAGCGAAATGAACCGCACCCGCCAGCTTACAGGCCACCTGAATAACCGGTGCCTTACGTGCTTCGCGGTCTGCCTGAGCCTGCTCGGAAATCGGCTGCGCGTAGACGTAATACCCTTTTGTCAGCGTATCGCCGGAATCCAGCTGTCCGATCGGGCCGCCGTTCCATACACCAGCAGCCACCAGCCCGTTTGTGACAGACTGATCCATCGACTGTTCGACATTGGAAAGGAGGCGCGTGGCGCCAGCATCGGTCTGTGGGACTTTGGTTGTGCTGGTGTAGAGCAGGTTATACAGGTTGGTCTGAACGTAGTTCTGCAGCCAGTCGAGCCCGTGGCGCTCATCGAAGAAATCACCGCTGGACATGACGCCCTGCTGCAGGATTGCCGTATCGTTCTGGTAGTACACAAACACGTTGCAGTTCTTGGCATCCAGCGCCGCCGCCTGATTGGTGGTCAGGGTTTCATACGTGATCCCCGGCTCCTGTTTAAACTTCAGGGTAATGGTGGTGTTGCTGCCGTTGAAATTCACGGTAAACGCGCGGCCAAACGCAGACAGCGCGGCGTACTTGCTGCTGGTGGAATACTGAACAAACGTGCGAGCGTATTTTGCAGCCTTCAGCTTGTAAGCCAGATCGGTTGTCGATGTCGCATCGACTGAGGCCGGGTCTGCAGTGGTAATCGCCAGAATGCGGCTGAGACTGGAAGCCTCGATCGCTGCGGCCACACTCAGCCAGTCGGCATCGTCAATATCTTCATCGTCAGCCACGGCCAGGCCATACCAGTTCGTGTAATTCAGTACAGCGTTCACGGCCTGCAGCAGCGTTTCCGTCGAACCGCTTTCGGCCGATGCCAGCGTTTTCGCCCAGCGGCCGACATATACCTGCTGAGGCTTCGGTGATTGCGAGAAATACACCGTAGCGGCTTCATATTCCGGGCTATCAACACCGAAATCTGTGCCGATATCTTCGGGGGATGAGTAAAGGCGAATACGCTCAGTAACCGGGATAACCGTTGAACTCCCGAGAATGAGCAGCGAACCAAAGTTTCGACCAGTAGCCGCACGCGGCCCAATGATCACGTCGACATTGACGACGTTTGATACAGGTAATCCCTGCGGCATAATTTAGTCTCCGAAAAATGAGACGGGCGCATCTTGCAGCGTCCGGACGTTATAGGTACGAATGTTTTTGCGAGAAAGCGTAATGGTGAGGTCGTATCGCCTCACCCACTGGTTGTTAATGAGCTCTGGCAGGTTGTAGATAGTCCCGGCATCCACCAGCGAAAGCCCCGAGCGGTTCAGCTCGGCGTTGTTCTGCTCGACGAATATCCCCGCGCGGAAAGTTGATGCAATGTTGGCCCCCAGAGGGCCGTAAAAGCAGCAAATCACCGTGACCTGCTCCCATGTCCATTGCTCGGACTGTTCTTCCGAAACCTGAACATCGGACTGACTTAACGGCTGGGGAACAGTAGTGATACCGAAGGCGCACCACGTCACCCCGTTGTTGGGGATCTGCGGCTGTGGGTCAGTCCATCGGGGGAAAACAAGCGCAGCCGGCATGCCAGAAACACCACGAATCCACCGGCTGATTTCACGCTCCAGCGCCTCATCGTATTGGGGGAGATCCCCAACAGGCGTCAGATAACCGCGCGCGGTGCTGTCGTTACTCAACTGGCGTCCCTCCGTTAAAGTCCACCAGCTCACAATGTGCCTGGACGAATCCGGCACCGTAACGGGTGTACGGGTCGACGAACGTCACGCGATAGTCGCGTCCGCTATAGGTCACGATATCTGCATCAAGTCGCGGGGAGCTGTCTGAACCGGGCTGGCCCTGGGTTAATCTGAACTGCGTCACGATGAGGATCGCGCCGCTTATGTTCTGTCCTGCTTCCATTCGCCTGGCTTCCAGGGAACGGTCAACCGTCACCACGCCAGAGAATGGAATATCCTGAGCGGTGTTTTTCGTGAAATTGTCCTCATCCACCGTCTGAACCTGCCGGTGACACACCAGACTGGTGTCCATGAAGTCGGGATCGAGAAGAACATCGCTCACATCGAGAAGAGGCATTATTTTTTCCTCACGACGTAGTTAATTGAGCGCAGCAGGTAACCGTGGGCATACAGCGGCTTGTCGCCGGGAATGCCTTCGGCGCGTCTGCGTTCGAGGGTTTTCTCAGAAAGCGGGTGCAGTCGGTCGCCAGCACCGATAACAGCTTTTGCAGCATCACGGGCAATCTGTCCGGCGCTCTCCAGCTCACGCACTGCTGCTTCAGTCTGCCCCTCCAGCGCGGCGGTTGCCGCTGCCTTCAGGTGCGCAGTGGTTCGGGGTTTTGAATCCTCGATCCCCATATCCAGAAAAGGACGCGGGGGAAGTGTGACCGTTGTACCGTCGATTTCCACCGTTGCGCCCGTCGAGTGAAGGTAGCCCAGTTCCGCGTTATTAATCGGGGAGCCATCCTCACGCCCTGCCTTGTCCTCAGGTATTCCCACCAGCACATCCATTCCGGATAGCTGCCGGAGGGATTCCAGAACAGCCACGGCGTTATCAGCACGAACCGTTAACCCGCTTTTCATAGCAACTGCCTGCCACCAGCGCCGAACATCGACCACCACCAGTAGAACTCGCGCCCGTAGGCGGTGCTGTTCCAGAAACCGGCATCGGGATTGATTACCCCGGACACGTCATAGCTCACTGAAACCTTATCCACTGATTTAGAGGACACAACACCTGCTGCGCCGTTGCTGTTCACACCACCAGCGGCAGCAGCGGCCATCGTGCGTCCGCGCAGCTCCGTATAGTGAGCCGTGAATAGTTCGGCCAGGTAGACGAACTGATCGCCCTGTACGTCCTGATTCAGAAGCGAATCGGCCTGCCCCAGATAGAAGTTCACTGAGGGGTCCGGGTAGCGTGTTTTGTCGGCGAACTCGGGAAAGTCGGTGCGGAACTGCTCGTTAGTCGGAAGCCTGCTGTTTTTTGGCATTTTTCGCGTCCCCGCCGGTGTTATCGGTTTTGTCCGTGCTGTCGGCAGGTTTACCGCCTGCTGGTGCCTGAGCGGCTGCCAGCTGCGCTTTAAGGTCTGTGTTTTCATTCCCCAGCGCGGTGATGGTTTTTTCATGCTCAGCCAGCTGCGCTTTCAGGGTGTTATTTTCTTCTGCCAGGAGAACAAGGCTCGCGGAAAGGTCTTCATTGCTCTGCTCGTTCGCCAGGTCGGCTTCGTCAATCGGGCGCGCATAGGCTTTAAAGGCCCAGTGGTCCTTAACTTCTTTCGGGAAAGAGGAACTGTCGTGGATGCCCTGAGACAGCTCAAATTTAGAACCGTCGGCAAAGCTGAGTGTCGCGCCACCGGAAACAACGTATTTCATGTTTTTGCTCCATAAAAAAAGGCGGGTTTCCCCGCCCGTTTCAGGTTAAGACGCCGGAACGTCCAGGTAAGAGATCGTATTGGAATACGGGGTTTCCACCTGGCCCAGCTTGCCGTAGTAAGTGGTCAACTGCTGCAGTCCGCGATACTCCAGCGGCGTGTTCAGCAGAGGAACCATAGGGAAGCGAACGTATTTTTCGTCCTGGGTGTAAGCAACGATACGATGCGCGCCACCAGCGCCACGCTTGGAGGCCCACTTCATGGAGACAATCTCCAGTGGCGTGCCGTTTTCCTGAAACGCGATGGTGTTAATCTTCACGTATTCCAGCACGGAGATATTCCCTGCAGAGGAAACCTTTTTGCTCGCCAGCAGGCCGAACAGCTCCGGAGCCAGACCGATTTTTGCCGGGCAGACCGCATAACCAGAACGAACCCAGCCATCAGACAGCACCAGGTTGATATCCTGAACAATCACATCCGGATCGGTGGTTGCGGTCCACGCTGCAGCTGCAGCAACAGGAGTAACATCCGGCAGGTTCAGCAAGCCAGCAACGCCGAGCTCGTTATCACCGATATAAACCTGTTCGTCGGTGTCCATGTTCCACTTCAGCTTCATGCCTTCGTATTTCTGGACATCAACCGGACGGCCCAGTTTCTGGGCAGAAGCCAGTTCCGGCACCGTCCAGCTGATTTCCTGCCCCCACAAGGTGAGGTTGTTACGGGTAGGCTGAATATCGAGCTCGATACCAGGAATGGCAGTGGCTTTTTTACCGATCCAGTTTTTACCGTTAGGGTTTGGACCACCAACGCCGACGAAATCGGTATTAGTGAAGGATGACACTTCATCAGCGATAGAAATATCGCTGCGCAGCGGCATGTCGCGTGACCATTTGTAGGACACTAAAGGCATGTTCAGCGTCTGATCCATGCGCTCCAGTTCGCCGACCAGAAACGCGCCGGTGGAGTCGATGGTCGCTCTGTCAATTGTAAACATTAATTATTCCCTCAGATGTTATAAGCGATTTCAATACGGCCGTCGGCTTCACCCGGCCCCATGACCTCTGCATTTGGCAGCTGAGGTGTATTTGATGCGGTAGAGTCCGGAGACAGCACAAAGGAGCCAACCGGGCTTTGAGTGGTGCCACCAGCCACGCGAACGTAAACCGGATCGCCTTTTTTCGCGGTCGCCGCGTTACCTGCGGTAGCAGTTACGCAGATGTAACCGCGTTTCAGGTTGTCACCAACCTGATTAACCGTCACACCAATGTAAGCAAGGTCCAGAGCAGAGGTAATCGGGAACGGTCGAACCAGAATCCCTTTCACTTTGCTGATAGTGTCGCCTGATTCCAGCGGAACGAATTTATCGTTCACGTATTTACCCGGCAGCCCGTAGGACGCGAACTGCTTCGTGTAGTCCAGGCTTACCGGCTCGATGGTGAGATCACGAGGACGGGTAACGCCCCCGGCAATGCCCAAGGGCATGCGCGTTAAATATGCAGTACCTGCCATGATGATTTACCTTATTTGTTTTTTGCCCAGAATTCGGCGTTGACCTTGTTCAGTTCTGCCGGGGAAAGGTGTTTAGTGCTGATTCCGCTGTCCGCGGTGCGGGTAATGTTGTTCAGCGGGGTCAGCTGATTTTTCGCTTTATGCAGCGCCACGGCGGCAGTAAACACCGCGTCGACCGTAGCCTTAGGCGCTTTGTAGAAATCATCCACTCCGAACGATTTCAGGCTGTCACCGGTGCGCATTGCATGACTCAGCACCTGACGCTTCAGGCTCTTATCGCCAGCAGGCTGGAAGCCAGGGCAGATAATTTCCGCATCGGCGATCAGGTTGCGCTTAAAGGCTGCATCACCCGTCACTTTGCGGTTTTCTTCTTCGTCTTCGTCGGTGGTCATGTTGCCCGGGTCCGGATCGCCGTCGGTGGTTTTACCCTCCAGCTTTTCCAGACGAGCCAGCAGCGATTTCGCCCAGGCCGGGATTTCTTCATCGCCGGTGCCGGTTTTGTCTTTGTTCGGATCGCCTTCGTCCGTAGTGGTGCGATTGCCTTCAGGTAAGGCTGTGGCCTGTGAAGGAATGTTGATGGTGATAGAGGAACCGGGGATTGAAGGCATGCCATCAGACGGCATATCCGGCGCTTCGTCGATGAGTTTTGCAAGCGCATCCTCATCTTTCGTCTTAATGGCCTGAGCCAGTTTTTTAAGCCATGACATTACAGGCTTCTCCTTTGTTGTTGATGGGATGGAATCCCCGATTGCACAGCGGCCACCAGCACGCCCCCGGTCGATGCCGACAGCGAGGTGGTTACCTGTGATTTGGTATTGCTTGCCTTTGCCGGGTGCCAGCTGCTTGTACTGCGCGTCATAGCCACAGCTGACATCGGTCAGGCCAGAATTCACCGCGTCGATTGCTTCCTGGCGTTTAATCAGCACGTCAGCAATGAGCAGATCCGATTTTTCGCCGATGCCGCGCCGGACGTTCTGAATGTGTCCGTGTGCCAACTCTGCGAAGTTAGAAGGGTTCACGAAAACGATGTTGCCCAGGCTGTCCTCTGGATGCCCCAGCGTGACGGCTACGCCCTCAAAGCTCGCCATCGTCTCCGGGGAAAACACCTCGTCTTCCGTTCGCCAGACTGTCACCGTGCCGGTGCCGTCCGGTTCGAGGTCGATTTCCTCAGGTAAATAGACCTGCGTCCCTGTGCGTGCGATCGGCACGTCTTTACACAGCAGCGAGCCGTCCGCCTGTAGATAGCGCGTTTCGCCCAGGCGTGTAGTGAAGAAATATTTCATGGGTTACCTGCTCGATTACGGGCAACAAAAAGGCCGCCCAGTGGCGACCTTGTGAGATGGGAAAAATGTTCGAAATAACGGGCTATTTAACATAAGGGTTCTTACCCGCACCGACGAAAATGGACTCGATTAAAATGTCCCCCTAAAGCCGTAAAAGTAGCGATTAACTGGGCTGAAAATCGGCCTTTTCGAATACAACATTTTCATAACATTTCGCGGGTATTGCAGTTCGCATGAAATGAATGCTGAAAGCCGTATTTTTCATTTTCTCGGTGCAGGAATCTGTACTTCAGGCCAGCATTTGCAGTTCGGCAAACATCCGGCGTGTCCGGTCATGCCGTCCAGCGTCGGTGGGTTATCCCAGCGCACAAATTTATCTTTCATCTTGCGATGAGAATCGCGCGTTCCGGCCCCCTCGATACGCCACCAGTAGCCCTCTGATCCAACCGAAAGGGCTCTGGCCTGCGTCAGCGCGCCGGTAGCTCGTCCAATCTCTGTACGGGCAATCAGCTGCGCCCTGCTGGCGGCCACGTCACCGGAGGCCATGATCATCTCGTAGAGCTCGTCCGGACGTTCACCAGTGATAACCGCCTGCATTGCGCGCTGTTGTATGTCCATCACGCGATCGGCTGCTTCCAGCGGCAGGGACTTCATCAGCTGGATCTGGCGGTACACGATATCCTGCGCCACCAGCCCGACGGGGGTATTACCCACCACATCGCGCAGGCCAGCGCCGATTTCCTCTGATACCGATTTCCACTGATTCCATTCCTCCTGCTCGACCTGGGCAAACATCCTTCGCCCGACCTGCTCTGCCCAGTCGCTGATTACCTCGGAATAGTCCACCAGCGTTTTCGAAATGTTGTCAGCGCTAGCCTGTGAACCATCGTAGGTACCATCGACGATCTGCCCTATCTGGTTTGCTATCGCCAACAGGCTTTTTCGATACTGGATCTCCGAACGGCGGCGGAGGGATGGTTTCAGGTTCATCCTCCTCCCACTGGGCCTTCGCATCTTCTATGTCCTCGTCAGTGATAGAACCACCGATGCCAATCACATCAGAAATGTTCCTGAGGTCGTTAAGCGCTGCTGCAGGTGGCATCCCGAGGTCACGAACGGCGGTACCGAGTGCAGTAACCACATTGTTCGCCATAGTTGCACGGTCCACGTCTGACATCTCCCAGAGCTTGTTAAACTCGAATGTAAAATCGTCAGGCAGTGGTTCACCGAACAGAGAGCGCCAGGAGATATCGAGCAGCCAGCGGATATGTCGGCGTAAGCGTCTCTCCTGCAGCGAGTTAACCCGGCTGTAGTAGTTTTCCAGATCGCCGTCGCCGGTGTTGAAACCTGCAGGGGACTGCCCGAACAGACGGACGAGAGGAATTCCCGTCGCGCCGGAAACCTGCTCAGCAAAGCGCAGAAGGACATCAGCGATACCCGCAAACGTATAGCTGTGGGTCTCGAATTTATCCCTTGAGTCCATCATGGTCATGCCTTCGATGGTCTGAAACTCACGAATCATGTCCATGTGCTTCATCAGCGACTTTTCCAGATCACCGCCTTTGGCAAGGATGTCACGAAGCTTTTCAATACTGTAGGTTCGCAGATGTGCTTTGTGGATCAGCTGTGTGGTGCCGACCGTTGCAGTATCGAACGCCTCGATACGCTCGAAAATACGCTCCACAACAGACATCCCCCAGCCGTTTTCCGTTTGGGCCTGCTGGAAAGGTAGCGTATCACCCTCCATGCGGATAACGCGGCTATGGTGGATCTTCCAGGGGGGAATCCCCTGCTGGTTCGTGATTACCTTGTAATATTTCGGTTTCCCAAAATCGGGACCGTAATCAGTAACGAGATCGTAATAACTCGGGTTAACCATCCAGCGGTCAAGGCTCATCACGCCCTTAAACTGCCCATCTTTAATACGATCCAGTTTCAGTGGGGAGGACATATCCTGCCCTTCAAGCAGGACCACCAGCACCGCGCCACCGTACAATCGGGACCATTTGAGGTTATCGTTAAGCCCATCCCATATAGCGAGCTCATCCCAGAAGGTTTCGAGCTTGCCCTTTTGGCCGGGTTTCAGCTTTGAGCTGATGTTAATGCCCTTGCGGGTCATATCATCGGCCATCGCATCCACACCGGCCCCCACGAGGAACGATGAACGATGAACGATACGCAAACTCCAGCATCACCCTGTTACGGCTGATGTACCCCGGCATGTACATTCCGCCCGTCTGGATGTTTCTGGTGTCGCTGCCAAGTTTGGCCGTGAAATTGTTGTACCCGTCAGATGTCCTAACGGGCTGCTGTGCGCCGTTCTGGCGTTTCTTTCGGGACATGTCACGCTCCGGCCAGTTTGGCCCAGGTATCAAGAGATGAATCCATCGGCGCGTAATTAATCATTACGGCGTCTGCAAGGTTCGGCGATTTTGTGCCTTCCGGCTGTTTATCCACGAGGATTTTACCGACGGCGTTTTTCGACCATGTAGGCTGTGAAAGCTCCATCAGCAGGCGGTCAATATTTTCTATCTCGCTGCTTATCGAAATGATTTCGTCGGGGTTGTAGTCCATCCCGTTCAGCGCGCGGAAAGTGTTACGAAACAGCTTGCGAAGATGCCACCAGCTCTGTGCTTTCGCGTTCGCGAAGAAGTCTTTATTCAGGCGCGCCGCTTTACCGTTATCACCAGGAACGGCTTCATCTTCCGGATTGAATACGCTACCGCTACCACGGAAAGGCGTAGCTGTGATTGTTCCCCGGCCTTCAGCCTGCCTGAGCTCGTTTATCACGCGAGCATCGCCACGCGCACCAGCACCCAGACCGTCCTCATCGAAACGGAACTCATCCAGACCGTAATCGTCACAGTACCCAAACGATTTAACGACAGAAGCATAGATGTCGCTGCCAATACCAGACCATTCGTGAACGTTCTGCAGAAGGAAGCCATAGCGGCAAGAAAAGCCGTTTTTGTCTTTCCCTTCGTCTGCGATATCCATTGCGCCGAGGCGCTGGCCGCTGGGCTGAATACCCAGTTTGATATGCGCGTCGACGGCAGCCTGCACCCATTCAGAAGGAATGAGAATCCCCTCTGTGGATGCGCTGTAGTTCAGGTCCAGTTCCTGAGCAACGATAATCGGATCATCAATTTTCAGACATTCGTTGCGGTACCACTCATCATCCTTGCGCGGGTCGCTGCGCCAGTGGAACGTAAACACCGGGATATTTCCGCTGTGGCGCTTACGGGCAAACGGGTTATTCATGCCGTTGACGGATGAGAGGTCTATACGGCAGCGGGTCGTCTGAGAGAGCGCAGCGTCGATGAGTAATGGCCGTTTAAGGAATGCCGACTCATCCACGAAATAAAGCGTGGTACGGTCACCACGGCCAATGTTATCGCCAGCCTCTCCCTTGATGATCGCCCCTGATTCCGGAAATTCCACCTCCATGAATCTGGAGTGCTTTTTTTCATTCCAGCCACCGCGAAACTCTACCGGGAGCAATTCAATAAATTTTCTTGCTTTCCAGAAAAGTGATTTTGGGTCGCTCGTGGAATCCACGTACATCTCTTTACGGCTACCAAAACCAATCACCATATCTTTGTTAAACAGACACAGAGAGCAGGCAAGGCCGACAGAAGTCCAGCTCAGCCCCATTTCACGGCTTTTCTCTGTAAGCCCGTTTTCACGATTTCCGCGTCTGTCCATGATCCAGTTAATCCATTCCTCCTGGCGGGGGAACAGCAAAAACGGGATGGTGGCAGGCAGGCCATAATCGAGGTTACGCGGGTCCGTCGTCATGCCCCAGTCGATGATGAACTGGGCCGGGTTAGTGCGGTAAAACTCACGGAGTGCCGGAAGCATTTCAGGCGCTTTCCTGATCCGCTCCAGCCTCTCCATTCTCCACTCAAACACGGCGGTATAGTCCGGTTTGCGGAAGTCAAAGGGGAACGGGATCGGCACAGAAAAATTCCTCAAAAACGCCCCGATTTAACATAATGGTCGTTACCCGCACTGGCGCAACAGCATCCATCACGCAAACGGCGCGAAGCCTCTGTTTTGAACAGAAAAGTGGTCAAATCGGGATGAATAAAACGTGCATAAAACGGGTCAAAAAGTGCATAGCGTTTTTTCGGTTCGAAACGCCTGTTTTTGCAATTTTCAGCCCATGAATTTTTTGTAGATATCTGCGGCCTCATGCGGGGACAGGTTCGCCGCGTCGGCTTTGGCTGCCTCGTCCATATTGTTGAACGATTCGAAAATTTTCGGTGCTCCCAGCTCCATAAGCAGGGTTGCCGGAACCTTTATCCCCTCAGCCTCAAGCAGCTGCGCCGCCTGTAGCGCAGAGTATTTCCCGGCCACCTTATGTTTCATCACCTCGCGAAGCACATCACGCTGGCGTTCTTCCTCGCTATAGACGCTGGTACCAAGACCGAGAGCCTTCGAGAAAACAGCAATATCGTTATGCGTGGGCAGAACATCTTCAATGGTTGTTGTCAGCCCCTTTGGTCCCCGGCTAACAATCTTTCGCTTGCGAACGTCCAGGCTTTTACCTGCAACATTGTTAATTTTTTCCATCAGAACTTCGCGAGCCTCGGTAAAGGCACGATTAAAGTCGGCATGTTCCTTGCGCCAGTTGCGGATAGTCGCCTCGTCAATTTCCAGTCGCTGGGCAACCATGCGGTTTGAGATCTTGTTACGGGCCAGAGCCATATCAATAACGATACCGACGTAGGCCTTCTTAAAGCTATTTTTACGGGCCATACGCTTACCTGAAATCGAGTGCTGTTTATATTTTGTTCAAAATTATTTTTCCGCATTTTGCGTGCGGAATAATTCTGAGAAAAAATCTGCTCCGGGGCCGCAAGCCTGCTGGGTTTAAGTGCGGAATTAAAAACGTCAAAAAATGCGGAGTTATCGATTTTCCGTAAAAACTGCGATTTAATGCCCGGAGGCCGCGCAGAATGGGGAGATAGTGGATCGCCCTAATATTTCCACTATGTGGATAACTCAATCCAAATCCATCTCCACCACTTCACCGAACAGGTGACCGTAAACGTCCATTGTGGTTTTGATGTTCGAATGCCCAATAAGTCGGGAAACCTTCAGAATATCGACGCCTTTGTTTGCCAGGCGAGATACAGCAAAGTGGCGAAGATGATGGAATCGTTTAATGCCATAGTCGTTCAGGGTTCTGACGAGAACGCCCTGAGTGCCGTAACTGGTAGCGAGGCATGCGCCGGTAAACTGGTTGCAGATAAGAGGCTCAGAGGTACCGAGTTTACTTTTATCCAGCAACGCAAAAAGCTCACGCGGCATCCGTACCCGGCGCTCCACGCCTCTTTTCAGCCCTTCATGTATAACGCCATCAACAACATGCCCCCGGATGTCGATCCAGTCGGCTGACACGTCGTTATAAGTAACCGCCAGAGCCTCACCGATGCGCAGGCCACAAATCCCGAGCCAGCACGCGATACGCTCACGAACTGGCGCGTTATTCAGTAGCTCTCTGACCGATGATGATGGCGGTATGGTGATGGGTCGACGCTTCCGGCGCGCGGGACGGTCAACAGGGTTAAAAGTGATGAGCCGCTTTTCCACCAGCAGGAAGAAAGCCGAACGAATCCAGCGATGGCAGCCGGTGCGTACCGATTCAACGATATCGCGATGGCTGATATGGAGAATATTTTTTTCCAGTATCGGGCCGTCTACAGCGAGAAGATCGTGACGGCATTTCGTATATGACGACAACCGAATGATATTTTTTTCCAGCTTGCCGGCCTGATACCCCAGATAAAACAGAATTAACTTTCGGAAAGTCCAGGAATGGTCTATTCCGGTCCAGCTGGCAGTTCGACAATCCAGCTCGATATTCTGTTTTTGCCAGAAAAGATGAGCGGCATCATCAATATTCTTAAAAATGCGGCGGCGTCCATGACCGGATTTTTCATCCTTCCAGTGGACGTAATATTTTGATTGTCCAATGGCATCAGTGGATTCTTTTATCGAAGCCATGCTGAACAATCCTCACTCAAAAAACATTATCAAAGCCACTCAGTGAATGGCTTTTGTAATGTCATGCTGGCAATAATCATTGCCTTTCCTTCTCGATCTGGCGTATTCCAGCCAGCTGATTATTCGCTTTTTCGATAGCGGCCAGCAGCGGCTTGATCCAGAGAACAGCCTGGCAATAGGTCAGCGCGCTGGCGGTAGTGGTGCTATCACCGGCTGCGTCAGCGTTCCCGGAATCGGTGAGCATTGCGCTGGCACGTAAACTGTTCGCGTAGCTGAGCAGCCCACCAGCGACATCAGCAGGAACAGGCAGATCACAGGTTTTTTCACGGCGGAGGATCTCCCGATATTCGATAACAGTTTTATCGGAGCTGGCATCAATCAGTGCATTTAGTCGGCTGGCGTTTTCGGCCACCAGGTTAAACCGATTGAAGTTGAAAGCCTGAGCAGCAATAACCGTCCCCTGCAGGGTGTTGTCACTGCGCAGAACGTCGTTTGCACTTTTCAGCGTAGCGACGTCAGATCGGCTATTTGCCAGCAGGACACACAGCACGGCGACTACAGCAATGACGGCCACCAGCAGTATCAGACGCCATGAGGCTTTAATATCAGCAAGGGTAATCACGACAAGAACAGAGCACGCTCCGCCTCACGCCGACGGGTCAGCCCAGTCAGGACTTTGCCACCGGCTTTATTCCAGCGCAGGAACTCGTCGGCAGCGCCAGCGTAATCACCGGCGTTGAGTTTGCGCAGGAGGGTCGATGTCGACAGGGAGCGAGCACCAAGGTTATACGTGAACGACACCAGCGCATCGAACTGCCCCTGAGTCAGCCCAACCTTGACCAGGCGCGAGACATCATTTTCGTAGCTGACCAGCCCAGTTTTCAGAAGGCGCTCTGCTGTCTCCTGTTTAATCATCATCCCGGCACAAATTGGCTTTCCATCGACAGGCTGAGTCCACCCGTAACCAATCGTCCAGACACCTACGCTGTCCTGGTAAGCGGCAAGCTTGCATCCTTCAAACTCTTTAATCAGGGAAATCCCTTTATCGCTGGTTTGCATTACGTTGCCCTCAAAAATCTTGCCAGGTTTCCACCTGCAACCCATACCGCAACGCAAACCGTCGCATTCAGCATGAATTCACCAGGGTCAACCTGCATGTAATCGCCGTGGATGATCCGGAATGCGGTATACCCGGCTGACAGAATTATCAGATACGCGAACAATGAGACGCCACGCCGGTATGATTTTCCCGTCTTGTTGAAGAACATCAGACGGAACATTATCAGCAGGCAAACCACCGCGTTTGCGTGAAGAATCAGCGAATCCCATATCATTCATCACCCCCATCCAGTCCGGGAAGGCTCCCGTTTTTGGATTTGGACAAAATGCGAAGAAGGATAGCGACCGAAATGGATGCAGCCACCAGCGCGCCGATATTTGGTGATACTTCGATGGTCACTGGTGGTGTCAGCAAACTCAGTGCTGAATTAATAACGCCAGCCATAATTGTCGCCATAGGCACCGCGAACGAGACGCCACCAAGAAACGAAATAATCGCGAATACCGCCTGTTTCCATATCTGGTGCGGCTCAGACGTCAACACATAGAGCGCAGCGCCTCCCAGGGAGAAAAGCATTACGCCGGGAGTGGCTTCGGGAAACAGAGTGGCAAGCGTCACCCCCACAGTCCCGGCAGCAAACCCACCAGCTACAGTTAATGGATCAGACATATATTTTCCGTGTGTAGGGTTCAGGCTATCGGGCTGGTTAACACAAAGCACGTCGAGGATGATTCCCGTAGCCTGAAAAAGAAGCCCGCCGAAGCGGGCAAAATGAGGGTTAACTCAAGTACGCCTGAAAGCGTAAGTACCAACATCTTTGCGCCCGAGCTCACACTCGATTTTGTTGTGTTCCACGCATTCGAAGCCCTGCTCTGCAAACCAGCGCCTGATACCTTCATCAGTGAGCAACTGCTTAACGAAAGCGCGCTGGTAGATGTTGTCACCCATGCCCAGCATGCCTTCAATGAATAGAGGAACGTTTAACTTGCTACCTCGTGTAAAGCCTCATTGAGGCCGAGACGCCGGAAGCACTTAAGCGCTGTCTGGCGGCTACTGTTGATGATATTCACCTTACCGGCCAGCGCTCTGGCGGTATTGGCAAACTCCCCGCGCCATCGAGTGATACTCTCTGCTGTAGGATTATCCAGCCCGACGTGATCACCATGCCAGTGACTACCGCCATTAATGGAGCAGTCAAACCCTAACAGGATGATATTTTTCGCCCCCTGGCTGGCAGCAAACAGAATCGAGCGCTGCCCGGAGTTGAAGGCCCACCGGGTATCTGTATCAAACAGATTTAGCCCATAGCGTTTATGAGCCCGGTAATTACAGGTCCAGCGAGAGGCGGAGGACGGCAGAACATCGATGTTTGCATCCCACCAGCGCAGATCACCCGCGTAAATGTATTCACAATCAGGCACGGCTTGCCAGGTGGAGTTAACAGCAATAACCGGCAGCCCCGATCCGGAGATCAGTTCGCAATCTGATTTATTGAGAGACGGTCCGGATGCACAAATGATGAATGTATTCATTCGCGGCGACCAAATTTAGGCATAAAAAAACCCGCTCGGAGGCGGGTTTGATTTCGTGTAGGCGTTATATCCCACGATTTGAAGCTTACAGGACAACCTTATGCAAAGTCAACGCTATAAAGTAAAAAAATGTTGTCATTTGCTTCGATCGCATCAATAACGGGTAGCCTTCTCAAACTCTTCCGCCGCTTGCCTTTCACCTTTGATCAGCGTATCAACCAACCTCTCATAAAATGGTTTCCAGTTACGTGACCACGAAGACTGATGGAGATCCGGGAGTCTCTTCAAAATGGCGCGATGGACAGTTGCAGATGATACGGCAGAAAACCCATTTCCGCTGCAGCGCTCGCAGGTTTTAAACACCGGCGCGCCGCGCTCGCTTGTGGCTTTGCGATCGAGCACCTCACCTTTTCCGCCGCAGCGGCATCGAGCCAACAGCTCACCTTTACCGTTACATGCCGCGCATTTACGCTTGACCAGTTCGTGCTTGATTTTCGGCGGGACGATTTCCATTCCCTCAGAGTTGAAGACTCCAGGATGTTTGATCACATCTTCATACTGAGAGGTTAATCCGCTGCCGCCGCAGCTGTGACACGTCACGCTGGTTTCCGCTGAACGGGAGTATTCGGCAAAGGCGAATTGTGCGAGCACCTGCATGCACCAGCCAAACTCGCCTGCAGCTGCTTTACGTACATTCCTGGGCGCTGATTCCATTGCATGACGCGCCAGAGCCTGTACAGCCAACTGCTCATCGCTTTTGCTGATCCCGGTCTTACCAAAGAAGGCAGCCAGGCCAAACCGCGCTCGACTGCTGGTGGTACCAATGGCCGCCATTACATCTGTTCCTGTAAGGCGGTCCGGAGAGGTTCCTTTCACGTCGTCGCTGATGTGCATGCCCTGAGGGCTAAAATGTTTGAGTGATGCTTCCAGTTTCATACGGTTGCCCCCGCTGCCTTGATGGTTTTAATAGTCTGCATTGCTGGAATGCCTTTCTTTTGAGTAACGTCTGGTCTGGGCTTTCTGCTGTGGAGCTGAACGTTGCTTTGCTAACTCCTGGTCAATTGGGAGGAAGTGCCCGTTATAGAATCGACGGTAGATCGTGCCCAGCTCACCGTTGCGCTGTTTGGTCACGTTAATTTCCGCTATCCCCTTTGCTGGCGACTCAGGGTTATAAACTTCATCGCGATAAAGCATCATGATGAGATCAGCATCTGCCTCAATCTCACCTGAGTTTTTAAGATCGGAGTTCATTGGACGTTTATTTGGCCGAGTTTCGACACCACGAGAAAGCTGGCTCAGGGCAAGCACCGGCGTTTTATTAGATTTAGCCAGACGCTTGAGTCCTTTTGACACCTCACCGACGGCAAGGTCATATCGTGCAGTGCTTTCAATTTTGATGAGCGCCAGATAGTCCACTACCACCAGCGCTATTTCCGGATGAGCCAGTTGTAAGCGGGTCGCAATCTGTTGAATCTGATCAACTGTCAGATCGGTGGAATCAACCATCCAGATGCTACGACCAGTCAGGCGCTCTACACCATTGGTCAGCCTGGCCCAGTCTTCATCGTCAAAATCAGCGGCCTTTTTCAGGCGTGAAACCGACATGCCACCGGCAGCGGATACCATCCGCTCACCGATCTGGATATTTGGCATTTCCATGCTGAAGAACAGGACACCACGGCCCTGCTCAGAAACTTTGTCGATGATATCCAGCGCAAATTCAGTTTTACCCATCGAAGGACGCGCAGCGATAAACACCAGGTCTGTTGGTTCAATGCCGCCAGTCTTTGCATCAAGCTCTTCAATACCCGTCATGAGGCTTCTGGCTTCTTCGAGCCCGCGGTTGCGTGCATCTACCCGATCCACTACAGCAGGAAGAATGTCGTCAATATGAACTGGCTGAACGGTCTTTTCTTCGAGAGAAATTGCGGCAATGCTGTTCTGTGCGGCCCTGAATGCCGATAAAGCCGCATCACCATTGTGAGCACTCCGGAGATCAGCCAGCGCCCTTTCAATCACAGCTTCGGCATCACGAACAGCTGCATTACGCTCCAGCGTAGCAACGTAGGACACAAGCGCCGACTTGGCCCATGCGATACGGCTCGAGTCCATAATGATTGCGCTGTGCTTTGGCATGTTTTCGCAGAGCAGTACAGGGTCAATAACGCCAGCTCCACGCGCCTGACGGCAGATCCCAGTATATATTTCCCGATACTGCGGTACCGAGAAAGCGGTGGCCGGTACCCTGGAAAGAATATCCAGTACCTCAGGGTCGGCTCCACGCAGAAAAATTGCGCCGATCACCGCACCTTCCAGATCTTCATTTTTCCAGACAGGCGTCATGCTACAACTCCTGACGCGATAGCGCGGAAACTTCCCCAGCCAAATGCCAGTCGGTTGCGTCCACCATCGGTAACCCGGTCCACGATTCGCTCACCAATCGTCTCTTTCAACTGGTCGAATGTGAGATTGCTTATCAGGATTGTCGGCAGAATGCTTTCGTACCGGGCATTGATGATTTCCTGCAGGATGGTCATCTCCGTCGGGCTACCGAACTGCACACCCACCTCGTCGATAATCAGCAGATCCAGTGAAGCGAAGCGCTCAATGACGTCTTCCTCAGTCATTTCAGCATTGTGACGCCACGTGCTTTTCACCGCCCGGGTGAGGCGCATAACGTCGGTGATTTCCACTTTAGCGAGGTGATCGCGAATGATGGTTTTTGCGATAGACACTGCCAGGTGGTTTTTGCCAGTACCGCAATTTCCAGTCATGACTAGCCCGGTTCCGGCTTTCAGACGTTCAGGCCAGCTGTTTGTGTAACGCTGACAGGACGCGAGATTTTTGGCGGCATCCTGATTGATAGCCTGGTAGTTAGCAAATTCACATGCTTCGAAACGTCGCGCGATCCCTGCGTTGTCAATCAGGTAGGACACACGTAATGCGCGCAGGCTGGATTCGATGTCCGCAAGTTCAGCTTTTACACACTCCGGGCATTGGGAGTGCTTAACATTTTCAACGCCTCGATAGGCTTTTCCAGTGAGGGAAATACGCTGATAATCACCATGTTTTTCACAGGCGGCGGCGTGGACGTTCCCTGACTCCCAGCTTCCCCACTGCCACGGTTTTTTGTGTTCCACAGCAAACGCCAGCTCTTCACGAAGCCCTTCGCGCTTTGCCACCAGAGCTTCCCTTTCTTCACGTTGTTTGATACTCAGCATTGTGATTTCTCCTGCTTACCAGTTGCAGTCTGATTGGCCATAGTCTTGTTCACTAAACCCCGAAACCGGCAGTCCACCAGGCCTACCGCTTACCGCACCAGATGGCGCCTGCCATGGCTCTTCGAAATGCCGATCGGGTCCAAAGAAGGTCGCCGCCTGTTTCACGTACTGCGTTCCGGCGCTACCGGTTGCGCGGACATATGCCGCATAGCGATTTACGCCATCCAGCATTGCCACAGTGGTAACACCGTCTTTGATTCGAGCTTTCCAGGCTTTCCAGGCAGCAGCTTTAGAATTACCGCCAGCACGTTTAGGGTATGCCTGCCAGGCCTGCTCGAAGTCGTTGGAATAGTTCTCTTTGGAAGAGCGTTTTTCAGAATAGGCTTTGCTAAACACGCGAATATCTTGTGATTCTTGTTTTGAATTTACTTGTGGATCATGTTTTGAATTTACTTGTGGATCTGGGGTCAGATTCTGACGGGTGAAAATGCCATTTTTGTCAGAATCTGACGGGTGAAAACCGTTTGAACATACAGAATCTGACGGTTCAGATTTTGAATGGTCAGAATCTGACGGGTGAAAACCGTTAGTCCTGCGCTGCTGTTTCAGCGCTGCCACTTTATCCTTCTCAATGCGTGCCAGAGCCTCGAGACGCTCGGCATTCAAATGATAAAGATTGGACGTATTGCGATTACCTTTACGGCGTGATTCACGACGCAGCCAACCGGAAGACTCCAGTTCTGCAATGGCGGTCCTGACCGTGCTTTCCCCGAGCCCCAGCTGGCGGCAAATAGTTTCAACACTCGGATAGCAGACACCATCATCATTCGAGTAGTCAGCCAGGCGTGCCATAATCACAAGTTTGGCTCCCTTAATGTCATGCGCGGCGCACGCGTCCCAGACGTTACCGAGAATTTTGCTACTCATAAAAACTCCTGAACTGGCGTGATTGTGTAGCCGCGAGCTGGCTCAACACGAACTGCAAGCCCGGTATCGAGAGCACCAATTTTTCTCACTTTCAGGAAACCTGCACGTTCAAGGGCCTTGATCGCCTTAAACATTGCCTGCTTTGAACAGCAACAGAATTCGTACAGTACCTGATGATCGATTACTCGCTCCCCTTCTCCATCCATAGATCCGCCCATCAAAATGCGAAGCATGACCAACCGCTGAAGTGGGTTATCGAATGAATATTTACGTACGAAGTCAGAGTGATTCATGATTCCTCCAGCATGCCGTGACATGTCACACCTCATTGCCCGGGTGAGGGAATAATTTTGGTTTGTCAGGTCTCAGTTCATGGGCGGGAATCCCAGTAAAGGCCGCAACATCAGGAACATGTTCCACCCCAACAACACCAACTTTTCTCCAGCGAGAGACAGAGGGTTGTTTTACACCTATAGCGCGAGCTAGAGCATTTACTCCTCCAGCAGCATCAATAGCTCTTTCAATTGCTGATTTCATTTTTTTGCTAATCCCGTTCAGTTGCTATCGAAATTATGATAGCAATTGCTATTGGAATGAGCAATAGACTTGTTTATCATGCTTGACTAGAATGTGATAGCGGAGGCTATAAATATGCAAGAGAGAACACTTAAGACGCTAGCTGACAGACTTAACTACGCAATGCATGAGATGGGCATGAGCCAGGGTCAGTTAGCCAAAGCGGCGAATATGGCACAACCAACCATATGGCGAATAACATCTGGAAATGCTAGAGGCACAACTAAAATCGTTGAAATAGCTAATGCCCTGGGTGTTCGTTCGGAGTGGCTATCAAACGGTACTGGACCAATGAGGGGTGACGACCAACAACCACCCCCACCGATGAATAACAAAAAAGATCCAGCCATCTTCAGAGTTGACGTACTCGACCTTACCGTAAGTGCTGGCCCGGGCATAATTAACAGCGAATTCGTGGAGGTGCTGCGCTCCGTGGAATACTCAGTTGAAGATGCCCGTCAAATGTTTAATGGCCGGAAACAGGAGCAGATACGCATCATCAACGTTCGAGGCGATAGCATGTCTGGCACCATAGAGCCAGGGGACTTACTCTTCGTCGATATCAGCGTTCAGCATTTCGACGGCGACGGTATATACGCGTTCATCTACGATGACACATCGCATGTTAAGCGCTTACAAAAGATGAAAGACAAACTCTTAGTTATCTCTGACAACCATACCTATCTACCATGGGAACCAATCGAGAAGGAAGAGATGAACAAAATTTTCATCTTCGGAAAGGTGATCGGCAGCATGCCGCAGACCTACAGGAAGCATGGGTGAATAATGCAAATGAAAATAAAAACTTACGCATAACAAGCTGAGTAGATTCTTAACCCGGCCAGTGCGCCGGGTTTTCTATGTGCCCCCACAATAGTAACCACCAGTCAACCAGGCGGGCAACTACCTGATCGGAACTCCTACCCTCTTTCTCTCTGCGAGTATCTCGCCCTTTCACAGTCCATTTTATTCTCAAGCTTCGATGCTCCAACTCCCGATATCTCATGTATTGGTAGATCACTGTCTAAAGGACAATTATTTCTACCGTGCTGTTACAAACACATCAGCAATAGATTTTTTCATTTTTGATATCAATGACATAAAAATCAATAGCAATTTAAATAGCAATACCTATTGCAAAGACCAATAGCAGGCTCTATCATCATTCTATCAAATCAACTCAGAGGTGATAGAAAATGTCTCAGAAGATAAAAACATTTAAGGGGTTGTCCATCCATCCTTGTGATGCCTTCAAGAATATGTCCTTGATTGTTGAAGCAGCTAGTTTGTTATCGGCGGTTGATGATGACGAGTATAGAGAAATTAGCGACATTCTTCTCGCGTTTGCCTGCAACTATGCAAACGAGGCCCATAAAAATGAATGGGATAAACGATAATGAAAAATCCAATCGAAATGCTAAATGATATTGCTGCGGAAATCACTGAGAATGCTTCGTTACTGGAGGTTATTTACCGCATAAATGAATTTTCACCGGAAGCCGATAACACAATTGCCTGCCTGATTCGTTCTATGCTAAAGACCAGCCAAACTGCTTACGAGTATGTGGAGCAACTTAGCATCCATGCTGGAGCTGAGTGTCAACGGGGACAAAAATTAGAGTCGCTAACAGCGCTAGCTAATCAACTTAACTCTTGGGCTTGTGATATCGGCGATTGTAAGCTTGCCGTTTATAATTCAATGGATGATATACCAACAGAATCAAACTCAATTGGGGTTTTAAGTCTCGTCTCCCAAAAACTGGATGAAATGCAGAGCATTATTAGCTCTAAAGCGGACAAGATCGAATTCAATAAGTAACGCTAAACAATAAAACAAATAACACCTTCACTGGTGTGGCTTCCTGCAACCTGAAAACAGGATTAGGTTAAAAATGACATTCATCAAAGATAAATCTGCGTATTTAACAGCACGGCTTTTCTTCGCGACCTATGGTGAGGAATACCGCCATATCTCTAACCTTTTCATGCGCAAAGCTTACGGGGTCTGAATATGCTCAGTAAAGACAGCTCTCTAGAAACCGCAAAAAACACAGCAGATAACCTGTATCAATTAATGGAATTAATTAACTCCAATATTATTGATATGGATATCGAGCAAATAATTTCTCTGTCTGGCCTCTGCCTTGACTTGTCGGCTCAGGTTTCAATGTGGATGGATTCGGAGTTTGAACGTCGTGAAAAACAACGTAATTGAAACCTACCGACGCCGAATTTTAAAAGCAGCGTTATTACGCCACCAGAGTAAAACAGGCAGTAACTGCCTTGTTATTAAGCTCAATAAAGGCGGCATTAACACGGTCGAGTTAACAGAGATTCTTCTTGATGGATTATTGAGAAAATTCGAAAGGCTTGCGATCAGTGAGTACGGGAATGTCGAAGGCGTAAAAGCTATCAAGGGAATTTACAGCAGCGCTGTTGATGTTAATGGCAGCGGTGAATTCCTTACGGATAGCGGGAAGGAGTTAATCGACGAGCTCATTTCTGAGCTGGTTGAGTTCGTCAAAAAACAAAAAGTGGAAGCTCCGAAAACGGAGGGTCATGAAATTGGGGGATCTGATGGCTCTTACAGCGATACGAATTCCTGAGTGGGTTCACCTCAAAGCAGCACACGTTTTAAGCCAGTTCAGAGCGAGGAGGATTCACCCCTGCCGCATGATCGGCACCGGGAATCTGAGCCTGAAGGTAAATCACCGCTGGCGGCTACTATCCCGCGATGGCGGCAAGAACTGGGAAGTAATGAGCCATGAAACCTATAACCGGGAGAAAGACAGATGACTGACTTTGAAAAAGATAACGTGAAGCAGCTTGTTGCTCGCCTGAAGGAAATCCAGAAGCAATCCGACGTAACGATTCCTGGTTGGATGCTTGACGAAAACCGCTATGGCAAGGGCTCCCTTACTTTAGAAGAGCAGCATGAGTGGGCTCAAACCGTCGTCCAGTCCATGCGCGGTACGGTCGCCCTTCTTTATCTCATCAGCTGCGAAAACCGCTGGGGACTCCGTGACGGGCAATACCAGTTTAAAACCGAGGAGTTTACCTTCGGCTTAACCCGGGAACTTATTGAAAATCTGCTGATTAAGCATGTGGAGTGCGCACTGATCGAGCACAAGCCTGAGGAACGCTATCTGGCGGTTTACCAGTTCTACTACGCCAACGATCAGCGCCTGAAAGAAGTCGGTCATTCGTGGTTCGCAGAGTTTCTCGACGAGATTTTTGTAGATCTCGCTGCCCAGCTGCGCACCGGTAAAACAATGCCAGCCAATCACGTTTTGCATTAAGGAGCAATGAAGATGGCAATGAAAGCAGAATTAGCACCAGTAGCGGCCCGTGACCTGCAGATCATCGAGTATCGCGGTCAGCGAGTTGTGACCACTGAACAGCTGGCGGCAGGATATGGCGCAACCGAGCAGATGATCACCAACAACTTCAACCGCAACAAATCCCGGTTCGTTGAAGGTAAACATTACTTCAAGCTTTCTGGCGGAGATGTTGAAATTTTGCGCAACTCTTTCAGCGGACTGCAAATCTCAAGCAAAGCTCGCACCCTGACTCTTTGGACTGAACGCGGTGCAGCTAACCACGCCAAAATTCTCGAGACAGATCAGTCCTGGGAATTCTACGACGATATGGCTGAGTTTTATTTCACCCGCCGCGCCTCTATTGCAACGCCGGCAACACCGCTGACACTTAGCCGAAAAGAACTTGCCTTGATGGTAATTGAAGCCGAAGAACGCGCCGAAGCCGCTGCACTCGAAACCAGGACCCTCAGCGCCACTGTTGAAAGCCTGGAGAAGCACTTCACCAAAGGCATGACGATCCCAGCATTCAGCAAGGCGCTGAACGGCGTCAACATCAACAAAATGATGTGGTGGGCGTCCGAGCGTGGCTGGGTGTTTAACGAGCAACGCGACCCAGAGAAAGATCCGCGCTGGCGCGTCGCCTCATATGCCCGCGACAAATATCTGACGGAAGACCAGACGCAGATCACCCCGCACGGCAAGGATGCTTTCACGAAGTTTACGCCAGTACTGCTGGAGAAAGGCTGTCACCGTCTGTATCAGCTGTACATGAAAGGTGAGCTGCCAATGAAAAAGACTTGGAATGGCGAGTACAGCCACGACAAAGCGATTTATTCACCGGAGGCCAAATAATGGAACTGCTTCCTTGCCCACTTTGTGGCAACGATGAAATAGATTTCGATTCTGTGCTTTATGAAGGCGAGCCAATGTTTGTAGTCCGTTGCGATTGCTGCAGTGTGAGTCTAGCTCCGCAAGCTCGTGATATGGCTGCGGCCATCTGGAACCAGCGAGCACCACGGCCGAAAGAAGCGACAGATTCATACCAAATTCTTGAGCACCCATCAGTGGGGCGATTTCAGATCATTAAGCCGGAGGGCTTCTGAAGTAAATAATGATATCTGGAATCCGGCTGGCTCTATTGAGCTGGCCCACCGGCAGGCTCTGACATGTGTATGTGATGCCTACTTGTTTCATTTGGTCAGCCTGCACCGTCGCCCTGTATATCGCCACCAGTACGGTGATATTTCGCTTAATCAGACAGCATTACAGGGATTCATCGACTCGTACCTCGCTGATAAGGGATGGAGTATGGAGCGTCGCCGTGCACATTACATCAACATTCTCGATCTCATCCGCTATATGGGTCGAAAAAACTCGGATTTCATCGACTGGGGCACGGTGCCAACGCTAACCCCTCGTGGAATTCGCTGGTTGAACGCCTGTTTCTCAAGACTGGGGGATATGGTGAACAGTTATGGCGGATGGGAAGGTTACATCACTGCTACTAAGAAAGGTGCGGGCCAATGAAAAAAGTATCTGAGCTGGTGATGTTTACTCTTTTCTTCTCCAGCCTTACGGGGATTGGGTTAACAGCGGGGTTCTACTGTTTTATCGGAGTATGCAAGCTGCTTTGGAGGATTGTTGGATGAAAGCTGAATCCATTGATGTTAACCAACTGGTCACAATAAACGACCACCTGCAGGCGCTGGTCACGGCTGAAGATGTCATTGCCAGTATCAATTCGCAGCTTGAAACCGTTATCGACAACGACTACGGCTGGCGGCACCGGGCAAATGTAGCGCGGGTTAAGTGGCAGAACACACGGAAACGTATCACTGCCCGCCTGGCCGTATTGCGTCAATTGGAGCGAGAGAGAAATATTGAGCGTCAAAAATCGCGGGATGAATTGCTCATCAGGGCCCTGAGGAATGAGGTATCAGCTGAAATTTTCCGCCGCTGCTGTGAGTCCGTAGAAAGGGAAATGGAGGTGTGCAGTGAGTGAGTCGAATTTGTTCGAGCTTGTTCAATTAATTAAATCCGCTGCCGGCGATCCCTCTGCAATGACCGATGCTATCTGGGAAGCTGGTTATCGCCAGCCTGAGAGAACAGAGGAGGAGGCCGCCAAAATAACGATCGACACCTTCTTCTACTGCATGGCCTTCGACATGCCCACGGAATTCTGGCCACGCGATTACGAGAGCGTTCTCAAGAATGAACTGATGAAAGCTGTTGGTGGTGAGGATGGAGAGCTGGCCTACGCCACCGCCAGCGAAATTGCCAAAAGCGTTATCAATGCTGGATTCAGCAAGGAGGCCGCCAATGGATGAAATGGTCAATTTGAATAATGTGTGGTTCCACTGCCGTGATCTGATTGTGATGTGAGGTGGGTATGAGCGATGTTGTTCTTTTGGTACCGAATGACTGGGTTTGTGAAAGTGTCCTGATCGCGGTTACCGGGCTCAAGCCCGGAACCATCACCCGCGCCAGAAAAGAATCCTGGATGCTGGGCCGCGAGTACCTGCACATTTCACCAGATGGTAATCCCAAGCCTTCGAGCGAATGTATGTACAACAGGAAAGCCGTTGATCAGTGGATCGAGGCGCAGAAAAAAAATCAACCAGGTGCGAAGACAGCATGAAAAGCAGTACACTCGTCCACGCTCCTGGACGTCAGGAGGGATCAATGGCTAATGCATCATACCCGACAGACGTCGAAAACCACGGCGGTTCGCTCCGCATCTGGTTTCTGTATAAAGGTAAACGTGTCAGGGAAAACCTCGGTGTCCCTGACACTGCAAAAAATCGCAAGATAGCTGGTGAGCTGCGTTCTTCGGTTTGTTTTGCGATAAGGATGGGGAATTTTAACTATGCAGAAAAATTCCCAAACTCACCGAACCTTGCCCGGTTCGGTCAGGATAGAAAGGAAATTACTGTGCTGGAGCTTACCGAAAGATGGTCAGAGCTGAAGAGAATGGAGATCAGCTCTAATACCATGAGTAGGTACGAATCCATCATAAAAAACATGCTTCCGCGCATCGGCGAAAATAAAATGGTTTCTGCGGTTACCACTGAAGATTTGCTGTATGTCAGGAAGGAGTTGCTGACGGGCTTCCATGTAATGAAGAAGGATCACCGGACACAGGTAAAAGGCCGGAAGTCTTCCACGGTGAATAATTACATGATGCTGATGGCCGAGATCTTCCAGTTTGGAGCTGATAACGGCTACGCAAAGGAAAACCCGTTTAGCGGAATTAACCGTCTTAGGAAGGCAAAAGACGAACCAGATCCACTCACGACAGACGAGTTCATCAGGTTCATTCAGGCATGCGGCCACCAGCAGATGCGAAATCTCTGGACCGTCGCCGTTTATACTGGAATGAGGCATGGGGAATTATGTGGTCTTGCATGGGAAGACATCGATCTCACCGCGGGAACCATTACGGTTAAGCGTAACCTTACCCAAACGTATGAGTTCACCCTGCCAAAAACCGAGGCAGGCACTGACAGGGTGATTTATCTCATACAACCAGCTATTGATGCCCTCAGGAATCAGGCCCAACTGACGCGCCTTGGCCGGCAGCATGAGGTTGAAGTGAATTTGCGTGAATATGGCCAGTCAGTCATACATCCATGCACTTTCGTTTTCAGCCCTCAATGCGTCAAGCGTGGGTCACGAAGAGGATATCATTACGCGGTTAATTCGATTAATAAAATTTGGGGCCCGATAATCAAGCGCGCCGGTATACGGTACCGCAACGCGTATCAGTCACGGCATACCTATGCGTGCTGGTCATTGTCAGCCGGGGCGAACCCAAATTTTATAGCAACTCAGATGGGGCATACCGATGCACAGATGGTTTACAAGGTGTATGGAAAGTGGATGTCAGAGAAGAGCGGCGAACAGGTTACTCTACTCAACAAGGCGCTTTCACACATTGCCCCATCGCTGCCCCAAAGCATGATAGCAGCGCAGTAGAAAACCTTAAATTCAAGTGGTTAGCAGCCCTGTTGCTACATTTGTATAACACGGGGCACAAAATGCCCTCGACCATAAAGTGTGCTTATGTTGTGATCGGGGTTCAATAAATCACTAAACAAGGTATACTCCGGAGTTGTTTATTGTACTAAACGCTCCCGTGAGAGGATGCTACAGCGCACCTATGACTCAATTCGCTTCTCCGGTTCTGCATACGTTGCTGGATACCGACGCGTATAAACTGCATATGCAGCAAGCCGTTTTCCACCATTACTATGACGTTCACGTCGCGGCGGAATTCCGCTGCCGTGGTGACGATTTGCTCGGTATCTACGCAGACTCCATTCGTGAACAGGTCGATGCGATGCAGCATCTGACGCTGCAGGACGATGAATACCAGTGGCTTTCTGGCCTGCCTTTCTTTAAAACCGATTACCTGAACTGGCTGCGTGATTTCCGCTATAAGCCGGAGCAGGTCACCGTGACCAACGAGAACGGCAAGCTGGATATTCGCCTTGAAGGTCCGTGGCGGGAAGTGATCATGTGGGAAGTGCCGCTGCTGGCAGTGATCAGCGAGTTGGCTCACCGCTACCGTTCGCCGGAAATGGGCGTCGCCCAGGCGGTCGCCTCGCTGGAAAATAAACTTGCAGCCTTCACCACGCTGACCGAAGGGCTGGATATGTCCCGCTTCCGCCTGATGGATTTCGGCACCCGTCGCCGTTTCTCTCGCGAGGTTCAGCAGGCCATCGTTAAACGTCTGCAGCAGGAGTCGTGGTTCGTGGGCACCAGTAACTACGACCTGGCGCGTCGCCTCAACCTGACGCCGATGGGCACCCAGGCGCACGAGTGGTTCCAGGCGCATCAGCAAATCAGCCCGGATCTGGCTAACAGCCAGCGCGCGGCCCTCGCCGCATGGCTTGAGGAGTACCCGAATCAACTCGGGATCGCCCTCACCGACTGCATTACGATGGATGCCTTCCTGCGTGACTTCGGACCTGAGTTTGCTGAGCGTTATCAGGGGTTACGCCACGATTCCGGGGACCCGGTTGAATGGGGCGAGAAGGCGATAGCCCATTACCAAAAACTCGGCATTGACCCGATGAGCAAGGTGCTGGTTTTCTCCGATAATCTTGACCTGGCGAAAGCGGTTGAACTTTATCGCCATTTCAACACCCGAGTGAACCTGAGCTTCGGGATTGGTACCCGTTTGACCTGCGACATTCCTCAGGTAAAACCTCTGAATATTGTGATAAAGCTGGTGGAATGTAACGGCAAGCCGGTGGCAAAACTCTCCGACAGCCCGGGTAAAACCATCTGCCATGACAAAGCGTTTGTCCGCGCATTGCGCAAAGCCTTCGATCTCCCGCAGATCAAAAAAGCCAGTTAAGCGCTTACGGGAGCCTGAAGGGCTCCCTTCCCTTATTTATTTCTCAATTCTTCTCTTTTGACTGCGAAATTTACTTGTCTGATAGCGGATGGCAGGTAACATAGATATCCCCCCATAAGGGTGGACAAGTGTTTATTTTTTCCGACTATTAACAGAGAGAATATTATGAGCGTTGTGCCTGTAGCCGACGTACTCCAGGGCCGTGTCGCCGTTGACCAGGAAGTCACCGTGCGCGGATGGGTGCGTACCCGCCGAGATTCTAAAGCTGGCATCTCCTTCCTCGCCGTCTATGACGGTTCCTGCTTTGATCCTGTACAGGCCGTCATTAATAATTCTCTGCCCAATTACAATGATGACGTTCTGCACCTGACAACCGGCTGTTCCGTCATTGTGACCGGCGTGGTTGTGGCGTCTCCGGGTCAGGGCCAGAGTTTCGAAATTCAGGCCTCTGCGATTGAAGTGACCGGCTGGGTTGAAGATCCGGACACCTACCCGATGGCGGCAAAACGTCACAGCATCGAGTACCTGCGTGAAGTGGCGCACCTGCGTCCACGTACCAACCTGATCGGCGCGGTGGCACGCGTGCGCCATACGCTGGCTCAGGCGCTGCATCGCTTCTTCGATGAGCAGGGTTACTTCTGGGTGTCTACCCCACTGATCACCGCTTCCGATACGGAAGGTGCGGGTGAAATGTTCCGCGTCTCGACGCTGGACATGGAAAACCTGCCGCGCACGCCAGAAGGTAAAGTGGACTATGACAAAGACTTCTTTGGTAAAGAGGCCTTCCTGACGGTATCCGGTCAGCTCAACGGCGAAACCTACGCCTGTGCACTGTCTAAGATTTATACCTTCGGCCCAACCTTCCGTGCTGAAAACTCCAACACCAGCCGCCACCTGGCGGAATTCTGGATGCTGGAGCCGGAAGTGGCGTTTGCTAACCTCGACGATGTCGCCGGTCTGGCAGAAGCGATGCTGAAGTACGTCTTCAAAGCGGTGCTGGAAGAGCGTCCGGACGATATGAAGTTCTTCGCTGAGCGCGTAGACAGCGATGCGGTCGCCCGTCTGGAACGTTTTGTCTCTGCCGACTTTGCGCAGGTGGACTATACCGACGCGGTTGCGATCCTCGAGAAATGCGGTGAGAAGTTCGAGAACCCGGTTTACTGGGGCGTTGACCTGGCGTCTGAGCACGAACGCTATCTGGCCGAGAAACATTTCAAAGCGCCGGTTGTCGTTAAAAACTACCCGAAAGACATCAAGGCCTTCTATATGCGCCTTAACGAAGACGGTAAAACCGTCGCAGCGATGGACGTCCTGGCGCCTGGCATCGGTGAAATCATCGGTGGTTCTCAGCGTGAAGAACGTCTGGATGTGCTGGACGCGCGCATGGAAGAGATGGGTCTCAATCCTGCGGACTACAGCTGGTATCGCGATCTTCGTCGTTACGGCACCGTTCCGCATTCAGGTTTCGGCCTGGGCTTCGAGCGTCTGATCGCCTACGTTACCGGTGTTCAGAACGTGCGTGATGTGATTCCGTTCCCGCGTACGCCACGTAACGCGAGCTTCTAAGAGCAAAAAAACAGACCATGGCCAGCATTTGCTGGCCATTATTTTATTCTGCACTGTCAGTTTTCGTCAGCGCAAAGTCAGTGTTTTTAAAGCACCACCCCGTCACAACCACTACCTGTTACGTTTTGTTTCCGAGAAACATCTAGCCACAAAAAATAAACCCTATTCTTATTGCGATTATTACACCCTCAAGCAATAGCACAATTTTCAACCACTTTTTCAGCCATCCAGAAGTCTTTTTTCGGTCATAAGAAAAAACGAATCGTTTAACATCTGTTTATAGGAATTGCCTTTATCCAAATTAATCATAAGGAATTCATATATATAGGAAACAATCTGCTGTTTAATTCGCCAGGGCGTTCTGAAATATGAGATGGTTCACAAAGTTCCGAAAAATACACATTTAGTTACATATATTTTCTTTTTGTAACTCAATCTTGAGAATTGTAGCACTTTCAGGCTAGCGAAACGCTTCGGTGAATGGAAAGATGCCTGTCAGATACATAAAGACACCTAACTCTCATCAATAGTTCCGGAAATATTTATTGACAGAATTTATTGACGGCAGTGGCGAGTGTCATAAAAAAACCAATGAGGGTAATAAATAATGATGAAGCGCAATATTCTGGCAGTGGTAATCCCTGCCCTGCTGGTAGCCGGTGCAGCTAACGCTGCAGAAATCTATAACAAGAACGGCAACAAACTGGACTTCTACGGGAAAGTTAACGCCGAGCACGATTTCGTGACCTCTGGTGATAACACTAACAACAACGACGCAACTTACGCGCAGATCGGTTTCAAAGGCGAAACTCAGATCAACGACCAGCTGACCGGTTACGGCCAGTGGGAATACCGCTTCATGGCCAATGATGCGGAAAACACTGCACAGAAAAACAAAAACCGTCTGGCCTTTGCCGGTCTGAAAGCGGGTGACGCTGGCAGCATCGACTACGGTCGTAACTACGGTATCGTTTACGACGTTGAGTCATACACCGATATGGCACCGTCCTTCTCAGGTATGACCTGGGGCGGTAACTACGTTGATAACTTTATGACCAGCCGTAGCACCGGCCTGCTGACCTACCGTAACAGCGATTTCTTCGGTCTGGTTGACGGTCTGAGCCTGGGCGTACAGTACCAGGGTAAAAACGACCGTGCTGACGTTAAAACCTCTAACGGTGACGGCGTAGGTTACTCCCTGGGTTACGACTTCGGCGAAGGCTTCGGTGCAATCGCATCTTACAGCAACGCTAACCGTACTCTGAACCAGAAAGCTGATGGTCAGGGTGACAAAGCTGAAGCATGGGGTGTTGGTCTGAAATATGACGCTAACAACCTGTACCTGGCAACCACCTATGCAGAAACCCGTAACACCACCCGTACCGGTTCTAGCGGTGATGCTGGTTTTGCTAACAAAACGCAGAACTTCGAAGTGGTTGCTCAGTACCAGTTCGACTTCGGCCTGCGTCCAGCCATCTCCTACGTGCAGACCAAAGGTAAAGACCTGGCTGCCGTCGGCGGCTTCAGCGGTGGCGATGCAGACCTGGCTAAATTCATCCAGGTGGGTACCACTTACTACTTCAACAAAAACTTCAACGTGTGGGCTGACTACTACATCAACCTGCTGGACAAAGACACCGACTACGCGAAAGCGGTTGGCGGTCTGAATGGCAACGACGATATGGCTGCTGTGGGTGTAACCTACCAGTTCTAATCAGAACACCACTTTGTTATATGCTTAATGAACAGGGCTTCGGCCCTGTTTTTTTATGCCTGACAGAAAATAATGGCGACTTTTGAAAAGCCGCACGCTTTTCGTCGCAAACGGTTGGCATTTTGTAAATCTACCGTTAACCTGATAGCGGATTTCACTTCTGTAATCACAATGGAACTTCGTCATGTTTGAGAACATTACCGCCGCTCCTGCCGACCCAATTCTGGGCCTGGCCGATCTGTTTCGTGCCGACGACCGCCCTGGCAAAATCAACCTGGGTATTGGTGTATATAAAGATGAAACCGGCAAAACTCCGGTACTGACCAGCGTTAAGAAAGCTGAGCAGTATCTGCTGGAAAATGAAACCACCAAAAACTACCTCGGTATTGATGGTATTCCTGAATTTGGTCGCTGCACGCAGGAGCTGCTGTTCGGTAAAGGTAGCGCAATTGTGAGTGACAAACGTGCGCGTACAGCACAGACACCAGGCGGTACCGGCGCACTGCGTGTGGCAGCGGATTTCCTTGCGAAAAACACCTCTGTTAAGCGTGTCTGGGTGAGCAACCCAAGCTGGCCGAACCACAAGAGCGTCTTTAACTCTGCAGGTCTGGAAGTGCGCGAATACGCTTACTACGACGCGGCAAACCATGCTCTCGACTTTGATGGCCTGCTGGCAAGCCTGAACGAAGCGCAGGCGGGTGATGTGGTGCTGTTCCACGGCTGCTGCCATAACCCAACCGGTATCGACCCGACGCTTGAGCAGTGGGAACAGCTGGCTAAACTCTCCGTAGAGAAAGGCTGGCTGCCGCTGTTTGACTTCGCCTATCAGGGCTTCGCCCGTGGACTGGAAGAAGATGCAGAAGGCCTGCGCGCTTTTGCAGCCGTGCACCAGGAATTGATCGTTGCCAGCTCCTACTCCAAGAACTTCGGTCTGTACAATGAGCGCGTAGGTGCCTGTACGCTGGTTGCGGCTAACGACGAAACCGTCGATCGTGCCTTCAGCCAGATGAAATCGGTTATCCGCGCGAACTACTCTAACCCACCGGCACACGGCGCGTCCGTTGTTGCGACCATTCTCAGCAACGATGCGCTGCGCGCGATCTGGGAACAAGAGCTGAACGATATGCGCCAGCGTATCCAGCGTATGCGTCTGCTGTTTGTTAATACTCTGGCCGAGAAAGGCGCAGACCGTGACTTCAGCTTCATCATCAAACAGAACGGCATGTTCTCTTTCAGCGGCCTGACCAAAGAGCAGGTTCTGCGTCTGCGTGAAGAGTTTGGCGTATACGCCGTGGCTTCCGGTCGCGTGAACGTGGCAGGGATGACGCCTGACAACATGGCGCCTCTGTGCGAAGCGATTGTCGCCGTACTGTAATTTACGCCCACAAAAAAGCCTGCGTTCAGCAGGCTTTTTTATTTATCCAGGTTTACCAGACAGGCATCTCATCCTGAAGGAACGGATTATGGAGCCGTTCATAGCCCAGCGTCGACATCGGACCGTGTCCAGGGATAAACGTCACGTCATCGCCCAGCGGCAATAACTTCTGTTTGATCGACTGAATCAGCTGCCCGTGATCGCCGCGCGGAAAATCGCTGCGTCCTACGCCGCCTTTGAAAATCACGTCGCCCGAAATCAGCAGACGAGACTGGTCATCAAAGAAGACGATATGGCCTGGCGTATGCCCAGGACAATGCAACACCTGTAAAGTCACATTCCCTACGTTAACGCGCTCTCCTTCGTTCAGCCAGCGATCGGGCGTCAGAGGCTGACACTCATCAAGGCCAAACATGCGGCTTTGGGCAGGTAACCCCTGCAGCCAGAACTCATCTTCTTTTTCCGGACCGATGATCGGCACACCAAAATGCTGTGCCAGCTCTGCCGCTGCGCCAACATGATCGAGATGACCATGCGTCAGTAAAATCTGCATCAGCGTCACACCGCTGTCGGCGACTTCCTGCTTGATTTTCTCGGCGTCGCCGCCGGGATCAACAAGCGCGGCCAGTTTGGTTTGCTCGCACCAGATCAATGAACAGTTCTGGGAGAACGCGGTAACCGGAATAATACGATAGTTCATACTGCTCCTGTGTTTCGTTATTACCAGTGCCGGACCGGACCGGTATCAATATGCACAAAGTTGCTGCTGGGGTAATATCCTACACCACCTGCGCGCATAGATAACGCAGCTTTGCGAATATTGGCTAACGAAACGCCTTCAATATGGAAATCCATTGCCTGTCCCTTCGTGTGATAGCTTTTTTTCGCTACCCCACGGCTATGGGCGCGTAGTTCATTATTGGTATCCAGTGAGCGATAACCAGAAATGAGCTGCACGGGCTTCCTGGTGCCCAGCAGGCCCTGAAGGCGGAACAACTGATCAAACAATCCTGGGTCGATGGCTTTTACTTTATTCGCGCGGAAATCACGGAAAAAATGGTTGAGTCTTGCTAATTCATCCTGAATATAGCCTCTGCCATCGAAAAACTCCGCTTTTAGCGACTCACCGGTATGAAGATTGTTGAGCGTTAAAACTCGCGGACGAGGTGTCGAGAGGGTGGCAAATGCTGGCGTCGGCAAGATGGCCGCTGCGCCAAGCGCAACACCACCTAACGCCAGCAGTTTGCGGCGATTAGCGTCAAATTTGTCCATGATAATCAGGTCTACAGGTCAATGAAATCGTAAGTATGCTTAGCGCACGAAGGGCACCTTAACTGGCAAAACGGGGTACGTCAAGGCGCCCAACCCCAGTGAATACGCGGCTTACAGCGATATCGCCCCCTATTCACCATAACTTACGACAATCATTTTTCCCGAACTACTTCATTTACCTGATTAATTGTTCCGCTTTTGGCAAAATTTGTGCGCCGGATCGCGCAGTGAGATCATAATTGTAAATATCTGTACGATACTGAGTGCGCCCGTCTTCACCCACAAACGCCGTCAGATAGTAAAGATTGACCGGAATGTTGTGTCGAATATTCACGTAGCGCGTATCCCCCTGTTTCAGGGCGTCAGAAATACGCGTATCGTTCCAGCCCGCATCCTGCAACAGCATATTGGCCAGCTCCGAGGCTTTGTTTACGCGCACGCAGCCTGAACTGAGGGCCCGGGTATCTTTCTGGAACAAGTTGTGGTTCGGCGTATCGTGCAGATAGATAGCATCTGAACTCGGCATATTGAATTTGTAACGCCCCAGGGAGTTATGCGCCCCGGGAGCCTGCTGGAAGCGGAACGGCAGGTTGGAAGCCGTAATCGTCGACCAGTCGACCATGTAAGGATCAATCGCCTCTTTACTGTTCCAGCCGCGCATCACCGTATAGCCATGACGTTCCAGATAACCCGGATCGTTCCAGACCTTTGGCAGAATGTCTTTACGTGCCAGCGTCGGCGGCACGTTCCACGGTGGGTTAACCACCACGTTATTTAACGCGCTGCTCATCATCGGTGTTTTACGATCCGGACGCCCGACAATGACGCGCGAGGCCAGTTTTTCGCTGCCATCCTGATAATAGACCAGGGAATAGGCCGGAATATTCACCATAATGCCTGTGGACAAGGTGCCCGGCAGCAGGCGCAAACGCTGAATATTCAGTGCCAGCACCCCTGCCCGCTGCGCAGGAGAGACGTTAAGCCAGTCGCGCGTTGACGGACCTATTACCCCGTCGGCACCCAGCCCCTGCGCAGCCTGGAATTGCTTAACCGCAGCAACCAGTTCGCGATCGTATGCCGCAGGTTTATCGCTCAGGAGAGCGGCCTTCTTCTCTTTCACCGGCGCTGACGGGCTCACAACCGCGCTTTGCGGATCGTCGCCCGGCAGGGCAATCTTCGGCCCGCCCTCAAGAATACCGGAGCGTTTCAGGATTTCGCGCAGAGCAGGAACATCGCTGCTCCACTGGCCTGGACGCAGCGTCGCGGTACCCCGCATTTGCGGCCAGGGACGCGAGTCGCCCACCAGCGCGAGGAGCGACTCATGCAGGGTGGCATACTGCGGGTGCGCCGGGGCGAGACTGGCAATAAAGCGCGGCAGATCGCCATTATCCAGCGCCAGCTGCCACTGGTTGATCACCGACAGCGCTGGCGTCGCCAGCTTGTAGGGCTTATCGCTATATAACCAGCGGTTGCCGTTGACCGGAATACCCGCCACAAACTGCAGATAGCCCATCATGGCATCGGAAAGCACCACGTCCCGCGCCTGGCCAGTGACGGCTGGATCGGTTAACAGCTCAACCCACTTCGTAAACTGCGGCTGAAAACCCGCAATCGCCACTTCTGCCAGCTGCTGCTGGAACGCGCGCACGGCATCACGGTCTTCCCACATGGGTTTCATGTCCCGGGCAGCATAAAGCAGCGTGAGCTGATTGATATAGGCGGGCGTGTAGCCTGACGGCAACCCTGAGAGGAGCTGCTGGCTAAGCGATTCGATATCGATGCCTTCCGGCAACGGCTTAATGCCGGCCATGACGGCGGTCGCCGGAGACTGTTCCAGCGGCTGAGACAATGACGTCGGCTGCGCGCCTGTCGCTGCGGAGCTGTCCGTCGGCACAATTTCAGGCTCGTCGGCCTGGGCGGTTAACAGTGGAGCAAACATCACTGCCAGGCATAAACTCAGCGCAGACAGCTGACGACCACATTCTTTCTTTAGCAACATCCCTTGCCCCCTGTTTTCACGACATGCCCATCACGGTGGGGCTTTCTTTTATTATAGGTAGACGGCAAACCTGTTGCCTTACCTTATGTAAAGAAGTTTAAAGATAACGCAGCCCTAAGCACAAGTTAAGTGAATAAAAAAAGCGGCGCTTTTGCGCCGCTCTTTGTAACAAAACGCCTCAGGAAGCGTCTGCCGTGGTTTCCGGCAATGACTCCGGAGGCTGCGGCGCAAAACCACGCAACCCGACAACATGAACGTGTTCGCTGTTCTGGAACACTTTACGCACCAGTTTATAGGTGGTCCCTTTTTCAGGGCTGATGTTTTCCGGTGCCGCAATGATGAGCTGCATATCAAGACGCTCGCAAAGCTCAAACAGCGTGGCAATAGAGCGGGCATCAAGACGCGCCGCTTCATCCAGGAACAGCAGGCGGCATGGAGAGATGTCTTTACCGCGCAGACGGCGCGCTTCATCTTCCCAGCTCTGTACAACCATCACCAGAATGGACATCCCGGTACCGATCGCTTCACCGGTAGAGAGCGCCCCGGATTCCGCACGCAGCCAGCCGTCTGAACCACGGTTAACCTCAACTTCCATTTCCAGGTAGTTACGGTAATCCAGCAGTTCTTCACCGATGGTTTGCGGCGTGCGCTGACCCATATCAATCTGCGGGTTCAGACGCTGGTACAGCTTCGCCAGCGCTTCAGAGAAGGTCAGACGGTTGCTGTTGAACAGATCCTGGTGCTGCTCGTGCTGCTCAGAGAGCACGTCCAGCAGCGTCGCGTGGGCTTCACGCACGTTGACGTTGAGACGCACGCTGTTCACCTGACCAAACGACACGCTCTGCAGACCCTGGTTCAGCTGGCGGATACGGTTCTGCTCACGCTGAATGGTCTTGCGAATAATATTCGCCACGCTGCGGGAGCTGATAGCCAGCTTCTGCTCGCGGGAAGTCAGCTCTTCCGTCAGGCGCCCCAGTTCAATTTCCATCTGTTCGATGGCTTCGACCGGATCGTCGGTACGGATAATATCCTGACGAATACGCTCGCGCAGATGCTGATAAACCGCCACGAAGAACTGAATTTTACGCTCCGGACGTTTCGGATCTTCTGACATGCGCAGCACATCGCGCAGGTGCTCATTATCCGCCACCGCCAGGCGCAGCGCACCCAACGCCTTATCCGACATTGAACGCAGCTCATCGGCTGAGAGGTACGCCAGTTCGCGACGGTGCAGGCGACGTTCCACGTTGTTGTCTTTCACCATCCGCATGACCGCACACCAGCCCGCTTTCGCCGTCACCACCTGCTCGCGCATCTCGTGATAGTCGCGTTCCAGCTTGCGCAGGCGACGGGTCAGGTTATCCATTTCGGCTTCGCAGAAGGTCAGCGCTTTTTCCAGCTGATTACGACGCGCACGGTTGTTGCTGAGCTGGCTATGCAGTTCATCACGACGAAGACGGGCGCGCTCTTCCGCCCCGCTGTCGGCACGCACGCCAATGTCCTGCAACTCTTTCTGCAGGTCGTTTAACAGCTCTTTCTTGGTGTCGAAGGAGCTTTTCAGCGAGGCCAGCACCTGGTTGTACTGATTAAGCTGAGCGGAGTGGCTGCGCATCGCTTCGCGTGCTCGGGTACGTTCCGCTTCTGCCTGCTCAAGACGTTGACGCAGCTTTTCATTCAGGTCGCTGTTACCGCTCAGCATTTCAGCCGAATCGGAATAGCCGAAGTGCGCGCGACGCTGCACGACTTCCGTCAGGGCAAACGCCTGCTGACGCGCTTCGCGCTGCACCTGCTGCGACCAGGCATAATCTTCTTTTAACTGCTCGAACTGTTCCGGGTCGCTCTGCAGGACAGACACCACGGGCTCCAGCTTCGCCAGCTGATTGCCGTGCTGCTGCACGAAACGCGCGGCTTCCTGGGCTTCATCCAGACGTTCCTGGATCTCATCCACGCGATCGGCCAGCGTGTCATCTGCCAGCAGGTTGAGGCGCGGCAGGATGCGGTTAAGGGCCGCGACGCCCTCTTTCGCCTGTTCAAACTGGACACGACTCTGCTGGTTGTCACTTTCATGACTGGCAATGGCGCGTTCCAGCTCGCCGCGGCGGGTATTGAGTTTGCGGATTTCCGCTTCCGGGTCGGCTTCAAACGCCACGCCCAGATGGCTACCGATAAAGCGGCTGAATGCCTGATGCAGGCGCTGGGTTTTCTGTACATCAAACGACAGGGTCGCAAAACGTTCCGACAGCGTTTCACGCTCGGCATGGAGGCTCTCAATACGGCTTTCACGCGCGGCACGGCCAAACAGCGGCAGTTCCGGGAAGCGGGAGTAACGCCACTGGCGGTCAGCGATTTTCACCACCACCGCTTTTTCCAGCTCGTCAACGCTAAACACGCTGTCATCGAACGACTGCGGATCCCCTTCGATCAGATAGAGATCTTCCGGGCAATCTTCCAGCCCGGCGAGTTGGTCAGAAATCAGCGACAGATCCGGCACCACAATCGCGTTACGGGATGGACCGTACAATGCGGAGAAGTATGGCGCATCGTCCAGGCCGACATCGTCGTAAATCTCAGACAGCAGTACGCCACCAAAACGCTCGGCTAAGGCATTGAGCCGCGGATCTTCTGACCCGCCCGGCTGGCTTAAGCGCTCAATTTCTTCATCGACGTCACGCTTACGTGCGCCGACTTCATCACGCTCAACAATGGCTTCGCGCTCACGCTCCAGCAGCTGTTGCAGGTATTCGGTCACCTGCTGGCTGGATTCGAACTGTTCGCCGCACTGTTCGCTGAGCTGGTTAAGGCTGCTTTGCGCCGCCAGCCAGACCGGCGCGCGCTCCAGGAGCCTTTTAGAACGGGACTGAAGCTGTTCCAGCTCCTGGCGCAGGGTCATGCGCTGCTCACTGGCGCTGGAGACCGTATCGGAAAGCGCAGCGATACGCGCTTCCAGCTCCTGATGCAGCGCCTCAAGCTCGTCGAAATCGTAATGTTTACCCTGACGCTTACAGAACTCAGCCAGCAAACGCTCGGCTTCCTGCTGCTCACGCAGGCGCTGTTCCAGTTCGTTCAGGCGCATACGCAGCGGCTGCACCTGCTCGGCCAGATGGCGCTGGTTGACGCCGTCGCGCAGCAGTTCACGGGCAACGTTCCAGGCTTCGTTACGCGCCAGCGGGCCATTAATGGCGACCACCAGCTGATACGCTTGTTCAAACTGGCTGTGCGCCGTTTGCGCGACGCTCATTTTCTGTTCAAGAGAGAGCAGTTTCTCGGTGGCTTCCTGCTCTTTGGCCTGGAAGGTATCCAGCCACTCGTCGGCGCTTTCCGGCGTCAGGTCAGGCAGATGGCACAGCTCTTTCGCGCGCTGTAACGCCTGCAGTGCCTGGGTGTACTGAATCGCACGCGTCTGCTGCACGTCCAATGCCTGCTGGTAATCAGCAAGCTGGCTTTTCAGCTCATCCACTTCCAGCTCGGCGGCTTCGGCGCGGGCTTCGTTCTCTTCCTGCATCTCGGCGGCTTCGGCCACCACTTCATTTTGCTCTTCGAGACGAATTTGCAGCTCATCGAGATCCGCTTCGTAGCGCTCGATTTTCTCCTGCTGGCGCAGCGCGGTCTGCACCAGGTTCAGGTGATCGCTGGCGGCCTGGTAGTCGGCTTCCAGATCGCCTTCAGCACCGTTGTGCTCGCCCAGCTCGCGCGCCATTTCGATGTGCTTATACTGCTCTGCCACCAGCTGTTTACGGGAGGTAAACAGTTCGCGGCGGTATTCTAATGCCTGATCGAGATGGACGCGGCGCTCATTGGCGTGACGCATGTAGTCCGCCGCCACGTAGTTGGTGGCTTCGCTGATCAGGTGTTTAAACAGGTCACGGTCTGACTGGGTCACGCGAATCGCTTCCAGCGTCATGCGGTTTTCACGCAGCGCCGCTTCCATATCCTGGAACGCCTTACGCACGCCGCTGTTTTCCGGCAACAGGTAGTCGCGCAGGGAGCGGGTAATGGCGCTGGAGATACCGCCATACAGGGACGCTTCGATCAGACGGTAGTATTTGCTACGGTCTGAAGCGGTACGCAGACGACGCGCCACTACGCCCAGATCGAACATCAGGGAGTGGTAGTCGGTGATGGAGTTGAACTGCTTGAACTGCACGCCCTCAATGGCTTCGAGCTTGTCTTTCAGTTCCTGTAACGTCAGCACGCGCGCCTGGCGTTCATTCAGGGTTTCCGTCAGCAGCGCGGTCGGCTGCACGGAGGTTGGCAGCCCTTGGATAGCAAACGGTTTGATATCCACTTTACGGTCGCGACCGGCAACCTGCTGCAAACGAACCCCCACCACCACGCGCTGGTGACGAGAGTTGATAACGTCCAGAACGGAATAACAGACGCCCGCTTTCAGCTTACCGTGCAGACCTTTATCGCGGGAGCCGCTTGTCGCGCCTGCTTCAGTGGTGTTACGGAAGTGAAGCAACGTCAGGTCGGGGATCAGCGCCGTCACAAACGCCGCCATGGTGGTGGATTTCCCCGCCCCGTTACCGCCGGAGAGCGTCGTGACCAGCTCGTCCAGATCGAAGGTTCGGGCAAAGAAGCCGTTCCAGTTAATCAGCGTTAGTGAGCGAAATTTACCGCGTTCAATCATTACTCTTCCTCCCCGCTATCCGGCAGATTCTCTTCATGCTCGTCATTGAGCTGCAAATGGTTTTCCACCGGCATCGCTTCACCGTCACGGATCATGCGAAGCTGAGCTTCACGCGCGTCATCCCCCGCACGCACATCGGCGCCGAAGCGGAAGACTGATTCCGTAATGCGGAATTTGCTGCTGTCGTGGCCCATAAACCAGACCATCCCCAGACGACGCAGACGGTTCAGGGAAGAGCGCACCTTTTCCTGTAATTTCTGACGGTCAAGATCCGATCCGGTCGAACGGTTGTTCACCAGCTTGAGCAGCTTGCTCTCATCCGCCAGCGTCAGTAGCTCATCGTAGAGCTCCTGCTGGGTGAAGATGCCTTCATTCGCCAGACGTTCCGGGCTGAGATAGAGATAGCAAAGAATTTTGCCGACCATCATATCCAGCTCGGAGAGCACGGAGCGCGGGATCAGCGTCGTGGAGCGCGGGCGCAGGTAGAAAAAACCTTCCGGCGCGCGAATCAGCTCCACGTTGTAGCGGGCGTAAAACTCTTCCAGGTACTCCTGGAAGTCCATCAAAAAGGCGTGATTATCCAGCTCGTCCAAGCCAATGTGACGACCGGCACGCAGCTGGGTGTCCAGCGCCGGAAATAACGGATTCGCCAGCGCCTGTGCCAGCTTAACCGGCATCACTTGTTCAATATTTGTCAATGACATGCGCCTGTACCTTGGCTCCGTAATCGTTAATTGGCTGCCACTTCGGCGGCAGTCCGGTGAAATCTGCTTGCGCGATACCCAGGCGCACCGCCTGGTCTACCACAATGCGGGCAACGTCGAAGTGGCGCGCGCGCGGATATTGCGCCAGATAGTCGCGCACCACGAGTCCAAGATCCAGCGGAGCTTGTCTGGTTTTGTAGACAGCGAGCTGTTCTTCGATCATCGCCGCAAGTTGCTCACGAATTTCGTTGAATTCTTCGAACTCCAGATCCGGCGGCAGTTCACCGGTCACCTCTTCATCGCGCAGGGCCATCTCTTCGTCGCGCATATCCAGCAGACGATCGGCATTGGCGTAAGTCAGCGCCCATGGCGCATCGAAGTAGGTCTGAACCGACTGGCGCAGACGCTGAGCAAAGACGCGGTTTTTATCCATATCAATCGCGGTGCGGATAAACTTATGCACGTGTCGGTCGTAGCCGATCCACAGGTCGATCGACTGCTGTCCCCAGCTAATGATGCGGTCTAGCTTGCTCTGCAGATCGAACACCAGACGGTCGATAAAATGCAGATCGTCATGCGCCAGCGTCGCGTCCTGGATGCGCAGCAGGTTAGCCTGCAGCTTATCCCCTGCCGCCTCCAGCGTATCCTGCAGTTCACGCAGCGTACCGGAGGTTTCTGACAGTAAAAGTTCGCAGCTGGAGATGGCCGCACGCCAGTCTTTATTCAGCAGCTGCGCGATGTCGTCTTTGACCTGCTGCTGCTGTTCGTCCATCAAACGCTGGGTAAGATCGATGCTGTCGAAAATCTCGGCCACCGAATATTTCAGCGGCGCGTAAACGTTGCGGTGCCAGTGGAATTCATCACCGTTTTCATCTGCAGCATCGGCGGCACGCTTAAGCTCACCCGCCACGATCGAGAGCTGCATGGAAAGACGCAGCGTGGAAAATTCGCGCTGGCGAATGTAGTAATCGGTGATGCCGATACCCAACGGCGTCAGGCGATAGATGGCGTTTCCTTCCGCCTGCTCGCTGGTAAAGCGGTTCAGCAGACGTTGACGCACCATATCGTTGATTGCGTTGTTGGCACGCACGCTAATGGTTTCGCTGGTTTGCTCAAACGCATCACTGACATGGCGGAACGCATCCACCAGTTCACCCTCGCTCATTTCGCCATCCAGCCGTTCGCCGTTCAGCGTGGCAACCGCCAGCAGGAAAGAGAGTCTGTCTACCGGCAGCGAGATGGAGAAATCGTTTTTCCTGGCCCAGGCAACCAGTTCGGGGACTGTCTGGGAAAATTCACTCATAGGTTATCCTTGCATCTGCGGCTTGTGCGCGGTGACGTGAATATAGCGGCCAAGGCTGACAAATGGCTCCTGACGGCAATACCGCGTTTCTAATTCTGTTAAGGTGTCAAAACAGTCACGCTGTTTGTGTTTTTCACGCAGATAATCATGAAACACCCTGACGCCCGTTTTCCCGACAATCTGCCAGCCAATCTCTTCCAGCCAGCCGTAAACCTGCTGCGGATCGCGCGGATAGTCCGGGGAAAGCGTGCGCTTTTTCTTTTTAGGCATCCCGACCTGCACATAGTCAAAGTTACCTGCAACCATGTTGTGCATCAGGAAGCCGTTAGCATTGTAGAACATCAGCGACAGCGTGCCGCCCGGGCGCAACATCGACCACAGGGTTTGTAACACGCTTTGCGGATCGGCCACCCACTCCAGCACCGCATGAAACAATATCAGATCAACCTGGGTTTCCAAATGCTGTGCGATGTCCTGAGCGGCGCATTGTATAAAATGCATGTTGTCGCTCACACCTTTCTCATCTGCAGCACGCGTCGCGCGGGCGACCATTTCAGCCGAAAGATCGCAAAGCGTGACGTGATGACCGCGCTCGGCCATTTTTATCGCCGTTTGTCCTTCGCCGCCACCGGCGTCCAGCACGCGCAACGTCTGGTCGCCAAAAGTGGCCAGAATGGTGTCCAGATCCTGCCAGAGGATCGTCTGACGGAGCTGCCCCTTTGTGGTGCCATAAATGTTGCGCGAAAACTTTTCCGCGATGTCATCAAAATTGCGATCCCGCATTGGGAGAGTTCCACTCGCTAACTGCAAAACCGCTATTTTGTCACACCCGCGCGGAGAATGAACCTCTCTGGTGTAATATCACCGGTAATCACCTGCTATATGGTCAAAAAAGGAACCAAAAAGGATGCTTTTTACCCTTAAGAAATACATTGGAGGGATGATGCTTCCCCTTCCGCTGCTGCTCATCATCATCGCGCTGGGGCTGGCGCTGGTGTGGTTCAGCCGCTTTCAGAAAAGTGGCAAAACGCTCATCACGTTCGGCTGGCTTGTCTTACTGCTGCTGAGCCTGCAGCCGGTCGCGGATGGCCTGTTACGCCCCATTGAAGATAAGTACCCGACATGGCAGGGAAATCAGAAAGTGGAATACATCGTGGTGCTGGGCGGTGGATATACCTGGGATCCTGACTGGGCCCCCAGCTCGAATCTGATCAACAACAGCCTGCCACGGCTAAACGAAGGGATTCGCCTGTGGCTGGCGAATCCGGGATCAAAAATGATCTTCACCGGCGCCGCAGCAAAAACGAACCCGGTGAGTACGGCTGAAGCGGGTGCCAGAGTTGCGGAATCCCTCGGCGTACCGCGTTCCGCTATCATCACCCTGGACAGTCCAAAAGATACCGAAGAAGAAGCCGCTGCGGTGAAGCAGGCGATTGGCGATGTTCCATTCTTGCTGGTCACCTCCGCCTCACACCTGCCACGGGCGATGATTTTCTTTGAAAAGCAGGGCCTGCACCCGCTTCCCGCACCGGCAAACCAGATGGCCATCAATGCGCCACTTAACCCATGGGAACGCGTGATCCCCTCCCCGATGTGGCTGATGCATAGCGATCGCGTCGGCTACGAGACGCTCGGCCGTCTCTGGCAGTGGCTGAAAGGTTCCTCAGACGAGCCAGGGCAAGAGTGACTTAGCCGCGAGATCGAAGTTTGCGCGATTGAAACGCCCGGTATTGACCAGTTGCGCGACTTCATCCCAGAGCAGGTACAACCAGCGCCGCCAGAGAAACGCTTCGGCAACGGGCGCACGCTGAAGGTAGTGCCACAGTAACCCTTCTGCCGCCCCGCTGTCGCTGAGCCTGAACAACTCATATTCACGTGGGGCCCACAGCATTATTCCAGGCCCCAACATCGCCAGCAGCTGATCGCTGCGGGAGTCTTTCAGCATACTCCGCAGGGTAAAATTGCCGTGGATCAGCACGCAGTTATCATTAAAACCGTCGAACAGCGCTGGCAAGCATTCACGAGTGCGAAAAAGAATACGTTTGTCCTGCATGGTCAAACCGGTGTTATTGAACTGGTTGAGCGTTCCCCACAGCACTTCCACCCGCTGGCGATACCACAGCGGCCACAGGTTCTCCTGGGTGCTGTCGACCGGCCCCACGAGCCCACGGCTATCCTGGCGATGCCAGGCCAGCAGCGCCTCGACAATCTGGTCTTTCAGCTGCTCCCAGCGTTCCGGCGTGCGCGCGGGTGCTTCAACAGGCACGCCGCGTAAACGCTCTATCAACAGGACATCGGGGCCGGGGTGTTCATCGTGCGTCATGACGCCGTACACGGTCGGCATTCGGACGGTACCCTCCCGCGCCAGCATCGACATTTTCCAGGCGAGCTGCCTGGCAACACCCGGCGACGTGAAACTTCGCGCCATCAGCGGCATTGGGTTTCCCTGACTGTCATACAACGACCAGAGCGCGGTATCGGCCTTTTCACTCACACACTCGACCCGGCTTAATTTCTCACCCAGCAGATGGCTAAGTTCGGCACGCAGCTGTTCCATATGAGATTACCCCCATTAATGCTACTGCTTTTATAATGAGCGCGCAGAATGAAGATGTCACCCGGTAGAGATCAATCAGGGAAAAGAAAAGCGAAAATTGTGGCGAGAGGACATCCCTCCGAAAGGAGGGATGCAGACGGTATTAACGTAATTCGGCGCGAACGCGCTCAAGATCTTCCGGCGTATCAACGCCCGTTCCTGGTACTTCTTTGGCAACAGCAACGTGAATTTTCTCGCCATACCAGAGCACACGAAGCTGCTCCAGCATTTCGATATGCTCCAGCGGGCTGGGTGCCCAGGTGACATAGCGGCGAATGAAACCGGCGCGATAGCCGTAAATCCCCAGATGGCGCAGGAAGGAATCCCCGATGGTCTCTTTCGAGAGCGCAAAGCGGTCGCGATCCCATGGAATGGTGGCGCGGGAGAAATAGAGCGCATAGCCTTCGGCATCCATCACCACTTTCACCGCATTCGGGTTAAATGCCTCTTCAGCGTGGTGAACAGGCACCGCTAGCGTCGCCATACCCACCTGACGCTGCGCCAGGTTTTCTGCCACCTGACGGATAATAACGGCCGGGATCATCGGCTCGTCGCCCTGCACGTTCACAATGACGGTATCATCGCTGAAACCACATTTCTCAACGACTTCGGCGAGACGCTCGGTGCCGGACTGGTGATCGACGCGGGTCATGCACACTTCACCGCCTGCGGCTTCAACCGCACGGGCGACGTCCGGATGATCGGTGGCAACAATCACGCGATCGGCTCCGGATTCACGGGCGCGTTCAAGGACGTGCACAATCATTGGCTTGCCGTTGATATCCACCAGCGGTTTACCCGGCAGACGCGTTGAGGCATAACGAGCAGGAATAATGACAACAAAACTCATGGTTTGCTCTCTTCTGCCACCAGGGAACGGGCTTCGTTTTCCAGCAACACCGGAATGCCGTCACGCAGCGGGAAAGCCAGACTGTCCAGCTTGCAAATCAGCTCCTGTTTGTCCTGGCTGTAGTAGAGTTTGCCGTTGCACACCGGGCAGGCAATAATTTCAAGTAAACGGTGATCCATAGTTCCTCCGTATGGGTAATCGCTAAAGCTTAACACATTCCTTTTTCAGGGCGTGTCTGTTTCCCAGCCACTTCGACAGGATATAAATAACCCTTCGGGAACGCGTCCCAGCGTGACGTCGCGAGCCCCCTGCCAGAGGGCGAACTCGCTAATGGCGGACGTTAAGCCCTTCTCCAGACTCGCCGTCACCCTGACCCCCTCTTCCAGATAGAGCGCAATGACTTCAAGCGTGCCGGTTTTGCGGTGCATTTTGGCATCCATGCGCCCGACCAGCCGCCCCTTATGCAGCAGGGGTAAAACAAAATAGCCGTACTGACGCTTTGGTGCCGGGGTATAACACTCCAGCCGGTAGCTGAAATCGAACAACTGTTCGGCGCGTTTTCGGTCCCAGACCACCGGGTCGAAAGGCGACAACACTGCGCTGTGGGTTGCCTGGAGATTTCCATCCAGCGCCTTGGGCAGCAAAGGAAGGAGATCCGCATGCAGCCACATCTCTCCCAGCGTTTCTACCGTGACGGGAATAACGCGCTGTTCGCGTTGCCACATCTCCAGCAGCGGCTTCAGCGCGGGCTGGCGCAGGCGGTAATAATCTGCCAGCCATTGCGGCCGGAAAATGCCCAGACTGCGGGCGCTGTTTTCCAGCATGATGGCCTCGGCAGCCTCCTGGGTAAGCAGGTCACGTTCGTCGTCCCAGTGTGGCATCACGCGCTGGGTCAGGTCATAGACGCGCTGAAAATTACGCCGTTCAATCACCATGACCTGGCCGGAGGTGAATAACCCTTCAAGATGACGTTTGTGCGGTTTCCACTCCCACCAGCCGCTTGAGCCTTTTCGCGGATGTTCAAAATCAGCGGAACGCACTGGTCCCTTTTCCTGAATATGGCTGATCAGTTGCTCTATTTCGGCCGCGTGCTCCTGCATCCACGCCTGTCGGTATTTCCAGCCCATCTTTTCTGGGGCAAGCATGCGGTGACGCACCAGGGCAAAATCGCTGCGGGGCAGGAAACAGGCTTCGTGCGCCCAGTACTCCATGAGCTCCCCTTTGCTGAGCGCCTCATCAAGCCAGTGAGAGGGATAGTGGCCCAGGCGGCTGAACAGCACCAGGTAAGGGCTACGGGCAACAATATTAATGGTGTCGATTTGCAGCAGCGACATGCGCTGGATGGCAGAGAGGATATCGGCAGGCTGTGCGCGGCGACGGGGCTTTTTGAGCAGCCCCTGCGCGGCGAGGTGTAAATGACGTGCAGCTGTAAGCGAGAGTTGCGGTAGAGACATGCGTTTTCCTGTCAGTCAAAGCGCTACCAGAACCGCGTAAGCCCTCACTGCACTAACGCAATCAGTTCCTTGAGCAAGTGTTCCGGCTGCTCGCCGCTGAGTACAGCGTCAACCGGCAGATACCACCAGTTTTCTTTCGCAAAGGCACGGCATTTCACCGCATCTTTTTCGGTCATAATGAGCGTTTGTCCCAACGCCGTGAGCGCATCAACCTGCTCTGCCACCAGCGCCTGATGGTCAGCCAGTGGAATGCGTTTTTCAAGCCTGGCACCACACTGCTCAAGCGTTGCGAAGAAGCGCGGAGGATGACCAATCCCTGCCATTGCCACCAGCGAAGGCAGCTCAGCAACCGCCCGGCGTTCACCCGTCACCAGGTTTACCGCCAGTCCCGGCAACAGGTGCATAGGGATTTCACCCGCTTTTGCCTCACCACCGTTTACAATCACCGCATCAACGGACTTCAGACGTGAAGCGCGTTCACGCATAGGGCCGGCTGGCAGCCACCATCCGTTACCGAAACGGCGAACCCCGTCGATGACCACAATCTCTTTATCACGCGCCAGCGCGTAATGCTGCAGACCATCGTCAGTGATGATAATTTGTACCGCGTGTTCGGCAAGCAGCGCCTGCACGGCGTCGCTGCGAACCGGGGAGACTGCCACCGGCGCGCCAGTACGCTGGAAAATCAATACCGGTTCATCACCCGCTTCGGCAGTGGTGGTTTTCTCTGCCAGCAGCAGGGGGTACTGCGCCGCTTTACCGCCATACCCACGCGAGACCACACCCGGGCGGATACCGCGTTTTTGCAGCTGTTCCACGAGCCAGATCACCACCGGCGTTTTACCGTTGCCGCCCGCCGTAAGATTGCCCACAACCACAACCGGCACTGGCGCACGCCAGGCCCGCTTGATCCCCAGACGGTAAAGCAGACGAATGATGCCGCTCACCAGGCCGTAAAGCCAGGAGAGCGGCAAAAGCAGCAGCCACAGCGGGGATTCACCGGACCAGATGCGTGCAATCATTCGCCGAACTGCATCTTATGAAGCTGGGCGTATACGCCGCGGTGTTCCAGCAAAGCTGCGTGGCTTCCGCGTTCAACAATGACGCCCTCCTCAACCACCACGATCTCATCCGCCTGCTCGATAGTCGACAGACGGTGTGCAATCACCAGTGAGGTACGGTTCTTTTGCAGTTCGTCCAGCGCCGACTGAATAGCGCGTTCAGATTCGGTATCCAGTGCGGACGTCGCTTCATCCAGAATCAGGATTGGGCTGTCACGCAGCAGCGCGCGCGCAATCGCAATACGCTGACGCTGACCACCGGACAGGAGCACGCCATTTTCACCAATGATGGTATCCAGACCGTTATCCATCTTGTTGATAAAGTCCATCGCATAGGCCATGCGTGCGGCATTCTCGATCTGCTCGCGGCTGTACTCGTCAGTGCGCGCATAAGCGATGTTGTTGGCGACCGTATCGTTAAACAGATGCACGTTCTGAGAAACCAGCGCAACCTGGTTACGCAGCGACTGCAGGGTGTACTCCCGCAGGTCGTGACCGTCCAGGAGAATTTCACCTTCGTTGATGTCGTAGAAACGGGTGATGAGGCTGGCAATGGTGGATTTACCTGAGCCAGAACGGCCTACCAGCGCCACCGTTTTACCCGCCGGAATCGTCAGGTTGATATTGCGCAGAGCGGGCGTATCGCGGCCCGGATAGGTGAAGGTCACGTTGTGGAATTCAACATCGCCACGGGCGCGCTCAATCTCGCGTGTACCTTCGTCTTTTTCCTGCTCGGAATCCAGAATGCTGAACAATGTCTGACAAGCCGCCATCCCGCGCTGGAACTGGGCATTCACGTTAGTCAGAGATTTCAGGGGACGCATCAGGGCGATCATCGAGGAGAAGACCACGGTGATGGTACCCGCCGTCAGCGTCTCCATCACGCTTGGGAAGCTTGCCGCATAAAGGACAAACGCCAGCGCCAGCGAGGCAATCAGCTGAATGATCGGGTCAGAGATGGAAGAGGCCGAGACCATTTTCATCCCCTGCAGACGCATTTTGTTGCTGACTTTGTCAAAGCGTTTGGTTTCGACGTCCTGGCCACCGAAAATTAACACCTCTTTGTGTCCTTTCAGCATCTGTTCGGCGCTGGTTGTTACCTGCCCCATCGTATTCTGCATATTTTTACTGATATTGCGGAAACGCTTGGACACAACGCGGATGGCAATGGAGACAACCGGAGCCAGAACGATCAGGATGAGCGACAGCTGCCAGCTGTAATAGAACATCATGATAAACAGGCCGATGATCGACGCCCCTTCACGCACGACGGTAATCAACGCGCTTGAGGAGGAGGACGCAACCTGCTCTGAATCGTAGGTAATACGGGACAGCAGTGTCCCCGTAGACTGCTTGTCAAAGAATGAGACCGGCATGCCCATCATGTGGCTGAACAGACGACGGCGCATGGTCATAACCACTTTCCCGGATACCCAGGAGATGCAGTAGCTGGAGATATAGCTGGTGATACCACGTAAGATCATCAGCCCGATAACCACCAGCGGCATCCATAGCAACACTGAGCGATCCGTTTTACCAAAACCGTCGTCCAGTAACGGTTTAAGGAGCGATAACATAAAAGTATCGCTGGCTGCGTTGAGGATTAACGCTACACCCGCCACGATCAAGCCTGCTTTAAAAGGTGCAATCATCGGCCAGAGTCGGCGGAAGGTTTGCCACGTGGAGAGATCTTTGTCGTTATGCATTCAAAAAACCAGCATTTGTTGAAATAGCCGCATATTCTACCCGTTATCTACGGGCGCGCCAAACCACTGATGATACCAACGTGGTAAAAATTGATCCCGCAAGCGCCGGATTTGCCAGCGATGTTGCGAGAATGTCACCGATATTTGCCCGGAATGGGGGGTATCTTGCCAGATATACCCCTCTTTTCGATAACGTCGGACCACATTCGCCGACGGAAACCGCCAGGCGTTATAGCGGGCTGCTGAATCCAGCGCAATGTTTCCCTCCACCCGTTGTACCAGCGCCAATGACGATGAGGTATTGCTGCCATGATGGGGAACCTGGATTAACGTCGACGTCAGATGTTGCCAGTAATGGCTAAGCATAGCCTGTTCTGCTGGCGCTTCAATGTCTCCCGTCAGCAGAATACTCTGCTCACCATCGTCCACTTTCACCACGCAGGAGCGGTTGTTTCCCCGAGCCGGGTCATTTTCCAGGGGCCAGTGGACAGTGAAGGTTAATCCCTGCCATCTCCAGCTCTGCCCACGAAAGCAGGGCCGATGCCCCGCCAGACGTAATGGACTTCTTACCCACATCTCCGGCCATGCTTTTTGCAGCGATGCGAGACCTCCTGCATGGTCAAGATGTTCATGGCTGAGAATCACGCCATCTGGCCGCAAATGGTGCCAGCGCAGCCAGGGGATAATTAACCGCTGTGCGCTATCTCCCCCTGGCCAGGCGAGCCCGGTATCATAGAGAATCGCTTTTCCCTGCCGTTCGATGACCATGGCCAGCCCCTGCCCCACATCCAGCATATGTAGCGTCCAGGCATCACTTTTAGCCGTTCGCCAGAGGGGAAATGCCAGCAACAGGCTCCCAGCCAGACACACGGCGGGAACGGTTTTCCAGGCTCGCAAACGCCAGCCGATGATGATAAGCCAGGGCAGTAGCGTCATGTACTGCCAGCGCTGATCCACACTCTGCCAGCCGTCTGGCAAGCGCATCAGTAGCCAGAACAGCCCGGCAAGGGACTTATCGGCTGCAAACCAGATGGCACTTTCCATTCCCCCCAGCGGTAACAGATGGAGCAACATACCGAGTAAAATCAGCGGTACGCTGACAAACGTCACTATCGGCACGGCAAAGAGATTGGCGACCAGAGAGGAGATACTGAAGCCGTGGAAAATCAGCACCTGTAACGGCATGAGCAACACCAGCATGCCGACCTGCAGATAGATCAGATTAAGTAGTGGCCGTATGCGTCGGGCCCACTGCCAGCGAGGAAGAGGCAGCCACTGAAACCAGAAAATCAGCGCCGCGACGGCAAATGCGGACAGGAGCAGACTCTCAGAAAGTATGGCTAAGGGATCGCTTATCAGGATCGCCGCGACACAGCAACACCATACCTGCCACGGCGACCATTGGCGGGAACCGATTCGCAGCGCCGCCAGCACGGCAAGTGCGATGACCGTTCGTAGTGCAGGAGGTTGCAGACCGGTAAGCCAGGCGTAGAAAGCGGCGAAGAACAACCCGGCCAGGAGTGGCATTTGCCAGTGGACCCGGTGGCTGGGGAATATAAACTGGATCGCACGCGCGAGTAACCAGACGAGGGATGCCGCCAGCGTGATATGCAGGCCCGAAATCGCCATCAGATGCAGTGTGCCGGTTTCACGCATCAGGTCTTTTATTTCTCGGGGGACATCCAGACGCTCTCCCATCCCCAGCCCGAGGATAACCGCTCCCCAGCGATAATCAGAAAGTCGGTTTTGCAGCGACATCAGGTATTGCGATCGCAGGCTGCAGTGTCCATCAACAAGTTCCGCATGGGTGAAGCGCCCGCTCAGCGTTTGGTGTCGGGCAATGGCGCTGCGTTGGGGATCATAGCCTCCGTCGTTCAGCTCGCCGTGTGCAGGTCTTAGCCTGAGCATCATCGCCCAACGCTGGCCAGCACATGCTCTCTGTGGCAAATAATTGCCATACAGCGTTACGCCAGTGGACGCCCACCAACGCCGGCCGTTTACGGTACGAATCTTTCCCTGATGCTGAGTTGCACCATCAGTGGCGGTGATCTCTACCTCGGCCTGCACGGCTCTCGTGGTTAAATGCTGCATCGGCCAGACGCTCTCCTGCGCGGCCAGAAGGCCCCACGCGCAAAATAACAGCGCGGTCCCCACATACTTCAGGCGCACGTTTTGGCATGTGCCCAGCACCACCCCGCCCGCCAGCATTATCCAGACGGTATAGCGTGATGGCAGTTCAGGTAACCAGAGTAACGCGGCTATCGCCAGAATGGCGCAGATACATAAAGCGGGAATTCCCATTGCTACCTCCCTGTTTCAGGGGGGCAGTATGCTCGTGGGTGATGCGGCTCGTCAGTTGTGAAGAAAAGGATTTACAGCAAGCGCAGCAAGGTTTTTAACAGGTTGCAGAAAACGCAGCGGGAAATGCGGGATGCCTCCCAGAAGAAAACGACAGGAACAAAAAAAGCACCCGCAGGTGCTTTCTTTCGAACCCAGTTTAACCGGCTGGCTAAACTCAGTTGCCGTAAATATTGGCGCGATCGCGCAGTTCTTTACCCGGTTTAAAGTGTGGAACGTACTTACCTTCCAGCTCGACTTTATCACCCGTTTTCGGGTTACGCCCGGTGCGTGGAGCACGATAGTGCAGAGAAAAACTACCGAAACCGCGGATTTCAATGCGCTCGCCCTGGGCAAGAGTGGAGGCCATATGCTCCAGCATCTCTTTTACGGCATCTTCCACTGCCTTGGCAGGGATATGCGGTTGCTGACTGGCAAGTCTTTCAATCAATTCTGACTTGGTCATGATTCCTCCGGTTCCTTTCAAACCAATTAGCTGAACAGCTCATTAAACAAGGGCGGCCGTAGCCGCCCTTTGTTATTGATTACAGGACGGATCCTGTAATCTGTCAAGTTTGCTCTTCATCCTTCGCGCTGTAAATGCGTTACAGCTCAAATGATGCTGAGAACTTGATATTACTCGCCTTTAGCTGCTTTGAAAGCTTCAGCCATTGCGTTGTTAGAGAAGTTTGCATCTTCCTGTTTGTTAACAGTTGCGATTGCATCTTTCTCATCAGCTTCGTCTTTAGCACGAACAGACAGGCTGATTGCACGGTTCTTACGGTCAACACCGGTGAACTTAGCTTCAACGTCGTCGCCTACGTTCAGAACCAGAGTGGCATCTTCAACGCGGTCACGGGAAGCTTCAGAAGCGCGCAGGTAACCTTCAACGCCGTCAGCCAGCTCTACGGTTGCGCCTTTAGCGTCAACTGCAGTTACTTTACCGTTTACGATTGCGCCTTTCTTGTTCAGTGCAACCCAGTTGTTGAACGGATCTTCTGCGAGCTGTTTAACGCCCAGAGAGATACGCTCACGCTCTGCGTCAACCTGCAGAACAACTGCAGCGATTTCGTCGCCTTTTTTGTATTCACGAACTGCTTCTTCGCCTGCAACGTTCCAGGAGATGTCAGACAGGTGAACCAGGCCATCGATGCCGCCGTCCAGGCCGATGAAGATACCGAAGTCAGTGATAGACTTGATTTTACCTTCAACACGGTCGCCCTTGTTGTGGGTTTCCGCGAACTGCTGCCATGGGTTGTTTTTGCACTGTTTCAGGCCCAGGGAGATACGACGACGTTCTTCGTCGATATCCAGAACCATCACTTCCACTACATCACCAACGTTAACAACTTTGGATGGGTGGATGTTTTTGTTGGTCCAGTCCATTTCGGAAACGTGCACCAAGCCTTCAACGCCTTCTTCGATTTCAACGAAGCAGCCGTAGTCGGTCAGGTTGGTTACGCGACCAGTCAGTTTAGTACCTTCTGGGTAACGCTTAGCGATAGCTACCCATGGATCTTCGCCCAGCTGTTTCAGGCCGAGGGATACACGAGTACGCTCGCGGTCGAACTTCAGCACTTTAACAGTGATTTCGTCGCCCACGTTCACGATTTCGCTTGGGTGCTTAACGCGTTTCCACGCCATGTCGGTGATGTGCAGCAGGCCATCAACGCCGCCCAGGTCAACGAATGCGCCGTAGTCAGTGAGGTTCTTAACGATACCTTTGACTTCCATGCCTTCCTGCAGGTTTTCCAGCAGCTGATCGCGTTCTGCGCTGTTTTCGGATTCGATAACGGCACGACGGGATACAACAACGTTGTTACGCTTCTGGTCCAGCTTGATGACTTTGAACTCAAGCTCTTTGCCTTCCAGGTGCAGGGTGTCACGGACTGGACGAACGTCTACCAGAGAACCTGGCAGGAACGCACGAATACCATTCAGCTCAACAGTGAAGCCACCTTTAACTTTGCCGTTGATAACACCGACCACAGTTTCAGCTTCTTCGTAAGCTTTTTCCAGGGTGATCCATGCTTCGTGACGTTTAGCTTTCTCACGAGAAAGCAGGGTTTCACCGAAGCCGTCTTCTACTGCGTCCAGCGCAACGTCAACTTCGTCACCAACCTGGATTTCCAGCTCGCCCTGGGCGTTTTTGAACTGCTCTGCCGGGATGGCGGACTCAGATTTCAGACCGGCGTCAACCAGTACTACGTCTTTGTCGATAGCAACAACAACACCACGAACGATGGAACCCGGACGGGTTTCGATTTCTTTTAAGGATTCTTCAAACAGTTGAGCAAAAGATTCAGTCATGTTTAATCTTCAGGTTAATATTAACGTCCACCTGGCTCCGTGCCGGATGGGGTTGTTTCACATACCCGCCGTCAATCCATTGCAGCGGGGGTACTGCTAAATCGGTCGCGTTTACGCGAGTGCCAGTTTTTGGCGCGCATATTGTAGCGCTTTTTCAATCACTTGCTCAATAGTTAAACTGGTTGAATCCAGAACTAATGCATCTTCTGCAGGAACAAGTGGCGCGACAGCGCGGTTACGATCGCGATCATCGCGCTCTTTTATCTCGGATAAAAGGCGATCAAAGTTAACACTAAACCCCTTCTCCTGCAACTGAAGCATGCGGCGTTGAGCACGTTCTTCTGAAGAGGCGTCAAGGAAAATTTTTACAGGCGCATCAGGGAATACCACGGTGCCCATATCGCGTCCGTCGGCGATCAACCCCGGGGCTTCGCGGAACGCACGCTGGCGACGTAACAGCGCCTCGCGCACACGCGGGAAGGCCGCAACCTGAGAGGCCGCATTCGCCACTTCCTGCGTACGGATTTCACCGCTCACGTCTTCCCCTTCAAGGATCACTTCCAGGTTGCCATCGGTAGACACAAAACGGACATCCAGGTGCGCAGCCAGCGGTACCAGCGCTTCTTCAGAGGCGACATCGACATGATGATGCAGCGCAGCCAGCGCCAGCACGCGATAGATTGCGCCCGAATCTAAAAGATGCCATTGCAATGCTTCCGCCATCGCTTTGCACAGGGTACCTTTCCCTGCGCCACTCGGCCCATCAATGGTGATTACCGGGGCAACTGCCGTCATCTTTTTCTCCTTAAATAAGGCATACCGTTAACATGAACGCCGCGCATTATACGCGCCAACGTGCGCAACTGTTACCTTTGCGTGCAAATTACGGAATGATTGAAGCAGAGTGTAGAAGAAATGAGCGGAAGTGTTCGTCAGGAAGCGTAAGGAAATGCCGCATCGAAGGATGCGGCATAACGCTATCAGGCCAGCGTACTGATGCGCGCCAGCTGCTCGAAGTAGTCCGGGAAGGTTTTCGCCGTACATTTCGGGTCAAGAATGGTCACAGGCGTGTCGGACAGCGCCACCAGCGAGAAGCACATCGCCATACGGTGATCGTTGTAGGTGCCAATTTCTGCGAACTGCAGTTTTGCCGGAGGGGTGACGCGAATGTAGTCTTCGCCCTCTTCCACCTCAGCCCCCACTTTACGCAGCTCGGTCGCCATCGCGTACAGACGGTCAGTCTCTTTCACGCGCCAGTTGTAGATGTTGCGCAGCGTGGTGGTGCCTTTGGCAAACAGCGCAGCCGTGGCGATGGTCATCGCCGCATCCGGAATGTGGTTCATGTCCATATCAATGGCATTCAGCTCGCCGCGGGTACAGGAGATGAAATCATCGCCCCAGGTGACAGTGGCGCCCATTTTCTCCAGCACGTCGGCAAAACGGATGTCGCCCTGCACGCTGTTGCGGCCAATCCCGGTCACCTTCACGGTGCCGCCTTTGATCGCGCCCGCAGCCAGGAAGTAAGAGGCCGATGATGCATCGCCTTCAACCAGGTAATTGCCCGGAGACTGATACTGCTGCGCCCCACGCACCACAAAACGCTGATAAGACTGGTTTTCCACCTCGACGCCGAAGGTTTTCATCAGGTGCAGCGTGATATCAATGTACGGTCTGGAGACCAGCTCACCTTTAATCGAGATAACCGTATCCTGCGGTGCCAGCGGCGCGGTCATCAGCAGGGCCGTCAGGAACTGGCTGGAAACGCTACCGTCCACCTCGACGTCACCGCCGCTAAAGCCCCCGCGCAGACGCAGTGGCGGATAATTTTCCTGCTCAAGATACTCAATCTGCGCGCCACCCTGACGCAGGGCATCGACCAGATGGCCGATCGGACGCTCTTTCATGCGCGGCTCGCCGGTCAGCACGATGTTATTGGTGCCCAGACACAGCGCCGCCGCCAATGGACGCATCGCGGTACCCGCGTTGCCCAGAAACAGCTCGAGCTCTTCACCCGAACGCAGCGCGCCGCCGTTGCCGGTCACTTCACAGCGGGTACGATCGTCAGAGAGAGTGTAATGAACACCCAACGCTTTCAGCGCATTGAGCATGTGGCGTACGTCATCGCTGTCCAGCAGGTTTGTAAGGACGGTGGTGCCGTTTGCCAGAGCTGCCAGCAGCAGAGCGCGGTTCGAGACACTTTTTGAACCAGGCAGATTGATGGTGCCATCTACCCGCGCGATAGGTTGTAACGTCAGGGATTCCATGAAACTTAACTCTCAACTCAACATAATAAAAACCCCGCAGGGACGCTGCGGGGGTGAAAAACAGCAAATTAACCGTGACGACGTTCGAAATCGATCATGAAATCAGTCAGGGCTTTAACGCCTTCCAGCGGCATCGCGTTATAAATAGAGGCACGCATCCCCCCCACCACACGATGACCTTTCAGCGCGTGCAGACCTGCCGCGAAGGACTCTTTCAGGAACACGTTGTCCAGGTTGCTGTCTGCCAGCTGGAACGGCACGTTCATGCGGGAGCGGTTAGCTTTCGCCACATCGTTACGGTAGAAATCGCTTTTGTCGATCACGCCGTACAGCAGTTCAGCTTTCTGCTGATTGACCTTGTCCATCTGCGCCACACCGCCGTTTTGCTTCAGCCATTTGAAGACCAGGCCCGAAAGGTACCAGGCAAACGTCGGTGGCGTGTTGAACATGGAGTCGTTATCGTTCAGCACGGTGTAGTCGAGAATTGACGGGCAAGACGTATGGGCTTTCCCCAGGAGATCTTCACGTACAATGACGATTGTCAGGCCTGCAGGACCGATATTTTTCTGTGCGCCTGCATAGATAACGCCGTAGCGGCTGACATCAATCGGGGCAGAAAGAATGGTGGAGGAGAAGTCGGCGGCAACCACAACATCGCTGGCGAAGTTTGGCGTCTCGTCGATGGCAATCCCGTCGATAGTTTCGTTCGGGCAGTAGTGGAGATAGGCTGCGTTATCAGAAAGCTGCCATTCGCTCATGGGCTTCACGGCGCGCAGACCGTCAACGGTCACTTTGGCGTCGATAACGTTCGGCGTGCAGTATTTGTGCGCTTCTTTAACGGCGCTTGCCGCCCAGTAGCCCGCATCAACGTAGTCAGCCGTCGTTTTATCGCCAAGGATATTCAGCGGTACGCCAGCAAACTGGCCGCGTCCGCCGCCGTGACAGAACAATACTTTGTAGTTCGAGGGAATATTCAGCAGATCGCGAAAATCCTTTTCTGCCTCTTCCGCCACCTGAATAAACTCTTTACCACGGTGGCTGATTTCCATCACCGACGTACCGAGACCGTTCCAGTCACAAAGTTCCTGTTGAGCCTGTTTAAGCACGTCTGCCGGTAACATCGCCGGACCTGAACTGAAATTAAAGACTTGAGCCATTTCCCCTCACCACGCTAAAAGCCATAAGTTATAACTGTGGATATCGGTTTTATCATTCAGTGACACGCGCCGCAATGTCTAAAACTTATGACCCGTGAAATGTGGCTCACATCACACAAAACAATCTGCCGCCTCGCCAGGACAAAACCGACAAAATGGCTGTCAGGTGATCCGTTTAGCCCGGCTAACCTTCGTCCATTCTGGATTCGTACAGCGAGGGCATAATTGATGATCGCCTGCCTTCATCACCACCACATGACTACATTTTATACAGGCATATTCGCCCGCATCGGGGACGGTTTTGTATCGCTCAATGAGCATATCCGGCAGGATGCATAACCCCGGCTTCACCTCGTCATCATGATAGTAATACACGCTGATTTGACCGTTCGTTTCCATAATGGCCAGACGCACCTGTCCGAGTTGTTCGACGCTGTTCAGACGCAATTCCATAAAAAATTCGAACTCGGTCATATTGGCACTTTGCACATTTTCCCAGGCCAACTGTCCGTCTTCGACAATCACCACAGGCTTCCCTTCCAGCAGATCTTCCAGCTTTTCGCTCTTCGACATCAGCCACATCACAAGGCGGTACAGCAGCGCCAGCGAGACAAAGACGATAAAGACCGGCACCATCGGCACATCGTCATAAAAGGCGACATCCCCCGCCGCTGACCCCAGCGTGAGGATGATTAACACTTCAAAAAGCGACATCTGCCGCACACCGCGACGGCCCGTAATCTTGAGAAACAGAAAGACAAGAACGAAGGTATACAGGCTCCGCAAAGCCACTTCGCCTAAAAACTCGGGGGGAACTTTATCAAACGCCATCCGCTGGAGATCAAATGCTTTCATTTTTCTATGCCTTAACAGTCAGTTACTGCCACTAAGCATAGCCCAGCCTTTTATTTTCGCCGAAGATAGCACCCGTCACGCAAAACCCGTATCATTGCGCGCTTTACGTACGATAAAAGTGAACGCCATGACTCAAACGTTTATCCCCGGCAAAGACGCCGCTCTGGAAGATTCCATCGCTCGCTTCCAGCAGAAACTGACCGACCTGGGTTTTAACATCGAAGAAGCCTCCTGGCTCAATCCGGTGCCCCATGTCTGGTCCGTCCATATTCGCGACAAAGAGTGTGCCCTGTGCTTTACCAACGGGAAAGGCGCGACTAAAAAAGCGGCACTGGCCTCCGCGCTGGGTGAGTATTTTGAGCGTCTGTCCACCAACTATTTCTTCGCTGACTTCTGGTTGGGCGAAACCATCGCTAACGGCCCATTCGTTCACTATCCGAACGAAAAATGGTTCCCGCTGACCGAAGACGATGAACTGCCGGAAGGTATTCTCGACGCCCGCCTGCGTGCGTTCTACGATCCAGAAAACGAACTGACCGCCAGCATGCTGATCGATCTGCAGTCTGGTAACGAAGATCGTGGTATCTGCGCCCTGCCGTTCACCCGCCAGTCTGACGAGCAGACCGTGTATATTCCGATGAACATCGTCGGCAACCTGTATGTGTCTAACGGCATGTCCGCCGGTAACACCCGCAACGAAGCGCGCGTTCAGGGCTTGTCAGAAGTGTTCGAGCGTCACATTAAAAACCGCATTATTGCCGAATCTATCAGCCTGCCTGAAATTCCGGCCGACGTGCTGGCGCGCTACCCAGGCGTGGTGGAGTCCATCGCCAAACTCGAAGCGGAAGGTTTCCCAATCTTCGCCTACGATGGCTCACTGGGCGGAAAATATCCGGTGATCTGCGTGGTGCTGTTTAACCCAGAAAACGGCACCTGCTTCGCCTCCTTCGGCGCGCACCCTGACTTCGGCGTGGCGCTGGAGCGTACCGTCACCGAACTGCTGCAGGGCCGTAGCCTGAAAGATCTCGACGTCTTCACACCGCCAACCTTTGACGATGAAGAAGTGGCGGAGCATACCAACCTCGAAACCCACTTCATCGATTCCAGCGGCCTGATCTCCTGGGATATGTTTAAGCAGGACGCAGACTATCCGTTCGTAGACTGGAGCTTTGCCGGCACCACGGAAGAAGAGTTCGCCACGCTGATGGCCATCTTTAACGCCGAAGATCAGGAAGTCTACATTGCCGACTACGAACACCTGGGCGTTTACGCATGCCGCATCATTGTGCCGGGCATGTCCGACATCTACCCTGCTGAAGATCTGTGGCTGGCGAACAACAGCATGGGCGCGCACCTGCGCGAAACCCTGCTTGCTCTGCCAGGCAGCGAGTGGGAAAAAGAGGATTATCTGAACCTGATCGCCCAACTGGACGAAGAAGGTCACGATGATTTCACTCGCGTGCGTGAACTGCTGGGTGATTAGACTTGAGATAAATGACAGGACATAAGTGAGATAATTATGGGAATAACTGGGTCAACATGGGAAGAGACTGGATGGAATATGCAATAACCTTACAGTATGTGAAAATCAGACCGGCCCGAAAAAAAACAGAATTCGCACCAGCCTGATTGCAGATATTATTCCTTTCTCCCCGTATCGGCATCAGGTCCACCATCAAACAGTTTGCCCTGCATCCGATCCAGTTCTTCTTTTCTGACCCGCTTCACCACACTGTAGACCCACTGTAGTGAAACACCAAACTTACGGGCCAGTTCGTGATGATTGCGCCCGTCAAAATCATGGAATATTTCCCGGTCGCGCTGGCTGACTTTCCAGACCATCCCCATCGGGAAATAGACGTTTTGACCGCCCCAGACCTGCATCATGCGGTTAGCGACAGCCTGACCAATCTGGTCGGCAATCGCTGGCTCAATATCAATAATCTCTCGTACGGTCTCAGAGGTATGCTGTGCCAGTTCTACCAACAGTTCCGGCCCCTTACTACGAAACTGATTCAGGTCGCTCATTGCTTCCCTCCTGCAGCTCTGCGCTGCCACTTCTTCAGTTTCTCAATAACGCTACTTGCCTGCTCATTGTTGAGCCAGCGTAACGCGCTGATTCCCGTTTCCCGCTTAACCCAAAGAGCCAGCGCTTGTTCTGAACTGTCGCGGACAATACCCGCCGCCGCCATTTCAAGCCATAGTGCACGGATTTTCTTTGACTGCGGATGGTTATCCAGTGGCAGGCCGGAACTGGCTTTTCCGGCAGGCTTAACACGAAAGCCTCTCTTTTTCATGGATTCCAGGACGCGGTCCAGCTGAGTGGTATCCATCCCTTTAGTTGACGCTTTACCAGTCAGCCCCTGCAACATCTGGCGATAAGTGTCCTCGTCCATTTTCAGGTCGCTACGGGCAATATGAATAAGTTGAATGAGGCGTTGTTTAGTCAAAATCAACCTCCTCTTTAGACTGCCTTCTTACATAATCAACATATAAAGGAAGAGCTACAGGCCAGCACACGAACATCACTGTCCAACTAACCCAGCATTTGGCACCGCTGTATTTGGAATAAAAACCCGAATATCGATGCAGGTCGGCAGTACACCAGCCTACGAGGCTATACCAGAACAGGGCGCATACAACAATTTCAGCCATCATAAGCCACCCCTTAGTTTCCGCTGTTCCTGCCCACCGACAGGCTGATGCAACCGGACGTTTTCCCCCTCTCTGTAACCGATGTGGCGAGACATATCCGAGTCACGTGATTTCCCGGCTTCACGGCCTGTAGTTGTACCTGAGCCAGGGTATTTTTGTTCAAGCCAGAGTTGAGCCAACTCCCGTTCTTCACGGGACATCGCAAACAAATGAACTTCACTGCGGATGGCCAGCACCCAGCCTTCGGCAAATTTGTCACCACGGCTGGTTTTGGTTTTGTTCTTGACCCTTTTATTCTGTTGCCCGATATAGTTTTTACGTGCCGTAATTAATTGTCTGGCCAGTACTTCCCATGTATATGAGGCCAGTTCAACCCGGTATTTATTCCCGTAAAAACCAACGCGGGGTTTAAAACCGGAGTGAATAATAGACTTAACACCAAATGCCACCTGGATAATATCCAGCAGACCCAGCATGTAACGCGGTGGATTAACGCTGCCTGCGGCCCAGTAGTTACTGACGCTTTCATCAATATCACTGAGGGCGAGATCAGCCTGGGTGATGTTATACGCCTGCATCAGCTTCTGGGCACGATGCAGGGCCAGTGTAGCCTCATGGGGATTATCGGATTTAGCCAGTGCCAGCAGTTTTTTTAATTTCTCCAGCACTTTTTCGTTATTTGTCATTGGCATGGTTTAGTCCTCCCATATTTGCAGATTTACTCTGGGGCATAGCGGCACGGCAGACGTCATCAGCTCGCTTAATCCTCTCTATATAGGCTGGCAGAAGCGTTTCAGGGAACGTGTCTTCCCACGGTTTTACGTTGCGTTGAGCGGAGTCCTGTAACTGCTCAACGTGCTTAACCAGTTCTCTGACCAGGTCAGGCCAGTTATCCACTTCGTAAAAAGCACACAGCATTTCATCAGGCACTACCGAAACTGGCGGGGCGGTATATAGCGGGGCGATATTACGTTCAAGGTCAGTAATTACACTCCATACCGGAATTGATTCAACACCCTGCTTAGCCATGTCACGGTAGCTGTCTGCATAGGCCAGTACGGGATTTCGCCCAGACTCATCGGCCAGCGATACCAGCGCGATTTCAGCTACCGCCAACTCCTTGTACAAATATTCGCGAAAATCGGATAGAACGTTTTCGTACGTTAAAAGGTCGTGGCGTACTTGCTGGCGATCGTTAATATGTTTGATTAACTGCTCTCTGGTGAATTCTCTGGTAATAGTCATGAGCTTCATACTTTTCATAATTAATTCCCGTAAATTAAATAGATGATGGCTAACAAACAACCGAAGGTCAGCCCTGCACCGATAGCCACGGAAAAAAGAAACCAGCCAAGTAATAAACTGATAACGTCCAGAACTTTCCGGGTATCGTTTATTGTCTGTTGCCAGAATTTTTTCATCAGCGCTTTCATTGTTTTTTCTCGCACGGGATAAACTCCATAGCAGGAACTTCCGTATAGTAGTGCTGGCTACAGTGTGGGCATACCAGGGTGATGATGACGGCTGGCACATGAAACTTACCGGAGGTAATGACACTGGCCTCGCTGAACTTCAGGGTGGTGATCCCTTTATGACAGTTGGAACATTTGATGGACATGTATTATTCCTCAATGCTGTTTTCGGCGTGCAGAAGCCCACGGCGCTGACGCCGAAATAAAAAGAAATTGAATTGAAATTAAATGGCAGCGATATCTAACGGAATATTAACCAGCTTCCCGTGTTTATCTTTCTCCCGGAAATTAATATAAGTTTTGGACATTGCCACCTGAAGTGATTCAGAGATGGCCTCCATCGCCCGGTTCCAGCGAGCATCCTGAATCTTGACGCGGCGCAGGGACAGAATACGTCCGGTATTAAGCTGGCCCTCTTTGTCCACCTGGAAAGCATCGCTGATGATGGCCCGCAGGTTAGCGTTCGCACCTTCCGACCACTCGGTGACGCACTCGTCTATCAGGTCTTTGGCAATCTGCAGCTCAGGCCCGAAGGTCAGGGTTTCCTGCACACGGATAGTGATTTGCTCGCTGCCATCAAAGCTGCTGAAGGTCACGTTGCCTTTGGCACCACCGCGCGTTCTGCCATATTTCTCGGCCACAAGGTCAAGCCACGCATAGCACTCGTCGAAAGCGCGTTGCTTGAAGTCGCTGAGGTCAGCGCTTTTGACTTTCGCAGCAGCGACCTGCTCCCGGACGAAAGAGTCCATGGCGAGGTCATAGTCAGATACCTGATTAATCGGCACCAGACGCCCCTTGCGGTCTTTCATGTAGTCTTCTTTATTTACTTCGTTCATCTCTGTTCACCTTATGATTAATGTAATGACTCTGACCAGGTAATACGGCAGCCATGTAATTCGAAGACGCCCTGGCGGAAGCGCCCTGAACCGTCATGGCCAACATGGGTATAACTCGCTTTGCCCTGCTCCAGCAGGCGAGTGCAGTGGCCGTTGCGGGCGATACGGATAACTGGTTTGTTTCCGGCAATAATGATGCTCTGCACGGTGGTGTTCATGGCGTTAAGTGCCATAATGGCGGACTGCACCTTGTTCATCTGCTGGTTGATATCGGTGATGGATTTCATGTTTAAACCCCTTTAACGACGTCGGCGTTGACCTGCGGAACCCCGATTTGAGCAGCCAGATTCATGGCGGCTATCACCAGGTTACTGACGGCCAGTGGATACAACAGGCTGACCATGCTTTTACGGTTGCTGCCCAGATTGCTCAGGCGGGCGCGGATGGCGTCCACCGCGCTGGCGTCCATGACGTCAGCCAGCTGCTTACCAGCACGTTGCAGTTTGAACGCCAGAAACTCTTCGAGGCTGTTGTCCAGCGGCAGCAGTTCAACCACCTCACAGCGCTGCACGACTTCACGCACTTCCATGTTGCGTTCGGACAGTTTATCCGCCAGCTCAGGCTGGCCAATCAGCACGATGGACAGCAGTTTTTTGAAGCCGGACTCCAGTTCAAAGAAGCGTTTGAGGTGCTTCAGCGTCGGAATGGGCAGGCTGTGGGCCTCCTCAATCACCAGAACGTGACTGAAACCCGCCTGGCTGCTGTCCTTCAGCACGCGGTGCAGCTGACGAAAGCGGGCATCCTGGCTGCGTTTGATACTCTCCAGTGGCGCGATGGTGCTGATGATGGCCTCAGCGATAGCTGCCGCCTTCAGGGTTTTCCCCTTCACATCGTTGTCTTCCATGGCGATGATGTATGGCTCGATAACAATCACTGGCGCATTCTCGCGGTTGACGCGTTCAATCAGATCGCGACGCAGCGTGGATTTACCCGCGCCTGACTCACCGATAACCGCCAGAAAGCCACCGTGGCGGGCGGTCTGGAACAGTGCCTCACGCACGTAGCGGATATCCGGCGTGGTGAACACATCGTCCGCGCCCTGCATGGCTTCATCGGCGAACGGGTCACGGAAAAGGCCAAACGCTTTTTTGGTTGCTGGAAATAACACCTGTTTTTTGAGTAACATGTTCTCTTCCTCACTGAGGTTGGTTTTATCGGTAGTACCCGCTGTACGGGGCGTGACAGCGCCCTGTGCAGCATCAAAACTCTTCGCTGTATCAATTCCCTGACTTTCCAGATAAGACGCCAGACGCTGGCGTACTTCTTCCGGGCTGGTGCGGGGCCACTCGTTATGGTTCACAATCTGGGCCAGCGTGGCCTCGGAAACGGCAACGGCTCTTGCCACCACCGCCTGCGGGATACGGGCCTCTTTCAGTTGTTGCTTCAGTACCAGCATGTTGTTCTCCTCAGTTGCCGTTAACGATGCTGATAACGCTGCTGCGGACCGGAGTGGTCAGGGTGACCATCACCTCATCCAGCGCAATTTCCGGTACGCCATCCGGGTACTGTGCCGTTAGCTGGCGGTAATGTTCCGGCGTCCAGGTATGACCGCTCGCGCTGAACTTCTCGCGCAGGGCTTTTGCCGCTTCCACATGAGTCAGCGGGCGCTGCTCGATACGTGGGCCACGCACGTCTGAAGCCTGACCGCGTTTAGGCATATAGGCCGGAAGCGTGGTGTCGTCGATATGTTTATACGGGTCAAGTGCCCCGCCGAACGGCAGCATCTTCACCTTGCGTGCAGCAGCTGCATCGGAGGCGTTATCCGTGCCGGTGACCAGCTCTTCGATTTCTTTTGCTGCTGTCTGCGCTGGGGTCTCCGGTAGGGCTTTGTAGCTTTCGCCAAATACCGCCGCGCTCTCGGCAAAGCCGAACTCGTTCTTTCTGACCTCATCAATCAGCAGGAACGTTTCGTGACCGTCTTCACCGGTCAGTACCACCTGCGCCACATCGCTGCGCCATGGGTTACGGGTAATCATCAGCTTTTCACCGACCAGTACGCCCGGTACCGCCGACACGTCATACTCAACGCCCCGGAACGAGACGCGCAGTTTTGGCGTGACTTTACGGAGTTCAGGTGCTGATACCGCCAGCTCGCGGCAGACCTCAACGGATGGCGCTTTCCTGAGTTGATCAGCGGTAATTTTCAGCCAGATATCCGTGCGGGTTTTAGCGTGGCGGCTGTGGACTGCCGTGGCGTTAAAGTGGCTGCGCCATTTCACGGCCAGTGCGTTCAGCTCTTCCAGACTGTTGACCGGCTGGAACTTCAGCCCCGGCTCCAGCTTGCGCTCGATGATATCGCGGGCCTTTTCCACCTGACCGGTAGCCCGTGCGTTATGCGGCTTGTGCGCTATCAGGTCGATACCCAGCGAGCGGCACATGTTTTTCGTCATGCCAGCGGTGTTCGCAGAGCCGGGGTCGAGGTAGAGTATTTTCGGCACGCCGTGCAGCACGTCAGCGCCGCCGCGTTCCTGCATGGCGTTGATAAGGACAGAACAGAGGTTCTCACCGGATTCCGCGCCCATCACGTACTCAACGTAAATCCAGCCGCTGGTATGGTCGGTAATCTCGTAACTCCACACGCGGTCACTGGCGATACGGGCAATGTTGGCGGGCTTGTTCTTGTAGAACTTCGCGCTGTCCATCACCTGCAGCCCTTTATGGCCGTTGCTCAGGTAGTAAAGCGTACAAAGTGAGGCATCAATCTCCCAGACATGGTTGGGATGCAGGCTGGCCATCTCAGACGACGGAGCCGGTGCGTCAAGCTGTTCCGGGTGCAGGCCATAGTTACGAAGGGCGCGGCTGATGGTGTCCTCGGACAGCGGGAAAAATTCGCCTGTGGCCTCGTCCGTTCGGCCTGCGGTGATAAAGCCGTTTGAACGCAGGGTCTCCACCGCATCCGCGATGGAATAAAGGCGCTTACCGTTCTTACGGGTGGCCTCGCGCAGCGTGGCGGATATCAGCGCAGCTTCATCGCGGCTCAGGGCGCTGCGCCCGGCGTCGGCGCGTTTCTTGCGTTTGTCAGTCACTGATACCTCCTTCAGCTTGCGCAGTAGGGTGGCGCGGGACATACCCAGTTCAGCGCAGGCGGCGTCGTATATCGCACCGCGCTTACCATGCCCCGCGTCACGTGCCGCGCGGGCAACATAAACCAGTCGTTCAGTCAGGGCGGCACTCATCGGTTATGCCTCCTGACCGTTAATCTCAGGTGTCGGTTCTGTCAGCCAGGAAGGTGCAGTGTTGCCTGTCGGCTCATCCGGCAGGTCAAACGTGGAGCGCAGGTTGCGGGCAGCACTCTCCAGTTCACAGACCAGACCGGCCATAAAGTCTCTGGGGGTATCAATCATATTTTCAGCACAGTATGCGCACAGGGTCTCAAAGGCGCTGGACAGTCGAACGGCGATGGCAGATTCTGCCTCAACTGCTAACGCTGTAACTTCCGCACGCAGCTTCTTCACCTCTTCGTCAGGCTTGGGCGGCTGGATACGGGATTTCTTCTCCAGTTTGGTGGAGAGAGAGTCGATTTTTTCGTTTTTGTCGGCGAGTACACGCTGTTGTGCTGCGTTGGTTTCGCGGGCTTCGCGTAGGGCAGCCTTCAGTTCGCGGCTTGTCATGCGATCAATATCATCGAGACTCATACCAGCAATCGTGCCGCCATCGGCTAATTCGACCAGGTCTCCATCATCTTCGGTCATCAACTCAAACAGCTTTGTTTTCCCCAAAACGGCAAGCGCTTGCCGTTTTGGTTCTAATTCCGGTGAGCAATATTTAACTGCTGCTTGCATGACCAACCTTGCAGTTCTTTCTGCAAGACCCAGCTGTTCTGTGATGATGTGAGAGAAATCGCCATGCGGTTCGCATTCCTTAAGAATAATCAGCCGTTTACCAGCCTCTAACATGGCTTCGGCTGATTGAGCCATATAGAACTTTGTCTCATGGACAATGCGATCACGTTCGTAAGGCAGACCTTCTCCAAACTGTTGCATTATTTCCAGGCGATGTTCGGTCATGGCATTAAGACTAACGTTGAGGCCATCACTCAGCGGTGCATCTTCCATTAGTTCAACTGGTTGTGATTTTGTGCGTCCCATTTCAACTCCTTAGCGACTGCCAGCCATAACACGCTGGTTGATTTCATTAATACGATCCTGCGCCCGCGCCATCTCGGTGCTGTGCGCCATGGCGATTTGTAAGAGCTGGACTCCAGGGGCGAAGCGCCCGTTATCCAGTTTCAGGGCCAGTCCCTCTTCGATAAGGGTATTGAGTGCCCGATTGATATTCGCCGGGGACTCGCCCAGAGCCGATGCCAGTTCACCGTTAGAAACACCGTTCAGGGCGTGGCCACGCAGTGCTTTAAGAACGCGCAGAATGCGGGAGCCAGAACTGGATACATTTGCCTTACTCATGTCACATTCCCCTTTTTGCGATATGTGATAATCTGTTACATGGGCTAAAACGTTACGCCGCATTCGAATCTGATTTCAGACCCAGCTTCACTGCAATTTCGTGTGATTTGCCGTAACGAGCTTTGGTGAAACCGTTAAGAACGCGGTAGACCTCATTGCGGCTGTAGCCGTTTTCTTCAGCCCAGCGGGTGAAAGTGACCCCACGCTGGCGGAAGAGTGATTTGACTTGTTCTGCAGTCATCGTTGTCTCCTTTGTTGATGCAATGATGTTTGCCTTATGTGTGATAGATTATATACACAAATGTGTATAAAGCAACGAAAGAGACGCAAATGTGTATAGCTGAGCGATTAAAAGAAGTAATAAAACAAAAGAAAATCAGCTCAATCAAAGAGTTCGCTGAGATTTGCGAGCTACCTTACCGTACCGCTCAAAGCTATTTGAATGGCGACAGGGAACCTAATATTGCAGGCTTAACGAAGCTATGCACACAGTTGGGTATAAACCTCAATTGGCTTCTCACAGGTGTTGGCGAACAATTTATCTTGGGAGATGGGACTTCATCAGTGCAGGGTATATCAACGGAGAAACAGGCTCTGATGGATGCGTTTGATGATATGAGTCCTGAGCAGCGGAGGGCTATTCTTGAGGTCGGCAAAGTCCTCACTCAACCAAAACCAAGCAAGTTTGCTGGGTAGGGAGAGGGCTTATAAGAATTTCACGGTAAAGGGAATGTGGTTGAGTTAGCGGCTTATCGGGAAAGGCTTATCAAAAAAAAGTAAGGTGGCAAGGCCTAAGCTCTTGCCACGACAAAACTGTCAATCTTTGACCATAAACCAACCTTCAAAGTAAGTGCCTTTAGACCCTGTTTCTTTCTTTTCGCAGGCGAACATTTTCTCGTTTGGCAATCGTCCAGTCACCATATCTGGCTTATCCTGAATGATTTTGAGTGGTTCGCCACCATGTGCCTTTATAGCTGACAGACATTCTTGTATTGAATGAAATTCAGCTTTCATGACGCTATCAGCCATAGTATTTCCAGCGACTAAAAAGGTAGAAATCAGAACAGCGATCTTAAATTTCATAGCGTTATCCATTGTAAGTTGGTTCAAATTCGGCGACCTATTAATGATTCTATTTAATTAAAAATTACAAATCACTAATTCTTTCCGTGGCGTAGCTTTACCTGTGACCTTCAGGTTGTAGCTGATATCAACTGTCTGAATGTTCAGTCCGTTGAACGCCTGCCGCATTTCAGGGATATCGTTCACCGATATAATCATTTTCCCTTTGATGTTCCGCGCCAGTTCCGACATGTGGATGTAGTTCCCTATCGGAAAATCCACACCATAGCCCTCTGTTCCCCAGTATGGCGGGTCACAGTAGAACAGCGTATGCGGGCGATCATATCGTTCTATGCACTGGTGCCAGTCCAGATGTTCTATCAGCGTTCTCGACAGGCGCAGATGTGCCATCGACAGTTCTTCCTCAATACGCAGCAGATTGAAGCGCGGCGCACTGGTTGTAGAGGTACCGAATGTGTGATCGGCGACCTTGCCTCCAAATGCCTGTTTCTGCAGGTAGTAGAACCGGGCCGCCCGCTGAATGTCGGTAAGTGTCTCTTCCGGCGTATCCTGTAGCCATTTGTAAATCTGACGGCTGACTAGTGCCCATTTGAACTGGCGGACAAACTCTTCCAAGTGATGTTTTACCACCCGATACAGATTCACCAGCTCACCGTTGATATCGTTAATGACTTCGATCTTGCTGGGTGTCTTAAGGAAATAAAGTGCAGCTGCTCCGCAGAACGGCTCCACATAGCAGGTATGGGCCGGAAACAGCGGTAAAATATGCTTCGCCAGACGACGTTTTCCGCCAATCCAGGGAACGATGGGCAAAGATTGTTCTTTCATTATCCGTAAGCCTTTTGCAATCAGTGAAAATATGGCAGGCTAGTCTGGTCTCGCGAGACTGACTGAACCCTGGTCGGCTCACAGTGCATACCTGTGGGTTGATGGCCAGTCCGGTGTTCGAGCACCGGGCTGGTCGTTCTTTCACTGCCAGGATGCGGTTTTGGGATGTTCGGCGGCTATTAATGCGGTTTACTGGATGGCGGCATAAGAGCACGTCATTTAGCTGATTTGATAAGGATGTACCTTCCGTTGGAAAAGTATTACACGCTCGATTCTGCAAAGAGTCTGTTTCCATTTCATGAGATAACGCTGCGTCACCACACCCCCAAACAGCCGGAGTTGGCTGAATTCCTTAATCAAATACATCCCGATGGGTTGTCGAAGCACGGCTATAACTATCTCTATAATCCTGCGCTTTTCGATGAAGACCACCAAAGGGACAGCGCCTTACTGATTGGTCTCATCCTTGAACTTGTACGGCGTAGCAACTTTCCTGATAAACCGTCCCGATATCAGTCGCTGTTTGCCTGTCAGGAAATCAGCGAGGTTAAACAATTCAGGGAATTGCTGGCCAACGAGCGTGGTGATGATGGAATACGGACAGCACCGATATATGAAGTAAGGAACGAGAACCCTGTTCACCGTGGTGATATGAGGCTGCTTAACAGTGATGGCCCGATTCTGGATATATATCGTCGGGCGCATCTTTACTGGTCAGGTAAAAGTCTTGCACATGCAAATGGTGAAGAACCATTCTGGGAGATACTGATCCCACTTCCGGCATCAACAGGCAGGCGGGTAACGGAATGAGCAATATGACGGCCAGATAGTTAGCAAGCCGATCTGCTTTTTGGATTGGCGCTGATGGTCAGTCTTATCTGTCCAATGAGTATTCCATTTAGCTTATTTTCATGGAGCATTCGTGGCGTTTTTTCCACCTGCTCAAGCGCGGTTTGCATCTCTCTTATTGCCTCTGCAAGATTGTCAGCATTGACGCTGAGGGTGTAAATTTTTGCCGCAGTTTCAAACTCATCGCAGGTGATCCCCATCAGACAGAGTGAGCTGGATTTAGCAGTTGCCGAAGTCATACGTTTCCCCTTCAAAGAAATATCTGTGGTTGTTGGCCAGCCAGGTATTGGTGCATCAGTCTAGTCGTTCTTTCAAAGTAATCATGCGTTTTGCCCCATCGCATCACTATTAACGCTGTTTAAAATCCCTTTCCCCCGACATTTGTGATGCTGTCTCCCACACAACAAGGAGACGCACCATGAAAAACCTGAAAAAATTTATTCCCCCTGTTAAAAAGCCCCGTCTCAGCGGCTGGCTGCTGACCTCAGTGCTGCTGCTCGGCACCATCGGTCTGGTATCGCCCCAGCAGCTGCCGGTGGTTATCTACAAGCTGTCACTCATCACGCTGGCAGCAGTGCTGGGCTACTGGCTTGACCGTTCACTTTTCCCCAAAGCCCGTCCCGGTCAGTACCTGAAGCATGATGACAGGCTGATGGCTGAGGGTCGCTTCCCCGTCCAGACTGGCCTTCACCTGGTCTTTTCCGCTGCGCTAATCCGCCGTGCGCTGATTGTTGCCGCAGTCTGTCTGGCCGTAGCGACGGGGCTGTAATCATGAACTGGCCTCAAATCACCCTCATCATCCTGCTTGCCTTTGGTCTGGGCGTAACCGCCATCAGACACGGAGAACCACGTAACGATAAATACAGCTTCTGGTGGCAGCTTGCTGGCAACCTGGTGATTGTCTGGCTGCTCTGGTGTGGCGGCTTCTTCAGTCAGGCCCGCGCAGCGCAGCCTCCGCAGGCTGCGCTGCAGTATCGCGATGATGTGATCCGTAATGCCCGGCTTGAATGGGGACTGTCTGCGCCGGTGGCCGATTTCGCCGCGCAACTGCATCAGGAAAGCGGCTGGCGACCTGATGCGGTCTCGCCGGCTGGCGCTCAGGGGCTGGCCCAGTTTATGCCCGCCACCGCCGACTGGATAAGCCAGCTGATGCCGGGGCTTAACAGCCGTGAGCCGTTTAATCCGGCATGGGCCATCCGGGCGCTGGTCAGTTATGACCGATGGCTGTGGCAGCGCGTCAGCGCCGCCAACGGCTGCGAGCGTATGGCCATGACGCTGTCGGGCTATAACGGCGGTCTGGGCTGGGTACAGCGGGACAAGAGGCTGGCCTCGCAGCAGGGGCTGGACAGCACCCGCTGGTTTGGTCATGTCGCCACGGTGAATGCCGGACGCAGCACTGCCAACTGGCGGGAGAACCGTCATTATCCGCAGCGCATCCTGCACGAACTGGCCCCCCGTTATCTGACATGGGGGGGCGGCAGCTGTGTGGACTAACCTGCTAAAAAATCTGCCGTGGCGCAGTCTGCTGCTGGCAGTGCTCATAAATGCTTTTCTGATTGGACTTTATTACCTGGGCTACAAAAGCGGGCATGAAAACGCCACGCGCGACGGCGATAAGGCGATCAGTGAGTTGCAGTCAGCATTCGACACATACAAAACGGAGCAGGCAACGCTTGAGAACGCTGCGTTGCGAGCATGGGCAAAACGGTATCAGGAGCAGGTAGCCGCCGGGCAGCAGGCTGAAGCCAGTTACCTTGAGCAGATTGCTCAACTGGAGAGCCAGAACAAACAACTACAGGGGCAAATTAACGATGTCACACAGCGCTGGATTGATGAAAAAGGTAAGAGCCATCCCATTGAGTGCGTGTTTACTCGCGGTTTCGTGCGCCAGTACAACGCCGCGCTCGGATATGACAACGCATCCGTCGACACCGGTCATTCAGACGCAACTGCCGCCGCTGGCACCGGCACTGGCGCAGCGTCCGGGCGACCTGAAACCGCTGACGCCTGGCTACGCGACTCAGGCGTCTCTCAGCGTGACGTCCTCGCCAACATCATCGACAACGCGAAGCAGTGCCGCAGCTGGCGCAGCCAGATAAACAGTCTGCTGGACGAACGGGAAGGATTACAGAAATGACGTTGCAGGTTGAATTCTGGACGGTGGTGGGTTTCCTCATCACCTTCATGAGCTTTGTCGGTGGCATAGCCAAATGGCTGTTCAGTAAAGCGGAAGAGCGTCAGGCGGCGCGGTTCGCCTCCCTTGAGCAGTCGCTGCAGCAGTCCGCCTCAAACTGGGGCGAGCTGGAAAAAGAATTTATGCGGTTTAAGGCGGATTTACCGCTGAACTACGTCCGCCGAGAGGATTATATCCGGGGCCAGACGGTCATCGAAGCCAAGCTGGACGCGCTCTACAACAAACTGGAACTGGTACAGCAGTACCGCCATACAGGAGGTCGTAATGGTTGATATCGCCCGCGTGCGCCGGGAGTCCCTGCGCTGGAGTCTGCTGGTTGCTCTGAACAAAACCCGCCCGTACACCGCCAGCGAGACGCTGCTGCTGGACGTGTCCCGCGCCATCTACCCGGACACCACACCGCTGGAACTGCGCCGTGAGCTGGATTATCTGGCTGATCGCAAAATGGTTGATCTGGAGAAAAAACCCTCCGGCGACTGGTTTGCCGACCTGACCCGCCTCGGTGTCGATCTGGTTGAGTACACCGTGGAATGCGGCCCCGGCATCGCCCGCCCGGAAAAGTACTGGAGTGAATGATGGCCAGACGCAGCACGATAGAAAAGCTGCCGGAAGACGTGCGTCGCTGGCTTGAGCGGGCGCTGACTGAATCCGGCTTCAGCGGGTATAACGAGCTGGAGTCCCTGCTGCGTGAGCAGGGTTATGTCATCAGCAAATCGGCTATCCATCGCTATGGCCAGAAGATTGAGCGCCGCTATGGCGCTATCCGTGCAGCCACTGAAGCGGCCCGGATGCTGACCGAAGGTGCGGCTGACGATCAGGATGCACGTTCGGAGGCGGTGATCGCCCTGATTCAGACCGAGCTGTTCGAGAGCATCGTCCAGCTGCAGGAAGCGGAAGAAGGCGAAGTCGACCCCAAAGAGCGCGTGGCGCTGTTGTCGAAGGTGGCAAAGAACGTGGCCACGCTGTCCCGCGCTTCCGTCAACCTCAAGAAGTTCCAGTCTGAAGTCCGGGCCAGAGCGCAGCAGGCGGCCAGCAACGCCGAGAAAATTGCCCGTAAGGGTGGACTGTCAACCGATGCAGTACAGGCGCTGCGTCGCGAAATTCTGGGGATTGCCACATGAGCCAGCTTGCTCCCGTTTTGCCTGATACCTCGGCGCTGGATATCCCCGCCGTTCTGATGCCCTACCAGCAGCGCTGGGTGGCTGACACTTCTCCGCTGAAGGTGATTGAGAAGAGCCGCCGTACCGGTATCACCTGGGCAGAGGCGTCCGATGATGTGCTGACCGCAGCCTCTTCAGCGCCTGCGGGCGGGATGAACGTGTATTACATCGCCTATAACCAGGACATGACCGTCGAATATATCCAGGCGTGTGCGATGTGGGCGCGGGCATTCAACTATGCCGCCAGTGAAATCGAAGAGGGTTTCTGGGAGGAGGACGAAGACGACAAGCACATCAAGACCTACACCATCAAATTCCCTGACTCCGGCTTCCGCGTTGTCGCGCTCTCAAGTCGCCCGTCTAACCTGCGTGGCCGTCAGGGCATCATCGTTATCGACGAAGCGGCGTTCCATGAGCAACTGGACGAACTGCTGAAGGCGGCGCTGGCGATGCTTATCTGGGGCGGTAAAGTGCGTGTTATTTCCACCCATGACGGTGACGATAACCCGTTCAATACGCTTATCGGTGATATCCGGGCCGGGCGTCAGGGGGGCAGCGTACATCGCATTACTTTTCAGGAGGCTGTGTCCGAGGGACTGTTTCACCGCGTCTGCCTGCGTACCGGGAAAAAATGGTCGGAAGCGTCCGAGCAGGCGTGGATGGCATCGGTGTACAAATTCTACGGTGCCGGTGCATCGGAGGAGCTTGACTGTGTTCCGGCTAACGGTGGCGGAGCCTGGCTGTCCCGCGCCCTGATTGAGTCCCGTATGTCGGCTGGCACGCCGGTGTTGCGCCTGACCTGCCCGGAGGGTTACGAGCTGAAGCCCGACGACGTCCGCTGGAGCGAGACGCAGGAGTGGCTTGATACGCATCTGAAGCCGTTGCTGGAGGCGCTCCCCGCTGACGCACGTTCTTTCCTGGGTCGCGACTTTGGCCGCAGCGGTGACCTGTCGGTGGACTATCCCCTGCTGCAGGAGAAGAACCTGGTTCGCCGCGTGCCGTTCGTGCTGGAGCTGCGCAACGTGCCGTTCAAACAGCAGGAGCAAATCGCCTGGTACCTGATGGACGGCCTGCCAAACCTGATGGGCGCGGCGCTTGATGCCCGTGGTAACGGCTCTTACCTCGCCGAATACGCCATGCAGCGCTACGGCTCCAGCCGGGTTAAGCAGGTGATGCCAACTGAAAACTGGTATCGCGAGCATATGCCGCCGGTCAAGGCTGCGCTGGAAGATGGCAACCTGGTGGATTTACCGAAGGATGAAGACACGCTGGATGACCTGCGGGCCGTTCAGGTGGTAAACGGCGTTCCCCGCGTGCCGGAACAGCGCTCAAAAGCGAAGTCTGACAGTGGCAAGCGTCACGGGGATTCAGCCATCGCACTGGCGCTGGCGTACTTCGCCAGCCGTGAAATTAACAAAGGGCCGGTGAAGGCAAGCTCACGCCGTCGTCGTCAGGCGGCCCGTATGCTGGAGGATTACTGATGGCCCGTGGACTCTGGGTTTCACCCAGTGAGTTCGTCAAATTTGCCGAACCCAATAAAACGCTGACGGAGCAGATCGCCTCGCGCAGCCGCTCCATCGACTTCTTCGGGCTGGGGATGTACCTGCCTAACCCTGACCCCATTCTGAAATCTCAGGGCCGGGATATCCGCATCTATCGCGAGCTGCGTACCGACCCGCTGGTCGGCGGCTGCATCCGCAGGCGTAAGGCGGCGGTCAAGTCGCTGGAGCGTGGTATTGAGCGCGGTCATGCCCCGGCGCGGGTATTCAGCTTCATCCGGGATATGCTCGACGATCTGGATTTGTCCCGCATCATCGGCGAGATGACCGACGCCGTTCTCTACGGGTATCAGCCCTGTGAGGTCATGTGGGGACGCTCTGTTAAATCCTGGGGCATCGCAGATATCGTGGGCAAGCCACCTGAGTGGTTCCAGTTCGACAATGACAACCTGCTGCGCTTTCGTGCTAAAGACGCCGGGCTGGAAGGCGAGCCGGTACCGCTGAACAAGTTCGTGGTACCGCGTCAGGACGCGACCTACGATAACCCGTATGGCTTCCCTGACCTGTCGATGTGCTTCTGGCCCGTGACCTTCAAAAAAGGCGGCATGAAGTTCTGGGTGCGCTTTGCTGAGAAATATGGCTCACCGTGGGTTATCGGCAAGCATCCGCGCGGTACCGCTCAGGGTGAGATTGACCTGCTGCTGGACTCCATGGAGGCAATGGTGGAAGACGCGGTGGCCGCTATCCCTGACGATTCCTCTATCGAAATCAAGGAGGCCGCAGGCAAGGCCGACAGCAGCGATATTTATCAGAACCTGATAACGCTTGCCCGCAGTGAAATCTCCATCGCCCTGCTGGGGCAGAACCAGACCACCGAGGCCAACAGTAACCGCGCCTCCGCGCAGGCCGGACTGGAGGTCACCGATGATATCCGTGACGCTGACGCTGATATCGTGGAAAGCGCGGTGAATCAGGCCATCAGGATGGCGGTATCAATGAACTTTGGCGATGTGGCCAGCCCCGTCTGGAAGATGTGGGAACAGGGAACGGTCGACGATACCCAGGCAACCCGCGACGAGAAACTCAGCCGCGCCGGTGTGGTCTTCACCCCGCAATACTTCAAGCGTGAGTACCAGCTGCAGGACGGTGATATTGACGAGACACCACCGTCAGAACGCCAGAAGAACATGCTGCCGCTGTCATTTGCCGAGGCGATTGATGCCGATATTCAGGCACAGCAGGCCCTGGACGACGCGCTGGATATTCTGATGAACGGAGGCGCGTTAAATGGCACGCTGGAACCCGTACTGGCTCCTCTGTTTAAGCGGGTTGAAGATGGCGTCAATCCGTCTGAGCTGCTGGGCGAACTGGCCGAGCTGTACCCGCAGATGAACGCTGAAGACCTGCAGGAACGGCTGGCACGGATTATGTTTGTTGCAACTGTCTGGGGGCGTCTGCATGAGCGTGACAACGGCTGAACTGGCGTACTGCATGACGCTGCCCCCCAAACGGGCTATCAGTTACCTGAAGTCCAAAGGGTATAGCTTCACGTGGGACTGGGAGGAGATGTGGCAGGATGCCCATGCCCGCGCCTTTACCGTCGCCAAAGTGACCCGCCTTGATATCCTGGAAGATATTCGCGGGGCACTGCAGCAGGCTGTCGATGAAGGAAAAACAGGCCGCTGGTTCCGGCAGGAGCTGGAGCCGGAGCTGCAGCGCAAGGGATGGTGGGGGCCACGTGATACCACCGACCCGGTAACGGGCGAGCCGGTCACCATCCAGCAGGGCAGCCCGTGGCGGCTCGACACCATCTTTCGCACCAATATGTCCGTACTCTACAGCGCCGGTCGCTGGGCCGAGCAGATGGAGAACGTCGACGACAGGCCGTACTGGATGTATACCGGCATCAACGACAGCCATACCCGCAAGAGCCATCTGGCGCTGCATGGTCTGGTGCTGCGCTATGATGACCCGTTCTGGCAGGCGTTCTACCCGCCGAACGGCTGGCGCTGCCGTTGTGGCGTGATTGCCCTGAGCGCGGCGGATGTGCGTGCCCGTGGCCTGAAGGTGTCAGGTTCTGGCTCAGCCATGGGATGGGAGCTGAAGCTGGTCTCAGAGAAAACAGGCGAGATGCAGAATGTCGCTACCTTCAATACCGGCACCACGAAGGTGGCCACCGACGTCGGCTGGTCTTATGCGCCGGGGGCTGCATACCGTCCCGACCTTGCCCGCTATCAGGGTACGCTTCAACCGCTGGCACAGCAGGAACTGAGAGGATAACGATGGCTTCCGATAACCTGGTCAATGTCACCATTAACGATGAATCCCTGCGCCGGAGCCTCCGTGCGCTGGATCTGGCTGCCACAGACCTGGAACCCGCGATGCGCAAAATCGCCGGAACCCTGCTGGCGGAAACGCAGTTTAACTTTCTCGATGAGGGGCGTCCGGGGTGGACTCCCTCGCTGGCAGCGCAGGAGCGCGACGGGCAAACACTGCAGGATACCGGGCGTCTGATGGGGTCAGTATCAACCGATCATGATGACCGGCAGGCTGCTGTCGGCACTAACGTTGTTTACGGCGCTATTCACCAGTGTGGGGGTAAAACGGGGCGTAATGAGTCCGTCGAACTTCCGGCCCGTCCTTTCCTGCCGCTGACGGGGGACGGTGAACTGCAGCCTGAAGTGGTTGTCCCCATCCTCGATACGATTGTCCGCCATCTTGAAGCAGCGGCCCGTCGCTGAGTTTTGTCTCTGCAGGTGGGTGATTTATCATTGCCAGCCGCTGAGGGGCTGTATTACCTTTATAAAGGCTTTACAGCCCCCGCTTTGCACCACTATTCGCCTGCAGCGTGACATTCCCCGTACTGATACCCCCGATTTTTTCTAAAGCAGATTAAAAGCGCCGCTGACGCTTTTTCCACAGACTGTCCCCGACAACGTAACGCGGGACAGCAAAATGCCAGCCATTCACATTTTTAAAGCCGGTACTCATACCGATATGCACGGCACGAAACTGCCGTTCACGCAAAGCGATCTTGCCGCCTGCGTGAAAGCCTATGACCCGTCCGTCCATGAAGCACCACTCGTTATTGGCCACCCAAAAACGGAAGACCCGGCGTGGGGCTGGGTGAAGTCCCTGTCGCTTAACGGCGGCGATCTGCTGGCAGAGCCTGACCAGCTCGACCCGCAGTTTGCCGAACTGGTGGGCAACGGACGCTTCAAGAAGGTCTCCGCCTCGTTCTATCTCCCTGACTCACCGAACAACCCGAAGCCCGGCACGCTTTACCTGCGTCATGTCGGCTTTCTGGGGGCGCAGCCACCTTCCATTAAGGGGCTGAAGCAGGTTTCGTTTGGTGAGAAAGAAGAAGGCGTCGTGGAGTTTGCCGACTGGAGTGATATCACCAATGCCTCTTTATGGGGCCGTCTGCGCGATTTTCTGATTGCTCAGTTCGGGCTGGACGAGACCGATAAGGTGCTTCCTTCATGGCAGGTGGACTCCCTGCGTGAAGAGGCTTACCGCGACACCGGGAAGTCTGAACCGGACTTCAGTGAGCACAATCCCAACCCTCAACAAGAGAACAGCACCATGACTGAAGAAGAAATCAAAGCGCTTCAGGCGGAAAACACACGTCTGAAAGCGGAAGCCACCCAGCGGGCAGAACAGGAAGCGAAGAGCAAGCAGGACAAACTGCACGCGGAGAACGTCTCCTTTGCCGAGAAGCTGGTTGGCGATGGCCGCCTGGCCCCCAAAGCGAAGTCGGTAGTCGTGGCCATCCTGGACGCGGTTTCTGCAGGTGACAAGCCGGTTGAGTTTGCTGAAGGCGATACCCGCACCCCGCTGGCCACGGCGTTTAAGACGCTGCTGGACAGCACTGATCCGGTACTGAATTTCAGTGAGCACGCGACCAAAGACCGCGTGAACACGGATATCAAAACGACGTCAGCGGAGTTTGCTGAAGCCGACCCGGAACGTCTGGCGCTGCATCAGAAAGCGCTGGAACTGTCGAAAAAAGAAGGCATCAGCTACGACGCTGCTGTCTCCCGCTGCCTGTAATTAAGGAGAGAACATGTCTGACTATTTAAAGGGTAAGCGCGTCGTTGACCCGGTGCTGACCAGCATCGCACGCGGTTATAAAAATGCCGAGTTCATCGGCGAACGCATCTTCCCCATTGTCCTTACCGATAAGGAAGGTGTGACCGTGCCGACCTTCGGTAAATCCGCTTTTGTGGAGTACGACACCGAGCGTGCCGTGGGGGCTGACAGTAACGTTCTGGTGCGCGAGAAAACCGGCAAGCTGGACCTGGTTCTCAACGAGCACGATCTGGCTGCGCCGGTGGACTATCGCGAGCAGGCGGAGTCGATGTTCAACGAAGAGGCCAAAGCCATTCGCCGTGTGACGAGCGGCGTCAACCTGAAGCGCGAACTGTATGCGGCCCGTCTGGCCCAGGACAAAAACGTCTATCGCGCGGCTAACGTCAAAGCGCTGGCTGCGGCTGACCGCTGGGGCGGTGGCAAGGGTGACCCGATTGGCATCATTGAAGGCGGGATCGAAGCGGTGCGTAACGCCACCGGCCTGCGTCCGAACCTGATGACCATGGGGGCCAGCGTGATGTCGCTGCTGAAGTTCCACCCGGCGATTCAGGCCGCGATTGGTGCCAACGAGCGCAAGCGTATCACCATCGAAATTCTGAAAGACCTTTTCCAACTGGAAGATGTGGTGATCGGCGAGCCGGTCTCCATGGCCTCCATGAAAGACGCGCAGAACAAGGACAAAGTCCCGACCGATATCTGGGGTGACAACCTGATGCTGCATTACGTTGGCAAACCGCAACCAGGCACCGACAGCGCCGACGAAAACGAGCCGTCATTCGGTTACACCCTGCGCCGTAAAGGGATGCCGGTGGCGGATAAATACGACGGTGTCGGCGGCAAAGTGAAGTACTGCCGTTATACCGATATCTACAAAGTCGCCGTGGTCGGTGGCGATGCCGGGTATCTCGTCACCAACATCGTGAAATAAGGAGACGGTCATGGGTACAACTCAACAGGTCATTCTGACCACCACCGTGACGGCCAGCGCGGCGCTGACGCAACAGCGCTTTGTCGGTGCCGATAATGGCCCCTGTCAGGCCGGTGCCGTGGCGCTCGGTGTGGCAGAGGTGGATGCTGCTGCCGGTGATGTAACGCCGGTCAACGTACTGGGTATTGTTGCGGTCGAGGCCGGTGCCGCGATTGCTAAGGGGCAGAACGTCCAGTCGGATGCAAACGCCTGCGCCGTTCCCCAGACAGCCGCCACGGAAGATACCCCTGCGGGCATCTCTGCCGGGATTGCGCTGGATGAGGCACTGGCCGAAGGTGACGTTATCCGCATCCTGCGCGGGGTGTGACATGTACTGCACCCTGGCGGATTTACAGGAACAAGTGCCTGAGTCAACGCTGATTCAGCTCACTAACGAGGTCGTGGATTTCGACACCCCTGCCACGGTGAATGTGACGGTTGTGGACAGCTGTGTTCGCTACGCCGGGGAGTTGATTGATGCGCACCTTCGTGGCCGCTATACCCTGCCGCTGGCAGAAGTGCCTACCGTTCTGCGGGATATTGCCATCACGCTGGTGCGTTACCGCCTGTATGTCCGTCGTCCTGAAGGTGATCTGCCTGACACCGTCAAAGACGACAACAAAGAGGCCCGGCGTCAGCTTGAGGCCATCCGCGACGGGAAGCTGACGCTGGGGCTGCAGTCCACTCAAAAAGACGTGCCTGAATCCGGTGAAATCCGGGCGCGGGCACGCCGCCCCACCTTTGGCGGGCGCGACGGCTTACTGGAGAAATACTGATGAACGTTCTGCCCGTCCTCGATGCGGTGCTGGCCCGGTTGCGCGAGAAGCTGCCCCAGCTGCAGGTGGAGTACTTCCCGGAAAAGCCGTCCGAATACCGCCTGAATCATCCTGTCGGGGCGTTGCTGCTGAGCTATGCCGGTTCGCGCTTCGACAAACCCGATGATATTGGTGCGGTGATCCAGCCTCAGACTATCCAGCTCTGCGTCACGGTGGTCTTTCGCCAGCTCAACGGCAAAAGAGGTGCGATTGACGTTCTGGATGCAGTCCGCCGCATCCTCGGTGGCTACACCCCGCCGAATTGCCGCCGTCGTATCTGGCTGACCCGTGAAGTGTTTATCGGTGAGGTCAAGGGGCTATGGCAGTACGCTCTCGACTTCGCAACCGAAAGCGTCTTTATCGAAGACAGCGATTTACCGTCCGGCCCGCTGTTAACCGAAGTGAACTATGAGGAAAGCGAGTGATGAAAGAATACCGCTATTCCGGCCCGGCCAGCGGCGTCACGCTGTCGGACGGAACCGAAATCCTGCTCTGGCCGGGGAAGAATGTGTCCCTGCCAGAGGAGCATGACTATGTGAAGGTACTGGTGGCGCTGAAGCATCTGACGCTGGTATCTGAAGAGACTAAACCCGCCAGCACACCAGTTGTGCAGTCACCAAAGCGCAGGAACGGCGGCGACAACGATGTAAAACTGGAGGACTCCCATGGCAGCTAACTATCTGCATGGCGTCGAAACCATTGAGGTGGAAAACGGTGCCCGCCCGGTAAAAACGGTGAAGTCTGCCGTCATTGGCCTGATTGGTACCGCCCCGATGGGGGACGTCAACACGCTGGTGCAGTGCCTGTCTGAGAAAGATGCAGCGGCGTTTGGCAGCCAGCTCACCGGCTTTACCATTCCGCAGGCACTGGATGCGATCTACGACCATGGCGCAGGCACCGTTCTGGTCATTAACGTGCTTGATCCGTCTGTGCATAAAACCGCTGTGGCCGATGAAGACGTAACGTTCGACAAGGCGACGGGCAAGGCGCAGCTGGCTAATCCGGTGGTCGCGCAGCTGGTACTGAAACCGGACAGCGACGGACAGCCTTATGTTGAAGGCGAAGACTATCTGCTCGATGCGCAGTCCGGGAATATTACCAACCTCGGTAAAAGCATTGCTGCAGATGCAACGGTGAAGGCCAGCTATAACTATGCCGATCCAACCAAAGTCACCCCGGCTGATATCATCGGTGCCGTTAACGCCGCAGGCAACCGTACCGGCATGAAGCTGCTTAACGACAGCTTCAACCTGTTTGGCTACTTCGCCAAAATCCTGATTGCCCCGGTATTCTGCACCCAGAACAGCGTCTCGGTTGAGCTTATCTCCATGGCTGAGAAGCTGGGCGCGGTGACCTACATCGACGCGCCGATTGGTACCACTTTTGCTCAGGCTCTGGCAGGGCGTGGTCCGGAAGGCACCATTAACTTCAATACCAGCTCCGACCGCGTCCGTCTGTGCTACCCGCACGTCAAGGTGTACGACGCGGCCACCAACAGCGAACGGCTGGAGCCGCTGAGCCAGCGTGCTGCAGGTCTGCGTGCCAAAGTCGACCTGGACAAGGGCTACTGGTGGTCGTCCTCCAACCAGGAAATTCTGGGTATTACCGGCGTGGAGCGCCAGCTGTCAGCAATGATTGACGACCCGCAGAGCGAGGTGAACCTGCTCAACGAACAGGGTATCACCACGGTCTTCAGCAGCTACGGCAGCGGCCTGCGTTTGTGGGGCAACCGTATGGCGGCATGGCCAACGGTCACCCATATGCGCAACTTTGAGAACGTTCGCCGCACCGGTGATGTGATCAACGAGTCCCTGCGCTACTTCAGCCAGCAGTACATTGACATGCCGATTACCCAGGCGCTGATTGATGCACTGACAGAGTCGGTCAACGCTTACGGACGTAAGCTGATTGGCGACGGTGCGCTGCTGGGCTTCAGTTGCTGGTTTGATCCGGCCCGTAATGAAGAGACGGAGCTGGCTGCCGGTCACCTGTTGCTGAGCTACAAATACACGCCGCCGCCACCACTGGAGCGACTGACGTTTGAGACCGAGATCACCTCGGAATACCTGTTAACCCTGAAGGGGAATAGCTGATGGCAAAGATTGAGATCAACCGCATCACGAATGCCAACATCTACCTGGATGGCGCTAACCTGCTGGGCCGGGCCGAAGAGGTCAAATTGCCTGACGTGTCGATGACCATGCAGGAGCATAAGGCGCTGGGGATGGTGGGCAAGGTGGAACTCCCGGCAGGCTTCGACAAGCTGGAAGGTGAGATCAAGTGGAACAGCTTCTACCGCGACGCGATGCTGTCAGCAGCGAACCCGTATAAGTCACTGGCGCTGCAGTGCCGTTCCAGCGTCCAGCGCTACAGTTCGCAGGGGTTGATTGACGAAATCCCGCTGGTCACATTCCTGACGATCATGTTCAAGAAGAACCCGCTGGGGACGTTCAAACAGCATGAGAACGCCGAGTTCTCCAGTAGCTTCACCTGCACGTACATCAAGCAGGTTCTTGATGGTGAAGAACTGCTGGAACTGGACTATCTGGCCAATATCTTCCGCGTCGGCGGTGTTGATCAGCTGACTGACTACCGCATCAATATCGGGGGCTGACGGTGACCGTCGAGATTGAAGACAAAGGCGGGAACTGCGGGTCGATTGGTATGGGGAATGGCACCTGGTTTACCATCCTCGATATTCCGGGGGTGGAAAACCTTTTTAATACCCGTAAAACCAATGACCCGATTGACTGCACCCGCTCCAGAGCACGGAAGCTCGCTGACCTGATTGAGGCATGGGAGCCACCTGACCACTGGTTCACCGGCATCGGCAAATCTGAAGGAAAGGCACTTCTTATCGCCTTCCTGCGTAACTGCAAAGGCTTTCGCACTCACTGATATCACAGGGGCTTCGGCCCCTTTCTTCTTAATCCCCTTTAATATCTGCCAGCCCCACCACCGGACATACTGCTCTGAACTTACACAGGAGCACGATCATGTCACAAACCCAATCCGATACGTTTAAGCTGTCTTACCCCTTCACCACAGCTGCTGGTACCAGAGTTGAGCAGGTTGAACTGAAACGCCTGACGGTCAAAGACCTGAAACAGGTGCGCAAAATCAGTAAAGACCCGGCTGACTGGGACGAACCGCTGATTGCCCGTAGCACCGGTATTCTCCCGGAAGACCTCGATAACATGGATCTTGCCGACTACATGGAGCTGCAGAAACGATTTCAGCAAGTCACTGGGCTGGGCAAGAGCGACGAAAACGCTGATGCAGGCGCAGGGGTTGCTGGCGAGGTGGTTTAGATTTCAGCCGGGGGAGATTGATGCCCTCGATACTGACGATCTGGAGATGTGGCTGGAGCAGGCTGAAGAGCAAATCAAAAGCGAGTTCGGCGACAATCAGTAACTCCTCATCACTTAACAGCCGCCACTCGCGGCTGTTCTGCATGGCTCTCAGACATTTTCCTTCCGTTTTTCCGCTTTCAGAGGATAACCACCTTGGCCAGTGAATTTTCAGTCGGCGTCATTATTGGCGGCATTGTCGGGAGCAGCTTCCGCTCTGCCGTCAGTGGCACCCGACGCGCCCTTGATTCCCTGGGCGATACATCGCGCCGCCTGCAGGAACGCCAGAATGCCTTAACTCGTGCAACTGAACGTTATGGCCAGTTAGGCTCTTCCCGGATGCAGCGCCTCAACAGCGACCTGCTGCGGGTAAGTCGCACAATGGAGCAAATTGAGCGCCAGCAGCGCCGTCTGTCAGCAGTATCGGCCACCAGTGATGCGCTGAAAGCTAACCGCATGGCGCTCTATGGTCAGGGCGCAGAAACCTATGCCATCGGCAGAACACTGGGCGCACCAGTCATGGCCTCGGTCAAACAATATGCTTCGTTTGAATCGCAGTTGCGGGATATCAGTGTCACCGGTGATTTGGATGCTAAACAGGAGCGTGCGATTGGTCTGGCGATAAGGCAGGCTTCGCTGAAGATTAACCAACTGCAGGAATCCCTGATAGGAGGCGTCGGACAGTTGGTTGCTGATGGCATGGCCCCTGAACAAGCGGCAACATTCGCTGAGATGCTGGGGAAAACAGCTACAGCAACTAAAGCTGACATGACCGATCTCGCCAAAATGACCTATGCCTTCAGCGATGCACTCAAAATTACTGACGCTAAAGAACTGGAGCAGGCATTTGGTATGGCGGCAACGGGTGCAAAACTCGGCTCGTTTGAGCTAAAAGACATGGCGAAGGCTCTGCCGGGGATGACGAAAGCATTTGCGGCGCGTGGCATTACTGGAAAAGAAGCGATTATGGAGATCGTTTCAAGTCTGGAAGTCGGCAAAGGCAGCGGCTCAGCGGAAGAAGCTGTTACCAATATGTCCAACTGGCTGGCAGCTATGGGGCGAAACGATACCATTCAGAAATATGCCAAGGCCGGGATTAATTATCAGAAATCCATGCAGAACTTAGTCGCTCAAGGATTCTCGCAGTATGAGTCCTCACTGATGATTGCCAACGCTTTTATTGACGACAAAGGCAAGGCGTTTGTTCAGCAATGGGAGAAAGCTGGTGCCGTTGGTGATCGGGAAGGCCAGCAAAAGCTAATGGAGTCCTTTGGACTGGCAGAAGTCTTCACTGATATCCAGACCGTTAACCATTTACTGTCAATGCGTCAGGGTTGGGATAAATATCTTTCCAATAAGCAGGAAATGAAAAGCCCTGCTGCCAAAAATACGTTGAGTACTGATTTTACAAAGCAAAATGATACTCTTGAGGCCCGTTGGCGCAGAACCCAGGTTGGGTTTAACGAGGCAGCCATCAGCATTGGTGAGTCACTACGTCCGGCCTTGATCCAACTGGGTGAGACTTTTATTCCTTTAATGGACAGTGTCGGCAAATGGATAGCGGCAAACCCGCAACTCGTCAGCGGCGCCATAAAGGTTGTAGGAGCATTACTTGCTTTCAAGATGGCCACTATCGGTCTCAAGCTGGGGCTGAATCTCCTTATTTCACCTTTCGTCAACGTCTGGAAAAATGCCGTGCTCCTGCGGGCCAACTGGCTTCGTCTTACACTCGCGCTGGGTGAAGGCGGCAAACTTCGCTGGCTGGTGACCGGCTTCAGCGCCGTCGCCAGAGGTGCCAGAACACTGGGTGGTGTGCTCTCCGGGGGGCTGGTCCGCGGCATTATGATCGCCGGGCGTGCCGTTCTCTGGATTGGCCGGGCACTGCTGATGAATCCCATTGGTCTTGCCATCACCGCCGTCGCGGCAGCAGCTTACCTTATTTACCGCAACTGGGGTGCAGTCAGTAGCTGGTTTAAACAGCGCTGGGCTGACATTAAAGAGGCGTTTAACGGCGGTGTCGTGGGGATTGGTAAGCTGCTGATTAACTGGTCTCCGGTTGGTCTGCTCTATAAAGCCTTTGCGGCTGCGCTGAAATACCTCGGTGTTGACCTGCCAGCGAAGTTCACCGACTTCGGTGGCCACCTTATCGACGGCCTGATTAACGGCATCAAAAATAAATGGGAGTCGCTCAAAACCACCGTCACAGACATGGGCGACAGCGTTGGCGGCTGGTTTAAAGAAAAGCTGGGTATCCATTCGCCAAGCCGGGTATTCATGGGCTTTGGTGACAACATCGCGCAGGGAGCGGCTATCGGCCTGCAACGCACGACACCACAGGCTGCGCTGGCCGGGCAGCGAATGGCCAGTGAACTGCTCCCCAAAATGCCCGTTAGCATTCAGGGACCAAAAATACTGGATAACACTTCAG
>OKPH01000015.1_pt1 | contig 144263 bp, 129 predicted proteins | sample 1613951 | NCBI WGS metagenome assembly OKPH01 (sample SAMN04436894, study PRJEB24849) | human gut metagenome | biome: human gut; feature: NICU; material: stool | host: Homo sapiens | place: USA: Saint Louis, MO | collected 2012-06-12
GGCTTATGAAGACATTACTAACATCGGGGTGTACTAATCAACGGGGAGCAGGTCAGACCCTCAAGGCAGGATGGCCCACAGCGATGCAAAATCAACGAAGATTTATACTCGTAATCATATCGATTGGGTTATTGTTCCTCATGGGGAAATAAAAACCGGATGACTATAAAACCTTTCTACTTCATTAGTTTTTAACTTAGATAAGTTATTCATAAGGTATAGGGCTGAGATTAATTGAGTTAAAGCCCTATACCAAAAAATATAATCGTGAACTACTTTTTCCCATGAAATTTATCAGTAATAGCGTTCATTGCGGAAATGTATCTTTCCAACCCTCCATAGCTATCTATCATTCTAAAAGAATTTCGATGTGCAGCCATTTTTACATCTTGCTGAGTAATCCCACACCAACCACAAACCTTACTATCGAAATCTAATGGCTCATGACATTTTTTACATTGACGAGAAACAGCTTCTATCTTCCCATCAACAAACTGGTGTGATTTAAGATTCTTAGACAAAAGAAATGGTGCGGTAGTTGTTTTACCTATTACCATCTCAAAATACCTGCACTTAGCCTTTTTAGCTAAATCCTGAATTTTTTGCTTCAACGCATCATTTGATTTGTGCCCAACTATGACGCCCGTTATACAAGTAATTGGTACAGGAAGTAGCATTAGCCAGTCGTTTGGTTTGGTAAGCGCTTTCTCATCAATTATCACTCGTCTTTCTTGCTCATAACTCCAGCAAGTTTGCTTAGTCAAGTATGCTGCTCTTCTAACATATGAAATGAGCAAATAAATATAACGAGGCTTACAGATATGAAATGCTCTTGCCAGAACATCTTCAATGCCTTCATCTGGAGAGTCCATATACTCAACATCTGCTATTGCGCAAAGTTCTTTGAAGCCGATTTCATTCAAGAAGTTTTTAAACTTCTCTTCGTTAATTTCTATCACAAATCCAGATGAATTGCCTGCATAATGCGCCCACATTGGGGATATTACAGGACTTTTTGTAAAGCAAGTGGCCGGTTGCTTTGTAAGCATGCTGATCATTTCATTGTAAAAAGCCAATTCATCAGGACCGCGGTTAAAATCAATTGTGAGGAAAAACTCATATGGGTCATTGTATTCATGCAAGTGAGAAAATTTTATACCAATATGATTTTCATCTATCATTAATTTATCGGCTATATCAGCACCCATGAACTTATACAAATTGGTCATATACTCTTCCTTATTAAGTAGACAAATTATGTAAATCCTATACTCGTGTCCACCTAAAATCTAGTAGGGTTGTTTGACCAAACTAGATGGGGAAAATCCACTCCTAACTCATTGATGTTTAAGGCGCGGATTTTGCAGAAAAAGCACTGTTTGTTTATACATACGCAACCGAGATAACATCAGTAACGACGCGGCTTTCAGCGATTTAACAACGGTGTCATGGGGTGTCGGGGGTCGGAGGTTCAAATCCTCTCGTGCCGACCAAAAACACATTGAAAACCAGCCTCTTATGGCTGGTTTTTTTTATGCATAAAAAAGCCACCCCGCAGGATGGCTTCCTTATCGCACGTCGGCGCTTAGTGCTTCTCACGTCCACCCAGGAAGAAAATGCCCAGCGGGATGGCAAGCAGAACGGTGAAGACAAGGCTGTAAACGAAGATCATCGCCGATTGCAGAACATACATGCTGGTGGTCCAGGCGGAGAGAGGAATGTTGTACTGTTCGATAACGCCAACAATGGTTGCCCGCCCCACGCACGCGGCCGCAATCATAAACACAACCAGTAGCGCCAGGAGGAACTTGCGGCCTTCAGGTGTTTTCAGTTTTGCACGAACCATCTCTCTTCCCTTTACAGATGAATAACATTATGTGGCGTTCAAAATAACACGATCTGCCGCCAGATACCATTTCAGCACAAAAAACTGGATTTATAGTGCAAGTCAGGTTCATTACACTACTTATATTGAAAATGTAAGTAAATGACGCTAATCATTCATAAGTGTTATGCTAATCTGATTCGGCTCGTTTTGACATAAAGGAATGACAATGAAAAACGCACCTAAATTTGCCATCGCCCTGATTGCCGCGTGCATCAGCACCGGCGCTTTCGCCAGTGAAACCCAAAAAGAGCAGCCGCTGGAAAAAGTTGCCCCCTATCCGAAAGCGGACAAAGGGATGAAACGTCAGGTGATTCAGCTACCGGTTCTGCAGGACGAAGCGAACTACAAAGTGGAGCTGTTGATTGGTAAAACGCTGGAAGTGGATTGTAACCAGCACCGACTGGGCGGCCAGCTGGAGAGCAAAACGCTGGAAGGTTGGGGCTACGATTACTACATCTTCGACAAAGTGACCTCCCCCGTCTCCACCATGATGGCGTGCCCGGACGGCAAGAAAGAGAAGAAATTTGTAACGGCATATCTGGGTGATAACAGTCTGCTGCGCTATAACAGCAAGTTGCCTGTCGTGGTGTATACGCCTGAAAACGTAGAAGTGAAATACCGCGTATGGAAAGCGGATGAGAATGTCGGACAAGCGGTAGTACGTTGAAATTAAGTCGGGTGGCGGCTTCGCCTTACCCGACCTACAACACTAAAAACGGTAACGAATGTTACCGTTTTGCTTTTACCTTACAGGGCGATATCCGCAACCGGTTTGTTTTCAGCCTGAGGCTTCAGTTCCGCCTTTGGCGCAGCATCCGCTGCCTGCGGCTTCACATATTGCAACTGCAATACGCGGCTGGTGTATTCCAGCTCCTGCTCCGTCGCGTCGACATTCCCGTTCAGCTTCGTACCGTAGGATGGAATAATCGTTTTCAGCTTCGCCTGCCATTCCGGGCTGGCAACTTTATCTTTAAACACTTTTTCCATCAGGTGCAGCATGATTGGCGCAGCAGTAGATGCACCCGGTGACGCGCCCAGCAGCGCGGCAATCGTGCCATCCTTATCGCTCACCACTTCCGTACCCAGACGCAGCACGCCGCCCTCTTTCGGGTCACGCTTGATGATCTGAACGCGCTGTCCCGCCTGCCACAGACGCCAGTCTTCTTTCTTCGCCTGCGGATAGTACTCTTTCAGCGCCTCGAAGCGTTCCTCGTCAGAGAGCATCACCTGGCTGATGAGATATTTCACCAGATCGAAGTTATCCAGACCCACGTCCATCATCGGCTTGACGTTAGAGGTGGTCGTGGCGCTGAGCAGATCCCACAGGGAGCCATTTTTCAGGAACTTGGTAGAGAAGGTCGCGAACGGTCCGAACAGCACCACGCGCTTACCGTCAAGCATACGGGTGTCGATGTGCGGAACAGACATCGGCGGTGCACCGACGGAAGCCTGACCGTACACTTTTGCCAGATGACGATTCACCACTTCCGGGTTCTCGGATACCAGGAACTGACCGCCAACCGGGAAGCCCGCATAGTCGTCAGCTTCAGGAATACCGGACTCCTGCAGCAGTTTCAGCGCCGCCCCACCGGCACCAATAAAGACAAACTTCGCCTTGATGACGTGCTCGGCTTCGTTGTTTTTCAGATCGGCAACGGTCACGCTCCAGCTGTTATCCGCGTTGCGCTTAAAACCACGCACTTCGGTGCTGAGCTGCAGGTTGAAGTTCTCTTTCTTCTTCAGAGACGTCACCAGCTGACGGGTAATTTCGCCATAGTTAACGTCGGTACCAATTTCGGTCCGGGTCGCGGCCACTTTCTGGTTCGGGTCACGACCTTCCATCACCAGCGGCGCCCACTCTTTGATCTGAGCGTGGTCTTCAGAGTATTTCATCCCACGGAAGAGCGTGCTCTGCTGCAGCGCAGCGTAACGCGCGCGCAGGAAGTTGACGTTCTGCTCGCCCCACACAAAGCTCATGTGCGGTACGGTGTTAATGAAGGAGTGCGGGTCATGCATCACGCCGCTGTTGACCTGGTGAGACCAGAACTGGCGTGAGATCTGAAACGCTTCGTTGATCTCTACCGCCTTCTCGATACTAATGGAACCGTCCTTTTTCTGCGGCGTATAGTTCAGTTCCATGAGTGCCGAATGTCCGGTACCGGCGTTGTTCCAGCCGTTCGAACTTTCCTGCGCCACGCCATCAAGGCGCTCGACCATGGTCATGGACCAGTCCGGCTGAAGTTCTTGCAGATAGGTTCCCAGCGTGGCGCTCATGATACCGCCACCAATTAAAAGGACGTCCGTTTCCTGCTCTTTAGGGGTGTCAGCTTTCGCCGCCATAGAGACGGTGTTAAGCCCCACGGCCAGAGAAAAGAGCATGGCAGTCATTTTTTTCATAATTTATGCCTTAGTGTAAAAGTGCTTGATGCGTGGAAATTGCAGGTGAAAAAAGCTGCGGAGGCACGGTAACAACTTTTAAATATTGTTTAAAGGTTACGAAATTATTGTAATTGTGAAATTTAATGGTGGGTTGTTTGTAAGGAATTATCGATGTGGCTGGTAAATCGTGGGTTTACTGGCTAGTATGTGGCGTTTTGTGATCGCGCGCACGGAAGCCTGCCCTAATCTGCGAAGAGTTATGTCCTTACCCCATTCTGCTGTACCCGGCGAAGACCGCGTCACCACGGTCCTTAGCTCGCCAAAACTTCTGGTGCGTGAAACGCTGGCGGGCGTCATTACCGCCCTGGCCCTGGTCCCTGAAGTGATCTCATTTTCGGTGGTTGCAGGCGTTGATCCCAAAGTCAGCCTGATCGCCTCCGTGGTGTTGTGTTTTGCTTTGTCTGTGCTGGGCGGTCGTCCGGCGATGGTCACGGCGGCGGCCGGTTCCGTGGCGCTGGTTATTGGCCCGATGGTGCACCAGCACGGCGTGCAGTACATTCTTCCGGCGGTTCTCATGGCGGGGGTGATCCAAATACTGTTTGGCGCACTGGGCATGGCAAGGCTGATGCGCTTTATCCCTCAGTCGGTGATGACCGGGTTTGTTAACGCCCTCGGCATCTTAATTTTCTTTGCTCAGGTTCCGCACTTCTGGAGCCGAAGCCCGTTAATCGTCGGCCTGTTCGTGCTCACGCTGCTTATCGTGCTGTGGGTGCCGCGCTATATCAAAAGCATCCCTTCCCCGCTGATTGCGATAGTGGTGCTCACGTTGTTCACCGTTACCAGCGGGCAAATTCTGCCGACGGTGGGTGATGAAGGCTCGATGAGTGGCGGGTTACCGGGACTGACGCAACTGCTGGTCCCCCTGAACATAGAAACGTTAAGCATTATCTGGCCGTGCGCGTTAAGCATTGCGTTCGTCGGGCTGCTGGAGTCACTGCTGACGGCGAAGCTGGTGGATGAACTGACCGTCACCCCGTCCAGTAAACGCCGTGAAAGCATCGGGTTGGGCGTGGGCAATATCCTGGCCGGGCTCTATGGCGGGATCGCAGGCTGCGCGATGATTGGACAAACCATCGTCAACGTGGAGATGGGGAAAGGCCGAAGCCGTATTTCAACGTTAGCGGCTGGTATCGTTTTACTGGTGCTGGTGACGGCGCTGAGCGACGTGATGGCTAAAATTCCGATGGCGGTGCTGGCAGGCATTATGGTGATAGTCGCCATCAAAACCTTCAGCTGGCACAGCATTCAGCCCGCAACGGTAAAAAATGCACCGGTTGCGGAAACCGTCGTGATGCTGGTGACGGTCGCCGCAACGGTATCAACCGGTAACCTGGCGATTGGCGTGCTGGGGGGGATTATCCTCATGGCACTGCTTCCCGCCCGCATTAAACGTCGTCTTAAAGCAGAAAAAGCGTTGCAAGCCCAAGAAAAATAAAGAAACCACCGGTATCGGTGATGGCAGTGATCATCACGCTCGACCCCACCGCGGGGTCGCGCCCCAGTTTGGTCATGGTCAGTGGAATAATGACCCCCATCATCGATGCCACCAGTAAATTCAGCACCATCGCCAGCATCATCACCCCGCCTAAGGCCATATCGTCATACAGCCACCAGGTGATGCCCCCCATAATGCCGCCCCACACCAGGCCGTTGATCAGCGCCACCCCCATCTCCCTGAAGATCAGAAAGGCGAAATTGCCGGGCTGAATATTTTCCAGCGCCAGCGCGCGGACGATCATCGTGATGGTCTGGTTTCCGGTATTGCCGCCAATCCCGGCCACAATCGGCATCAATGACGCAAGAGCCACCAGCTGTGAAATGGTGTGTTCAAAGCCATCAATTACGCGGGAGGCGATAAAGGCGGTACACAAATTAATGGCAAGCCACGCCCAGCGCGTTTTCACCGCCTTACCGACGGAGGCGTGGACGTCATCTTCGGCGCTGATCCCGCCGAGCGCGCGCAGGTCGTTATCGGTCTCTTCGTAGACCACGTCAACGATCTCATCAACCGTCAGACGGCCCATCAGCTTGCCGACGGAATCCACGACGGCCGCACTCACGAGGTCGTCACGTTCGAAGGTACGTGCCGCTTTTTCAGCATCGTCTTCCGGAGAGAAGACCATCGGCTCGTTTTCCATCACCTCACTGACTCGCCGCTGGGTGCTGTTAAGCAGGATCGTTTTCAGCTCCAGCTCGCCCAGCAGGGTTTTATCCCGCGAGGTAACGAACAGTTTATCGGTGTTATCCGGCATCTTGCCCAGGCGACGCAGGTAGCGCTGCACGGTACCGAGCGTGACGTCCGGACGCACCGTGATAACGCCAAACTCCATGATCGCGCCGACGCTATTTTTCTCGTAGTGCATCACCTGACGGACACGGGCGCGCTCATCGGCAGGCAGGGAGGCCAGCAGGCGACCGGTCAGGTTACGCGGCAGGTGTTGTACAAGGTAAATCTGTTCGTCGATATCCAGCGTTTGCAGCGCATCGAGGATGTCCCGGTCGCTCATCTCGTCGATCAGGTCATCCCAGACGTTTTCCGAAGCTTCAAGCAGTACCTGCCCGCGCTCGTGATCCTGCACCAGACGCCACAGGGCGTGACGCTCTTCGGAGGGAAGTGCTTCGAGCGTATCCGCCAGATCCGGCGGGGGTAAATGAGCAACCAGCGCACCTACCTCAGCAATATCGTCGGCTAAAGTGCCGACATCATATTGCTCAGCCAGGGTCAGTTTGCCTAATAACGTAGAAGTGACCGCTTTATCGGTCGTGAGAAGCCAGATGAGTCGCGCACGCTCCTGATCGCGCTGCCTGGCGCTGTTTTTCTTTAATACCGACATCAATCATAAATCCATTAAATGAGTTGGCGTTAAGCATAGCGCGAGGATATGTAAATAAGAATAAACAACGGGACGGGATGAAGAAAAAAACGGCATTACGGCCACGATCTATCCCCTCTCCCTGTGGGAGAGGGTTAAGGTGAGGGCATCAGGCCGTGCGCGCCACCGCATCACGCGAGGCCGCCGCACGCTCGTCACCGGTCAATTCGCTCAGCTTGCCATCGCGCATCTCCAGCAGACGGTCGGCGTGAATGAAGTAGTGATCGTCGTGGCTAATGGCGAAAATGGTTTTGCCCATCTCCTGCATCAGCGGCAGCAGCACCTGATAGAACTCACGGCGGAAGTGAGGATCCTGATCCGCCGCCCATTCGTCCAGCAGAATGATATCGCGCTCTTCCGCCAGCGCCAGCAGCAGCGCCACGCGCTTCTTCTGCCCTTTAGAGAGCTTCAGGTTGAGAATTTTACCGTCCTGAAGCTCCAGCTTGTGCGACATCTGCAGCTGTGCCAGCCATTTTTCCACCAGCACAGGATTGGCCTGCTGCCCTTCAGGGCCGAGCAGCCGATCGAACAGCCAGACGTCGGTAAATACCGCCGAAAAGAGCTTGCGGTAGTCCTCAGGTTTCCCGGCACTCAGCGCCTTACCGTCCAGCAAAATCTCGCCCGACTGCGGCTGGTAGAGTCCGGTGAGCAACATCGCCAGCGTGGATTTACCGCTGCCGTTACCGCCGATGAGGAACAGCAGTTCACCGCGGTGAATCGTCAGGTTGACCGGCCCCACGGAGAAGGCGTTGTCCTGATAGCGGAACGTCACGTCGCGCAGCTCCAGCGTATGCCAGTCCGGGAAGGCTTGCGGGCGCGGGAATTCCGGCTTAAATGGCGCGAGGTCGAATTTTTTGAGCTTGTTAAACGCCACCTGTGCACTCAGCAAGGTGGGCAATGCGCCGACCGCCGAGAGCAGCGGCGTGCGTAAAAACAGCAGCGTCAGTGAGTAGGTTGCCGCCACGTTGGTGTCCGCCCAGCCCAGGCTGTTCGCCATCCAGAATACCAGGCCAATGGCACCCAGCATCATGATATTTGACCAGTTCACCGCGCTCAGGTGGAAAGTATCGGCGCGGATGATGTGATGCCGATATTCGCGCGCGTCCGGGATATAGAGGTGATTGAAGATATACTCGGCGCGCTCGCGGTTCAGGGTCAGCTCCTTGCGCCCTTCCAGCACCGTCTGGTAATCGTTATACAGTTTATCTTCCGTTTCGCGCAGCACCGCCATGTGTTTATAGACGCGTGACACCAGCACAAAGCCGCCCCAGATGGTAATGGCAATCCACAGAGCGGTCACCGCCAGCATTTTACTGGAGAGCCAGGCAAGATAAGCCGCCGAGCCAAAGGTCAGAATGATCCCCTGCACCAGCTCCGGCAGACGAACAAACGCGATGGTGATAGCCCGCACGTCACTGGTCAGCCCCGCCAGCAGGGAGGCGCTGCCAAGTTGCTCCACCCGTTCAACCTGAGTGTCCAGGATCCGCTTGATAAATTCGCTGCGCAAACGGAAAACGAAATGGTGGCCGAGCGCGGTTAGCGCCAGCTGAGAGCCAAGCGTAACCGCCATCAACAGCAGCAGCAGGCCGAGAAACTCTGGCAAAACAGAGAGTGAGGTATCGACCATTTCAATCAACCGCACGTTAATAAACGCGATCAGGCCAATACCCAATGCGGCGCTGGCAAGGCTTAACGCCATGACGGCAATGAAGGGCCAGCGATACTGACGCCAGACAAGGAGAAGTAGTTGCATGCAGGCAATCCGGACAATAAAAATCAGCCAGCAGTGTAAACTGCCCGGCGTGTACATCAAGAATAATTCTTATTTTTGTTTACTAAACCCTGCCTGGCGAAACGTCAGGTTAAAACGGTACTCGCCCGTGAGGGGATGCACCCCGGGTTTCAGAGGCTGAATGCCGTGATAATACAGCCGCGATTCCCTGCCCCACACCACCACGTCGCCATGCTCCAGCATAATGCGTTTGAGCGGATCGTTACGGCGTAATCCGCCAAACTGGAAGACGGCAGGAAGCCCTAACGATACCGAGACGATGGGCGCGCGGAGATCGGGTTCATCTTTATCCTGATGCAGGGAGAGTTTCGCGCCAACGGCGTAGCGGTTAATCAGGCAGGCATCCGGTCGGAAGTCAGGATAATCAGCGGCAACGGCAGCCTCGTGGCAGAGAGCCTGAAAAACCGCAGGCATCGGGGGCCACGGCTGGCCGGTCGCGGGATCGTTCGGCGCATACAGGTAGCCTCGTTCATTCGTCGCCCACCCTAATTCGCCACAGTTCGCCATGGCCACCGACATCGTGTAACCCCCCGGCGTGACCATATGGCGAAACGGGGAAACCGCCGTCACCTCTTCTATACCCGCAAGCAGCGTCGCCGCACGGGAGAGCGCGAAGCGACGCAAAATAACCGCCCCCGGTGCCAGTGGTTCCTGCCAGGGTTCCGCATCTGCAAAAAGATCGAGCATTATCCCTCCTGGCGTTTCGCCTCACGTTTTAGCAATAGCGCTTTTCGCGCCGTCCCCCATCGGTAACCCGACAGTGCGCCATCGTTACGGACAACGCGGTGACAGGGGATCACAATCGCCAGCCTGTTTGCCGCACAGGCTCCCGCGACGGCACGTACCGCGTTGGGTTGTCCAATCGCCTGCGCCACCTGCTGATAACTTGCCGTTTCACCGCAGGGAATTTCACGAAGGGCCTGCCAGACTCGCTGCTGGAACGCGGTTCCGCGTATATCCAGCGGCAGTTCAAGCGGCGCTGCGCGGTTATCAATACTGGCAATCACCTGGCGGATACGCTGCGCGAAGGCATCTTCCTGCGGCGCGGGCTCAGCTTTTGGAAACAGCGTCGCCAGCTCCCCGGCTAATTCGGCATCGTCGTCACCGAGCAATATTGCGCAAATCCCCCGCTCGCTTTCAGCGACCAGACAGCGTCCTAATGAGCAGTCATCGATGGCGTATTGCACCGCCACGTCGCCTTTGCGGTACTGTTTCGCCGTCATACCCAGCGCATCCGTGGCTTTACGATAATAGCTGCTGCTGTCGGGAAAGCCTGCGGCCAGCACGGCATCGGTAACGGTATCCCCCTGGGCAAGCGCCGTGCGCAGACGTTGACCGCGCGCCGCCTGCTGCCAGGCTTTTGGCGTCATTCCGGTGACGGACTTAAACAGCCGGTGGAAGTGAAAAGGACTCATGGCCACCTGCTGCGCCAGACCGTCCAGCGTTAACGCAGGATCCTGCTCCAGAAGGCGACAGGCGTGCTCCACTTTCGCCAGCTTCTGCTGCTGCGGATCGCGTTTATCCGGCATACAGCGCTTGCACGGGCGAAACCCTGCCTCAATGGCATGGTGAACATCAGGATAGAAGTGGACGTTTTTACGCAGGGCGTGACGTGCCCGGCAGGACGGACGACAGACAATCCCCGTCGTTTGCACGGCAAAGACAAACTGATCGTCAGCACGCGGATCGCGAGCCAGTACAGCCTGCCAGCGATCCTCATCGGTCATATAGGTTGGATTTTTCATCATCAGCTCCTCTTACAAGCATACCTGTAGCGTGCCTGAGTGCCACTGATAAAAAACCCGCAACCTTGCTTTTTAATTTTTGTCGCTCACCAGGAAACTCTTGAACTGCGGCGAGCTCCAGGTTTTAAACTCGTCGCCCTCTTTGGTGATCATATACACCGCCAGCCCTTCCTGACGAACCACCTCTTTCGCTTTTTCCGGGCCGAGGACCATTAAGCCGGTATCCCAGGCATCGGCTTCCAGCGCCGTCGGCGCAATCACCGTCACAGAGACCAGATTATGCGCGATCGGCCGCCCGGTCTGCGGATCAATAACATGCGAGATGCGCTTCCCGTCAAGCTCGTAATAGTTACGGTAACTCCCGGAGGTGCTGATGCCATGTCCGTTGATATCGACTATCGCCTGCACGGCATTTTGCCGATCGGTCGGTTTTTGAATCGCTACGCGCCACGGTTTATCGCTGGCGTTCATGCCCCGGCTGACTAACGCGCCGCCCACGGAGACCAGATAGCGCGAAATGCCTTCCTGCGTCATCAGCGCGGCAAGGTGATCCGCCGCGTAGCCTTCCCCTACCGTCGACAGATCGACAAACAGATCGGGGATATCTTTTTGCAGGTACTGTTGGCCGTACTGATTGATCACCGTCAGATGCTGCAGCCCTGTCCGGGCACGGGCATCATCAATAGCCGCCTGATCGGGCGTCGCCACCGGCTGTTTATTCGGGCCAAATCCCCAGAGGTTCACCAGCGGCCCGACGGTCACGTCCATCGCACCGTTGGTTTTATATCCCACGCGAATGGACTCGGTGACGATATCAGCCATCGCTTCACTCACCGGCCACAGAGACGTACTGGTGGAGAGGTTAAAGCGCATCAGCGCCGAGTCATTTTTGTAGGTCGACAGCAGCTGATCGTCGGCGTCCAGCTGAGCCTGGATTTTGCCGCGAAGCTCTTCCGTGCGCGTTTTATCGAGATTCATCACGCTGACGCGCCAGAAGGTGCCCATCGTTTTGCCTTCGAGCACCGTGGCAGCGGGTGCGTCGGTTTTCGCCACGGGGGCGGGATCGTTACATGCGGTCAGGAAAAAAAGCATAGCCAGAAAGCTGGCGCGTAAAAAAGTCATATCCATTCATTATTATCCTCATGCCAGGGCGGCAAGAGTACACCAAAACGGGTCAATTGTGAGATCCAAAAACACGCACAAAAAAGGGGCCATCAGGCCCCTGAGTCATACTACGACGCGATTAGAACTGGTAAACCAGACCCAGCGCGACGATATCATCAGTACCGATACCGGCCTGACGGGTGAACTCATTTTCATCAACCAGGTTGATTTTGTAATCCACGTAGGTAGACATGTTTTTGTTGAAGTAGTAAGTCGCACCCACATCAACATATTTCAGCAGATCCTGGTCGCCATACCCTTCGATGTCCTTACCTTTAGACTGCAGGTAAGCCACGGATGGACGCAGGCCGAAGTCGAACTGGTACTGAGCAACCACTTCGAAGTTCTGCGCTTTGTTAGCGAAACCGTAGATATCGCTGCTGCTCTGAGAGTTGCCGAAACGTGTTGCGTTATAAGTCTGAGAGTACTGCGCGGCCAGATAGATGTTGTTGGCATCGTATTTCAGGCCACCCGTATAGACTTCGGCATGATCGCCTTCGCCTTTCAGGGCTGGGTTAGCCGTGTTGTTCTGATCGGCGGTACGTTTGGAAGAAGACATTGCACCACCGATGCTGAAGCCTTCGCCCAGGTTATAGGTCAGGGACGCACCGTAACCGTCGCCGTTCTGTTTCAGGGTGCTACGACCGGTGTCGTTTTCACCGCTTACGCTACCGTTTTTACCCTGATACTGCAGAGCAAAGTTCAGGCCATCCACCAGACCAAAGAAGTCCTGGTTACGGTAGGTTGCCACGCCGTTAGCACGAGATTGCAGGAAGTTGTCTGCACCGTAGGTATCACCACCAAATTCTGGCAGCACGTCAGTCCAGGATGTTACGTCGTAGATCACACCGTAGTTACGACCGTAATCGAAAGAACCCGCTTCAGCGAATTTCAGACCAGCAAACGCCACACGGGTCCAGGCCTGGTTGTCGCTTTCTGTTGTGTTGCCCTGGATCTGGTATTCCCACTGGCCGTAACCGGTCAGCTGATCGTTAACCTGAGTTTCACCTTTGAAGCCAAGACGCATGTAGGTCTGGTCACCGTCAGCACTCTTGTCGTCAGAGAAATAGTGCAGACCATCAACTTTGCCGTACAGATCTAATTTGTTGCCATCTTTGTTATAAATTTCAGCCGCATTTGCTGCGCCTGCTACCAGCAGTGCTGGTACCAGGAGGGACAGTACTTTAACTTTCATTTTATTAACCCTCTGTTATATGCCTTATAATTGCCACTGCTTACTGGCTAACCCTCATTAACCAGTCGGCAATTTCATTCTCCGCAAAATTACAGAATAATCCAATGCGAATATGATACGAAAACTTTGAAGATGTTTCATTCATCTATCAACATGTTTCAGAATGTTAATATCAAGGAACTTTTACAAAGCACAAATAGCTTAGAAAATTAGCATTTATTATCAAAATTAATATCATTCCATTAAATTTCAATGATTTGGGATATAAATCGTTACAGCACTGAATGACAAAACAAGATCGCTCCTAATCTCTAAAATAGCTCTCGCTATCATCATTAACTTTATTTATTACCGTCATTCAGTTTTGAATGTCTGTTTATCCCTAATTGAGCCGAATGCATCGCATTCGGTTTTTTTTTACCCTTCTTTACGTAACTTTTCTTTTTATGTGCTACCAGCACGAAATTGTAAAGACTATTAACTAATCCCGTTACGATGGTCAACCAACGTGCAAAAATTCAGCAGAAACTTAATTTCTTGTTAATTCGTGCTATTTACTGGCGAGAAGTTTCTTTTATTTGTACACGCATCGTGAACTTGTACACTTTTAACGCACATCGCCTCTTCCTCAGTGTTCCCTGAAAAAGTCGCCTGTTCCAGGCCAGTGGCGCTGGAAATTCAGGTATTACCCTTTATACTGCCCTATCGCCACAGAGCACGACCATTACGGGTTAAAGATATCAATGAGTCAGACTGAAACTACCGCCCCGAGCAAATTCTCCCTTCTTCCCGGGAGCATCACCCGTTTCTTTCTTCTTTTGATCGTTGTGTTATTAGTCACCCTGGGCGTGATGGTGCAGAGCGCGGTAAACGCCTGGCTGAAGGACAAGAGCTACCAGGTGGTTGATATCACTCATGCCGTCCACAAGCGCATTGATACCTGGCGCTACGCCACCTGGCAGATTTACGACAATATTGCCGCAGCGCCTGCAAGCGCATCGGGGGATGGGCTTCAGGAGACCCGGCTTAAGCAGGATGTCTACTATCTCGAAAAACCGCAGCGTAAGACTGAGGCGCTTATCTTTGGCTCTCACGACAGCGCAACGCTTGAGATGACGCAGCGTATTTCAACCTATCTGGATACCCTCTGGGGTGCCGAGACGGTGCCGTGGTCGATGTACTATCTGAATGGTCAGGACAACAGCATGATCCTGATCTCGACGCTGCCATTGAAAGATCTCTCTTCTGGTTTTAAAGAGACGACCGTTGGCGGCATCGTCGATTCCCGCCGTGCAGAAATGCTGCAGCAGGCGAATGCCCTTGATGAGCGTGAAAGTTTCTCATCGCTGCGCCGCCTGGCCTGGCAAAATGGTCACTATTTTACCCTGCGTACCACGTTCAACCAGCCGGGACATCTGGCGACGGTCGTGGCGTTTGATTTGCCTATTAATGATTTGATCCCGCCGGATATGCCACTCGACAGCTTCCGTATGGAGCCAGACAGCAGTACCCAGAACATGCGCGCGGCGTCGGACAAAGAGGCCGCAGAGAGCGTCACCATCTCCTTTAACGGCTCGAAAATTGAAATTGCCTCGTCACTGAACTCAACCGGCATGCGCCTGGTGTGGCAGGTACCGTTTGGCACCCTGCTGCTCGATACCCTGCAAAATATTTTGCTGCCGTTGCTGCTGAATATCGGCCTGCTGGCGCTGGCCCTGTTTGGCTACAGCACCTTCCGCTTCCAGCCAGGACGTCAGAGCGACGCCTCTGCGGTCACCGCGGGCAACACGAATGAACTTCGCGTGTTACGCGCGCTCAATGAAGAGATTGTTTCCGTGCTGCCGCTGGGCGTATTAGTCCACGATCAGGAAGCGAACCGCACGGTGATGAGCAATAAAATTGCAGACCATCTGCTGCCGCATCTTAACCTGCAGAACATCACCACCATGGCGGATCAGCACCAGGGGGTTATTCAGGCCACCATCAATAATGAACTGTACGAGATCCGTCAGTTCCGCAGTCAGGTGGCCCCACGCACGCAAATCTTCATTATCCGCGACCAGGATCGCGAAGTGCTGGTGAATAAGAAACTCAAGCAGGCGCAAAGGCTGTATGAGAAGAACCAGCAGGGGCGCGCCGCCTTTATGCAGAATATTGGCGACGCCTTCAAACAGCCATTAAAAACGCTGGCAACCCAGGCGGCTGCGTTAAACACCTCTGAAAGCCACCAGCTTGCCTGCCAGGCCGACTCGCTGGTTCGTATGGTGGATGAGATCCAGTTAGCGAACATGCTGGAGAATGATTTCTGGAAAGGTACGCCTTCCCTCTTCTCCATTCAGGATCTGATCGATGAAGTGGTTCCGGAAGTCCTGCCGGTGATCAAGCGTAAAGGTCTGCAGCTGCTGATCAACAACCATTTACCGGCAAATGACGAACGCCATGGCGATCGCGAAGCGCTACGTCGCATTCTGCTGATGATTATTCAGTATGCCGTGACCACCACGCAGATCGGCAAGATCACCCTCGAAGTGAGCACCGACGAGTCGGCAGAAGATCGCCTGACGTTCCGCATTCTGGACACCGGGGAAGGCGTCACGACGAGTGAAATTGATAATCTGCACTTCCCGTTCCTGAATGACACACAAAGCGATCATTACGGTAAGGCTAACGCCCTGACCTTCTGGCTGTGCGATCAGCTGGCGCGTAAGCTCGGCGGCCACCTGAATATCAAAGCACGTGAATCGCTCGGCACCCGCTACTCTCTGCACGTGAAAATGGCCGTCAATCCGCAGGAAGAAGATGAAGAGCGCCTGCTGGATGACGTGGTGGCGATGGTGGATGTGACCTCAAACGAGATCCGCAACATCGTGGTGCGTCAGTTAGAAAACTGGGGCGCGGCCTGCATCACGCCGGATGAACGACTGGCAAGTCAAGAATTTGATCTGTTTTTAACGGATAATCCGTCTAATCTTACTGCCTCGGGCTTGCTTTTAAGCGATGATGAGTCAGGCGTGCGGAAAATCGGCCCTGGCCAGCTGCGCGTCAACTTTAATATAAGCAATGCGATGCAGGAAGCTGTACTACAACTAATAGAAGAGCAGCTGGCGCAGGATGAGATAACGGAATCCCCGTTAGGCGGCAATGAAAACGCCGAGCTTCACGCCAGCGGATACTATTCACTCTTTGTTGATACAGTACCAGATGATGTTAAGCGGTTGTATACTGAGTCCGCTGCGAATGATTTTGCAGCGCTGGCGCAGACAGCACACCGGCTTAAAGGGGTGTTTGCCATGCTTAATCTGGTTCCCGGCAAGCAGTTATGTGAAACGCTGGAACATCTAATTCGTGAGAAAGATGCCTCTGGCATTGAAAAATACATCAGCGACATTGACGACTACGTCAAAAGCTTGCTGTAGCAAGGTAGCCTTATACATGAACAATATGAACGTAATTATTGCCGATGACCATCCGATTGTACTGTTCGGTATTCGCAAATCGCTTGAACAGATCGAGTGGGTGAATGTAGTCGGTGAATTTGAAGACTCTACAGCACTGATCAATAACCTCCCAAAGCTTGATGCGCACGTGCTCATTACCGATCTCTCCATGCCTGGAGATAAGTACGGTGATGGGATTACGCTCATCAAATATATCAAACGTCACTTCCCGGACATCTCGATCATTGTTCTGACCATGAACAACAACCCGGCGATCCTGAGCGCCGTGCTGGATCTGGACATCGAAGGGATTGTGCTGAAACAAGGCGCACCGACCGATCTGCCAAAAGCGCTCGCTGCGCTGCAGAAAGGCAAGAAGTTCACGCCTGAGAGCGTCTCTCGTCTGCTGGAAAAAATCAGCGCGGGTGGCTACGGTGACAAACGTCTGTCACCGAAAGAGAGCGAAGTTCTGCGCCTGTTCGCTGAAGGTTTCCTGGTGACCGAGATTGCCAAGAAGCTGAACCGCAGTATTAAAACCATCAGCAGCCAGAAGAAATCCGCAATGATGAAGCTGGGTGTGGACAACGATATTGCCCTGCTGAACTATCTCTCCTCCGTGACGCTGAGCGCAACGGACAAGGATTGATCACCGCAGTAAATGCCGGGTGGTGTTCGCGCAAGCGAAGCGCCGCCGGGCAAATAAAAAAGGCCCGAAAGGGCCTTTTTTATATCCTCGTTTTCCTGACGCGTTCCGCATAGACCGACAAGGTCTGCTTCAGCACGTCCAGCGTGACCGGTTTCGACAGACAGCTGTCCATGCCTGACTCCAGGCATCGCTGTTTCTCTTCCGCCAGCGCGTTCGCCGTGACGCCCACCACCGGCAACGTCAGGCCAAGCTGGCGGATACGTTGCGTCAGACGGTAGCCGTCCATGTTAGGCATGTTGACGTCACTGAGAACGATATCAATTTGATTTTTACTCAGCACATTCAGCGCGTCCACACCGTCATTGGCCGTTTTGCACTGGTAGCCAAGCGACCCGAGCTGGTCTGCCAGCAGTCGGCGGTTAATCGGATGGTCATCCACGACCAGAATCATCATATCGTCATTCACTGACGCCAGACCTTCCGGTGACGGCAATTCACCGGCTCCGTCGTTCTCTTCCAGCTGCACTTTGTAGATGCGTGCCAGCAGGCTCAACAGCTCATGCGGCGTGGCGACACTGTGCACCCACTCTCCCGGCGCACGTTCAACCGGTATGCCAATGTGGCGACGACAGAAGAGTACGGTTCCTCTCCCCTGCCACGCCTGTTCCGGCATCTCGTCGGCGATCAGCACGTCATCCGCGTCCGGCGTCTGGTCTTCATAGCGGCACACCCTCACGCCGCTATGGGTAAGCAGCGCCGTCAGGTAATCATTCAGCGAAGCGTTATTCACCGCCAGCCAGCAGCGCTTATCGCTCAGCCCGTCAACCGTCGCTTTTGCCGGATACTGCGCCGAATAGAGCGGAATACGGATGGTAAACTGGCTGCCCATGCCGGGCTCGGTATCCACCGAGATATCACCGTCCATCATGCTGACGAGCTTCTCACAAATCGCCAGCCCCAGACCGGTGCCCTGGAAGTTACGCTGCACGCCGGTGCCGACCTGGAAGAACGGGTCGAACAGGCGAACCACTTCTTTCGCCGGGATGCCCACCCCCGTGTCACGGACGCGAATGCTCAGATAATCCCCCGCTCGGCATACGTGTAACACGATACAGCCAATATCGGTGAATTTGATGGCGTTGCTGAGCAGGTTAGAGATGACCTGCTGCAGGCGCATCGGATCGCCGTGCAGCGTCAGCGGCACATCCGGTTCAATAAAGCAGTAGAGACCCAGCTGTTTACGCACCACCAGCGGCAGATAGTTGGCGCTGATGTGGTTCATCACCTCACGCGGCGAAAACTCCCGCGGTTCGATTTTCAACTGCTCAGACTCAATTTTAGAGAAATCGAGAATATCGCTGATGATTTTCAGCAGCAGACTGGAGGAGTTGTTCATCGCCGTCACCAGCCTGTCGACCCCTTTCGGCAGCTCTTTCGTCTGCAACAGGTCGAGGTTACCGATAATCCCGTACAGTGGCGTACGCAGCTCGTGGCTGACGGTGGCAAGGAACATAGATTTCGACTGGCTGGCCTGCTCCGCCGCCTGCGCCATCTCCTGCAATGACTCCTCCATCTTCACGCGTGCGGAGACATCCACCAGCACGCAAATCGCCACGTTTTCATTACGATAGCGGGAGTGAACAAAGCTGATCTGCAGGTTGGTATGGGTGCTGGTGAGCACGTCGACAAAGTTTACCTGCTGACCGCAGATGATTTGCGTCAGCCTTTGACGATCCTCATGCGTCAGCATGTTCAGATAGTTGTGCGCCAGCTCGTTACTCAGGATGTTGGTCCCGTCCTGAGTACGCAGAATACAGATCCCCACCGGTGCGGAGGCGACTATCTTACGGTTAAACTGCTCGTGCTCTTCCAGACGCTGGGCGTCGCTTTCGGCGGGAATAAAGATTCTTCGCTCATACATGCGCGCCAGCGTAAACAGCGCCCCTCCCACCAGCAGGTTGAGCAGAATTGCATTCATAATCAGAATGCGTATCCGCTCCAGTACCATATCGACCGGCAGCGAGTAGACGATACTCAGCGACGACGGTGGCAGGCTTTTTTTCAGCACCAGCTCACGAAAGCCGGAGGTGTAACCAAACCACGAGCGTTCCTGCATCCAGTGCGGATCGACGTTCAAACGGTTATCCGGCCCGGCAAGCGAGATCAGCTGATGTCCGTTTTCATCCAGAATGGTCACACCCATCGGCAGGCTGCCTGGGGTGAAGAAGTTTTCCATGCGGATGGTCTGCTCAATGCCCAGCAGCGCCTGCAGGCGGTTACCGAGGTAAACCGGCGTCAGCGCGTAGAAATAGCCCACGCCCATGCGCGGCCCCTGGCTAATCCAGAAGATGTTATTCCCGCGCTCGTCCTGCGGCGCATTGCGATATTTCACAATACGCTCATGCAGGCTTTTCAGCGCATCATCACGCTCGACGGGCACGTCGCGCAGGCCGAAGTCAGCCATGCAGAGATTTTCGCTGCCAATCAGGAAGACGCGATTGAGATCGTAGGCGGCGGAAAAATTGTCGCGCCAGTAGCGCATAAACCAGGCGAGGGATTCCAGCGACCCGCGCCAGGTGTTGCTCATGGTGGAGCAGTCGGAGTCCGGGAACAGCGGCTGGAAGTCCGGCACTTCGGTTTTGTCATTACGCCCGCGAAGCGCCAGGATGCCGTTTTCCGCCGTCAGTCGGTTTTCGGCAATATACTTCAGCTCCTTCATCACATCAGATGTTCGCTGAATGTAACGCTGGGCCTGATCGGAGCTTAAATTAAACTCCTGGCGGATCTCCGCTTCTTTCTTGTGCAGCGCGTTGACGATGTAGAACACCGACAGCAGGACCACCAGCAACCAAAGCAGGAGCGCCAGCGCCCGGAACAGATAGCGAGAAACTTTCAGCGTGGTACGAAAGGAGACGAGGTATTTCAAAGGGGCGAGGCTCCGCCGTCGGGGTCAAAAGAATGTGGTTAAGGTAGCGGTAAACGCGGCTTGCCGCAACGTTCACTTGTCTGCTTACGTAAAAGAAAAGGGCCGGAATCCGGCCCTTTTTGCGTCAGGAGACATTACTCGTCAGCGTCATCCGCTGCATCATCGTCGGTGTCCGCTTCCGGCGCGATTTCATCGTCACCTTCCGCAACGCTACCGTCGATGGAATCGAGCTCTTCGTCATCCACCGGCTCAGCCACGCGCTGCAGACCCACCACGTTTTCATCTTCCGCAGTACGGATGAGGATAACGCCCTGGGTGTTACGACCCACCACGCTGATCTCAGATACGCGTGTACGCACCAGCGTACCGGCATCGGTGATCATCATGATCTGGTCGGCATCATCGACCTGTACCGCACCCACAACGGAACCGTTGCGCTCGGTAACCTTAATAGAGATAACGCCCTGCGTGCCACGTGATTTGGTCGGGTATTCGCTTTCCGCGGTACGTTTACCGTAACCGTTCTGGGTAACGGTCAGGATTGCACCTTCGCCGCGAGGAACGATCAGGGAAACAACGGAATCTTCACCCGCCAGTTTGATACCGCGTACACCGGTCGCTGTACGACCCATTGCGCGCACGGCGTTCTCTTTGAAGCGCACCACTTTACCGGCCGCAGAGAACAGCATGACTTCATCAGAACCGGAGGTCAGATCCACACCGATCAGCTCGTCGCCTTCATTCAGGTTCACCGCGATGATCCCGGCGGAACGTGGACGGCTGAACTCGGTCAGCGCGGTTTTCTTCACGGTACCGCTGGCGGTCGCCATAAAGACGTTCACGCCCTCTTCGTACTCGCGTACCGGCAGAATGGCGGTGATACGTTCGTTCGCTTCCAGCGGCAGCAGGTTGACGATTGGACGACCACGCGCGCCACGGCTCGCTTCAGGCAGCTGATAGACTTTCATCCAGTACAGACGGCCACGGCTGGAGAAGCAGAGGATCGTGTCGTGGGTGTTGGCCACCAGCAGACGGTCAATAAAGTCTTCTTCTTTAATACGTGCCGCAGACTTGCCCTTGCCGCCACGACGCTGTGCTTCATAGTCGGTCAACGGCTGATACTTCACATAGCCCTGGTGAGACAGGGTGACCACCACATCTTCGCGGTTGATCAGATCTTCAATGTTGATATCAGAGCTGTTCGCGGTGATTTCGGTGCGGCGCTCGTCGCCAAACTGGTCGCGGACCAGCTCCAGCTCTTCGCGGATCACTTCCATCAGGCGCTCTGCGCTGCCCAGAATGTGCAGCAGCTCAGCAATTTGCTCCAGCAGCTCTTTGTATTCGTCGAGCAGTTTTTCATGCTCAAGGCCGGTCAGTTTCTGCAGACGCAGATCCAGAATCGCCTGGGCCTGCTGTTCAGTCAGGTAGTACTGACCGTCACGTACGCCGAACTCAGGTTCCAGCCACTCAGGACGCGCCGCGTCATCACCCGCACGCTCCAGCATCGCCGCCACGTTACCCAGATCCCACGGACGGGATACCAGTCCGGCTTTTGCTTCTGCCGGGGTTGGCGCGCGACGGATCAGTTCAATGATCGGGTCGATGTTGGCCAGCGCAACCGCCAGCGCTTCAAGGATGTGCGCACGGTCGCGCGCTTTGCGCAGTTCAAAGATGGTACGGCGGGTCACCACTTCGCGGCGGTGACGCACGAACGCGCTCAGGATCTCTTTCAGGTTCATGATCTTCGGCTGACCATGGTGCAGTGCCACCATGTTGATACCGAAGGAGACCTGAAGCTGAGTCTGGGAGTACAGATTGTTCAGTACAACCTCACCCACCGCGTCGCGTTTGATCTCAATCACGATGCGCATACCGTCTTTGTCAGACTCGTCACGCAGCGCGCTGATGCCTTCAACACGTTTTTCTTTTACCAGCTCGGCGATTTTTTCAATCAGACGGGCTTTGTTCACCTGATACGGGATCTCGTGAACAATAATGGTTTCACGGCCGGTTTTAGCGTCCGCTTCCACTTCGGCGCGTGCACGGATGTAAATCTTGCCGCGACCGGTGCGGTACGCTTCTTCAATACCGCGACGACCGTTGATGATCGCCGCCGTCGGGAAGTCCGGGCCCGGGATGTGCTCCATCAGCCCTTCAATGCTGATGTCTTCATCTTCGATATAGGCCAGGCAGCCGTTGATCACTTCCGTGATGTTGTGCGGCGGAATGTTAGTTGCCATACCCACGGCGATACCGGACGAGCCGTTCACCAGCAGGTTAGGGATTTTCGTCGGCATGACGTCAGGGATTTTTTCCGTGCCGTCGTAGTTATCAACGAAATCAACCGTCTCTTTTTCCAGGTCGGCCATCAGCTCATGGGCAATCTTCGCCAGACGGATTTCCGTATAACGCATTGCCGCGGCGGAGTCGCCGTCGATAGAACCAAAGTTACCCTGACCATCTACCAGCATGTAACGCAGCGAGAATGGCTGCGCCATACGGACGATAGTGTCATACACCGCGGAATCACCATGGGGATGGTATTTACCGATTACGTCACCAACGACACGGGCAGATTTTTTGTAGGCTTTATTCCAGTCATTGCCCAATACGTTCATGGCGTATAGTACGCGACGGTGTACCGGCTTCAGGCCATCGCGGACGTCCGGCAGCGCACGGCCAACAATGACCGACATCGCATAGTCCAGATAGGAGCTCTTCAGCTCTTCCTCGATGTTAACCGGTGTAATTTCTCTCGCAAGGTCGCTCATCTAACCGCTATCCCTCTACTGTATCCCGGATTCAAAGGTCGCAAATTATAACACAGCCGCGGTGATTGAGGTAAACCTATACGCTTTATTCATGGGGATTGCCTGATATACTCCTTTGTCTTGCTAAATAAGGAGTAAAAGCGCCCATGAATGCCGAAAAATCCCCGGTGGCTCACAACGTTGACCACGAAGAGATTGCCAAATTTGAAGCGGTGGCGTCCCGCTGGTGGGATCTCGAAGGTGAGTTCAAACCGCTGCATCGCATTAACCCGCTGCGTCTGGGCTATATCGCGGAGCGTTCCGGCGGCCTGTTCGGTAAGAAGGTGCTTGATGTCGGCTGCGGCGGCGGCATCCTGGCGGAGAGCATGGCGCGCGAAGGCGCGACGGTCACCGGTCTGGATATGGGCTTTGAACCCTTGCAGGTGGCCCGTCTCCATGCGCTGGAGTCAGGGATCCAGGTTGAATACGTGCAGGAAACCGTGGAAGAACACGCGGCAAAACATGCCCACCAGTATGATGTGGTGACCTGCATGGAGATGCTGGAACACGTTCCCGATCCGCAATCCGTGGTGAACGCCTGCGCAAAACTGGTGAAACCGGGCGGTCAGGTCTTCTTCTCAACCATCAACCGTAACGGTAAAGCCTGGCTGATGGCCGTCGTCGGCGCGGAATATGTGCTGCGCATGGTGCCAAAAGGCACGCACGACGTGAAGAAATTCATTAAGCCTGCTGAATTACTGAGCTGGGTTGATCGGACGTGGCTTAAAGAGCAGCACATTACCGGCCTGCACTACAATCCATTGACCGATAAATTCAAACTCGCCCCGGGCGTGGATGTTAACTATATGTTGCATACAACCGCCAAAAACGACTAACGTCATTCGTTATTCTTATAAAGATTGCGCGACATCATGTTGCGCAATTCTGCCCTCCCGTTGAAGAAATCAGCACTCGATCAAATTTTGAATTTTTTTTCTTAATTATTGACATGTCGTCCAGGCCTTACGGTACGAGGACTTAGCCTTTTTTACCCTTTCACAACCTCAATTTAACGTCAAAATCAACCCTTGTGCTGAAAAGATTCGATACTAGAATACTCACCATATAGCGTTTTTCTTATCGCAAACCCCCTATATGTAGTATTTATCCACAGACTTAGTCACAAGACGATTCTGTGGATAAGCGGGGGATATTTTTTATTTCACGGACAGGTAAAACCCACATGAATCAGAGTCTGCTGGTGACAAAGCGCGACGGGACGACCGAGCGTATCAATCTGGACAAAATCCATCGAGTTCTCGACTGGGCAGCAGAAGGACTGAACAACGTATCTATCTCCCAGGTTGAACTGCGTTCCCACATTCAGTTCTACGACGGCATCAAAACGTCTGATATCCACGAAACGATTATCAAAGCAGCGGCAGATCTGATCTCCCGCGACGCACCGGATTATCAGTACCTTGCTGCACGTCTGGCGATTTTCCACCTGCGTAAAAAAGCCTACGGCCAGTTTGAGCCGCCTGCGCTTTACGATCACGTGGTGAAAATGGTTGAGCTGGGCAAATACGACACGCATCTGCTGGAAGACTATACGGAAGAAGAGTTCGAGCAGATGAACGGGTTTATCGATCACTGGCGCGATATGAATTTCTCCTATGCGGCGGTGAAGCAGCTCGAAGGCAAATACCTGGTTCAGAACCGCGTTACCGGTGAGATCTACGAAAGCGCCCAGTTCCTCTATATTCTGGTGGCCGCCTGCCTGTTCTCAAACTACCCGCGTGACACCCGTCTGGATTACGTGAAGCGTTTCTACGATGCGGTATCGACGTTCAAGATTTCTCTGCCAACGCCAATCATGTCTGGCGTGCGTACCCCTACCCGTCAGTTCAGCTCCTGCGTACTGATCGAGTGTGGCGACAGCCTGGATTCCATCAATGCGACCTCCAGCGCCATTGTGAAATACGTCTCCCAGCGCGCCGGTATCGGCATCAACGCCGGTCGCATCCGTGCACTGGGCAGCCCGATTCGCGGCGGTGAAGCGTTCCACACCGGCTGTATCCCGTTCTACAAGCACTTCCAGACGGCAGTGAAATCCTGCTCTCAGGGCGGCGTGCGCGGCGGTGCTGCGACCCTGTTCTACCCGATGTGGCACCTGGAAGTGGAAAGCCTGCTGGTGCTGAAAAACAACCGTGGCGTGGAAGGCAACCGCGTGCGTCACATGGACTACGGCGTACAGATCAACAAACTGATGTACACCCGTCTGCTGAAAGGGGAAGACATTACCCTGTTCAGCCCGTCCGACGTCCCTGGCCTGTACGACGCGTTCTTCGCCGATCAGGACGAGTTCGAGCGTCTGTACACCAAATATGAAAAAGACGACAGCATCCGTAAGCAGCGCGTGAAGGCGGTCGATCTGTTCTCCCTGATGATGCAGGAGCGTGCCTCTACCGGCCGTATCTACATCCAGAACGTTGACCACTGCAACACCCATAGCCCGTTTGATCCGGTGGTTGCGCCAGTACGCCAGTCTAACCTGTGCCTTGAGATCGCCCTGCCGACCAAGCCGCTGGAAGACGTGAACGACGAAAATGGCGAAATTGCGCTGTGTACGCTGTCTGCGTTCAACCTGGGTGCAATTAAAAGCCTGGACGAGCTGGAAGAGCTGGCCGTGCTGGCGGTTCGCGCGCTCGACGCCCTGCTGGACTACCAGGATTACCCAATTCCGGCCGCTAAACGTGGCGCGATGGGTCGTCGTACCCTGGGTATCGGCGTGATTAACTTCGCCTACTGGCTGGCGAAAAACGGTAAGCGTTACTCCGACGGCAGCGCCAATAACCTGACGCACCAGACGTTCGAAGCCATTCAGTATTACCTGATGAAAGCGTCTAACGAGCTGGCGAAAGAGCAAGGCGCATGCCCGTGGTTCAACGAAACCACCTATGCAAAAGGCATTCTGCCGATCGACACCTACAAGAAAGACCTGGATGCGATCGTCAGCGAGCCGCTGCACCTTGACTGGGAAGGCCTGCGCGAGTCCATCAAGACTCACGGTCTGCGCAACTCCACGCTCTCTGCCCTGATGCCGTCTGAGACCTCTTCGCAGATCTCCAACGCCACTAACGGTATTGAGCCGCCGCGCGGCCACGTCAGCATTAAAGCGTCGAAAGACGGCGTGCTGCGTCAGGTGGTACCGGACTACGAAACACTCGGGAACAACTACGAGCTGCTGTGGGAAATGCCAAACAACGACGGCTACCTGCAGCTGGTGGGTATCATGCAGAAGTTTATCGACCAGTCGATCTCTGCCAATACCAACTATGACCCGACGCGTTTCCCGTCTGGCAAGGTACCGATGCAGCAGCTGTTGAAAGACCTGCTGACCGCCTACAAATTTGGCGTGAAAACGCTGTACTATCACAACACCCGTGACGGTGCAGAAGACGCGCAGGACGACATGGTACCGTCAATTCAGGACGATGGCTGCGAAAGCGGCGCATGTAAGATCTAAGCACTTCGCCGGGTGGCACTAAGCTTACCCGGCCTACGGTTTTGTAGGCCCGGCAAACGCAGTGTTGCCGGGCAATAAAATCTCAACAGGACTCACCGCAATGGCATACACCACATTTTCACAGACGAAAAACGACCAGCTCAAAGAGCCGATGTTCTTTGGCCAGCCGGTCAACGTGGCACGCTACGATCAGCAAAAATATGACATCTTCGAAAAGCTGATTGAAAAGCAACTCTCCTTCTTCTGGCGTCCGGAAGAAGTAGACGTCTCCCGCGATCGCATTGATTACCAGTCGCTGCCGGATCACGAAAAGCATATCTTCATCAGCAACCTGAAGTACCAGACGCTGCTGGATTCCATTCAGGGCCGTAGCCCGAACGTGGCACTGCTGCCGCTGATTTCCATTCCCGAGCTGGAAACCTGGGTGGAAACCTGGGCATTCTCCGAGACGATTCACTCCCGCTCTTATACACACATCATCCGCAACATCGTGAACGATCCGGCGGTGGTGTTTGACGATATCGTCACCAACGAGCAGATCCAGAAGCGTGCGGAAGGCATTGCGCACTATTACGACGAACTGATTGAGATGACCAGCTACTGGCACCTGCTGGGTGAAGGTACGCATAACGTGAACGGTAAAACCGTTACCGTGAACCTGCGCGCGCTGAAAAAACAGCTGTACCTGTGCCTGATGAGCGTCAACGCGCTGGAAGCGATCCGCTTCTACGTGAGCTTCGCCTGCTCCTTCGCCTTTGCCGAGCGCAAGCTGATGGAAGGCAACGCCAAAATCATCCGTTTGATCGCCCGTGACGAAGCCCTGCACCTGACCGGCACCCAGCACATGCTGAACCTGCTGCGCAGCGGTACGGATGACCCTGAAATGGCGGAAATCGCCGAAGAGTGCAAGCAGGAGTGCTATGACCTGTTCGTGCTGGCGGCTCAGCAGGAGAAAGAGTGGGCAGACTACCTGTTCCGCGACGGTTCCATGATTGGCCTGAACAAAGACATTCTCTGCCAGTACGTTGAGTACATCACCAACATCCGTATGCAGGCTGTCGGTCTCGACCTGCCGTTCCAGACGCGTTCTAACCCAATCCCGTGGATCAACACCTGGCTGGTGTCCGATAACGTGCAGGTTGCGCCTCAGGAAGTGGAGGTGAGTTCTTACCTGGTCGGTCAGATTGATTCTGAAGTCAACACTGACGACCTGAGCGACTTCCAGCTCTGATGTCACGCGTCACGTTAAGTCTTTCCGGCACTGAGGTGCTGTGTCGGGAGGAGCACCCTTCTCTGCTGGTGGCGCTTGAGGCGCATCAGGTAGAAGTAGAGTACCAGTGTCGTTCCGGCTATTGCGGCTCCTGCCGCTGCCGTCTGGTCGCCGGCCAGGTGGACTGGCTGACTGAACCGCTGGCCTTTATCAACGAAGGGGAAATTTTGCCCTGCTGCTGCCGGGCAAAAGGCGATATTGAGATCGAGATGTAATTGCCCTGGTTCCCTCTCCCTGTGGGAGAGGGTTAGTTCGTAGGCCGGGTAAGGCGCAGCCGCCACCCGGCAATTCCAGTGTTAATCCTTCAAAAAACTCACTGCTTTATCCGGGAAATCCGTAAACAACCCGTCCACGCCCGCCTGGTTATACAACACCTCATAAAGCTGATTCACGTCCGTGGCATACGGCGGCAGCTGGTCTGCGCGCACGGTATACGGATGAACCTGCATCTTGCTGGCATGCGCCTCTTTCACCATCGCCGTCAGCTTCACGTGACCCGGCGTGGAGCCTTCTGCCACCAGCATGTGGTAATCCGGTCCGATGCCGTCAGCGTACTGAGCAATCTGCTTCATCGCGCCCGGCTTAAACATCCAGTCGTAGTTGTAGTTCACCCACTTCCCGTCCGGCTGTTTCTCCTGGGTTTCATTCCAGTCGGTGTAGGCAATCAACTGCACCAGATTGAGCTCCATCCCCATCTTCGGCTCCAGCTCGGTTTTAATGCGCTTCAGCTCGGCGGCGTCAAAACACTGCAGGTAAACTTTGTCCTTCTTGCTGGTGTAGCCGTACTGTTTCAGGACCTCCAGGGTTTTCGCGGCAATATCCTTCCCTTCCTGATGATGGAACCACGGCGCTTTGATTTCCGGGTAGATACCGATATTTTTACCGGTCGAGTGGTTCAGCCCCTGAACAAACTCTATCTCCTCCTGGAAGGTGTGAATACGGAAGTCAGATTTGCCCATCGGGAAACGTCCCGGATAGACCTGTACCTTCTTGCCGTTTTCAATCTCGAACCCTTCGGTAAACTTCAGGGAGCGGATCTCCGCCAGGGTGAAATCAATGGCGTAGAAACGACCATCTTTACGCGCGCGGTCCGGGAAACGCTCCGCTACGTCCGTTACGCGGTCAAGATAGTGGTCATGCAGGACGACCAGCTGGTCGTCCTTCGTCATTACCAGATCCTGCTCCAGATAATCCGCGCCCTGCGCATAGGCCATCGCTTTCGCCGGCAACGTATGCTCCGGCAGATAGCCGCTCGCGCCGCGGTGGGCAATCACGATTTTATCCGCCGCCAGCGCGGAGCCTGTCATCAGGCCCGCCAGCAGCAGACCGGTGGTTAAATGAGATAATTTCATGGGCATGTTCCTTATTGACGACGCGCCAGCACTTCAGCGTGGTGACGTTTCTCACCGATCATTACGACAATCAACAGCAGTACCGCCAGCACGCTACCGCCAATCATCACCATAAAGCCGCCGTCCCAACCGAAGAAGTCCACGGTGTAGCCCACGATGGCGCTCGCCGCGACTGAACCGCCCAGGTAGCCGAACAGGCCGGTAAAGCCTGCCGCCGTGCCCGCCGCTTTTTTCGGTGCCAGTTCCAGGGCATGCAGGCCAATCAGCATGACCGGGCCATAAATCAGGAAGCCGATGACGATCATACAGGCCATGTCTACGCCCGGGTTGCCCGGCGGGTTGAGCCAGTACACCACGGTGGCGATGGTCACCAGGGTCATGAAGAACACGCCTGTTGCACCACGGTTACCTTTAAACACTTTGTCCGACATCCAGCCGCAGATCAGCGTGCCCGGGATCCCCGCGTATTCATACAGGAAGTAGGCCCAGGAGGATTTATCCAGCGCGAAGTGCTTCACCTCTTTCAGGTAGGTCGGTGACCAGTCCAGAATGCCGTAACGCAGCAGATAAACGAACACGTTGGCCACCGCGATGTACCACAGCAGTTTGTTAGGCAGCACGTACTTCATGAAGATCTGCTTCGCGGTCAGCTCTTCTTCGTGCTTCTCGCTGTAATCATCCGGATAGTCGTCTTTATACTCTTCAATCGGCGGCAGGCCGCAGGATTGCGGCGTATCGCGCATCAGCGCGAAGGCAATAATCGCCACCAGAATGGCGCCAAACGCAGGCATGTAGAGCGCAGCGTGCCAGTCGTTGAACCAGGCCATCCCCAGCAGGAACAGCAGCGGCGGAATACCGCCACCCACGTTATGCGCGCAGTTCCACACCGACACAATGCCGCCGCGCTCTTTCTGCGACCACCAGTGCACCATGGTACGTCCGCATGGCGGCCATCCCATCCCCTGGAACCAGCCACAGAGGAACAGCAGCACGAACATAACGGCAATGCTGGAGGTTGCCCACGGCACAAAACCCATGAACAACATCACCGCAGCCGCCAGAATCAGACCGGCGGGCAGAAACACGCGCGGATTCGAGCGATCTGACACGGACCCCATAATGAACTTGGAAAAACCATACGCGATAGAGATCCCCGACAGCGCGAACCCCAGATCGCCGCGTGAAAAGCCCTGCTCCACCAGATACGGCATGGCGAGCGCAAAGTTTTTACGCACAAGATAGTACGCCGCGTACCCGAAGAAGATCCCCAGGAAAATTTGCCAACGCAGACGACGGTATAGCGGATCAATCTCTGCCTCTGGCAGACGCGCCCGATGCGGCGCGGGTTTGAAAATACTGAGCATGACAGCCTCCGTGGCCTTGAATTGAATGAGCAGGTGGCTCGCACCTGAATTCCAGAGCCGGGGATGTTAAGAAATCATGGTGATTGTTACTGTGAATCAACGCACAGATTGTTACAGAAATATGACAGAATGCGCAAAAAAGCGCATGAAATCACGTTTCACTTTCGAATTTCGCGCGTTTATGTTCGAAATCAAACAAACCACAGTTTTCATGTGGCTAAATGATAAAAAAACGAACATTAAGGGAAGACAATGACAATTCACGATCCTCGCTACAGCGATGTGATTATCATTGGCGGTGGTGCCACCGGCGCCGGTATCGCTCGCGATTGCGCCCTTCGCGGATTAAGCGTCACGCTTCTGGAACGCCACGATATTGCCACGGGCGCGACCGGGCGTAACCACGGCCTGCTTCACAGCGGCGCACGATACGCCGTCACTGACGGTGAGTCGGCACGGGAATGTATTGCGGAAAACCAGATCCTCAAGCGTATCGCCCGCCACTGCATTGAACCGACCGATGGCCTCTTTATCACCCTTCCCGAAGATGACCTCGCCTTTCAGGAAACCTTTATCACCGCCTGTAACGCAGCAGGTATTCAGGCGGAGGCCATGGATCCGGCGCGGGCACGGCAGCTGGAACCGTCGGTCAACCCGGCGCTTATTGGCGCAGTGAAAGTCCCGGATGGCACCGTCGATCCGTTCCGCCTGACCGCCGCCAATATGCTGGATGCCCGGGAACATGGGGCGCGCATTCTGACCGGACATGAAGTGACCGGACTTATCCGCGAAGGCCATCGCGTCTGCGGCGTGCGGGTGTTTGATACGCAATACCACGAACACAGCGAGCTGTTTGCCTCCGTCGTCATTAATGCCGCGGGGATCTGGGGGCAGCGCATTGCAGAATACGCTGACCTGTCGGTGCGCATGTTCCCGGCGAAAGGCTCGCTGCTGATCCTCGACCATCGCATCAATAACCATGTGATCAACCGCTGCCGCAAACCGTCTGATGCCGATATCCTCGTGCCGGGCGATACCATTTCGCTGATTGGTACGACCTCAACCCACGTCGACTACAGCGACATTGACTACAACCGCGTGACCGCCGAAGAGGTGGATATCCTGCTGCGTGAAGGCGAGAAACTGGCCCCGGTGATGGCCCAGACGCGTATTCTGCGTGCCTACGCGGGCGTGCGTCCTCTTGTCGCCAGCGATAACGATCCGAGCGGACGTAACGTTAGCCGGGGCATCGTGCTGCTCGACCACGCCGAACGCGACGGCATGGACGGATTTATCACCATTACAGGCGGCAAATTAATGACCTACCGCCTGATGGCCGAATGGGCCACCGATGCAGTCTGCCGCAAGCTGGGGAATACCAAGCCGTGCGTGACGGCAGAACAACCGCTGCCAGGATCGCGTCAGTCCACCGAAAAAACGTTGCAAAAAATCATCTCCCTGCCCGCCCCGCTGCGCGGTTCCGCGATTTACCGCCACGGGGACAGAACGCCGGTCTGGCTCGGCGAAGGTCGGCTGAGCCGCAGCCTGGTGTGCGAGTGCGAAGCCGTCACCGCGGGCGAGGTGCAATACGCGGTGGAGAACCTGACGGTCAAGAGCCTGCTCGATCTCCGCCGTCGCACCCGCGTCGGCATGGGAACCTGCCAGGGTGAACTGTGCGCCTGCCGTGTGGCGGGTCTGCTGCAGCGTTTTCATACCACGACTGCCACCCAGTCGCTCGATCAGCTCAGCGCCTTTTTAAACGAGCGCTGGAAAGGCATTCAGCCTGTCGCCTGGGGCGATGCCCTGCGTGAGAGCGAGTTTACCCGCTGGGTCTACCAGGGGCTTTGCGGTCTTGAGAAGGAGCAACACGATGAAATTTGATACCGTGATTGTCGGCGGCGGGCTGGCGGGCTTGCTCTGTGGCATCAAGCTCACGAAGCAGGGGCTGCGCTGCGCCATTATCACCCGGGGGCAGAGTGCCCTGCACTTCTCGTCGGGATCGCTGGATCTGGTGGACGACACGTACCGCGACAAACTGCCGCCGGAGCACCCGTATCATCGGGTTGGCGCGCAGCATATTGACCGCTTTGCGCTGGAAACCGAAGCGCTGCTGGCTGACTGCGGTGCGCGTCTGAAGGGGAGCGCCAGGCAAAATCATCAACGCATCACGCCGCTTGGCACCCTGCGTTCCGCATGGCTCAGCCCGGAGGAGGTCCCCGTTGCCCCTGTGAGCACAGGACGGGTACGGGTCGTGGGTATTAGCGGCTTTCTGGATTTTCAGCCCCATCTTGCGGCGGCGTCACTGTGTCGCCAGGGCGTGAACGCCGAGACGGCAGAGATAGAACTGCCTGAACTGGATGTCCTGCGCGAAAACCCGAGCGAGTTTCGCGCGGTGAATATCGCCCGCTTTCTGGATAACGAAGACAGATGGCCGCTGCTGTATGAGGCGCTCAGACCGCTCGGTGAAACCTGCGATACGCTGTTGATGCCTGCCTGCTTTGGACTCAGCGATAACCGCCTGTGGCGCTGGCTGTCGGACCGTCTGCCCTGCTCGCTCGGCCTGCTGCCAACGCTTCCCCCTTCCGTGCCCGGCATTCGCCTGCATACCCAGATCCAGCGCCAGTTTGTGGCGCAGGGCGGCGTGTGGATGGCGGGTGACGAGGTGAAAAAAATCACCCTGACGGACGGCGCGGTGAGTGAAATCTGGACCCGCAACCACGGTGATATTCCGCTTCGCGCCCGCTATACGGTGCTGGCAAGCGGCAGTTTCTTCAGCAACGGGCTGCTGAGCAGCCGGGAGGGCATCCGGGAAGCCATTATGGGGCTTGATGTCCGGCAAGGCGCGTCCCGCGCGGACTGGTATCAGAGTGATTTCTTCTCGCCGCAGCCCTGGCAACAGTTCGGCGTGATGGTTGATAACCAACTGCACCCGCAACTGTCCGGTAAGCCCGTCAGGAATCTCTTTGCCATTGGCTCGCTGTTGGGCGGGTACGATCCCATAACTCAGGGGTGCGGTGGCGGGGTCTGCGCCGTCACGGCGCTGTATGTGGCAGAGCAGATTAGCCAGCGCGCGGAGGCGGAACAATGAACGATACCCGTTTTGAAAGCTGCATTAAATGCACGGTCTGCACAACCGTCTGCCCGGTCAGCGGCGTGAACCCGCGCTATCCCGGACCGAAACAGGCCGGGCCTGACGGCGAGCGTCTGCGCCTGAAGGACGGTAAGCTGTACGACGAGGCGCTGAAATACTGTATCAACTGCAAACGCTGCGAAGTTGCCTGCCCGTCGGATGTGAAAATCGGCGATATCATCCAGCGCGCCAGGGCGCGCTACAGCACGCAAAAGCCGTCCCTGCGCGATGCCATGCTCAGCCATACCGACCTGATGGGCAGCGTCTCAACGCCGTTTGCCCCGCTGGTCAATGCCGCGACCGCCCTCAAACCGGTGCGCCAGCTGCTGGATGCCACGCTGAAGATAGACCATCACCGCAGCCTGCCGAAATATTCTCACGGCACCTTCCGCCGCTGGTACAAATCCGTCGCGGCGGAGCAGGCGCAGTACGCCGACCAGGTGGCCTTTTTCCACGGCTGCTATGTGAATTACAACCACCCGCAGCTGGGCAAAGATCTGCTGAAGGTGCTAAACGCCATGGGAACGGGCGTTCAGCTACTGAACAAAGAGAAGTGCTGCGGCGTACCGCTGATCGCCAACGGGTTTACCGATAAAGCGCGCAGGCAGGCTCAGAGCAATGTCACGTCACTGCGCGAAGCGATTGTCGATAAAGGTATTCCGGTGCTGGCGACCTCGTCCACCTGTACCTTCACCCTGCGCGATGAGTACCCGCATCTGCTGGACGTGGATAATACCGGCCTGCGCGAGCACATCGAGCTGGCGACACGCTTCCTGTGGCGCAAGCTCGATAGCGGGCAGACGTTGCCGCTGGGGAAATTGCCCCTGAAAGTGGTGTATCACACCCCGTGTCATATGGAGAAAATGGGCTGGTCGCTCTATACGCTTGAGCTGCTGCGGTTAATTCCCGGACTTGAGCTGACGGTGCTGGATTCGCGCTGCTGCGGGATTGCGGGAACCTACGGCTTTAAGCGCGAAAACTACGCAACCTCCCAGGCGATTGGCGCCCCGCTGTTCCGACAGATCGAAGAGAGCGGCGCGGATATCGTGGTGACCGACTGCGAAACCTGTAAATGGCAGATCGAGATGTCCACCAGCAAGCGCTGTGAGCATCCGATTACCCTGTTGGCGAACGCGCTGGGCTGAACATGGCCGGGGCGAACGCCCCGGCACAAACATTACTCGACGAACAGCGACTCAACAACGTTAATCCAGCCGTGCTCGCTGGCGACCTCTTTGCCATTGAGCCAGCGGCGCAGCATATTCAGCGCCATCATGGCGCAGACTTCCTGACGCACCGCCAGACTGTGGCGAGTGATGCTCATTTTGACCCTCAGAGCCCAGGTCCCCTCCGGCGTCGCCAGCGCGACGTTAAGGTGTTCCTCATCCAGCCCACCCACGAACAGCGCCAGACCGGCAAAATGTTTAACCCGTCGCTCCGAGGCCCAGCGGGCGGTTTGCGCCAGGGTCTCCTGCTGGAACGGCACCACTTCGCTGGCCAGCAGCGGCGCGCTGACGCGCGACAATTGCAGCGCCAGCAGGCCACCGGTGAACTGCTCGCTTAAGGTCACGCTCAGCTGACGATCCTGCAGGTGCTTCGCAATCTGCGCAGGCAACCCCTCCGTCCCTTCAAAGATCAGGCTTTCGCCCGCCACGCGCTGCACTTCGGGCCACAGGGCCAGCATCGCCGCTTTCTGCGTCGCCGGTCCTGTCAGCTTGAGCTCAATGATCGGCATAGAGGAGCGATAGCCCATGGACACGCCCGGCGGCAATTGCAGGTGGTCAAGACTCTGGGCCAGATCGCTTTCAGAACGGCCAAACGTGGTCAGTCGCAGGCACAGCGGAGGTTCAGGCAGGGTAAAACGGTCGCGAAGGCGCGGCAGGATCTTCTGCTCAACCATCACTTTAAATTCGGAAGGTACGCCGGGCGTGAAGAACATCAGGCAACGGTTCAGCTGCAGGGCAAACCCGCACGCGGTGCCGACCGGGTTATCAACCAGCTCAGCACTGGCGGGGATTTCAGCTTGCTTGCGGTTGCTGGGGGCCATAACGCGGCCACGTTCGGAGAAAAAGCGTTCCATCTGTGAAAGCCATGCCTCATGCAGCACCAGCCCTTCACCTTTTGCGGTTGCGGCGGCCAGCGCGCTGAGATCGTCACTGGTAGGACCGAGTCCGCCATTCACGATCAGCACATCGCAGTGTTCGCTCCGCTCACACAGAATGCTGACCAGCGACTCAAGATTGTCGCCTACCGTATTGCGACGCGTTAACGGTAATCCTTGCTCAAAGAAAAGATCGGCAAGCCAGGCAGCATTGGTATCAATAATTTGTCCATGCAGCACTTCGTCGCCGGTGGATAACATCTCCACGTTAATCATTGTGTTCTCCCGCTTATTTGGTGAAAACACTATAGCGCAAACGCGGGAGGGAGAAGAGAGAAACTGGCGCGACGGAACGCCGCGCCGACAGGATTAGAAGCCTGCGCTTACGCCCACATAGGGACCGTCGGCCAGCGCGTTGTCGCGGTTGCCGTCTTTGCCCGCCAGGTTCAGGTAGCGATAGCCCGCCTCGATGGTAATCGGACGCATGATGGTCCAGCGCGCGCCGGCGTTGGCTTCTTCATAGCTGTCGATACCGCTGGAGAGCGAGTCCGGAGAGTAGTAATACTCGCCAAACAGACCGAAGCTGTCGCCAATTTTCCACTGCAGGCCGCCACCCACCGCTGCCGCATACCCTTCGTCACCGTCGTTCGGGTTGGTATAGATACCTTTACCGCCGACGGTCGCCAGGAATGGACCAAGAGGAATGTTCAGACCCAGACCGAGGCTTGCCGCATCGCCGTCGTCATCGTTATGCGTCCAGCCACCGGTCATCGCCAGACCGGAAGTCTCTGTTCCCAGGCCAAAGCCCAGGTGGGTATAGTCCTGACCCGCCGAGCCGTTGAAGCTGATGGCGTTAGCCGCCGCAGATACAACCATCAGGCCGAAGCCCAGTAATGCCACTTTTTTCATTGTCATGATCCCGCGCAATTTTATAGAGAAGTCCCAAAACCGCGAGATTTTAACCTGAGTCTCCCGGGGATCAAGCACTCTGCGTGCGGCGGGGGGGAAGATTGTAACGATTTGAAACTTGCGGCTTTTTTATGCAAGCAACAGAAAGCGCATTTTGACACACAGGCCACCCAGGGATTCACTGCGGTTGAGTTGCAAATGGCTGCGGTGCAGCCGGGCAATGTCACCCGCCAGTGCCAGCCCGATCCCGGAACCGGCAGCGTCCCCAACGTTGTTCAGGCGGTGGAAAGGGAGCATTGCCTGGTGAATTTGATCCTCTTCAATACCGGGGCCGCTGTCTTCAACGCGCAGCTCAACGGCACCGGCCTCTGCGCGCAGGAAAACGGTCACGGTCCCGCCTGCTGGGGTATATTTAATCGCGTTCTCCAGCAGGTTAGCGCACAGTTCGCCCAGCAGGACGTCATCGCCTTCGATCATGACCGGCTGCTCCACACCGTCATAACCCAGATCGATCCCTTTGCTCCGCGCCTGCGCCAGTCGGGAGAAGCAGCAGTTCTGCACCACCTGAACCAGATCCACAGGCGAGAACTGACGATCGCCCTGCTCTCTCCCCTTCACCGCCGAAAGCTGCAACAGCCGCTCGGTGAGTACGATAGTCTCATCCAGCGTGGCGTTCATTGCCCGCAGACTCTCCTGCCACAAAGCGGGATCCTGGCGAGTAAGCGCGACAGACACCTGTGTTTTAAGTACCGCCAGCGGCGTTTTGAGCTGGTGCGATGCATCCGCGTTGAAACGTTCCTGACGCGAAAGCACGCCGCGCAGACGGTCGATATAGCGGTTAAAAGCCACAATCAGCAGCCGGGTCTCGGACCAGGGCAACAGCTCCGGCAGCGGTGCCAGCAGGCCCGGCTCGCGCCGCACCATCAGCGAGGAGAGCTGGCGCATCGGACGCAACACGCGGCGCAGCATCCAGGCGGTTAGCACCAGCGTCAGCAGCACCAGCAGCCCCTGCGAAACCCAGGATGAAAAGAGCAACTGGCTGGCGAGATAGCGGCGTGACTGGAGCGTCTCCGCAACGTATATTTCCGCCATGCCAAAAATAGAATCTTGATTCACGGGCTGCAGCAGACGCGCCACCCGAATCGCCTGCCCGCGATATTCGGTATGGTAAAACCACGCCAGCGCGGGGTAGAGCGTGGTACGCGATGTTGCAGGCGGCATCTTCGGCAGATCGTCATAGCCGGAGATCACCCGCCCGTCGGGGTCGACCACCTTGTAATAGAGCCGGTCGTTCATGTTGAGCTCAAAGCTATCAAGCACCACCCAGGGCACGTCCACCGCCAGCTTGCCGTCGCGTACCTCCAGCCGTTCCGAAATGGTGCGGGCAGAGGATAACAGCGTGCGGTCGTAAGCCTGCGTGGCCGCCTGCAACGCGCTGACGTAGCTGTTAAAGGCTGACAATCCCCACAGCAACAGTAGCGGCAGGCCAAGGAAAAGCAGCAGTTGCAGATAGAGCGACTGCGGCTTAAACCCTCTCATCGCCGCACTCCAGCACGTATCCCAGCCCCCGTAACGTGGTGATCCGCACGCCGCTGCCGGTGAGCTTCTTTCGCAGGCGGTGAATATAAAGATCGATACTTTCAGGGCTGACGTCGTCGTTCAGGCTGAACACCTGGTCAAAAAGCTGCTGCCGCGAAACCGGACGGGTGCGGCGGTGCATCAGCACTTTCAGCAGAGAGAGCTCGCGCGGCGTCAGGGAAAGCGGTTCATCGCGGAGCAGGAAAAAGCCCTCGTCGTCATACTCCAGTTCCCCAAGACGCTGGCGTTCCTGCGTGCGCCCCTCGCTTCTGCGCAACAGGGCACGCAGCCGGGCGTCAAGCTCCTCCAGCTCAAACGGTTTTGGCAGATAATCATCCGCCCCTGCGTTCAGGCCCTTTACCCGGTCCGCCACGTTGCTGCGCGCAGTCAGGAACAGGACGGGCAGCGTCTGCCCCCGTTTTCTGAGGCGATGGACCACTTCCAGGCCGTCAAAACCGGGCATGCCGATGTCCAGAATAGCAACCGCGTAATGTTCTCCCTGCAGCAGATGGTCGGCGGCACGCCCGTCAGACACGCAATCCACGGCGAAGCCCTCCTGCACCAGTGCTTTCTCCAGCCAGTGAGCCAGCTCACGATTATCTTCTGCCAGTAAGAGACGCATGTCACATCCTGTAAAGTTGGTTCCCCATTGAAAGGGAAATGAAAGGTTATTGTTTTAACAATCACGCAACGGAACCGCTACAAGGCGGTTCACATAATCAGAAAAAAGACCCATACCCGTACCCCCGGCGTGAGGATAAACGATGAAAAAACACTTACTTTCTACCCTTGCTGCAAGCGCATTCCTGTTGAGTACCTCTGTCGTTCAGGCGCAGGACGCCCCGTCCCGTACCGAATGTATCGCCCCGGCCAAACCGGGTGGCGGTTTCGATCTCACCTGCAAATTGATTCAGGTCAGCATGCTGGAGACGAAGGCCATCGAGAAACCGATGCGCGTGACCTACATGCCCGGCGGCGTGGGCGCGGTGGCCTATAACGCCATCGTCGCACAACGACCTGCGGAAGCGGGGACGGTGGTGGCCTTCTCCGGTGGTTCACTGCTGAACCTGTCTCAGGGCAAGTTTGGCCGTTATGGCGTGGATGACGTGCGCTGGCTGGCGACCGTCGGTACCGACTACGGGATGATTGCCGTGCGTGCCGACTCACCGTGGAAGTCCCTGAAAGACCTGCTCACCGCCATGGAAAAAGATCCGAACAGCGTGGTGATTGGCGCAGGCGCGTCGATCGGTAGCCAGGACTGGATGAAAGCCGCCCTTCTCGCGCAACAGGCGAAGGTTGACCCACACAAAATGCGCTACGTGGCCTTTGAAGGCGGCGGCGAGCCGGTTACGGCACTGATGGGCAACCATGTTCAGGCCGTTTCCGGCGATCTCAGCGAGATGGTGCCTTACCTGAACGGGGACAAAATCCGCGTGCTGGCGGTCTTCTCGGAAAACCGTCTGCCGGGACAGCTGGCTAACGTGCCGACCGCCAAAGAGCAGGGTTACAACCTGGTCTGGCCGATCATCCGCGGGTTCTTCGTCGGGCCAAAAGTGACCGATGCCGAGTACCAGTGGTGGGTCGACGCGTTCAACAAACTCCAGCAGACCGAAGCGTTTAAGAAACAGCGCGATTTGCGCGGGCTGTTTGAATTTAACCTGACCGGTAAGCCACTGGATGAGTACGTCAAAAAACAGGTGAATGACTACCGCGAGCAGGCGAAAGCCTTTGGCCTGGCGAAATAACCGGAGGCGCTATGAGCGATCGTATTTTTGCCGGGATATGGCTGCTGCTCTGCGTTGGCGGGATGTTTGTCGCCTGGCAGATCCACAGCGAATACAGCTATGAACCCGTAGGGCCACGCCCCTTCCCGATGGGCATTGTCGGCCTGATGCTGCTCTGCTCGGTGGCGCTGCTGTTGCGCCACCCGGACACCGTCGAGTGGCCACCGCGTCGCATTCTGCAGCGTCTGCTGGTGATGGTCATTGTCCTGCTGATGTACGCCTGGGGCTTTGAATGGCTCGGCTTCCCGGTGGCGACCGCCATCCTGACGATGGTGATCGGCATGCTGTTTAACGCCACCCTTCCCGCGGCAGGGATCTCAGGCGTGGTGATGGGGATTTTACTGTGGTACGCCTTTGACCGCCTGCTGGACGTGACGTTACCGCTCGGCGCCTGGCTTAATTAACGGAGCACGCTATGGATACCTGGATTTACCTCTCACAGGGGTTCGCCGTGGCGATGACCCCGGAAAACCTGGTGATCGCCCTGATCGGCTGTTTCGTGGGCACGATTGTCGGCCTGCTGCCGGGTCTTGGGCCGATCAACGGGGTAGCAATTTTACTTCCGCTGGCCTTTGCCCTGCATCTGCCTGCGGAATCGGCGCTGATCCTGCTGGCAACGGTCTATATCGGCTGTGAATATGGCGGGCGCATCTCGTCGATCCTGCTTAACGTGCCGGGAGATGCGGCGGCGATCATGACCGCGCTGGATGGCTATCCGATGGCGCGACAGGGTCGCGGGGGCGTGGCGCTCTCCATTTCAGCGGTCAGTTCGTTCTTTGGCTCGCTGGTTGCCATTGGCGGCATCATTCTGTTTGCGCCTGCGCTGGCCCAGTGGTCGCTGGCTTTTGGTCCGGCAGAATATTTTGCCCTGATGGTGTTTGCCATTGCCTGCCTCGGCAGCATGATGGCGCAAAATCCGCTCAAGTCGTTTTTGTCCGCGCTGATTGGCTTAGGGTTAGCCACCGTCGGCGTGGATGCCAACACCGGGGTCTATCGCTTTACCTTCGACAGCGTTCACCTGTCCGACGGCGTGCAGTTTATCGTGGTCGTGATTGGTCTGTTCTCTGTCTCTGAAATCTTACTGATGCTGGAACATACCAGCAGCGGGCAGACGCTGGTGCGCAAAACCGGCCGGATGCTCTTTAGCGCTAAAGAGGGCGCGCAGTGCATCGGCACCACGCTGCGCTCATCGGTAATTGGCTTCTTTGTCGGCATCCTGCCGGGCGCCGGGGCCACCATCGCCAGTGCCATTACCTACATGACCGAGAAAAAGCTCAGCGGCAACAGCGACAGCTTTGGTAAAGGCGATATTCGCGGCGTGGCGGCGCCTGAGGCGGCCAATAACGCCTCGGCCTGTGGCTCGTTTATCCCGATGCTGACCCTTGGCGTACCGGGCTCCGGCACCACGGCGGTGATGATGGGCGCCCTGACGCTCTACAACATCACGCCGGGACCGGCAATGTTTACCGAGCAGCCGGATATTGTCTGGGGGCTGATTGCCGCCCTGCTGATCGCTAACGTGATGCTGCTGGTGATGAATATCCCGCTGATTGGGCTGTTCACCCGCATGTTGACCATTCCCCTGTGGTTCCTGGTCCCGGCGATTGCCGCCGTCTCTGCTGTAGGGGTGTACGCGGTGCACAGCACCACGTTTGACCTGGTGCTGATGGTGGTCCTGGGCGTGCTGGGATACATACTCCGTAAGATGCACTTCCCGATGTCACCGCTGATTCTGGGGTTCGTGCTTGGCGAGATGCTGGAGCAGAACCTGCGCCGCGCGCTGTCCATCAGTAACGGCAATATGTCGATCCTGTGGGACAGCAGCGTCGCGAAGGTCCTGTTAGCGCTGGCAATCATGGTGATTGTGGTGCCGCCGGTATTACGCCTGCTGCGCCGTCGCCAGCGCAAACCGGAGCCGGATATCGGATAATTACGCCGACAGCTGGGCATTCACCCACTGTTTTAACGCCTGGCGGGAGATCTTAATCCCGCCATTTTTTAGCTCCGCCGGCAGTACCAGCCAGTGGACCGGCTGCTCAAAGCGCGCCAGTCTGCCCTGGATCCAGTCAGGAAATTGCGCGATATCCGTTCCCGGCTCGCACTCCACCACCGCCACCGGACGTTGTCCAAACTCGGCATCGTCCAGCGGGACGATAAACACCTGGTTAATCTGCGGGTGTGCGGCGATAACACGTTCCAGCGATTCCGGCTGGATCCCCTCTCCTCCGCTGAAAAAGAGATTGTCTATGCGGCCTAAAATCGTCAGTCGCCCGTTATGCCATTCCCCACGGTCGCGGGTGGCGAACCATCCCTGCGCATTGGTCAACGGCATCAGCGCACCGTCCCGCCAGTAGCCGGAAGCCATACTTTCCGCCCTAATCCAGACTTCACCTTCAACGACCTGCACCTCTCTGCCCGGCAGCGCATACCCTACGTCCGGCTCGCCGTCTGCCTCTTTCGCACAGACGGTAGAGGCAAACTCGGTGAGGCCGTAACCGCAGAAGGAGTGAATACCCTGTTCGCGCGCCTGCTGTGTTAAATCAACGGGGATTGCAGCCCCGCCCAACAGCACCGCTTTCAGTACAACAGGCTTGTGACGATTAAGCAGACGCCAGAGCTGGGTCGGCACCAGCGAGGCGTGGGTGCAGCCGCGTAACGCCTGTTCCAGAGGTTGTTTCTCGCGCACCGTTAAGCGTGCCCCGGCCACCAGCCAGCGCCATAAAATTCCCTGACCGGAAACGTGAAACAGCGGCAGCGAAAGGAGCCAGTCGTCGTTGTCCCCATAGGGCATCAGCGACAACACGCCGCGTGCGCTGGCAAGATGGGCGGCACAGGTATGCACCGCCGCCTTCGGTAGCCCGGTCGAGCCGGAGGTGAGCGTCATCGAGGCCAGCCGCGCCGGTTGCCATGCAACGCGGTATGCATCGGCTGGCTCACGCATGCTCAGGGCAGGAAGAGCGTCGTAGCTGCCGTCCAGCACCAGCGCAAAGCGCAGAGTCATCTGGGGGAGCAGCACGTCCAGCAGCGGAGGCGGCAGCTGTGGATTCACTGGAAGAATACGCGCGCCGCACTGGAGCAGCGCCAGCCATGCCATCAGCGTTTGCGGGTGGTTATAGGCCAGCAGCAGAACACCGTCACCCTCCTCCACCCCCTGCTGATGAAAGCCCGCGGCAAGGCGATCGATACGCGTGCACAGCTGTTGCCAGCTCAGCGCGTCGTCGTTCAGCCTGAGAGCAGGTTTGTCGGCAAACTGCGCACACCAGTGCCGCCATGGCCAGTCGGTAAAACTCATAGCAGCGGCTCCAGCGCCTCAACGCTGAGGCACGGCAGCGCGCTGTCCGGCCACTGGCGGAGAAGCTGAGCCTGCATCAGGTTCAGCGTATCGAGGCCGGGGACAGCGTCAGGCGTTAACCAGGCGGCAATACGTGCCAGCTGGGTCAGCCCAAGGCTGGACTCAATCGACGAACTGATCACCGCCGTCAGACCCAGCGCATGCGCCGCGGCAACCTGCTCGCGGACCTTCGCCAGGCTGCCGGTTAACGTCGGTTTAATCACCACTGCGCTGACGCCCGGCTCGGCAATAAATTCAAAATCGTCTTCGCGCAGGCTTTCATCCCAGGCGATAGCAATCCCCGTTTCACGAGCAAACGCGCGCGAATCGTCGCGGGTTTTGCACGGCTCTTCCAGGAAGGCGATGCGGCTGCGGTACGCCGGGTTGACGTATTTCGCAAACTGCTGCGCCTTAAGCGGCGTCCAGGCGCGGTTTGCGTCAAGACGCAGGTGCAAATCGGGAATCGCTTCCAGCAGCAGGTTGGCGACCATTCCGTCGCGCACCGCTTCGTAGAGACCGACCTTAATTTTCGCCACTTTCTCGCCCGGCATGGTGGAGAGCAACGTAAAGAGCTCGTCCGGGTCGCCCGTGCACAGCGGTGCCGCGCGGTAATTGCCCTCTTCCGGCAGGCTGCCCTCCAGTTCTGCCAGCGCACAGCTGATACCAAAGGCCGCAGAAGGCACGTCCGGGAACGCCGGGTTCGCGCCCTCGCGCCACGCACCTGCCCACGCCAGCAGCGCAGCCTGTGCATCATCGAGCGATTCCAGGCTAAAGCCCGGCAGCGGCGAAATCTCGCCCCAGCCTTCTCGCTCACCCTGCTGGAGATGCACAAAGAAGCCATCACGGGTTTTTAACCGCCGTTCACGCAGCACCACGCCCGCGTCCATCGGTATCTGCCAGCGGTAAACCTGCGCGCGACGCATTACGGGTTCCGTTTGTATTTGCTGAAATCAGGCTGGCGTTTTTCGTTAAACGCGTTGCGTCCTTCCTGACCCTCTTCGGTCATGTAGAACAGCATGGTGGCGTTGCCCGCCAGCTCCTGCAGGCCCGCCTGACCGTCACAGTCAGCGTTGAGTGCCGCCTTCAGGCAGCGCAGCGCCATTGGGCTGTTTTGCAGCATTTCACGGCACCAGCGGACGGTCTCTTTTTCGAGATCGGCAATCGGTACCACGGTATTCACCAGGCCCATATCCAGCGCTTCCTGGGCGTTGTACTGACGGCACAGGAACCAGATTTCACGCGCTTTTTTCTGCCCGACGATGCGCGCCATGTAGGAAGCGCCCCAGCCGCCGTCGAAAGAGCCCACTTTCGGACCGGTCTGGCCGAAGATGGCGTTCTCGGCGGCAATGGTCAGGTCACACATCATGTGCAGCACATGACCGCCGCCGATGGAGTAACCCGCCACCATCGCCACCACCGGTTTCGGGCAGGTGCGGATCTGGCGCTGGAAATCAAGCACGTTCAGGTGATGCGTACCCGCATCGTCCTGGTATCCGCCGTAGTCACCGCGCACTTTCTGATCGCCACCGGAGCAGAAGGCTTTCTCACCTTCGCCGGTCAGGACAATCACGCCGATGTTATCGTCATAGCGAGCATCCGCCAGGGCCTGGATCATCTCCTTGACGGTCAGCGGACGGAAGGCGTTACGCACCTGCGGACGGTTGATGGTGATTTTGGCGATGCCGTCAGCGGATTTGTGGTAACGAATGTCGGTGTAGCCTTCGGAGCAGTCTTGCCATTCGACCGGCGCGTAAAGCATGTTTTCATCAGGATAGATCATAGAGTGTCCTTTGTTCGAAGACGCAGTATCTGAGCCAGACTCGCGGCGACCGCAGCGGGGTTTTCCCGGTGGGCGTTGTGTCCGGCGTTTGGAATTGCATGGCTAACAGCGTGCAGTTCGGCGGCAAGGGCCGCGAACTTTTTATCACGTTCGCCATAGAGGTAATCAAAAGAGAAATGGCGGGTTCTGAGCGCGGGACGTAAATCCGGCTGCCCGGCCAGCGAGGTCGCTTCAAGCATTTTCGCCAGCGTTATGCCGTTGTTTTGGCTGCGCAGGGTAATAAGCGCCTTCCGCTCAGCGTCCGGGAGAGAGGCAAACACCGGCTGCTGGTACCAGTCAGCAAAGACCTTATCCAGCGGTTCGGTGCGAAAACGTGTCGCCCAGCGGTGGTCGGATACCCGCCGCGCATGGCGATCGTCGGCGTTCTGCAGGCCCGGATGTCCGCCCTCAACCATCACGCCCAACAGCCCCTTCGGCTGCTGGCAGGCGTGAAACATCGCAATGCGGCCGCCGAGGGAGTACCCCACCATCCAGTAGTTAAGTATGTTGTAACTAATCAGAGTTCGGGTAAGTAACGTACTCATCTCCTCGAACCCCGTCACGGTAATATTCCGGGATTCACCGTGCCCCGGCAGATCAAGATAGAGCCGGGGATACTCGCTCAGCGTCTCCCCGACAACCTGCCACTCGCGGCAGTCTCCGGAAAAACCGTGCAAAAAGACCAGCCAGGGATAGCCTGGTTCTCCGGTCTGCTGCACGCCTGCGAGGATCACAGCTGGCTCACCTGTGCCAGCAGGCTTTGCAGGCTCTGTGCACCGTCGGCATCGTTCACGACCAGCTCAATCAGCGTCGCGCCCGGTTGCTTCCAGGCGCTGCTTAGCGCTGTTTCCAGCTGTTCCCAGCTCTCCGGGCGGTGATATTTCAGGCTGAACATTGCCGCAGCATGTTCAAACTGCACGTTCTGCGGCATCAGATAGAAACGCTCACGCTCGCTCTGGGGCGTTGGCAACAGAGAGAAAATCTGCCCGCCGTTGTTGTTCACGACGATCAGCACAAACGGTGCGGAAGCCTGACGCAGCAGCGCCAGCGCGTTGAGATCGTAAAGCGCGGAGAGATCGCCCACGATCGCCAGCGTCGATTTCGCGCTGGCGCGCTGCACGCCCGCCGCCGTCGAGATCAGCCCATCGATGCCGCTGGCACCGCGGTTGCTGTAAACCGGGTAGCCCGCAGGCAGCTTCGAAAAGGCGTCAATCAGACGCACCACCAGGCTGTTACCGACAAACAGCTGGCCCTGTTCAGGCAGATACTGACGAATACGGTGCGCCAGACCGGCTTCGCTGAATGTCTCACAGTGCGCTTTGGTGATTTCCCACGCCTGACGAGACAATTCGGGGATTGCCACCGCCCAGGGTTGACGTTTTTCCGCCGGATGCAGTTCCAGCCAGCTCTCAATGTTGCTCACCAGACGGCGGCCGCGATGGTGAGCCGGGTCAAGCCGCCCTTCCAGCGGGTCGACCAGCCAGTACTCTTCCGGCGTGCAGGTCGCCTGCCACTGCAGCAGGCGTTTCCCGGTCAGGCTGGCGCCGATCTGGACCACAATCTGCGCCTGTGAAAGCTCAGTGACCGCCTTTGCATTCCCGAGCCAGAGATCGGCGCACGGCAGCGGCTGACCGGTCTGGGAAAGCACGTCGCCAATCAGCGGCCAGCCGAGGGTTTGCGCCCATTCGGCGACCCGCCTGCCTTCGGCGGCGCTCATGCGCCCGGCAATAACCACGCCGCGTTTTTGGCGCCAGAAGAACCAGTCGCGCTGTTTCGCGCTCTCAAGATGCGTTTGCCCGCGCAGCCACGGTTTTTCACTCTGCCACCAGTTACCGAGGGAGCGCTGCCAGTCAATGCCGGTATCGTCCAGTTCGCCATACAGCGGCTCGGCAAATGGACAGTTAATGTGCAACGCCCCGCTGCGCAATGTCTCCATGGCGTGATCGACGGTGGAGACCAGCCAGCTTGCCGGAATATCCTGGGTAGGACGCGGCAGCGAAACCGTCTGCGAAGGATGCGAAGAAAAGAGTCCCGGCTGACGAATGGCCTGATTCGCTCCGCAGTCGATAAGCTCAGGAGGACGGTCGGCCGTCAGCAGGATCAGTTTTTCACCGGTTAGCCCGGCTTCAATCAGGGCCGGGTAGAGGTTCGCCACGGCGGTACCGGAGGTGACAATCACCGCCACAGGTTCTTTGCTGACCTTTGCCAGCCCAAGCGCCAGATGCCCAAGGCCACGCTCATCAAAATGGGTGTGATGAATCAACGCCCGATTTTCGGCGGCCGCCAGCGTCAGCGGCGTTGAGCGAGAACCCGGTGCAATACACACGTGCCTGACGCCATGGCGCGTCAGGGCTTCAAGGATCACCGCCGCCCAGCGTCGGTTAAAAGAACTTACTGACATGAGATTGTCCGGTATCAAGAATGCGACACAGTATAAATAATAGAAAAAATTGGAATTTTGATATGAATCGGGATTGCGCGAATCAGTATTAATCCCTAAGGAGCAGAGAGCGCAAGCCAGCGGCTTTATTTTCGATCTCCTGCCACTCCTGCTCCGGGTCAGATCCGCTGACGATGCCCGCCCCGGCGTACAGCCGCAGGGCGTCATCCTGGACGCGCGCCGAGCGCAACGCCACACAGAACTCGCTTTGATCGGGCGATAAATACCCGGCCGAACCGGCGTACCATTCGCGGTTGAAAGGCTCAACGTTGTGGATAAACGCACGCGCGGGCTGTCGCGGAAGCCCGGCAACGGCGGCTGTCGGCTGGAGCACATGCAGACACAATTCGTCATCGGCCTGTTTTAGCTCCGTCCAGATACAGCGTCGTAAATGCTGGACTTTACGCAGCCGGACGACCTGAGCAGGCAATACCTCAAGCGTCTGCGTATGGTGCTGAAGACGCTGGCAGATATCTTCCACGACCAGCATATTTTCACGCTGGTTTTTATCATCATTCAGCAACCACTCGCCCAGGCGCTGCGCCTGTTTATCATCCGTATGGCTGGCGACGGTGCCCGCCAGCGCTTCGGTGCGCAGCAGCTTGCCACGTCGCCGCCAGAGGCGCTCGGGCGTGGAGCCGAGGAACGCGTTGCGGGCGTCGAATACCATGCAGAAATGATAGCAGTTGAGATTCAGGGCGCGGCTGGCGGCCATCAGTGCGACAGGATTAACCCGCTGTTTACACTGCAGATCGGTGGCCCGGGCAAGCACGACCTTTTCGAAATCGCCGCGCGCGATAGTCTCAGTCGCCTTGCCGATCAGGGTCAACCATTCCGGTTTTTGCGGCAGATGCGTTTCGCGCTCAACCTGGACAGACAGCGGACGAATGGCTCTGGCTGGACGGAGTTGCTGGAGTAATTCCAGGGCAGTGCGCGCGTCGTCCTGAAGCGAGCTATCGCTCCACAGCTGCAGGCGGAGAGTGGCGTTGCCAGCGGTACGTCGCCAGAGCAGGCGCGGCAGAAAAAGACTGCCCTGCTCCGGGCTGAATGCGTTGAGGCCGCAGATGCGAGTCTCTTTTGGCGCATGTTCTGCACGCAAAAACTGTGAGGCCAGCGCCAGAGAGGAAAATTGGGTGACCGCCCCCAGCGCAGCCAGCTCTTCATCACCGTTACGCTGCTGCCAGTAAAATTGCGGATAGCACTGCTGCTCGCCAAGCCAGGCGAGAGGATCGAAGGCGTCGTTTAACGGGAAAGAGACGTCGAAATGACACAGGCCGGGTGTGGCGGGTAACGCTTGCGAAAGCTGGGTATGCAGTTGCTCCAGCGCAAGGAAAATCGAATTCACGCGAACCTCTCCCTGTTAAAACCGCATATTATACGGGGTACTGAACATAAATAGCAGTACCCACGTATAGGGAGTGGTTAAGCGGCTTAACGACGGGCCAGCAGCAGACCCAGCACCAGCCCTACGGCAGCACCCACCCCAATGCCCTGCCACGGTTTTTCATGGACATAGTCATCGGCACGATAAACCGCTTTTTTGGCACGGTAGTAGTAAGTATCAGACGCATGGCTGACGCGGTTTTTCACTTCATGCAGCGCCTGTTCAGCACGGGCTTTTAACTCAATATATTTCTGATCGGCAGGGTCGCCCGAGGAACGTAACACCTCTTCCAGCGTTTCGCTCAGCAAAGCCAGGTCGTCGTCGATACGGGTATCCCAGGATTGAAATGACATATTTTTCTCCATGTTAGTACACCAGTCCGCTAACTATAGACAACGACGTGCCATTACGCCTGTTTCACTTCCCGTGCCATGCCGATGTGCGGGATGCCATCTTCGTCATAAACGTCGGTAACCGGCGTAAAACCAAAATGGCCGTAGAAGGGTTGCAGGTGCGCCTGCGCGCCCAGGTGTAACGCCTTGTCCGGCCACTGTTTCCGGCACGCATCCAGCGTTTTTTCCATCAGCTGATAGCCGAGTTTTTCGCCCCGTGCTTTGTTGCTGACAATGACGCGACCTATCACAACGGGCTCAAAATCGTCCTCGCTTTTCAGAATCCTCGCATACGCCACCAGCTCGTTATCCTTCCAGCCGAGGATATGGCGGTTTTCCCCTGTGAGATCATCACCGTCGATATCCTGATACGGACAGGTTTGTTCAACCACAAACACTTCGCAGCGCAGTTTGAGCAACGCGTAGAGCGACTGAACGGTGAGCTCACTATGGTGTAAATCTTGCCACTGGATCATCTCTTTCTCCTTCCTGGGGTTCATCACGTTATACTAAACCCCTCCCCGTTCGGCAAAGGGCTGATTGCATTATGGAACTGATTTTTCTGGGGACGTCTGCTGGCGTGCCAACCCGATCACGAAATGTGACCGCGATACTGCTGGATCTTAAACATCCCACCCGTGGCGGACTATGGCTGTTTGACTGTGGTGAAGGGACACAACATCAGCTTTTACATACCGCTTATCACCCCGGCAAGCTGGATAAAATTTTCATCACTCACCTGCATGGCGACCATCTTTTTGGCCTTCCCGGTTTGCTTTGCAGCCGCTCAATGGCCGGTAATGCCAACCCGCTGACGATTTATGGGCCTGTGGGGATCCGGGAATTTGTTGAAACCGCGCTACGCCTCAGCGGCTCCTGGACCGACTATCCGCTTGAGGTCGTTGAGATTACCGAAGGCCTGGTTTTCGACGATGGGAATTATCAGGTCACCGCCCGACCGCTTAATCATCCGGTGGAGTGCTATGGCTACCGCATTGAGGAACACGACAAACCCGGCGCACTGGATGCCGCCGCGCTCATCGCCGATGGCGTAAAGCCTGGACCGCTGTTCCAGCGCCTGAAGCACGGACAGCACGTTACGCTGGAGGACGGGCGCATCATCAACGGCCAGGATTATCTCGCCGCACCGCAGCCGGGCAAAAAACTGGCCATTTTTGGCGACACGGCACCGTGCCCTGCCGCCGTTCAGCTTGCTCAGGGCGTGGACGTGATGGTGCATGAAGCCACGCTGGAGACGGCGATGGAAGAGAAAGCCAACAGTCGGGGCCATAGCTCAACGCGTCAGGCGGCGCTGCTTGCCCGTGACGCAGCTGTCGGCAGGCTCATTATCACCCATGTCAGCTCGCGTTACGACGCTCGGGGGTGCGAAAGCCTGCTGGCAGAGTGTCGGGCGCTGTTCCCGGAATGTGAGCTGGCCGAAGATTTCGCTAAGGTCAGCGTTTAGCCCTTCATTTTTCCCTCAGGATGCCGATAACGATTAAAAGGCCAGCATTTCTCTCGAGGGTAGAATGGATAAACTCCAGAAAGATATTGATGACAGGGCGAATCTGACCCTGTCGAACCGTTTTGAACTGTTGCTGTTCCGTCTTGGCACCTCTCTGAACGACAACAAATCCGAGCTGTTTGGTATTAACGTTTTCAAGCTGCGCGAAATTGTACCGATGCCGGAGTTCACGAAACCTGCCGGCATGAAGTCTCCGCTGATGGGGATGGTGAATATTCGCGATCAGGTGATCCCGGTGATCGATCTGGCCGCCGTGGCGGGCTGTAAACCCACCACCGGGCTGAACATCCTGCTGATTACCGAATATGCCCGCAGCGTGCAGGCGTTTGCCGTGGAGTCGGTTGAGAACATCATGCGTCTGGACTGGAAGCAGGTGCACGCGGCGGAAACTGCCGTCAGCGGGCGCTACATCACCAGTATTGCCTGCCTGGACGAGAAGGCCGATACCAACGAACTGGCGATGGTGCTGGACGTTGAGCAGATCCTGTATGACATCACCCCGGCGAACCACGACCTGCACGCCACGAATCTGAAGACCACTAAATTCAACATCAAGCCGGGTTCTGTGGCGATTGTGGCGGAAGATTCCAAAGTGGCGCGCTCGATGCTTGAGAAAGGTTTGCAGGCGATGGAGATCCCGGCGCAGCTGCATATCACCGGTAAAGATGCGTGGGAAAAAATTAGCCTGCTGGCCGCTCAGGCGCAGGCCGAAGGTGTGCCGATCACCGATAAGATTGCCCTGGTGCTGACCGACCTCGAAATGCCGGAGATGGACGGTTTTACGCTGACGCGCAAAATCAAAACCGACCCGGTACTGAAGGATATTCCGGTGGTGATCCACTCTTCCCTTTCCGGCAACGCCAACGAAGACCATATTCGCAAGGTGAAGGCGGACGGGTACGTGGCGAAGTTTGAGCTGAACGAGCTGTCGTCGGTGATTGAAGAGGTGCTGGATCGCTCGATGAAGAAGATTGATGGGCCGTTGATTAGCCGCAAGCAGCTGGCTTAGGTCTGGTGCGGGCTGGTGCCCTCACCCCGTCCCTCTCCCACAGGGAGAGGGAGAAAACCATAAAAAAAACCCGCCGAGGCGGGTTTTTTGTTTTTACATCAACGGCATCGCTCGCTGCACGATATCAATCAGCGGCTGCGGATAGATACCGAAGATCAGCACCAGCAGGGCTGAGATAAGCACTACGATACCACCGGCGCTGTACTGCCAGTTAGATGGCGCATCGCGGTTGAGCTGCTGAGGCGCGCTCAGGTAGAGGCTCACGGCAACGCGCAGGTAGTAGTAGAGACCAATCGCGGAACCGATAACCACACCGGCAGTCAGCCACCACAGGTGTGCCTGCACACCGACGGCCAGCACGTAGAATTTACCGATAAAGCCCAGCGTCATCGGGATACCCGCCAGAGAGAGCATCATCACGGTCATGACCGCGGACAGGATCGGACGGTGCCAGAACAGACCACGGTAAGAGAACAGTGAGTCGGCATCCGGGCCACGGTATGGGCTGGACATCAGGCTCACCACGCCGAAGGCGCCGAGGCTGCTGAACAGGTAACCGGCCAGATACACGCCCACGGCTTCCATCGACATTTCACCGCTCTGCAGCGCAATCAGCGCCACCATCAGGTAGCCCAGATGAGAGATGGACGAGTAGCCCAGCAGACGCTTGATGTTGGTCTGGCTCAGCGCCATCAGGTTACCGAAGATGATGGAGACGAACGCGATGATGCCCAGCACCACGCGAACCGCTTCACTGTCACCCACCGGCGCGTACAGGAACAGACGCATGACCACACCGAAGATAGCGATTTTGCTCGCTGTCGCCAGGAAGGTCGACACCGGCGCAGGCGCGCCCTGGTATACGTCTGGTGTCCACAGGTGGAACGGAACCAGTGAGAGTTTAAAGCCAAGGCCTACAATCATCATGCCCAGACCCGCCAGCAGCAGCGGCTCGTGGAGCATGCCGTCGCCGAGGCTCTTGCCGAGCGCCATGAAAGAGAGGTTACCGGACTGTGCGTACAGCAGCGCAATACCAAACAGCAGGAACGAGGACGCAGCAGCAGACAGGATGGTGTACTTGATGCTTGCTTCCAGAGAGCGCTTTTGACGGAAGGCGTAACCAATCAGACCGAACAGCGGCAGAGAGATCAGCTCAATACCGAGGAACAGCGCGGCCAGATGGTTAGCATTCGCCAGCAGAATGCCGCCCAGTGCGGCAATCAGAACCAGCAGATAAAACTCTTCTTTGTTGTCGTTGTAGCCTTCGAGCCATGGGTACGCAAAGGTACAGGTCGCCAGGCTCGCCAGCAGCACCAGACCGGTGTAGAGCATGGCATAGCCGTCAACGCGCATCAGCGGCGTGACGTCCATCGCACCGCCCTGGCCAACAAACCAGAGAGAGACTAACGCGGCGTTCAGGCCGATGACCGACAGCGTGGCATTCAGGAAGTGATTGCGTCGCCACGCAATGGAGAGCATCACAACCACCACCGTCAATCCGACGATCAGCAGCGGTAGCAGCGCAATCAGTTGTTGTGGAGTTATTGTCATGGCGATTTACGGCCTTGTAGTAGAAGCAGAATTAACAAACCACTGCTGGATGTTGCCCATCGCACTGTGCGAGGTATCCAGAATCGGCTGCGGGAAGAAGCCCAGCAGCACCAGCAGTACGACCAGCAGCAGGATGATGAACAGCTCACGCAGCGACATCCCCGGCAGTTCTTGTGCAGCAATTTCGCTCTTCGCTTTACCGAAGTAAGCGCGGTGCAGCATCGCCAGCGAGTAGACGGAAGCGAACACCAGACCAAAGGTGGAGATCACGGTGATCACCGGCACCACTTTGAAGCTGCCGAACAGAATCATAAATTCGCCGACGAAGTTACCGGTGCCTGGCATCCCCAGGGTGGCAACCGCGAAGAACATGGAGAGCGCTGGCAGCCATTTAATTTTGCTCCACAGACCGCCCATCATGCGCATGTCACGCGTGTGCAGACGTTCGTACAGCTGACCACACAGGATGAAGAGGCCGGCAGCGGACAGACCGTGTGCAATCATCTGGATCACCGCGCCCTGGTACGCCAGCTGGCTGCCGGTGTAGATGGCAATCAGCACGAAGCCCATGTGGGAAACGGAGGTGTAGGCAATCAGACGCTTGATGTCGTACTGCGTGAAGGCCATCCAGGCACCGTAGAAGATACCGATCACACCGAGCCACATGGCAATCGGGGCAAACTCAGCGGACGCATTCGGGAACAGCGGCAGCGCGAAACGCAGCAGACCGTAGGCCGCGGTTTTCAGCAAGATGCCCGCCAGGTCAACGGAACCCGCAGTGGGTGCCTGAGAGTGCGCGTCTGGCAGCCAGCCGTGCAGCGGAACCACCGGCATTTTCACCGCGAATGCGATGAAGAAGCCCAGCATCAGCAGGTATTCAACGCCGTGTGACATCGGGGTTTTCAGCAGATCTTCGTAGTTGAAGGTCCAGATGCCCGTCGCGTTATGGTGAACAAACACCAGTGCCAGAATGGCAATCAACATCACCAGACCGCTCGCCTGGGTGTAGATGAAGAACTTGGTCGCCGCCGTGATACGCGTTTTACCGTCGGATGCCTTGTGGCCCCAAAGCGCGATCAGGAAGTACATCGGCACCAGCATCATCTCCCAGAAGAAGAAGAACAGGAACATGTCGATGGCAAGGAACACGCCGATCACGCCGCCCAGGATCCACATCAGGTTCAGGTGGAAAAAGCCCTGGTATTTTTCGATTTCTCGCCAGGAGCAGAGTACCGCCAGAACACCGAGCAGACCGGTCAGCACCACCATCAGCAGCGACAGACCGTCAATCGCCAGGTGGATGGTGATACCGAAACGTGGGATCCAGGGCAGGATGAACTCAGACTGCCACTGCGGGATGCCCGCAGACTGGGTCAGTGAGTAACCGCCCTGCAACCACAGTTGCAGGCCAAGCGCGAGCGTCAATCCCATGGTGATCAGCGCGATCCAGCGCGGCATCTTCACGCCAAAGCGTTCAGTCTGCCAGCACAGGAAGCCGCCGATGAAGGGAATTAATATTAGCCAGGGTAGTAACATGGCGATTTACATTCCTTTTTAAGGCCCCCAGCAGGGGCCTGATTTTCAACGAATTCGAATAAAATTCACTTAACGATCAACGCAACACCATCAGCAGCGCCAGCACGACAACCGCACCGATGCTCATGGACGCCACATACCAGCGCAGGTAACCGTTCTCGCTGTACAGCAGGCCTTTACCTGCAAAGCGGGAGAGGATCGCCGGGATATTCATCAGGCTGTTCAGTGGGTCGCGCTTCAGCAGCCACGCAATGCCCAGGAACGGCTTAACGAAGATCATGTCGTACAGCCAGTCGAAGCCCCACGCGTTGTACCACCAGGTGCCCAGCAGACGGCCAGGCGCGCTGTTGGCAACGGCGGTCACCAGCGTGCGTTTGCCCAGCCACAGCCATGCCGCAATCAGGATGCCCGCAATAGCGACGACACCGGAGGTGATTTCAAGCGTCAGAACGCGACCGTGCTCAAGCTCGGTGGTGTCTGGCAGTACGCCCTGCAGCGGCGGCACAATCATTGCGCCAACGAAGGTGGACAGTACCAGCAGCACAATCAGCGGCAGGTGGTGGGTAATCCCCTTCCCTGCGTGAGCGTGAATTTGTTCTTTACCGTGGAATACGATGAAAATCATACGGAAGGTATACAGGGAGGTCATGAATGCACCGACCAGACCCGCAACCATCAGATTGATATGACCATTCGCCATGGCACCCGCAAGGATTTCGTCCTTACTGAAGAAGCCCGCGGTGATCAGCGGCAGTGCCGCCAGCGCCGCGCCGCCCACCAGGAAGCAGACATACACCAGCGGAATGGACTTACGCAGTCCGCCCATCTTGAAGATGTTCTGCTCGTGGTGGCAGGCCAGAATCACCGAACCGGATGAGAGGAACAGCAGCGCTTTAAAGAACGCGTGCGTCATCAGGTGGAAAATGGCCGCGTCCCACGCCTGAACGCCCAGCGCCAGGAACATATAACCAATCTGGCTCATGGTGGAGTACGCGAGAACGCGTTTGATGTCGGTCTGTACCAGCGCAGCAAAGCCTGCCAGCACCAGCGTGACCGCACCGACGATACCCACCAGATGCAGAATTTCCGGGGTCATCAGGAACAGGCCATGGGTACGCGCAATCAGGTAGACACCGGCGGTGACCATGGTCGCGGCGTGGATCAGTGCGGAGACAGGGGTTGGACCCGCCATCGCGTCGGCCAGCCATGTCTGCAACGGCAGCTGTGCGGATTTACCCACAGCGCCACCCAGCAGCATCAGCGTTGCCCACCACAGCATGTTGTTGCCTGCAGCGAAGTGCGCTGGCGCCAGTTCCACCATTTCGCGGAAGTTCAGCGTGCCCAGTTCGTTGTAAAGAATGAACAGCGCGAAAGCGAGGAAGACGTCACCCACGCGGGTCACGACGAACGCTTTCATGGCCGCTGCGCCATTCTTCGGCTCGGTGTAGTAGAAGCCAATCAGCAGGTAAGAACACAGACCCACGCCTTCCCAGCCCAGATACATCAGCAGCAGGTTATCGGCCAGCACCAGAACCACCATGCTGGCGATAAACAGGTTGGTGTAGGCGAAGAAGCGGGAGTAACCCTCTTCACCGCGCATATACCAGGAGGCGAACATGTGGATCAGGAAGCCAACGCCGGTGACCACGGAGAGCATGGTCAGAGACAGACCATCCAGCACCAGGTTGAAGCCGATGTTGAAATCACCGACCGACATCCAGGTCCACAGCGGCACGCTGAAAGGCTGACGTCCGTTGTTAAAGAAGTCGATCCCCGCATACGCTGTGACCAGCGCAGCCAGACCGATTGAGCCAATGCCCACGGTCGCAGACAGATTCTCAGACCAGCGGCCGCGAGAAAACGCCAGCAGCACGAAGCCAATCAGCGGAAAAATAATGGTTAAGGCAAGCATGTTCATCCACGCAACTCACTTACTGAATCGATGTTCAGATTCTGGCGGCGACGATGGAGCTGCAGCAACAGCGCCAGGCCAATACTCGCTTCGGCAGCCGCGAGGCTGATGGCGAGAATGTACATCACCTGACCATCGGTCTGGCCCCAGTAGCTTCCGGCGACCACGAAGGCCAGCGCGGAAGCGTTAATCATGATTTCCAGACCGATCAGCATAAACAGCAGATTGCGGCGGATAACCAGACCGGTCAGACCCAGAACGAATAAAATCGCAGCGAGGATCAGTCCATGTGTTAAGGGGATCATGCGCGCTCCTCCGTTTTTCTTTTCGCGCGGTCGTCAGTGCGGTTGCTCAGCACCTCGCCAGCACGCTCTTCGCGACCAACGTGGAAAGCAACCACCAGGCCTGCCAGCAGCAGCATAGAGGCCAGTTCCACCGCCAGAACGTATGGGCCAAAGAGCGTGATACCCACCTCTTTAGCGCCGATCGGCGTGCCGTCGATGCCCTGATCGTTCACGCCCAGAATGGCGTAAACAATCACCACCAGCATGATGGCCGACAAAATTGCCGGGCCAATCCACACCTGCGGTTTTAACCACTGACGTTCCTGCTCAATTTCAGAGCCGCCCAGGTTCAGCATCATCACCACGAACACGAACAGCACCATAATGGCCCCGGCGTAGACGATGATTTCCAGCGCACCGGCGAAGTGCGCGCCCAGTGCGAAGAACACCCCGGAGATAGCCAGCAGCGAGATGATTAAGTACAGCAGCGCATGCACCGGATTGGTGTGCGTAATCACTCGCAGCGTAGCCAGGATGGCGATAAGGCCACAGATATAAAAAGCGAATTCCATTGCCCTCTCCTTACGGTAACAGGCTCTTGACGTCGATAGGCTTAGCTTCGTTCTCTGCTTCGCCCTTATCTTTGCCGTCGATTGCCATACCCGCCATCCGGTAGAAGTTATATTCCGGGTATTTGCCCGGACCGGAAATCAGCAGATCCTCTTTCTCGTACACCAGGTCCTGACGCTTGTACTCACCCAGCTCGAAGTCTGGAGTCAGCTGAATCGCCGTGGTTGGGCACGCTTCTTCACACAGACCGCAGAAAATGCAGCGTGAGAAGTTGATGCGGAAGAACTCAGGGTACCAGCGGCCATCTACCGTCTCTGCTTTCTGCAGAGAGATACAGCCGACCGGACACGCTACCGCACACAGGTTACAGGCAACGCAGCGCTCGGAACCGTCCGGGTCGCGCGTCAGCACGATACGGCCACGGTAGCGCGGCGGCAGATATACCGGCTCTTCCGGGTACATCCGGGTTTCGCGTTTGGCAAACGCGTGCAGGCCGATCATCCAGATACTGCGTACCTGGGTACCGAAGCCTACCAGTAATTCTTTTAAGGTCATGGTCTATAGCCCCTTATGGCTGCTGCCAGAGAATGACAGCTGCCGTTACCAACAAGTTGACGAGCGTCAGCGGCAGGCACACTTTCCAGCCGAAGGACATTACCTGGTCATAACGTGGACGCGGTAACGCTGCGCGAATCAAAATGAACATCATCATGAAGAACGCGGTTTTCAGCGCGAACCAGATGAACGGCGGTAAGAACGGGCCATGCCAGCCACCAAAGAACAGCGTTACCATCAACGCGGAAATGGTGACGATACCGATGTACTCGCCCACGAAGAACAGACCGAACTTCATACCGGAATATTCGATGTGGTAACCGTCGGCCAGTTCCTGTTCGGCTTCTGGCTGGTCAAACGGGTGACGGTGACACACTGCCACGCCCGCGATAGCAAAGGTAATAAAACCAAAGAACTGCGGGATAACGTTCCAGATGTCAGCCTGGTTGTTGACGATGTCGGTCATGTTGAATGAACCGGCCTGCGCCACCACGCCCATCAGGGAGAGTCCCAGGAACACTTCGTAGCTCAGCGTCTGCGCGGAAGCACGCATCGCACCCAGCAGCGAGTATTTGTTGTTACTGGACCAGCCTGCGAACAGGACCGCGTAAACCGCGAGGCCTGCCATCATCAGGAAGAACAGAATGCCGATGTTCAGGTCAGCGACCACCCAGGTCGGGCTAACGGGAACGATAGCAAATGCCAGCAGCAGCGAGGTGAAGGCGATCATCGGAGCCAGCGTAAAGATCACGCGGTCCGAGAAGCGCGGGATCCAGTCCTCTTTAAAGAACATCTTGATCATGTCCGCGACCAGCTGGAGTGAACCACCCCAGCCCACGCGGTTCGGTCCGTAACGGTTCTGGAACAGACCGAGCAGACGACGTTCACCGAAGCTCATGAACGCGCCGCAGGTGACCACCACCAGCAGGATAACAATCGCTTTCAGAATGCTCAGCAGGATGTCGATAAGATCCGGCGTTAACCAACTCATGCTTTTGCCTCCTGCAGATTATCAAGACGCGCACCCGCCAGAACCGGCGCGATGCCTGGCATACCCATCGGCAGACCCACCTGCCCTGCTGTCAGACTTTCAGAGATAATCAGCGGCAGGCTGATGGTCTGGCCGTCATAGCTAAAGGCAATGTTCGCACCCGCGTTAACGCCAAGCTTTGCGGCATCCGCCGGGTTGAGCTTGATGTACGGCTGCGGCATACGGGTCTGGAAGACAGGTGAACGCTGGGACAGCTCGTCGCTACCGAAGAGATGGTAGTACGGCGCAATACGCCAGCTACCGTCCTGGGCCTGGAAGCTTGCTGGCACGGTCGTGAAGAAATCCAGACCGGTTTCAGACGCTTCAATCAGACGCACGCCCGGATCGCCGTGGCGCAGGGAACCGCCCACTTCAGCCTGGAACTTGTTCCACGCCTGCGGGGAGTTCCAGCCCGGAGCCCATGCGAACGGGATTTGCGAACGCGGCGCAGACGGCTGGTTGTTCCCTTCCATTGAGAAGGCGAACATGGTGTCTTTATCCTGCGGCTGACGCGGTTCGTGTACGCTGATGTTGGCACGCATTGCGGTACGGCCACTGTAGCGGTGCGGTTCACGTGCCAGTTTCTGGCCGCGAATACGGAAGCTTGCTTCAGGGGCTGCATCTTTAATGCCCGCCAGCTGAGGCAGTTTTTCCACCACCGCGTCGATAACGTGGTCAAGCTGCGTCCAGTCCACTTCACGGCTCTGTACGGTGCTGTGCAGGGAGTGCAGCCAGCGCCAGCTTTCCAGCATCACGGTGTTGCTGTCGTAGTACGCCGGATCATAGACCTGGAAGAAACGCTGTGCGCGACCTTCGTTGTTGATAACGGTACCGTCACTTTCTGCGAAGCTTGCCGCAGAGAGCACCAGGTGTGCTTTGTCCATAATCGCGGTGCGCTGATGGTCGATGACCATGACCAGCGGCGCTTTGGAGAGCGCGGCGTCAACGCGAGCGGCAGAAGCATGGCGATGCAGGTCATTTTCCAGCACCACAACGGCATCCGCAGAACCAGACTCCAGTTCGCTTAACGCCGCTTCCAGCGAGCCGCCGCCAATAATACCCAGACCGATGCTGTTCACCGCACGGGCAATCATGGTCACACCAACATCTGCACCACGGCCTTTCAGCGCTTTAGCCACGTTAGCTGCCGCCTGAATGATCTCCGCGCTACCGGCGTTGGTACCGGAAATAATCAGCGGTTTCTTCGCACCTGCCAAAGCCTGAACAATCACGTCAACCTTGTTTTGCAGATCGCGATCCAGTTCAACGGCGGGAGAGTTGTTGTCCAGCGCGTGGGCGATGGCAAAGCCAAGGCGTGCCTGATCTTCAACCGGCGCGCAGTAGGTCCACGCAGCGATATCGTCCAGACGGGTGTTGTCGACGTTGGTCACAAACAGAGGATGCTTCGCACGCTGACCGATGTTCAGGATCGCCGCAATCTGCCAGTCAGCCACTTTCTGCGCCGCAGCCATTTCACGTGCTTTTCCTTTCACCGCCTGACGAACCGCCAGAGCCGCGCGTGCGCCGGTCTGAGTCAAGTCTTCACCCAGCACCATAACCGCATCGTAGGATTCAATTTCGCGCAGCGCAGGGGTATGAATACCGCCTTCACGCAGCACTTTCAGAACCAGCTGCAGACGTTCCTGCTCGCCCTCGGCGATGCCGGTATAGAAGTTCTCAGCCCCAACCAGCTCACGCAGCGCGAAGTTGCTTTCGATGCTGGCGCGCGGGGAACCGATACCGATCACTTTCTTAGACTGACGCAGAATATCTGCCGCGCCCTGCATCGCCTGCTCAGCGTTCAGGGTAATGACATCATCGCCACGGCGCTGAACCGGCTGACGCGGACGGTCTTTCAGGTTCACATAGCCATAGCCGAAACGACCGCGGTCGCACAGGAAGTAGTGGTTAACGGTACCGTTGTAACGGTTTTCGATACGACGCAGTTCGCCGTAACGCTCACCCGGGCTGGTGTTACAGCCGAGGGAACACTGCTGGCAGATGCTAGGCGCAAACTGCATGTCCCATTTACGGTTGTAACGCTCGGAGTGGGTTTTATCCGTGAATACGCCGGTCGGGCAGATTTCTACCAGGTTACCGGAGAACTCGCTTTCCAGCGTTCCGTCTTCCGGGCGACCGAAGTAGACGTTGTCATGCGCGCCATACACGCCCAGATCCTGACCGTCTGCGTAGTCTTTGTAGTAACGCACGCAGCGGTAGCAGGCGATGCAGCGGTTCATTTCGTGAGAGATGAACGGCCCCAGATCCTGGTTACGGTGGGTACGTTTAGTAAAGCGATAGCGACGGAAGCTGTGACCGGTCATTACGGTCATATCCTGAAGGTGGCAGTTACCGCCCTCTTCACAGACCGGACAGTCGTGCGGGTGGTTGGTCATCAACCACTCCACCACGCTTTCGCGGAACTGTTTGGCTTCTTCGTCATCAATCGAAATAAAGGTGCCTTCGGTGGCTGGCGTCATACAGGACATCACCAGGCGACCACGCGTGTCTTCCGCGTTTTGATATTGCTTCACCGCACACTGGCGGCAAGCACCGACGCTGCCCAGCGCCGGATGCCAGCAAAAGTACGGAATATCGAGGCCAAGAGACAGACAAGCTTCCAGAAGGTTGTCCGCCCCGTTGACTTCGTATTCTTTGCCGTCTACATGAATCGTAGCCATTAGCATGCTTCCAGTTGGCTCGGTCGTAACCGAGCGTTAATCAAAATTCTGTCTTTACCAGCGTGCTTTCAGCAGGTTCGGCTGAATCCCATTGATAGAATGGGTATTGCTGAACGGCTGCTTGATGCCTGCTTCGAATTCGTCGCGGAAATATTTAATCGCGCTCTGCAGCGGCTCGACGGCACCCGGTGCGTGGGCACAGAAGGTTTTACCAGGGCCAAGGAATCGACACAGTTGCTCAAGTGTCTCGATATCGCCCGGCTGACCTTCGCCGCGTTCGATAGCACGCAGGATCTTCACGCTCCACGGCAGTCCGTCACGGCAAGGTGTACACCAGCCGCAGGACTCGCGGGCAAAGAACTCTTCCAGGTTACGCACCAGCGAAACCATGCCGATCTCGTGGTCGACGGCCATCGCCAGCGCCGTACCCAGACGGCTGCCTGCTTTACCAATGCTTTCGAATTCCATTGGCAGGTCAAGATGGGCTTCGGTCAGGAAGTCTGTCCCTGCCCCACCTGGCTGCCAGGCTTTGAATTTCAGGCCATCACGCATGCCGCCCGCGTAGTCTTCAAGAATTTCGCGTGCGGTGGTACCGAACGGCAGTTCCCAGACACCCGGGTTTTTCACGCGACCGGAGAAGCCCATCAGCTTGGTACCGGCATCCTTACTTGAAGAGATGCCCTGATACCACTCCACGCCGTTGGCGAGGATAGCCGGAACGTTACACAGGGTTTCAACGTTATTGACGCAGGTCGGTTTACCCCATACGCCGGAGCTTGCCGGGAACGGTGGCTTGGAACGCGGGTTCGCGCGGCGGCCTTCCAGGGAGTTAATCAGCGCGGTTTCTTCACCGCAGATATAACGCCCTGCACCGGTGTGCACGAACAGTTCAAAATCAAAGCCAGTGCCCAGGATGTTTTTACCCAGCAGGCCGGCTTCGGTGGCTTCGGCAATCGCGCGACGCAGGTTTTCCGCCGCTTCGATGTACTCACCGCGCAGGAAGATGTAGCCACGGTAGGCTTTCAGCGCAAACGCGGAGATCAGCATGCCTTCCACCAGCAGGTGCGGCAGCTGTTCCATCAGCAGGCGGTCTTTATAGGTGCCCGGCTCCATTTCATCAGCGTTACACAGCAGGTAACGGATGTTCATGGATTCGTCTTTCGGCATCAGGCTCCACTTCAGACCGGTGGAGAAACCTGCGCCGCCGCGGCCTTTCAGACCCGACTCTTTCACCGCGTTAACGATGTCGTCCGGCGCCATGCCGCCAAGGGCTTTACGCGCACCGGCATAGCCGTTTTTGCTCTGGTATTCGTCAAGCCATACCGGCTGTTTGTCATCACGCAGACGCCAGGTCAGCGGATGCGTCTCAGCAGTACGAATTACAGTTTTCATTTGTACTGCTCCAGCAGGTCAGGAATCGCTTCCGGCGTCAGATGGCTGTGAGTATCCTCATCAATCATCATGGTCGGCCCCTTGTCGCAGTTACCCAGGCAGCAGGTTGGCAGCAGAGTAAAGCGACCATCGAACGTGGTCTGGCCCGGCTTGATATTGAGTTTCTTCTCAATGGCAGCCTGAATGCCCTGATAACCGGTAATGTGGCAGACCACGCTGTCACAGTAGCGGATCACATGGCGGCCCACCGGCTGACGGAAGATCTGACTGTAGAACGTGGCTACACCTTCTACGTCACTGGCCGGAATACCCAGCACTTTTGCGATCGCGTAGATCGCCCCATCCGGCACCCAACCACGCTGTTTCTGTACGATTTTCAGCGCTTCAATGGACGCCGCACGCGGGTCTTCGTAGTGGTGCATCTCGTGCTCAATGGCGGCACGCTCTGCGTCACTCAGCTCAAAAGCCTCGGTTTGTGGTTGTTGATTCTCGTGCATAATTAGCGGTCCACATCTGACATAACAAAATCGATACTACCCAGATACACAATCAGGTCGGAGACCAGACTGCCGCGAATAGCGGACGGGATCTGCTGCAGGTGCGCAAAGCTCGGCGTACGCACGCGGGTACGGTAGCTCATGGTGCTGCCGTCACTGGTCAGGTAGTAACTGTTAATACCCTTGGTCGCTTCAATCATCTGGAAGGATTCTTGCGCCGGCATGACCGGGCCCCAGGAAACCTGCAGGAAGTGAGTGATCAGGGTTTCGATATGTTGCAGCGTGCGCTCTTTCGGTGGCGGCGTGGTCAGCGGGTGATCCGCTTTGAACGGGCCTTCCGGCATATTGTTGAGGCACTGCTCAAGGATGCGCAGACTCTGGCGCAGTTCTTCCACTTTCAGCATCACGCGGGTGTAGCAGTCGGAAACACCGCCGCCCACCGGGACTTCAAAGTCGAAGTTCTCATAGCCAGAGTAAGGACGGGCTTTACGCACGTCGAAATCAATACCGGTCGCACGCAGACCTGCACCTGTCGTCCCCCACTCCAGCGCTTCTTTTGCGCCGTAGGCAGCAACGCCCTGGGAACGGCCTTTCAGGATGGTGTTGCGCAGTGCGGCTTTCTCGTAAGAGGCCAGACGTTTTGGCATCCAGTCAAGGAATTCACGCAGCAGACGATCCCAGCCGCGCGGCAGATCGTGTGCCACACCGCCGATACGGAACCAGGCCGGGTGCATACGGAAACCGGTAATCGCTTCCACCAGATCGTAGATTTTCTGACGATCGGTAAAGGCGAAGAAGACCGGGGTCATCGCGCCGACGTCCTGAATGAACGTGGAGATGTACAGCAGGTGGCTGTTAATACGGAACAGTTCTGACAGCATTACGCGAATCACGTTAACGCGATCCGGCGTAACGATACCCGCCAGTTTCTCAACGGCCAGCACGTAAGGCATTTCGTTGACGCAACCGCCGAGGTACTCGATACGGTCGGTATACGGAATGTAGCTGTGCCAGGACTGACGCTCGCCCATCTTCTCAGCACCACGGTGGTGGTAACCGATGTCAGGAACGCAGTCGACAATCTCTTCGCCATCAAGCTGAAGAATAATACGGAATGCACCGTGCGCAGACGGGTGGTTCGGACCGAGGTTGAGGAACATGAAGTCCTCGTTTTCGGTACCACGCTTCATGCCCCAGTCTTCCGGCTTGAAGGTCAGTGCTTCCATCTCCAGATCCTGCTTGGCTTTGGTCAGCTCAAACGGGTCGAATTCGGTTGCACGTGCCGGGTAGTCTTTACGCAGCGGGTGGCCGGTCCAGGTCTGCGGCATCATGATGCGCGTCAGATGTGGGTGGCCGTCGAAGGTCATGCCGAACATTTCCCAGGTTTCACGCTCATACCAGTTCGCGTTCGGGAAAAGTTTGGTGATCGTCGGCAGATGCATGTCGTTTTCAGACAATGCCACCTTGAGCATGATATCCGTGTTGCGGTCTATTGAGATCAGGTGGTAGAAAACGGAAAAATCCGCAGCAGGGAGACCCTGGCGGTGAGTACGCAGACGCTCATCCATGCCGTGTAAGTCAAACAGCATGACGTAAGGTTTTGGCAATTTCTTGAGGAAATCGACCACTTCCAGTAATTGTTCACGCTTCACCCAAACAACGGGTACCCCGATGCGGGTCGCCTGAACGGTAAAGGCATCCGGCCCAAAACGGTTGCGCAGTTCGCCAATGACGGGGTCATCCAGATGATCCCGTGTCTGCCATGCGGCTTCTTGCGCGGTTAAGTCGGTCATATTGTTCACCATTGCAAATGGTCCGTGGTGACTGTTAAGCCTGGCTTCGCGCTATTTGAGTAGTGATATGCGAAGGTGTTCTCCAGGCCCACAGGCGCAAATTAAATTTCGTCAGGCGTACGCAGGTTGGTGACGGCAATACGTTCACCACGTTTACGCTCGCGCTCAGATTGCATGTTCGCGCGGTAGACACCCTGATCGCCAACAACCCATGAAAGCGGACGACGCTCTTTACCGATAGACTCCTGCAGCAGCATCAGCGCCTGCATATAGGCTTCTGGACGCGGCGGGCAGCCCGGGATGTAAACATCCACCGGAATGAACTTATCAACGCCCTGCACAACGGAATAAATGTCGTACATGCCGCCAGAGTTTGCACATGCGCCCATGGAAATAACCCATTTTGGCTCCAGCATCTGGTCATAAAGACGCTGAATAACAGGTGCCATCTTGGTAAAGCAGGTACCGGCTACCACCATCAGGTCAGCCTGACGCGGGGATGCACGCAGTACCTCGGCGCCAAAACGCGCAACGTCATGCACCGCAGTGAATGACGTCACCATTTCAACGTAGCAGCAAGAAAGGCCAAAGTTGTAGGGCCAGATAGAGTTCTTACGACCCCAGTTGACCATATCGTGCATGGCATGTTCGAGTTTGCCCATGTACACGCTTTTGTTGACTTCTTGCTCCAGGGGGTCGGTTACGATCTCCTGTTTTTGCAGGGGGTAACGGTCATTCTCACCGTTAGGATCTATGCGGGTGAGCGTATAATCCATCTTATTGCCTCGCTGTTACTGCTGACGATTAGAGATACTGTTTTCCGGGTTGATGTGTTCACGACGTGAACGCACAGGCGTCCAGTCAAGCGCGCCAATACGCACCAGATAAACCAGACCGGCCAGTAACACTAAAATGAAAATTGCGGCCTCGACAAAGCCCACCCAACCACTTTCGCGGATGGAGGTCGACCATGCGAACAGGTAGAGCGCTTCCACGTCGAAGATGACGAAGAACATCGCTACCAGATAGAACTTGGCAGACAGGCGTAAGCGAGCGGAACCTACTGAATCAATACCTGATTCGAAAGGTGTGTTTTTGTGCCTTGCACGGGCGCGACCGCCCAGGAACCAGCCGCCGACTAACATCAGGCAGCACAGGCCAATGGCTACAATAAGAAAGATTGCGAATGCCCAGTGATGAGCGATGACTTCTGTGGATGTTGACATACTCATTGCTTACTCATCAAAAGTGATACCGACGACACTGCTCTTGCTGGCAGATAGGCATCACATCGATTCATGGGGAGGAACAAATAACCTTACACAAACTGTCTGAAATGAGACGTAGACAGCAAAATGATGGGGTTTTTTACTCCTTTCTATAACCTTTTGTCAACTTTAACAAAGGTTTCTTCACATTAAATTACATCGAGCGATTCTCATTAACATTTGGTGCCCTTTAACCCTGGTGGGTACATGACTTTCCGTCAAATGCAGGTTGTTGAATCGTGTCCGTTTTGGAAGTAAAAAAAATAACCCTCCTATTTTGACAGGATTTGCCAACGATTCCTCCCCCCAAATAGGAGTATTTTCTTGATCTGAGACACGCTTTTGTTAATTCAACCAAAAAACCAGCAACATATTTGCTGTTTTTTTAACATCGTTAGGTTATGGATGAAGTTAGAACTGAAAACGAACAGAATTTAAGCAAAAGCATTTATGGCATTGATAAATAGACTCTATTTATGAAGCCCCTTCGTCAAACAGGGATAATATTGACAAAAAAAAGCCACTGCGTGCGAAAACGACACGAGTGGCTTTTTTTTACACTTACATTTTGTTACCAGAATTTTGAGCGTTTGATCACTCAAAGTCACCTTCAACGATCAGGGAATCATCCCCTCCTTCGGAGGTAACATGCTCGTACTGCCACGGGTTATGGTAGTTTTCCATCGCCTCGAACACCACTTTCGCCAGCTCGTTATGACTGGACGCATTATGGCAAAGCAGATACTCAGTATCTGGCAGCGCAGGAAGACCATCAGATTTACCGAGAACGCGCAGGTCAGGGCTCATCATCTCCACCGGACGGGCCGTTACGCCAAGTCCTGCTTTGACGGCGGCACGCACCGCAGGCAGCGTGGACGCTACATACGCCAGACGCCATGGAATATTGGCTTCATTTAATGCTGTCAGCACCATATCGCGGAAAGGGCTCGGATCGTCCAGTAAAACCAGTGGAACGGGCTCCCCTTTTTGCAACACATATTCAGCCGCGCAATACCAGTGCGTCGGCGATCTGCGCAACGTCAGGCAATCAAACTGCCCGGGACGATGCGTGGTGACCACCAGATCGACCTTATTCTCATTTAACATCTCAACCATAAAAGCATTGCGCTTGACGCTCACATCCAGCGCAAGTTTCGGATAAACCGAACTAATTCGGTTGAGAAGAAACGGTAATATTGTATCCGCTGACTCATCAGATGCCCCTAAGGTTAACACCCCCTGAAGGTTGCTAAACATAAGTGACATACATGCTTCATCATTAAAGCGAAGAATTTTCCTGGCATAACCCAGTAGCTGAATACCGTGTTCCGTTAAGAGCTTATTGCGTCCGTGACGGGCAAAAAGCTCTTTACCGACCAGTTGCTCCAGCCGCTGCATTTGCTGGCTAACGGCGGACTGAGTTCGGCAGACGGCGGCAGCAGCTGCTGCAAAAGTGTTGAGATCGGCGACCGCAACAAACGTTCTCAGCAGATCGAGGTCGAGATTCATTATCGGACGATTTGCATTTATCATATCTATTCACTTTCAGGTTGCTCGTGCGGAGCTGCCCGGGTTGAAGCTGTGTGTGTAACAGTTAAGCAATTCCCTCTGAAGATTTTCCCTCGCATCCCGGCCCGGCAGACTGCCTGACAGATAGTTATTGTGCTGCTTTATATCAACAGTCAGAAAGCACGTTTCATGACGATATTTTTATTCTCTTAAACGTTCAGGATATTTAGATGTTCGCAGGTTTATGTAAATTACATTAAAGGCGTGACACCTTTTCTGCCATCTTTATCGCAGCGCTGTCAACGTAGCAGGAGATGTTTTACACATTCCAGCCAGAGATAACTCTAACAATAACAATCAATTAAATCGGAAAACCAGTTTCAGATATACAACATTTGGGTATCTTTCATCTGCTTTACCTAAAGACATCTTAACCCAAATCCACTTTATTTATAAGTCTTATTGCAATATTAAGGAGTAAAGCGCTTTGTTAAGCTTCTCAACTAATTTTATTAAAATTAACTAAAGTTGCATTTTGTTGGTTAATAATAAATAAATTTTAATTTCGATTAAGGTCATTCATTAATAACACTTAACATTATTTTCACATGAGTAACTTTTAGCCGCTGCAGGCTATTACTGCAAGATTTTTTCAACACTCAGGTTTTACGAAAAGTCACGCAGCGTGACTTCTGTCTCTCCTCTACGGGTCATTTATTTTCCACCGGGATAATATCCATTTTTTACAATTATTTTCAGCACAATCCCCCTTAACCAGCGCATTTGACCTTACGTTACGACAGTAAAAGCGTCAACAAACAGCAAAAAAGATTCACCAGAATTTCACAACATGCACAAAATCTTCTACTGCACACCCTTCAAAACGAAGCGTGGGGGGAGTACATTATTCCGTGCTGACTTCCACGGCAGGGAGTGGCAATAATAGCGAAAAGGTTAAAGGTTCATGTCCCCTATCGAAAAATCCAGCAAGCTAGATAACGTCTGTTATGACATCCGTGGCCCGGTTCTGAAAGAGGCAAAACGCCTTGAGGAAGAAGGCAATAAGGTTCTGAAGCTCAACATTGGTAACCCTGCGCCATTTGGTTTTGAAGCGCCGGATGAGATTCTGGTTGATGTGATCCGCAACCTGCCCACAGCGCAAGGCTATTGCGACTCAAAAGGACTTTATTCCGCACGTAAAGCCATTATGCAGCACTACCAGGCTCGCGGCATGCGTGACGTTACCGTAGAAGATATCTACATTGGCAACGGTGTCTCTGAACTGATCGTCCAGGCCATGCAGGCGCTGCTGAACAGCGGTGACGAAATGCTGGTTCCCGCGCCAGACTATCCGCTGTGGACGGCTGCCGTATCACTGTCCAGCGGTAAAGCTGTCCATTATCTTTGCGACGAATCCTCTGACTGGTTCCCGGATCTGGATGATATTCGCGCGAAGATTACCCCTCGCACGCGCGGCATCGTAATTATCAACCCGAACAACCCGACGGGCGCGGTCTACTCAAAAGAGCTGTTGATGGAGATCGTTGAGATCGCCCGCCAGCACAACCTGATCATTTTTGCCGACGAAATTTACGACAAGATCCTCTATGACGCGGCGCAACACCACTCCATTGCCGCGCTGGCCCCGGACCTGTTGACCGTTACCTTTAACGGCCTGTCTAAAACCTACCGTGTGGCCGGTTTCCGCCAGGGCTGGATGGTACTCAACGGCCCGAAAAAGCACGCCAAAGGCTATATTGAAGGGCTGGAAATGCTGGCGTCTATGCGTCTTTGCGCCAACGTGCCGGCACAACATGCAATCCAGACCGCGCTCGGTGGCTATCAGAGCATCAGCGAGTTTATCGTCCCTGGAGGCCGCCTGTACGAACAGCGTAACCGCGCGTGGGAGCTGATCAACGATATCCCGGGCGTCTCCTGCGTGAAGCCAAATGGGGCTCTCTATATGTTCCCGAAAATCGACGCGAAGCGCTTCAATATTCACGACGATCAGAAGATGGTGCTCGATTTCCTGTTGCAGGAAAAAGTGCTGCTGGTTCAGGGGACGGCATTTAACTGGCCGTGGCCGGACCATGTGCGTATCGTGACGCTGCCGCGCGAGGACGATCTCGAAATGGCTATCAGCCGCTTCGGGCGATTCCTCTCAGGTTATCATCAGTAACGTAGCCATTCTGCCGGGTAGCGCTGCGCTTACCCGGCCTACAAAATCCGCAAATTTGCATCTTGCCTCCCCTCCCCGCACAATGAAGTCCTGTCGCAGTGAAGACAAAAGGTAACCTATGAGTCAGAGTCATTTCTTTGCCCACCTCTCCCGCCTGAAACTCATCAACCGCTGGCCGCTGATGCGCAACGTGCGCACAGAGAACGTATCAGAGCACAGTCTTCAGGTTGCCATGGTCGCGCACGCGCTGGCCGCCATTAAAAACCGCAAATTTAACGGGCAGGTGAATGCCGAGCGCATCGCATTGCTGGCGATGTACCACGACGCGTCAGAAGTGTTAACCGGTGATCTGCCGACGCCGGTGAAATATTTCAACTCACAGATTGCGCAGGAATATAAGGCCATTGAGAAAATCGCCCAGCAGAAGTTGATCGACATGGTGCCGGAGGAGCTGCGCGATATCTTTGAACCGCTCATCGACGAGCATCAGTATACGGAAGATGAAAAGTCGCTGGTCAAACAGGCCGACGCGCTGTGCGCCTATCTGAAGTGTCTTGAAGAGTTGTCTGCGGGCAATAACGAGTTTTTACTGGCGAAAACGCGTCTGGAAAAAACCCTGGCATCCCGCCGCAGCGACGAGATGGATTATTTTATGCAGGTATTTGTGCCGAGCTTCCATTTATCGCTGGATGAGATTAGCCAGGATTCACCGTTGTAATTTTAGCCGGGTGGCGGCTTCGCCTTACCCGGCCTACGTTTCTGCGCTCACGCTAAAACGGGAATAAAACCGGAATTAACACCACGCACACCACCATCACCAGCACGGTGAATGGCACGCCAATCTTCACAAAATCGCTGAATTTATAATTTCCTGGCCCCAGCACCAGCGTATTGACCGGGGATGAAACCGGCGTCATAAATGCCGCTGAAGCCGCCATCGCCACCATCATCGCAAACGGGTAGGGTGACACGCCCATGGATTTCGCCATCGCCAGCGCAATGGGCGCCATCAGCACCGCCGTGGCGGTATTGGAGATAAACAACCCGATCGTGGCGCACATAATGAACAGGCACACCATCATCAAATACGGTCCGTACCCGCCGCCCATGTCCATGAGCCCTTTAACGATTAAATCTACCCCGCCGGTTTTTTGCAGCGCGAGGGCAAAAGGCATCATCCCCACGATAAGAATGATGCTCGGCCAGTGAATGGCTTTATAAGCGCTCTCGGCGTCGATACAGCGGAATTTCCCCATCAGCAGACAGGCAATGATGGCGGCTATGGGGTTTGGAATTTCATCGGTCAGCATCAGCGCGACCATCAGCACCAGACAAAAAATCGCGTGCGGCGCCTGGCTGTGCGCCGGAGACGCATCGCTCTCCTCAACCGGCATGTTGAGCACCACAAAATCACGCCCTTTTTGCCCGAGTTGGCTAATCAACTTCCAGTTTCCCACCACAAGGAAGATATCCCCCAGCAGGATCGGTTCATCCACGACGGCCCCTTCCATCGCCACGCCGTCGCGCTTCAGCCCCACGACGTTCAGGCCATACCGGGTGCGGAACCCCATTTCGCGCACGGTTTTGCCCAACAGTTCGGACTCGGGGATCAGCGAGACTTCAGCCATACCGACATCCAGCGCCTGATCGGAGAAATACTCCCCGCGCAGCACCATTGGCTCCAGCAGTTGTTCGCTGCAGAACTCGCGCAAATCCACATCCGCAGTGGACATATCGATCAGCAGGACGTCACGCGCCCGAAATTCCGATACGCCATTGACGTTGACGATCACCCGGCGAAAACGGCGCCAGCGTTCCACGCCGATCACGTTCGCCCCATAGCGCTCGCGCAGTTTCAGGTCGTCAAGACGCTGGCCGACCATCGGCGAGCCGGGGCGAATGGCCAGACGCCGTGCCCGCCCGGTGAGGCGGTACTCTTTGATGAGATCGCGGAAAGTGCGCCGCTTCCACCCGTCTTTGTTTCTGTCCTGGTTCTCGCCTTTCAGGGCAAAACGGGTCAGCAGCATATAGACCACGCCCATCGCCAGAATCACCAGACCCAACGGGGTGACGCTGAAAAAGCTGAAGCCCTGAAAACCTTCCCGCAGCAGCTCACTGTTTACGACCAGGTTCGGCGGCGTCGCCACCAGCGTCATCATACCGCTTATCAAACCGGCAAAACTCAGAGGCATCATCAGTCGCGACGGCGAGCTTTGCATCCGTATGGAGACGCTCAGTACCACCGGGATAAAAATAGCGACCACGCCCGTTGAGCTCATAAACGCCCCCAGCCCGGCAACCGTCAGCATCAGATAGATCAGCATTTTGGTTTCACTGCTGCCGGCCACTTTAACCAGCCACGCGCCCATGATGGTCGCCACACCGGTGCGCACCAGGCCGTCGCCAATAATAAACAGGGCGGCAATCAGGATAACGTTAGGATCGCTGAACCCGGAGAAAGCTTCCGGTAGCGTAAGCGTGCCGCTCAGCACAAACGCGACGATGACAAACAGGGCAACGGCATCCATGCGCACCTTACCTGTGGCGAAGAGAATAATGGCGATTAAAAGCAGGCTCAGGACCCAAATCAGTTCACCGTTCACAACCTATCCTTGTCAGTGGAAGATGAGGAATTTTGCCATAAAAAAGCCCCAGCAACGTGGGGCTAAATCATGGGATTACATTTTTAGCGAGACGGTTACAACGCCATCGGGCGCCTTAGACACTGCCAGTGCCGTCAGGGAATCCAGCACAAAGTCCGCCTCACTCAGCCGGGGAGACCCCGCCGGAACGTTAACGGCAATGACGTGACTCCCGGCGTTCAGCCCGGCCAGCACGCCTGCCGCCGCGTCTTCCACGACCACGCACTCAGCGGGAGCGAGGCCCAGCAGTTCAGCGCCAAGCAAAAACGCGTCCGGCTCTGGCTTGCCGCGCTTAACGCGTTCAGCGGTAATGAACACCTCGGGCTTCGGTAAACCGGCCGCTTTGTGACGGGCATGCGCGACCGGAACAGAGCCGGACGTGACGATAGCCCACGGGATCTGCGCTTCGTTAAGATGTTCAAGCAGTTCGCGTGCGCCAGGCAGTGCAGTGATACCCTCCGTATCGGTGGCCTCAATCTGCTCCAGGTATTTGAACTCCGCCTGAATCTCCTCCTCAGAACGCCCCGCTAAGAAGTGCCGCAATGAGGTTATGGCCTGCTTGCCATGGATGAAATTCAGTACGTCCTGATGGTCGATACCCTGTCTGTCAGCCCAATGGCACCATGAACGCTCCACAACCGGCAGCGAATCCACCAGCGTACCGTCCAGATCAAACAGAAAACCTCTACACTGCACACGCACCTCCGTCAGGCATTAATGATTTGTTGAATTTCGTTGCTGCTTAAATGGTACTGACGCGGGCAGGCGTGCCACGCGCTCAGCATGCGCTGGTATTTATCCCACATTGGGGTCTGCGCGTTAAAGCCGTGGGTACCCGCATCGAAGTGGGTATAACGCCCTTCGGTATTCACCATAAAGCGGACATAGCTCAGATAACGCGCTTCCGTCGCTGCATCAAAGCCTAAGAAGGTGACACGGCGCTCGTCAATGGACTGCTGATCTTTGAGATTAGTCCAGGAAACATGCAGGGCGTGGTACATCTCCATAATGTCGATCACGATGCGGCAGGTTTCTTCTTTCAGCTCACCAAACTCGCGGTCCAGTTCGCGCATTTGCAAACCAAACCCCCGTTCGACGATAGTCTGCAGGCGGCTGTAGCGCGCAGCGTTATCGGGATCAAGCATTGTCATCATTTTGTACTGGTTAGACAAAATCAGACGTTGAGCATGGGTCATTTCCATCTTTCGACTCCTGTAGCGCATTGCACTGTAAAAAAAAGACACGGTAACGGTTTGTTACTGTGCCTTTTTTTGTTGGTCGTTTCGATGATCAATCACAAGTCATCGAGGAATGTTTTATCCAACTGCTTAAAAGCGCGCTTTAACGTGTCCGCCAGCGCCTGGTAATCTGGCTTGCCTTCAACCGGAGCAAGCGCCTGCCCGGCCTCCTCCAGTTTTCCACGGACTTCATAAAACCAGTGTAAAATAGAAGGTGGCAGTGGCGTGATGGACCGTTTTCCTAACCACCACAGCCCCTGCATCGGCAGGCTTAACGCAAAGAGTGCTGTCGCCACGGCCGGGCCAAGCTGTCCGCCTAACGCTATTTGCCAGCACAGGGTAAAAATGGCGACAGGGGGCATAAAGCGAATCGCGTAGCGCGTGGCGCGGATGGTGCGATTCTCAATAAACATTGGCGCAAGGCGCTTTTCCATCGGCCACGTCTTTGCGTAATGCTGTCCCCGACGAAACAGACTGAAGAAATTCACGGTAGGGGTTTCGGGTGTCGACATGGCTGTACCTCAACTTCACGTATAAAAATTAAAATTTTTGTGCAAAACCACAACAGGCTATGACAACGTTCAAAATATTTTGTCATCGCTACCCCGTATCGGGTATCCTGTGCCAGCCTGATTGGGCCATAGACGAGAATCATTCACTCGTCAAATTATCGCACATTATGCCATTGGCTGAAAATTGTGCAAAATGGCATAAAATCATAGTTATTTCTTCCATCATGCCACAATGTTCGTTTGGCATGATGTTAATCATAAATGTCCGAGTCATCATGCGTTACGCTGTTAGACTCACTGACGTTTTTTTAGCCACGTATCAATAATAGGTACTTCCATGTCGAGTAAGTTAGTACTGGTTCTGAACTGCGGTAGCTCCTCACTGAAATTCGCCATCATCGATGCGCTCAACGGTGACGAGTACCTCTCTGGTTTGGCCGAATGTTTCCATCTGCCTGAAGCACGTATCAAGTGGAAGATGGACGGCAGCAAACAAGAAGCGGCTTTAGGTGCAGGCGCCGCTCACAGTGAAGCGCTGAACTTTATCGTTAACACTATTCTGGCACAAAAACCAGAACTGTCTGCTCAGCTGACTGCGATTGGTCACCGTATCGTCCACGGCGGCGAAAAATACACCAGCTCCGTCGTGATCGACGAATCTGTTATCCAGGGCATCAAAGATTCTGCCTCTTTTGCTCCGCTGCACAACCCGGCGCACCTGATCGGTATCGCTGAAGCGCTGAAATCCTTCCCGAATCTGAAAGACAAAAACGTGGCCGTGTTCGACACCGCGTTCCATCAGACCATGCCGGAAGAGTCTTACCTCTATGCCCTGCCATACAGCCTGTACAAAGAGCACGGCGTACGTCGTTACGGCGCGCACGGCACCAGCCACTTCTTTGTGACTCAGGAAGCCGCAAAAATCCTGAACAAACCTGTTGAAGAAGTGAACATCATCACCTGCCATCTGGGCAACGGTGGTTCTGTTTCTGCTATCCGCAACGGTAAATGTGTTGATACCTCCATGGGTCTGACCCCGCTGGAAGGTCTGGTGATGGGTACCCGTTCCGGTGACATCGACCCGGCGATCATCTTCCACCTGCACGACACTCTGGGCATGAGCGTTGACGACATCAACAAAATGCTGACTAAAGAGTCTGGCCTGCTGGGTCTGACCGAAGTCACCAGCGACTGCCGCTATGTTGAAGACAACTACGCAGAGAAAGCAGACGCTAAACGTGCAATGGACGTTTACTGCCACCGTCTGGCGAAATACATCGGTTCTTACACCGCGCTGATGGACGGTCGTCTGGACGCGGTTATCTTCACCGGTGGTATCGGTGAGAACGCGGCTATGGTTCGTGAACTGTCCCTGGGCAAACTGGGCGTTCTGGGCTTCGACGTTGATCACGAGCGTAACCTGGCTGCGCGTTTCGGCAAGTCTGGCTTCATCAACAAAGAAGGCACCCGTCCGGCTATCGTTATCCCAACTAACGAAGAGCTGGTCATCGCGCAAGACGCACACCGCCTGACTGCCTGATTCCACACCGCCAGCAATGCTGGCGGTGCTGTTTTGTAACCCGCCCCGTGTCGGCGGTAACGAAAGAGGATAAACCGTGTCCCGTACTATTATGCTGATCCCTACCGGAACCAGCGTCGGCCTGACCAGCGTCAGCCTTGGCGTAATCCGTGCTATGGAACGCAAAGGCGTTCGTCTGAGCGTCTTTAAGCCAATCGCCCAGCCTCGTGCCGGTGGCGATGCGCCTGACCAGACCACCACCATCGTTCGCAAAAACTCCAATCTGCCTGCGGCTGAACCGCTGAAGATGAGTCACGTTGAGTCGCTGCTCTCCAGCAATCAAAAAGACGTTTTGATGGAAGAGATCATCGCCAACTACCATGCAAATGCGCAGGACGCAGAAGTGGTGCTGGTTGAAGGTCTGGTCCCGACGCGCAAACACCAGTTTGCTCAGTCTCTGAACTTTGAAATCGCGAAAACCCTGAACGCAGAGATCGTTTTCGTCATGTCCCAGGGCACTGATACCCCGGAACAGCTGAACGAGCGTATCGAACTGACACGCAGCAGCTTCGGCGGCACGAAAAACACCAACATCACCGGCGTGATCGTGAACAAACTGAACGCCCCGGTTGACGATCAGGGCCGTACTCGCCCAGACCTGTCTGAGATCTTCGACGACTCTTCCAAAGCGAAGGTCGTCAAAGTTGATCCGGCGAAACTGCAGGATTCCAGCCCGCTGCCTGTTCTCGGCGCGGTACCCTGGAGCTTCGATCTGATTGCCACCCGTGCAATCGATATGGCGCGTCACCTGAACGCGACCATCGTTAACGAAGGCGATATCAATACCCGCCGCGTGAAGTCCGTGACCTTCTGTGCGCGTAGCATTCCGCACATGCTGGAACACTTCCGCGCAGGTTCCCTGCTGGTAACGTCTGCCGATCGTCCTGACGTGCTGGTTGCAGCGTGTCTGGCGGCGATGAACGGCGTAGAGATCGGTGCCATCCTGCTGACCGGCGCTTACGAGATGGACCCACGCGTGAGCAAGCTGTGCGAACGCGCGTTTGCCACTGGCCTGCCGGTCTTCATGGTGAATACCAACACCTGGCAGACCTCCCTGAGCCTGCAGAGCTTCAACCTGGAAGTGCCGGTTGATGACCACGAGCGTATCGAGAAAGTTCAGGAATACGTTGCAGGTTACATCAACGCAGACTGGATCGAATCCCTGACCGCGACCTCCGAGCGCAGCCGCCGTCTGTCTCCTCCAGCATTCCGTTACCAGCTGACCGAGCTGGCGCGTAAAGCGGGCAAACGCGTTGTTCTGCCAGAAGGTGACGAACCACGTACCGTTAAAGCGGCGGCTATCTGTGCAGAGCGCGGCATCGCGACCTGTGTGCTGCTGGGTAACCCGGATGAGATCAACCGCGTTGCGGCGTCTCAGGGCGTTGAGCTGGGTGCGGGCATCGAAATCGTTGACCCTGAAGTGGTTCGTGAAAGCTACGTTGCCCGTCTGGTTGAACTGCGTAAGAGCAAGGGCATGACCGAAGCCGTTGCGCGCGAGCAGCTGGAAGACAACGTGGTGCTGGGTACGCTGATGCTGGAGCAGGACGAAGTTGACGGTCTGGTTTCCGGTGCAGTTCACACCACCGCAAACACCATCCGTCCACCGCTGCAGCTGATCAAAACCGCACCGGGCAGCTCTCTGGTCTCCTCCGTGTTCTTCATGCTGCTGCCTGAACAGGTTTATGTTTACGGCGACTGCGCGATCAACCCGGATCCAACCGCAGAGCAGCTGGCTGAGATCGCTATTCAGTCCGCAGATTCCGCGACTGCCTTCGGCATCGAGCCGCGCGTTGCGATGCTCTCCTACTCCACCGGTACTTCTGGTGCAGGTAGCGACGTAGAGAAAGTGCGTGAAGCGACCCGTATTGCTCAGGAAAAACGTCCGGATCTGATGATCGACGGTCCGCTGCAGTACGACGCCGCCGTGATGGCTGACGTGGCAAAATCCAAAGCGCCGAACTCTCCGGTTGCAGGTCGCGCTACCGTGTTCATCTTCCCGGATCTGAACACCGGTAACACCACCTATAAAGCGGTACAGCGTTCAGCAGACCTGATCTCCATCGGGCCAATGCTGCAGGGTATGCGCAAACCTGTGAACGACCTGTCCCGTGGTGCGCTGGTTGACGATATCGTCTATACCATCGCGCTGACGGCGATCCAGTCTTCGCAGCAGCAGTAATTGTAAGGTCTTGCCGGATGGCGCTTCGCTTATCCGGCCTACAGGACCGTAGGCCCGTTAAGCGCTAGCGCCACCGGGCAACAAAAAGGCGACCACAAAGGGTCGCCTTTTTTATTACAGCAGCTCTCGCGCCGCCGACACGATGTCATGTGCCGTCAGGCCGTACTCCTTCTGCAGGAAGTCCTGCGTCCCCACCTGACCGTAACGCTCTTTCACCCCCACGCGGCGCATTGGCACCGGGCAGGTTTCCACCAGCACTTCCGCCACCGCCGAGCCAAGACCGTTGTGAATGCTGTGGTTTTCACAGGTCACGATGCGCCCGGTTTTCTCAGCGTAGTTTTTCACCAGCATGCGGTCGATGGGCTTCAGGGTGAACATATCAATAACCGCTGCACTGACCCCCTCCTGCTCCAGCTGACGCGCCGCCTCCAGCGCTTCCGCTACCATAATGCCATTGGCGATAAGCGTAATATCGCTTCCCTCACGCAGCACGTTGCCTTTACCGATGGTGAAGGTTGAGCCCGGCGCATACACGCTCGGGGCCTGCTTACGGATGGTGCGTACCCAGTAGAAGCCTTCCAGATCGATAAGCTGGCGCAGCACATCGTCAAACATCACCGCGTCGGTCACCTCCAGCACCACCGAGTGCGCCAGACCGCGCACGATGCCCATATCCTCGAACGACATATGCGTCCCACCGTTGTGACAGGCCGTCACGCCAGCATCCGAGGCTATCACCTTCACGTTGTTACGCTGATAGTCCAGGGACATAAACAGCTGGTCGAAGCAGCGTCGGCTGGCAAACGCGGTGAACGTATGCACGAACGGTTTGCGACCGGTGAGCGACAGCCCGGCAGCTGTACCGATCACGTTGGCCTCCATGATGCCGCAGTTAATCACGTGCTGCGGATAATCGCGCGCCACGCCGTCCATCGCCATCGAACTCATCAGGTCCGCTTCCAGGGCGATAATCTCGCTTCCGGCCTCAATCTGCTTTGCCACGAAGCCCGCGTAGACCTTACGCATCTCAACGGCGTCTTTCTGTCCTGCCGGTGCAACCTTAATCATGTGAAGCCTCCAGTTGGCGAATCGTCTCGTTGAGGGCCGCTTTGCTCTCCGCGGTCAATCGCAGGTGGTGCGAATTGCTGAGCTGTTCGAGATACGGCACCCCCTGCCCTTTGATGCTGTCGAGGATCACCACCTGCGGGCGGGCGTCTTTCGCCGGCACGCGCGACGTCACGTCCAGCAGCGCCGAAATGTCGTCTCCCTTCACGGTCACCACGTCAAAACCAAAGGCACGGAATTTCCCTTCGAGGTCAAACGCGCAAATGATTTCATCCAGTTCGCCATCCAGCTGCTGTTTGTTCCAGTCGACGAATACCGTCAGATTGTTCAGACGATGGTGGGCAATAAACTGGAAGGCTTCCCAGCACTGTCCCTCGTTCAGCTCGCCGTCACCGACAATGCAGAAAACCCGATTCGGTCGCCCCGCGAGCTTGTGCGATAGCGCCATCCCGCCAGCAATGGAAATCCCCTGCCCCAGCGAACCGGTGGTCGCATCCACGCCGCGCGTTTTCAGGCGATCCGGATGGCTCGGCAGGCGCGTACCGTTCTGGTTCAGGGTGCTCAGTTCCTCCACCGGGAAGTAGCCCTTGATCGCCAGCGTGCTGTACAGCGCCGGGCCCGCATGGCCTTTCGACAGGACAAAGTAGTCGCGCTCTGGCCAGTCCGGATCCGCCGGGTCGATTTTCATCACCGCGCCGTACAGCACGGCCAGCGTTTCGACCACCGACATGCTGCCGCCGTAGTGTCCAAATCCGAGCTGCGTCAGCGATTTCAGCGTCTCAAGGCGAATCTGGCGCGCCAGCTCGGTTATCTCATTCTCATTCTCATTCATGATTTGGCTCCGGTATTTTCCTGCGCGTTACCGCCCGCAGGTTTGTTTTTCGCAAACAGGTTGTAGGCCACCAGCAGCGCGAACAGCGCCACGACCAGCCCGGTGATGGCAAGCGGTGACAGGAAGCGCGCCAGGTTACCTAGCACAATCCCCACCGCGCCGAAATCGGCGTCCGAGAAGGTGGTGTTAGCAAAGCCAATCGCGCCCAGCACCGGCAGCAGCAGAACCGGCAGGAAGGTAATCAGCAGACCATTGGCGAAGGCGCCTATCATCGCCCCGCGACGTCCGCCAGTGGCATTACCGAACACGCCCGCCGTTGCACCGGTAAAGAAGTGCGGCACGACGCCCGGGAGGATCAACACCCAGCTGAACTGCCCGCAGATGAACAGCCCGACAATCCCCCCGAGGAAGCTGAACAGGAAGCCAATCAGCACGGCATTTGGCGCATACGGGTAGACCACCGGGCAGTCCAGCGCGGGACGTGCGTTCGGCACCAGTTTTTCAGAGAAGCCGGTAAAGGCCGGGACGATTTCCGCCAGAATCAGGCGCACGCCCTGCAGGATGATGAAAACGCCCGCCGCGAAGGTGATCGCCATGATAATGGCGTAAACCAGGTAGTTCTGACCGCCGCAGAAGGTGGCTTCGACGTACTCCCGCCCGGCGCTCACCGCCATGATCAGGTAGATAATCATCATCGTCAGGGAGATAGAGATCGAACTGTCGCGCAGGAAGCTCAGGTTCTTCGGCAGGTTCATCTCTTCGGTTGAACGAGAGCCTTTGCCGACCTTGCTGCCAATCCAGCCAGACAGCACGTAGCCCAGGGTGCCGAAGTGGCCGAAGGCGATCTCATCGTTACCGGTGATGCGCTTCATGTAACGCTGCGCAATGGCCGGGAAGAAAACCATAATCAGGCCGAGGATCAGCGATCCGGTAAAGACCAGCCCTACCCCCTCAAAGCCCGCCACGGTGAGAATTACGCCAATCATGCACGCCATGTAAAACGTGTGGTGCCCGGTCAGGAAGATGTACTTCAGACGGGTAAAGCGCGCGACGATAATATTCGCTACCATCCCAAACGCCATAATCAGCGCGGTAGAGGCACCGTATTTTTCCAGCGCAATCGAAACAATCGCTTCATTATTGGGAATGATGCCCTGAATATTAAAGGCGTGCTCGAACATCCCCCCCAATGGATTTAATGACCCCACCAGCACCGTGGCGCCACCACCCAGCACAATAAAACCAAGAATCGTTTTAATGGTTCCCTTCACCACATCTGAAAACGCTTTTTTCTGCGCAACCAGACCGATCAAGGCAATTAATCCGACCAGCACCGAAGGGACTTTTAAAATATCAACAACGAAATTCAGCGTTTCAAGGATAAACATATCCACCTCGCCTTATCAGGATTATTGTCTTTCGAACCAGGCGCGCAGTTGCGCTTCAAGTTCGTTGATATCAATGATGTTATTGATCACCACCAGTTGGCTTTCCGGTACGCTGGCGCTGGCGGCAATATCTTTTGCCATCACGAACAGGTCAGCCGCGCCCGGCGTGGCGGAGGAGAGATCGGAGTGTTCAACCTCGGCGTCAATTTCCAGCTTTTTGAGCACCTTTTTAATGTTCATTTCGACCATAAAACTGCTGCCCAGGCCAGACCCACAAATAGCCATGATTTTCATTGTTGTCCCCTTTTATGAGTAGAGCACGCCCCATCACGCTGGCGCGTAATGTTGTGAATAATCGGATTAAAGAATTAAATCAGAAGCGGTCAATAATGGTTTTAATGTCCTCCAGGGTATTCGCCTGATGTAATTTTTCCATATCTTCGTCGCTGGAAAATAACTCTGCCAGCGATGAGATCATCTCGATATGGCTATGTTTGTCCGGTGCCGCGAGCATAATAATGACATCGACAGGGTCAAACTCCCCGGCACCAAAAGAGACACCCTGTTTTAGTTTTAGTAATGACAACCCCAGTCCTTTGGCGCCTTCTTCCGGCCGCGCATGCGGCATGGCCAGCCCTGGTGCCAGCACATAATACGGTCCTAAAGCATGGTGCTGCTGAATGATTGCCGTCACGTATTCCGGTTCAATCACCTGCAGCTCCAGTAACGGTTTCGCGCATATCTCCAGCGCCTGAGGCCAGCTTTCAACGCTCTCCTGAAGCGTGATGGTTGTATCATATATCCACTTTTTGAGCACTTTTCACTCCGTCGTCACGCCAAAGATGAGCAAACTTTATTCAACCCATCAATCCTTGACTGCGATCCCGGTCACAAAGATAGCGCTACCAACGATTAACATGCAGAAGTGTGATAGCGCTATCAAAATGCCATCATCGTGTGAAATCACAGCAAAAAAAGGGATTTAAGGCGTATACTGCCTGTCACCTGGAGTGAAGGAATAAGAACGCGTCTGGTCAGCAGGAAGGTGTATGTCTTTAACCCGAAAACGGCGCAGTACCGGAAAAGTCACGCTCGCGGATGTCGCACAGCTTGCCGGAGTTGGCACGATGACCGTCTCCCGTGCGCTCCGCACGCCGGAACAGGTTTCCGATAAACTGCGTGAAAAAATTGAAGCTGCGGTGCAGGAACTGGGTTATATGCCCAATCTCGCCGCCAGCGCACTGGCATCGGCGTCGTCATGGACGATCGCAATGGTTGTTCCTAATCTTTCCGAAGCTGGGTGTTCAGAGATGTTTGCCGGGCTACAGCAGGTGCTTCAGCCTGCCGGATACCAGATCATGCTGGCCGAGTCTCAGCATCGTCTTGAACAGGAGGAAAAGCTGCTGGAAACGCTGCTGGCGTCAAATATTGCCGCCGCGATCCTGCTCAGCGTGGAGCATACCGACACCGTTCGCCACTGGCTGAAAAATGCCTCCATCCCGGTGATGGAGATGGGTGCTATGCGCGCCGACCCGATTGATATGAATATCGGGATTGATAACGTGGCGGCCATGTATGAGCTAACAGAAATGGTTATTAAGCGCGGCTACCAGAATATCGGCCTGCTGTGCGCCAACCAGGAACAGTGGATTTTCCAGCAGCATTTGCAGGGCTGGTACAAAGCGATGCTGCGCCATCATCTGTCGCCGAACCGGGTAATTAACGCCGCCATGCCGCCGAGCTTCTCGACCGGTGCGGCGCAGCTGCCTGAGTTTCTGCTGGCGTGGCCGGAGCTGGATGCGCTGGTATGCGTTTCAGACGAACTGGCCTGCGGTGCGCTGTATGAGTGTCAGCGTCGGCGAATCAAAGTGCCGGACGATCTTGCCGTCGTAGGCTTTGGGGATAGCGACGTCAGCCGCGTCTGTCAGCCGCCGCTGACGACCATGGCGGTACCGCATCGAAAGATTGGAATTGAGGCCGGGAAAGCGTTACTGGAACGTCTGAATGATGGAGACTGGCGCGACCATAAACCTATCGCGTCCAGCCTGTGTCTGCGGGAAAGCTGTTAAGGCTTATTCAGCCTCTTCCTCTTTTTCCGCTTTATTTTCCGGCTTAGCGGATTCGTTTTTGGCGTTGCGGGTCATCCATAGCGCCAGTGCTTTTAACGAATCCGGCGTGAACTCGTCGCAACGCGCGGTAATCTCTTCCGGCGTCATCCAGCAGACTTCGCTCACTTCTTCTTCCTGCAGGGCGAAAGGCCCGTGGGAAACGCAGCTAAACAGTCCGCCCCAGACGCGGCAATGTTCGTCTTCGAAATAGAACTGCCCGTGTTCAGCAAATGGCACACCGGCAATCCCTAACTCTTCTTCCGCTTCACGACGCGCGGAATCCAGCAGCACTTCATCGGCCTGCACGACACCACCCGCTGTGGCATCCAGCATACCTGGGAGAAAATCTTTCGTGTCCGTGCGACGCTGAACCAGAATCTTGCCCATGCCGTCATGCACAACAATGTAGGTTGCACGGTGACGCAGACGCTCTGCACGCATTTGTTCGCGGCTGGCCTGCGCGATCACTTCATTTTCTTCGCTGACAATGTCAACCCATTCAGTACTTGCCAAATGATTCTGCTCCACCATCGGGAAACCTTCTCGTCTAAGCGCTCTTTCGGCGCGTTTGCAGTTGGGGTGTAACTTACGGATTAATCGCTACCTGCGCAATAACTTGCTGATCATTAAGTGCGATTACGCTCAGGGTATTTCCATCCAGCATGCCATAGCTCGCAGGATATCCGCCTTTGGGTATGCTGACCGACCCCGGGTTAACGTGATAAATTTCACCGCGTTTTTCAGCCACCGGAATATGAGTATGACCGTAAACCAGGACATCGCCAGCCGCGAGTGCCGGGAGATTATCCGGGCCGAAAAGGTGCCCGTGGGTCAGGAACAGGCGGCTGTTTTCCAGCAGTACCTGTTGCCACGGAGCGGTAAGGGGAAAGTGCAGTAGCATCTGGTCGACTTCGCTGTCGCAGTTACCGCGCACGGCAATGATGCGCGAGGCAAACGGATTAAGCTTCTCCGCGACCTGCGCAGGGGCATAGCCTTCTGGCAGCGCATTGCGCGGGCCATGGTTTAACACATCCCCCAGAATCACCAGCCATTGCGCGCCGCTTTGCGCAAACAGAGAAAGCACGCGCTCGGTCGCGGGCAGCGATCCATGGATATCCGACGCAAACATCAATTTCATTCGTCTCTCCCTCGGAAAACTCACTGCCCTTATCATACCTGAAGCGTCAGGGCTTATCAGCCCGCGCGCTTAGCGGAGAGTGCCACATAGCGCTGCACAGAGGCGCGCTGCCACTGGAACGCTGCATAATCCACCAGCAGCTGAGGGACTTCATCGCCGTTGAGGATCAGGCGGTTCAGCATCAGCGCCAGGTCGGTATCGGCAATGCACCATTCACCAAACAGGTTCGGATTGCCGTGCGCGAGAAGCGACGTGGCCGTTTCAATCAGTTTTTGGGCGCTGTGCGTACCTTCCGCGCTCAGAGCTGGCTTTTTCACCCCGGCAAACACGACATCTGTCGAGCGCTCTACACGAATCGGCACCAGGTCGCTACGTAGCCACGCCTGGATCTGCCGCGCACGGGCGCGTTTTTGCAGATCGTGAGGATAGATCCGTTCCCACTCGGGCGGCGCAAAACGATCTTCCAGGTATTCATCGATCGCTGATGATTCGCTCAGCGCAAAGCCGTCAACCTCCAGCACCGGCACGCGTCGGGTGAGATCGTAACCCTGCCACTGCGGTTTGAGATGTTCCCCGCCGTCGAGATCAACGGTCTTCAGCGTAAAAGTAAGCCCTTTTTCAGCCAGCGCAACGTACACGCTCATGACATAGGGGGAAAAGAAATTCGCATCGGACCACAACGTGATTAGGGGCTGGTTCATAACATCCTCATCGGCTGATCGGTTTTTTACTCAACATATAATCTCTTTGCCCCGCTGTCACTTGATGAAAACTCACGATTTACAACAATTACCTATACTCAGTTGTCGTGGCACTACTATTCGCATGGACAGGAGTTGAGAATGATTGACCTTTATTACGCCCCTACCCCAAACGGCCATAAGATCACCCTCTTTCTCGAAGAAGCCGAACTGGATTACAGAATCATTCGCGTGGATATCAGCAAAGGTGAACAGTTCAGTCCTCTCTTTCTGGCTATCTCGCCGAACAATAAAATTCCGGCCATTATTGACAATCAGCCGGCCGACGGAGGAAGACCGTTGAGCCTGTTTGAATCCGGCGAAATTTTGCTCTATCTGGCGGAGAAAACCGGCAAACTCCTGAGCGGGGAGCTGCGTGAACGTCACCATACCTTGCAATGGCTCTTCTGGCAGGCGAGCGGACTTGGGCCCATGCTGGGACAGAATCACCATTTTACCGCTTACGCCCCGCAGCCCATCCCTTATGCGATAGAACGCTATCAGGTGGAGACGCAACGTTTGTATGGCGTGCTAAACCAGCGGCTGGAAAAAACGCCGTGGCTTGGGGGAGATCATTACAGCATTGCCGATATCGCCTGCTGGCCGTGGGTGAATACCCATGAAAAACACCGGATTGATCTCGCGTCCTACCCGGCGGTGAACAACTGGTTTGAACGTATCCGTACCCGCCCGGCCACCGAACGCGCACTGCAAAAAATCCAGCAGATTTAACCTTATAGGAGGCTGTGTGCCTGCAAGCCTCTCATGTATTATGGGCGGCAATTACTGACACGGAGAAGACCTGCAATGTCACAGCCAGACGCTATTATTCGTATAAAAAATTTACGCTTGCGTACCTTCATCGGTATCAAAGAGGAAGAGATTGCCAACCGTCAGGATATTGTCATTAATGTGGTTATTCACTATCCCGCCGACAAAGCGCGGGCCAGCGAAGACATCAATGACGCGCTGAACTATCGCACGATAACCAAAAACATCATTCAGTACGTGGAGAACAACCGCTTCTCTCTGCTGGAGAAATTAACTCAGGATGTGCTCGATATCGCACGCGATCATCACTGGGTCACTTATGCTGAAGTAGAGATCGATAAACTTCACGCCCTGCGCTACGCCGACTCCGTCTCTATGACGTTAAGCTGGCGATGCCAGGGATAAACCTGGAGGTTGTATGAAGATTTTGCTGACCGGCGGTACGGGTCTGATTGGTCGCCATCTCATTGCGCGTCTTCAGGCGCTGCATCATGACATCACCGTGGTGACGCGCAGCCCAGAAAAAGCGCGTAAGGTGCTGGGCGCAGGCGTCGACATCTGGAAAGGGCTGGCTGAGCAGCAGAATCTGGACGGCTTTGATGCCGTCATCAACCTCGCGGGTGAACCCATTGCCGATAAGCGCTGGACCGAAGAGCAGAAACAGCGGCTCTGCAGCAGCCGCTGGAACATCACCGAGAAGCTGGTTGAGCTGATTCGCAACAGCCACACGCCGCCGTCGGTGCTGATTTCGGGCTCAGCGACGGGCTATTACGGCGATCTTGGCGAAGTGGTGGTGACCGAGGAAGAGCCGCCCCACAACGAATTTACCCATAAACTCTGTGCCCAGTGGGAACGCATCGCCTGTGCGGCGCAAAGCGATCGTACCCGCGTCTGCCTGCTGCGTACCGGTGTGGTACTGGCGCCGAACGGCGGTATTTTGGGCAAAATGCTCCCGCCTTTTAAGCTGGGACTCGGTGGACCGATTGGCAACGGCCGTCAGTATCTGGCGTGGATCCATATCGACGATATGGTCAACGGCATTCTCTGGCTGCTGGATAACGATCTGCGCGGACCGTTTAATATGGTCGCGCCATATCCGGTGCGTAATGAACAGTTTGCTCACGCTCTGGGGCACGCCCTGCATCGCCCGGCGATATTGCGCGTACCTGCCACGGTGATTCGCCTGATGATGGGTGAAGCGTCCGTGCTGGTATTAGGCGGACAACGGGCGCTCCCCAAACGGCTGGAAGCGGCGGGGTTCGCGTTCCGCTGGTATGACTTAGAAGAGGCGCTGGGGGATGTTGTATAAAAAATCAATTATTAAATATATCATTTAAGCCTCAATTGTAAGAGTAATTTAACTGAGGCTTAATTCGTTTTTAATGTTAATTAATAAGCCCCAACTCAAGCCAACACTCTTTGTATTTAGCCTTGAAGCTAGCCTCAGTACAACTTAATATATGTAATGACATATAATAATTTAAAAGTATAGATAACTGCTGTTCCAAATCAATCTCATTTGGAGGTGAAGAAGCCATTGGTGTGAATATGAATTTATCAACCCAACGATTGAATGACGAACCAACACTTATATTTAATGGTATATCCCTTTCGCAAACGGATATGTCGCTGTAATATTCGTTATAGCACGGGATTAATTTTCTCGTAGGTGATTCAGTAATATTCAATTGAATTTCTTTTTTTAATAATGATGACGGACATGTAAAAGTTTTTAATCCATCATTTTTAAATTTGAATATAAAGCCAACACCATCATCTTCATCATATCTTTCAGATTCTTCAAAAGGCAAATCGCCATAGTATTCCTCAACAGCTAGAGATAATGGTTCTCTTTTGAAAATACCAGATAGTATATGCATAACATTTAGGTCAATGTCATTGAATTTTGTGTTATATAAAAAACCATACTTGTGTGCATAAACAAAAAGATCGTTTTCCCCATTTATATATTGCTCTAATTTCACCCCATTTATTTCATATTGTTTCCATTCATAATTAATAGACTGCCCAGTCACAGAATATAAATAAAAATCAGACAACTTATCATCTTTAGTATTTTCTCTTAAGTTTGAAGAATGAGTTTTAAGTATATGATTTATAATATCTTCAATTTCTTTATGCCTGTCTGTTCGACCTTTTTTTCGATCTATCGTTAACCAATACCCAGCACTATTTTTGAAAATATCCAATTCACCAACTAAGCATTTAACATTAAAGCTTGTGTCAAACTCAACGCCTTTATATTTGAAGATTAAATTAGCGAAAATATAATCTTCCAAGTTTATTTTTATGCTAAAGTCTGCGCCAAGAGAATAGTCTGACATAAAAACATCACCGTTTTTATTTTCAACATCAACTCGCCTTTCTAATTTAGTTCCGTTGATTATTAATGAAATATGGGACTTTTTAAAATCAGAGGTTAGCATCTGCATTACATTTTGATAAAAATCGTTTTTTTGTTCTAAAAGCAATGGATCGTCATGGTTGTCAATCCGGCGACCTCTGTAATTTATAAAGTATCCATCTTTGCTTTTAAAAATTGATTTAATTTCAGTTCCTTCAAATCGTCTATCATCCAATTCTTTTATTGAGATATCAAAGAATTCATTATCGGCATTATTTATAACCTTTATTTCATAGCAAGGGTTTTCCTTTTTCCTAGTTTTAATTACAACCTCGTCACATAATTTGAAAACTGTCTGAAGGCCAATACCGAAGTATCCAGACGGTTTTGCCCAATCTGGCATTGTTCTATTTAATTTTTTTATTAATTCAACTGAATCCGATCCTACGACTAGAATCTTCCTTATATCATTAATATCCATACCAAGAGCAAAGTCTTTAATAATGAAACTATTAAATTTTACACCTTCCTCAACTTCATACTCTTCTATTAACAATTCTATTTTATATTTTTCTAATTCTTTTTTAAAAATCTCTCGATCTTTTACATCATCATGAAGTAAACTGCTATTAGAAATCAACTCATCCCAAACTTTATAATATGTTGCATCAATAGAATTTTGTAATAACTCACGAACGAAAGGATATTTTTCGCTATATATCTGAGACCCAGTAATATATTCATAAACACGTTTAGGGTTTAATGTTATTTTTGGAACTTTACCATCAATAGCTATATAGTCTTTTATTCTACACTCAAGTATACCGATGGTTGGCAAAGCCCTGAAATCACTATCAGGAACTATTTCATTCCAAACCCTTTTCTGATAATCGAATTCATTTTGTATATAATTAAACCAGCCTTGTTGTGCATGATATGCCCCATATTGTTCGCACTCAGCTTTTATTTCAATTACTTCGCTATTTATTAATAAATGTTTTATTGATGCATGCTTTTCTTGATGGTTTTTAGAGGAAACAGGTACATTCCCAATATTTGCAAGTAAAGTAGGACAAAATCTGCCATCATCAATATCGAGTAGATCTCCTATTCTTAATAAAGCTGCTATATATCGAGGATGAGCATAATCTTCTGCATCCATTCCATCGTTATACTTTGCAAGCTCCAAAATTGCATCTGGATTTCTTCCATGACATTGAACTATTTGAGCCACAAAATTAAAAAGCCTTTGTGGAATAAGTGAAGTTCTAGGTGAAGATACATTTATCTTTGATGGTTCATTGACAAAGTTTCCTGATCTATCCGCGTGAATTTTCTGAAATAATCAGCCAAAACAAATGTCAAAGAATTCGATATAGAAAGTGCTTTTACGATATCATTTTCATTTTTACTTTGTAATATTTCTTTTGCATGTTTCGATAGTTCACTTTCTTTATGGGATAACTCTTCAAGATAAAAATGAAATAAAGGATCTCTTAAGAGCTCTTTTTTTTCTTCATTAGTAATCACCATACCGGCATCATGCCAATAACAAGACTCCAACAGCAACCAACAATCTGTCGCGGTCAATTTATAAATATTTGGGGAGATAACTTTCTCTATTTGTGTAATTATTGTGGATGAATGTGACGCATCATGCAAACTGTAATGTGGAAAATCTCTTGATACTGTATTAAGAGCCCTAGATAATAATTTTTTGTCAAATTCCCACTGTGCCCATAATAATGAGTAATTAGGATTAACTTCTGCAAGTTGCTTTAATCTCTGCTCTATTCTCATGACTCAATTCCTAATTAAATTTTTATTCATTAAAATATGTGTAAATATACTCAGCCAAATCATCCTCAATCGTATAAAAATAACAAACCGGTATACTCAGCACCTCAGCTAACTTGCAAGCCAGTGCAAAGTCAGGCGTGTGGATCCCCTTCTCATACTGGTTCATTCGTGCGCTAGCCGTTGCTTCATCAATCCCCGCAAGGATCCCAAGTTTTTGCTGTGATAGTCCGGCCTTCAGTCGCGCCGCTTTAAGTCGATGGGGAAGCATGATGACTCTTCAAAATCTGGAAGTAGAGTCATGATTCTGGTATCCCGTTATTGAAATTGTACTAAGTATTACTTAGTATTTGTGTCTGCAATTTGAACAAAATCATATATAAAGGAAAATGTATGAATAGAGATCAGGACATGCACCCGGCAGATATCATCGCCATGCTCCACAAGCGTAAGCTCTCACTGGCTGCTCTTTCTCGCCAGGCGGGTTTGAGTTCTTCTACACTTGCAAACGCGCTCTCCAGGCCGTGGCCCAAGGGGGAAAAGATCATCGCGGAGGCTCTAGAAAAAGATGCGGCGTCGATCTGGCCCAGTCGCTATTACGATCAATATGGCAACTATGTCGATCGTTCAAAGTTAATGAGGACCAAACGCTAAACCACATCATCAGAATCCATTCTGTTCGCCAGTTTCATTCCGGTGTTAAGGTAATAAGCCAAATTCATCGGAATGGCGTAACAATGGCAACCATCACCACTCCCCGGCTTCATCTCACCCCTTTCGAACCCACCGACTGGGCCTTCTTCCGCTCGCTGCGTGAAAACCGCGACATCATGCGCTATATGTCCGCCATCGCGCCGGAAAAAGAGACCCGACGCGTGTTTGCCGCGCGCCTGATGGCCGAGCATGTTTTCGTGATCCGTTTTCGGGATGAGGAGACCCCGCTTGGCGATATTGGCCTGCAAATCAGCCCGGCGAATCATGAAGAGGCAGATATCGGCTATACGGTTGTGCCTGCTGCGCAGGGGAAAGGTATTGCCAGCGAGGCGCTGCGCGCGGTGTGTGATTACGCCTTTAACCAGACCGGCGTGAAGGCCATTAACGCGTTTGTGCTGGCGGATAACGGCGGGTCAGTGCGCGTGCTGGAGAAAGCCGGGTTTGTGCGTACGCAGGTACTGGAAAAGGCATATGAAATTAATGGGGTGCGGTATGACGACTGGCTCTATCGGCTGGAGTGTGGTGCGGTCTGAATGCCGGGCGGCACTGCGGTTTTTGTAGGCCCGGTAAGCGAAGCGCCACCGGGCGATTGGGCTGTACTGCGGTCTGATGCCCTCATCCCCGCTCCTCTCCCACAGGGCTGAGGGATCCCCAGTAATTTTTTTCCTGAAGCGATGAACGTTTCTTATGAGAAATGAATAACTTACAGCGACGCCCTGGTCCGGCTGTAAATCGCTGAGGCGTTTCCTGTAGGCCGGGGCGAGGCGCATGGATGCGCCGAGAGGGCGGGCTTTACAGGGACGTTGCCTCCGCCCGTACCCGATAAGCCGGAAGGAATAAGCCGAGGGCACCGCGAAGCGGCGATTTACCGCCGGGAGCCCGGGTCGCCAGGGTGGTGGCGACTGAGCCACCCTGGCACGTTCACCGGTCATGTCGTTACAGAGTAGCATGGTACATAAAGTGAACGGAATGACCACTACAGCCGTATGTTCCCCCTCATCCCAGCCCTCTCCCTCAAGGGAAAGGGAAAACCCCCGCTATTTCAGGGAGCCTTTCAGGAACTGCTGCAGACGCGGGCTTTGCGGATTCGCTAAGACGTCGTCCGGATGGCCCTGCTCTTCAATTTTGCCCTGATGCAGGAAGATGACGTGGTTAGAAACGTTACGGGCAAAGCCCATCTCGTGCGTCACCACCACCATCGTTTTGCCCTCTTCGGCCAGCTTCTGCATGATGCGCAGCACTTCGCCAACGAGTTCAGGATCCAGCGCTGAAGTCGGTTCATCGAACAGCAGCACTTCGGGTTCCATCGCCAGCGCGCGGGCAATGGAGACACGTTGCTGCTGACCGCCGGAGAGGTGCACCGGGTATTTCATCTGCTGACGCTCGTCGATACCCACTTTCGCCAGGTATTTCACCGCGCGCTCGCGGGCTTCCTGTTTGCTCAGGCCCAGCACCTGAATCGGCGCTTCCATCACGTTCTCCAGCACCGTCATATGGCTCCAGAGGTTGAAGTGCTGGAACACCATGGTCAGACGCGTGCGCAGCAGGCGCAGCTGATTCTTATCCGCCACCTTCAGCTGGCCGTCTTTATCGCGTATCAGATTAATATTCTGCCCGCTCACCACAATCGAGCCTTCACTCGGTTTTTCGAGGAAGTTAATGCAGCGCAGGAAGGTACTTTTACCCGAGCCGGATGAGCCGATGATACTGATTACGTCGCCTGCATTCGCCTGCAGCGACACCCCTTTCAGCACTTCATGTTCGCCGTAGCGTTTGTGCAAATCAATAACGTTTAATTTGTTCTCAGCCATCATCTTTCTCAGTGCGTCGAAGAAGGTTTTATATGCTGCAACCAGCGTTTTTCAGCCTTGCGGAACAGGCTAATCAAGACATAAGAGATAATTAAATAGAGCACCGCCGCAATGCCAAACGCGGTAAACGGCTGATAGGTCGCGGAGTTAATATCGCGCGCGATTTTGAGCAGATCCGGCACCGTCGCGGTAAAGGCAAGCGCAGTGGAGTGCAGCATCAGAATCACTTCGTTGCTGTACGCAGGCAGCGCAATACGCAGCGCCGATGGCAGAATAATGCAGCGGTAAAGTTTTACCGACGAAAAGCCATACGCCCGCGCCGCTTCAATCTCACCATAAGGCACGGAACGAATAGCCCCGGCAAAGATCTCGGTGGTATAGGCACAGGTGTTGAGCGTCAACGCCAGCACCGTACAGTTCAGGCCGCTACGGAAGAACGCATTCAGCATTTCCGTGCCTTTTACGATTTCCAGCGTGTACATGCCTGAATAGAAGACCAGCAGCTGCACGTACAGCGGCGTACCGCGAAAGACGTAGGTAAACAGCCAGATGGGGAACTGAATAAATTTATTGTTCGACACGCGGCCAATGGCGAGAAACACCGCCAGAATGCCGCCCATCACCACGGATGAAATCAGCAGCCACAGCGTGATCGCCACGCCGGTAAAGCGATAGCCATCCGTCCACAGCAGGGATTTCCAGTATTCCTGAATAATCTCAATCACAGGTCAGCCCTCTTCACACCCACGGAGTAGCGACGCTCAAGCAGAAGCAGCACACCATTGGAGACGGTCGTAAAGACCAGATAGATCACGCCACAGACCACCGCAAAGTAGAAGGGCTCCCAGGTGCTTTTACCCGCCAGCTGAGTGGCTTTGACCACATCTTCCAGACCGAGCAAAGAGACCAGCGCCGTCGCTTTGAGGATAACCTGCCAGTTGTTACCAATGCCCGGCAGTGCATAGCGCATCATGGCCGGGAACATGATCCGGCGAAACGTTTGTGAAGAGGTAAAACCAAATGCGGTTGCCGCCTCAATGTGACCTTTCGGCACGGCCATATAAGCACCGCGGAAGGTTTCGGTGAAGTAGGCACCGTAGATAAAACCGAGGGTAATAATACCGGCCACCATCGGGTCGATATCAATTTGTCCCAGTCCCATCGCATCCGTTACGCTGTTTAACGCAATCTGCAGACCATAAAAGATGAGCAGCATCAGCACCAGATCGGGTACGCCGCGAATGAGCGTGGTATAGCCTTCAAAAATGAGCGCCAGCGGTTTGTTAGCCGAAAGCTTCGCCCCTGCGCCCGCCAGACCTATCAGCACCGCCAGCACCACGGAGCTGATAGCCAGCTCAAGGGTGACAAGCGCGCCCTGTAAAATGACGCCAGAAAATCCGTACAGCATACCGCGAGCCCTGTCGTATCGTGAGTGGTGAAACCGTGTCTTTTCCCCTCCCGCATCGGGAGGGGCCGCACGTTATTTGACGGAGCGATTAGCCGCCGTACACATTGAAATCAAAGTACTTTTTCGCCAGCTTGTCATAGGTACCGTCAGCGCGCATTTCCGCAAACGCTTTGTTCAGCGCTTCGCGCAGTTCGTTGTCTTCTTTGCGCAGGCCCATACCGGTACCCACACCAAACAACTTCACATCCTTAATGGACGGACCGCCGAACTTGTAATCTTTGCCCACCGGCGTTTTCAGGAAGCCTTCGCTTGCCGCGACTTCATCCTGGAATGCCGCATCAATACGGCCGGCCGTCAGGTCTGCGTAAATATTTTCCTGGCCCTGATAGGAGACAATTTCGATCCCCTTCGGCGCCCAGTGTTCGTTACCGTAGGTTTCCTGGGTGGTGCCCTGCAGCACGCCCACGCGTTTGCCCTTCAGCGACTCAAGCGTTGGCTGAATATCAGAAGACTTTGCCACCACCAGACGTGAATCGGCCGCGTAGAGTTTGTCGGTGAAGGCAATCTCCTGCTGACGTTTTTCAGTGATGGAGAGCGAGGACATAATTACGTCGATTTTTTTTGCTTTCAGGGATGGGATCAGCGCGTCCAGCGGGTTCTCAACGTAGGTACATTGCGCTTTGATGCGTTTGCACAGCTCATTGGCCAGATCGATGTCAAAACCCACCAGCTCACCCTTTGAATTCTTCGATTCAAACGGCGCATAGGTTGGATCGGTACCAATACGGATTTTCTGCGGAATGGCTGCGAATGCCGCGGTGGCGCTGGAAAAGGCCAGCACCAGAGATAGTGACAACACGAGTTTTTTCATATTTGTCCTCAACAAACTGTCTTCATACGGGATTTTTACGACGACGGGGTGGTGCTAATGTGCCATTAATCCCCACCTTCAGGCAAAGATTAATGCCTTCGGGCCGGGATATGTTGCATTATAAATGCGTAAGTATGCACAAAGCGATCCAATATAGTGCATTTAACGCACCATACTGGATCACCCCTTCGCCTGATGCCTCTTTTCAGTGCATCACCGTCAGGTCTCAGTCACCGTAGACGTTGAAGTCGAAGTATTTCTTCGCCAGTTTGTCGTAAGTACCGTCTTTACGCAGCTCTGTAAACGCTTTGTCAAAGGCGGCTTTCAGCTTGGTATCATCCTTACGCAGGCCAATACCGGTGCCGTCACCAAAGTATTTTTTGTCTTTCACGGACGGGCCTGCAAAAGCATAGTCTTTCCCGGCTGGCTGCTTCAGGAAGCCTTCGCTCGCGGCGACTTCATCCTGGAATGCGGCATCCAGACGGCCCGCCGACAGGTCAGAGTAAATCAGATCCTGATTCTGATAGGCAACCACGTCGACCCCCTTCTCGCGCCAGTTAGCATTGGCATAACCTTCCTGCGTTGACCCCTGGAGCACGCCAACATGCTTGCCTTTCAGGGAGTCGATGGTCGGCTGGATCGGGGAGCCTTTAGCGGCAATCAGACGTGAATCAGCGGCGTAGAGCTTGTCAGAGAAGGCAATCTCCTGCTGACGTTTTTCGGTGATAGAGAGAGAAGAGATAATGGCATCGATTTTCTTGGCTTTCAGCGACGGAATTAATGCGTCAAAGTCGCTGCCCACCCATGTGCATTTTACCTGCATGCGTTTGCACATTTCATTTCCCAGATCGATATCAAACCCCACGAAATCGCCTTTCGCATCCTTGGAAGAGAATGGCGCGTAGGTTGCGTCTGTACCGATACGAACCGTCTGTGGAAGCGCTGCATAGCTACCTGCCGCCGCACTTAACCCCACCAGCAAAGACAGAGCCAGAACCGTCTTCTTCATACATTTACCCTCAAGTACCGTGATTTTATTATGTATTGTGTTGTGTGTTGTGTTGCAGGCTTCTCTTGCAGGTCTTATGCCACATTGCCGTCTGGTCAAAACTTCGACGTTAAATATGTTAATAAAACGTTGCGATATTGCCTTAATGGTGAAAGATAGCAGGTCTGCCGAACGAACCGGAGAGAGAAAAAGGGAAAAAACGAATTAAATGTCGAGGATATGATCGCCGTTGCATAATTGCCCTGAAACAGGGCAACGTCTCTTTTCATGCACAGCATGTGTGCACAGAATCAGGCTCCCTGCCAGCGGGTGAAGAGATCTTCCGGCAGGTCGATATCAAACTGATCCAGCACGCGGTTGACGGTCTGGTTGATCACATCATCCAGCGACTGCGGGCGATGATAAAACGCCGGTACCGGCGGCATGATCACGGCGCCCAGCTCGGCGGCCTGGGTCATCAGGCGCAAATGCCCCAGATGTAGCGGCGTTTCCCGCACGCAAAGTACCAGCGGGCGACGTTCCTTCAGCACGACATCCGCCGCGCGCGTCACCAGCGTGTCGGTATAGCTGTTCACAATGCCGGAGAGCGTTTTAATTGAACAGGGCAGGATCACCATGCCAGCTGTTTTAAACGAGCCTGAGGAGATGCTGGCGGCGATATCGCGCGCGTCGTGCACAACGTCGGCCAGTGCCTGAACATCACGCAGGGAGAGATCGGTTTCAAGGGAGAGGGTTTGTCGCGCCGCCTGGCTCATCACCAGATGGGTTTCGACTTCCGCTACGTCGCGCAAAACCTGCAGCAGACGTACGCCGTAAATGGCGCCACTGGCACCGCTGAGCCCAACAATGAGTCGTTTCATGATTTTCGCCCTTACTGATTTCAGGGCAGACTGTGCAGGATTTCGCGGGGAGTTGCAAGTGAGGGCGAACGCCCTCACCTGCAGAGAGATCAACCTTCGTTGTGCATCTCTAAACTTTCGAGATCGTTTTGCAGCTGAACGGCTTTCGCATCGTCGTTGCGCAGCGAATCAAGATAGTCAAGGTACTGCTGGTCGACGTCTTTCGTCACATAGACGCCGTTAAACACGGAGCATTCGAACTGTTGAATCTCCGGGTTCTCGGCGCGCACCGCGTCGATAAGATCGTTCAGATCCTGGAAAATCAGGCCATCGGCGCCGATAATCTGACGAATTTCGTCCACTTCGCGACCGTGGGCAATCAGCTCATTGGCGGTTGGCATATCGATGCCGTACACGTTCGGGAAGCGAATTTCCGGTGCGGCAGACGCCAGATACACTTTCTTCGCCCCCGCTTCGCGCGCCATCTCGATAATCTGCTCAGAGGTGGTACCACGCACGATGGAGTCATCCACCAGCAGAACGTTCTTATCACGGAATTCGGCGCGGTTGGCGTTCAGTTTACGACGTACAGACTTACGGCGCAGGTGCTGGCCCGGCATGATGAAGGTGCGGCCAACGTAGCGGTTCTTCACGAAGCCCTGACGGTAAGGTTTATCCAGAATACGGGCAATTTCCAGAGCGATATCGCAGGAGGTTTCCGGGATAGGAATAACCACGTCGATGTCGAGATCGTCCCATTCGCGAGCAATCTTCTCGCCGAGCTTCGTGCCCATATTTACGCGCGCGCTGTAGACGGAAATCTTGTCGATGAAGGAGTCCGGGCGGGCGAAATAGACGTATTCAAACAGGCACGGGTTGCTGACCGGGTTGTCGGCACACTGACGGGTAAACAGCTGGCCCTTCTCGGTGATATACACCGCTTCGCCCGGCGCAACGTCACGCAGGAATTCGAAGCCCAGGGTATCCAGCGCCACGCTCTCAGAGGCAACCATATATTCGGTACGGCCATCGCCAAGGTCGCGCTTGCCCAGCACCAGCGGACGAATGCCGTTTGGATCGCGGAAGGCAACCATACCGTGACCGATAATCATCGCCACGCAGGCGTATGCACCGCGGATCTGGCGGTTGGTCGCAGCAATGGCAGCAAAGATATTGTCTGCTTCCAGCGGGTAGTGACGGAAGTTATCCAGCTCGCTGGCGAACACGTTGAGCAGGATTTCAGAATCAGAGGTGGTGTTAATGTGGCGACGTTTCTCTTCGAACAGCTTTTTACGCAGCTCATGGGCGTTGGTCAGGTTGCCGTTATGGGCAAGGGTGATGCCATACGGTGAGTTGACGTAGAAAGGCTGTGCCTCAGAGGCGCTGGAACTGCCAGCAGTAGGATAACGAACGTGACCGATCCCCATATTACCTTGCAGACGCTGCATATGGCGGGCTTCAAACACATCGTTTACCAGGCCATTCGCCTTACGTAAACGGAAGCAGTTGTTTGCATCAATGGTGATGATACCCGCAGCATCCTGCCCACGGTGCTGAAGCACCGTTAACGCGTCATAAATCGACTGGTTTACCGGCATGAAACCGGCGATACCGACAATACCGCACATTCGTCTTTTCCTCGTTAAGCCACATCTCAGGGTTTATGCCCTGGGCAAAAAACTCGACGAGCTTTGCAGATAGTCAAAGAACCATCTGATGATGAAGCTAAACTCAGGAATGAGCTGCGATTTCTGCCAGTCTTCACTTTTGGAGAACCCGGTGAAGGTATCCAGGAAGAACAGGATGGCGGCCACAATCAGCACACCTCGCAACGCCCCGAAACAGATCCCGAGTACCCTGTCCGTTCCTGACAGACCGGTTTTCTCGACCAGCTGACCTATCACGTAATTGACGATAGCACCAACAATCAGCGTCGCGATAAACAGCACCGCGATGGCGATTCCATTTCGGACCAGTTCATCTTCAAAGCCCGTGAACCAGACAGACAGGTAAGTGTAGTAATGACTGGCAACAAAGAAAGCACAACCCCAAGTCACCAGCGATAACGCTTCACGAACAAAGCCACGGATCAGGCTAACCAGACAGGAAAAACCAATCACCGCAATGATGGCGTAATCAATCCAGACCATATGTGTCCCACGATTTAACGCCCTGTCATCCAGTTCGGGGCGAATTCTAACAGAAAAAGAAAACGTTTGCGTAGGGATTTCCTTCCCGCGCGTAAATAAAAAAGGCGCTGAAAAAATAATCAACGCCACGGTCCTTTTGACATCTCTGTGGACGTCTTCTCCCCCTCACCCCGGCCCTCTCCCTTGAGGGGCGAGGGTTAGGGTGAGGGGGAGATCTTATCAGTTCGCGCTATAGTTCATCACCACACCGCTCAGACCGGAGATCTGCTTCAGCTCACCCAGCGAGCCTTTCAGCTTATCTTTAGACGCTTCCGGCCCCACAAGGATACGGGTAATTTTACCCTGCACCGGCGTGGAAGGTGAAGTGTAAACACGATAGCCCGCGCTGCGCAGTTTACCCACGACCTCGTTAACTTTATCGGCGTTTTTCAACGCGCCCAGTTGCACAACATAGGCTTTGCCGGTCGGGGCTGCGTCTTGCTTCGCTGGCGGAGGGGTTTCTGACGCTGCAGCCAGTTGCTCTGCCGCTTTATCACGCGGTGGCTTCGGCTGCGGTTTCTCTACCGGCTTCGGTTTTTCAACAGGCTTAGGCTTCTCTACCGGTACCGGATCAATCTCGATGTTGTTATTCGCCGCCAGACGCGACGGGTCGAGCGACGGCGCAGCGGCATCGCCCGCGCGAACTTCTTCAGCCGCCCCTTCCGGCGGCTGGGCAGGCAGCGCCTGTGTCGCCGCAGGCAGCATATCCGGTTCATCACGGTCGCCCGGTTTCGGCACCAGCGGAATGGCTGCAAACTCGTCCTGATAATGCTTTTTCTGCCCGTCGAGCAGCCCGGGAAGAATAATCACCCCGAGCGCGACCAGCACAATGGTTCCTGTTAAACGGTTCTGAAACTTACTCGCCACCGGTTCTCCCCGCGTCCATCACTTCCATGACATGTGCCACCGTGTGGAAAGAGCCACACACCAGCACGGTATCTTCTGGTTTAGCATCCGCCATCGCGGCATGCCAGGCCTGAGCCACGCTACTATAGATTGCGCCTTTGCCGAGATGTTCCATCAACTGCTCGGCCGTCGCACCACGCGGCCCCTCAAGAGGAGCACAATACCAGCTATCGACCACACTCTCCATGCAGGCCAGCGTGCCACCGATATCTTTATCATGAAGCATACCGATAACCGCCAGCACGCGCCCGGTTTTTGGTAACGATTTGAGACGTCCTGCGAGGTACGCCGCTGCGTGTGGGTTGTGCGCCACGTCTAGGATCAGGCGCGGTGACTCACTCACTATCTGAAAACGTCCCGGCAGCAGCGCATTCTGAATGCCGTCGCGGATAGCCTGATCGCTGACCGCTAATCCGCTGGCGCGCAATGCCGCCAGCGCGGTTGCCGCGTTAGGCTGTGGCACCTGCGGCAGCGGCAGGTTGTCCAGCATTCCCTGCGCATCGCTAAAACGCCAGCCGTTATCCTGAACCTCATATTGCCAGTCAACGCCACGGCGCAGCAACAGAGCGCCCTTCTCCTGGGCCACGTCAGCAATAGTGTGCGGCATATCCGGCTCACCGACCACGGCGGGTTTATTCGCCCGGAAAATTCCGGCCTTCTCGCGACCAATGCTTTCACGATCCGGCCCCAGCCAGTCGATATGGTCCAGCGCGATACTGGTGACCACCGCCACGTCCGCATCCACCATATTGGTGGCATCAAGCCGCCCGCCAAGACCCACTTCCAGAATCACCACATCCAGCTGCGCCTGTTTGAACAGCCACAATGCCGAAAGCGTGCCGTACTCGAAATAGGTTAACGAGATATCGCCTCGCGCGGCTTCGATTTCCGCGAACGACGCCGTATGCGCCGATTCCGGCAGCTCGCTGTTCTGCACGCGAACCCGCTCAGTGTAACGTACCAGGTGTGGTGAGCTGTAAACGCCTACCTTGTAACCCGCCGCCATCAGGACGGATTCCAGCGTACGGCAGGTAGTACCTTTACCGTTGGTGCCTGCGACGGTGAAAACGAAAGGCGCAGGTTTCAGCACGCCCAGACGCGCGGCAACCTGGCTTACGCGCTCAAGCCCCATATCAATGGTTTTACTGTGCAGGTTTTCCAGATAAGAAAGCCACGCGGCCAGGGGCGACGTGGCTTGAGGAATGCTTTTATTTTCCATGATGCCCGGTTGTCATTAGCAGGTTATAAAGCAAAAGGGCAGCGCCATCTGGCCCTGCCCTTTTCAGTTATCAGGCCTCGGGTTCCTGATCCGGTACCACCACGCCTTCGCGCGGCTCATCCGGGTTTGGCGCGGGCAGATTCATCAGCTTCGCCAGAACGCTTGCCAGTTTCAGGCGCATTTCCGGACGGCGGACGATCATATCGATGGCGCCTTTCTCAATGAGGAACTCACTGCGCTGGAAGCCCGGCGGCAGTTTTTCACGAACGGTTTGCTCAATGACGCGAGGACCAGCGAAACCGATCAGTGCTTTTGGCTCAGCAATGTTCAGATCGCCCAGCATCGCGAAGCTTGCAGAGACGCCACCCATGGTTGGGTCGGTCAGCACGGAAATGTAAGGCAGACCGCGTTCCTGCATTTTCGCGAGCGCCGCAGAGGTTTTCGCCATCTGCATCAGAGACATCAGCGCTTCCTGCATACGTGCTCCGCCAGAGGCAGAGAAGCAGATCAGCGGGCAGTTATCTTCCAGCGCTTGCTCAACGGCACGCACAAAACGTGCACCCACGACAGAGCCCATTGAGCCACCCATAAAGGAGAACTCAAACGCCGCGGCGACAACCGGCATTTCATGCAGGGTGCCTTTCATGACGATCAGCGCGTCTTTCTCGCCAGTCTCTTTCTGTGCAGAGGCAAGACGATCTTTGTATTTTTTGGAATCGCGGAACTTCAGCACATCTTTTGGCTCAAGCTCGCTGCCCAGTTCTACCAGTGAACCTTCGTCCAGCAGGCTATGCAGGCGGTTACGCGCCGACATACGCATATGGTGGTCACACTTCGGACACACTTCAAGATTGCGTTCCAGCTCTGCACGGTACAGAACCTGGCCGCAGCTATCACACTTCGTCCATACCCCTTCAGGAATGCTCGCTTTGCGCGTTGGGGTAATGTTGCTTTTAATTCGTTCAATCCAGCTCATTGATAACCTTTCTGCCTGAACCTGGTCGTATGCCAGTTTTGCTATAAGAGGCGAATAATGCCATTTTTGCCTCCAACAGACCATGAATGTTGCACATTAAAACATAACAGCCCGAAACTTTGGATAAAAAAGTGGTCGAACCGCCAGCGTGCATTTACTTCGCTTGCTTTGCCGCCGCGCGTTTGTGACGAATAATCTCAATAACGCCAGGCAGTACGGAAAGCACAATAATCGCTACAATCAGTAACTTAAGGTTTTCCTGAACCACCGGCAAGTCGCCAAACAGGTAGCCTGCATAGGTAAACAACAGCACCCACAGCAGCGCGCCCACGACGTTATACATCGCAAAATGACGATAGGACATATGCCCCATTCCCGCCACAAACGGTGCAAATGTGCGCACAATAGGCACAAAACGCGCAAGGATAATGGTTTTTCCGCCATGACGTTCATAAAACGCATGGGTTTTATCTAAATAGCTGCGACGGAAAATTTTAGAATCAGGATTGCTGAACAAGCGCTCACCGAACACCCGGCCAATGGTATAGTTGACGGCATCCCCGATAATTGCGGCAATCACCATCAACACCACCATCAGATGCACGTTCAAATCATTGGTCGGTAGGGCCGATAACGCACCCGCAACAAACAGCAGGGAGTCCCCCGGCAGGAAGGGGGTAACGACCAGACCGGTTTCACAGAACAGAATGAGGAACAGGATGGCATAAACCCAGACGCCATACTGCGCGACCAGTTCCGCCAGGTGAACATCAATATGCAGAATGAAATCAATCAGAAAACGTATTACGTCCATATTGTCTAAGCCTTAATTGCACCTTTGTTTAGTCCGCTAAAAACAGCGGGCCCATTGGCGGTTTTGGCAGGTCAAACCGATCCGGATAGTCTACCGCAACCAGATACAGTCCTTCTGCTTTCGCCGTGGCTGCCGCAAGCGTTCTGTCCTTCGCTGCCAGCAGGTCTGCAATCCAGCTCTCCGGCTGGTGTCCGGCACCCACTTCCATCAGGCTGCCTACAATATTCCGCACCATATGATGTACAAAGGCATTGGCTTTGATATCCACCACCACATACGCGCCAAAACGGCTGACGTTTATGTGCATAACGTTACGCCACGGCGTACGGGACTGACATTGCACCGCACGAAACGACGTAAAGTCATTTTCACCAATCAGACACTGCGCCGCACGATGCATGCGTTCAGCATCGAGCGGTTCATAAAAATGCGTTACGCCCTGGCTTAGCACCGCCGGACGCAGACGCTGGTTGTAGATGACATAGCGGTAGCGACGCGCCGTCGCGCTGAAGCGCGCGTGAAAATCATCCGGCACAGCTTTCACCCAACGCACCGCAATGTCACCAGGTAAATTCGCATTTACACCCAGCGTCCAGGCGGCATCTTTGCGCACGGCAGTGGTTTCAAAGTGGACCACCTGCCCGGTACCGTGAACACCCGCATCCGTACGGCCTGCGCACAGAACGTTAATCGGCTCGTTTGCCACCTGAGAGAGCGCTTTCTCCAGCTTTTCCTGGACGCTACGCACCTCATTCTGACGCTGCCAGCCATAATATTTACTGCCATCGTACTCGATACCGAGGGCAATTTTATGAACCGGCTTTTGTTCCACTTCTGACATCAGTACAGGTACTCCTGCACCAGTTTCTCAGCAATTTTGACCGCCATCAGCGCGCCGCCAAAACGAACGTTGTCCGCAACGGACCAGAATTGAACCTGCTCCGGCATACCGTAATCGTTCCGCACGCAACCGACTGAAAGATGGGCGCTACCGGTGGCGTCACCGACCTGCGTCGGAAACTCGCTCTCTTCGGAAAGTACGATATCTTCACCGCGGCCAAACGCATCGCGCGCTTCTTCCGCCGCCAGCGGGCGCAGGGCTTCAAAACCTACCATCTGCGCGTGACCGTAGAATACCGGCGACTGCACGACGTTTGCGGAGATCATCAGCCCCTCATCCTGCAGAATTTTGCGCGCTTCGTCGACGATACGGCGCTCTTCGCGCACGGAACCTTCACGATCCGGCAGCAGTGGCAGCATGTTGAACGCCAGTTGGCGACCGAAGAAATCATCCTCATCAATCGGGATACCGTTCAGCAGCTTCGCGCTCTGCCCGGCCAGCGCATCGACGGCCTTTTTGCCATTTGCGGAGGCAGACAGCAGGCTGGTGACGGTGATACGCGACAGGCCACCGTCGTCAATCAGCGGTTTCAGCGCGGTCAGCAGCTGGCTGGTCAGACTGTTCGGTACCGCGATAATATTACGGTTACGGTAGTCAGCCAGGACATACGGGTTGACGTCCGGCACCACCAGCGGCACGTCCGGCTCCATGGCGAACAGACCGCTCAGGTCGATCACCAGGCAACCTGAATTGGTCGCCTCTTCGATGTAAGACGCCGTGGCTTCAGCACCTGCGGCGAAAAATGCCAGCTGCGCCTGGGTCCAGTCAAACGCAGCCGCATCCTGGACCATGACGGATTTACCGTTAAAGCGCAGATGCTCACCCGCGCTATCGGTACGCGCCAGCGCATAGATATCGCCCACCGGGAACTGACGCTCAGCAAGGGTTTCGAGCAGGGCTTCGCCCACGGCACCGGTGGCACCTAAAATGGCAATGTTCCAGCCTTCAGACATGGTGGTTTACTCCAGAAATAAAAAAGCGTCCCTGCCGGAGTATCCGACAGGGAGCATTAAGAAGATATTAATGCGCCGGGTGATGAACGGCGTTAAAACCCAGTTTTTTCAGCAGCGTCGCGGCCGTTGCGTCGTCGCACATCACATACAGGGACGACCACTCGCGGCGCTCAACATAGTTCTTACGCAGCTTGTCAAATTCACCCGGGATCCCCGCCACTTTACGCAGCAGCGCATCATCGCGGCGCACATCATACACCAAATGCACCAGCCTTTTCAGCGTTGCCTGATCGAGCGGGCCATGCAGGGTAATGCGGCCAAATTCAGGTGCGGGAAGTAAGGTATCCAGCGCCACCTGCTGCGGATGGCCAATAAACGCGCTGTAGGCTTCAAACACCTGCGTTGTGCCGCGGGCTTTGCCTTCAAGCGTATAGCCCGCGATATGCGCAGTGGCTACGTCCACCTTGTTAAGCAGTTCAACGTTAAGATCCGGCTCCGGCTCCCAGACGTCCAGCACAACGCGGAGGTCTTGTCCTTCATTCAGACATTTCAGCAGCGCGGCGTTGTCCACCACCGGGCCACGGCAGGCATTTATCAGAATAGTGCCAGCCTTCAGACGACGGATCAGTGCTTCATCGGCAAGATGCAGGGACGTATAGGGACCCTCTTTAAACAGCGGCGTGTGGAACGTCAGGACATCGCACTGTTCAACCAGCTCATCCAGCGAGCGGAAATCCCTTTCCTCACCGTTGTCTTTACGCGGCGGGTCGCACAGCAGCGTGCGAATACCTAACGCCTCCAGGCGCTTTTGCAGGCGTCCACCCACATTACCCACCCCGACGATCCCCACGGTGCGGTCTTTCAGCACAAAACCGTCGCGCTCGGCCAGCATCAGCAAAGAGGAGAAGACATATTCCACGACGGCAATAGCATTACAGCCGGGCGCGGCGGAAAAGCCGATCCCCGCCTGCTTCAGCCATTGGTCATCCACATGATCGGTCCCTGCCGTTGCGGTTCCGACAAACTTAATCGCTTTTCCGGCGAGCAACGACGCATTTACTTTGGTCACCGAGCGCACCATCAGCGCGTCTGCGTCATCCAGTTCGTTGACCGGGATCGGGCGACCAGGGACAGCCTTAACATTACCCAGGCGGCTAAACAGCTCACGGGCATAAGGCATATTTTCATCAACGAGGATTTTCACGTCTGAGTACCTGTTTGAGAGGAAGTAAACCTGCCAAGTGTGCCATAATCTGGCCGCCAGGCATATACGTCTGCCAGGTTTACGCTGAGTTTTGACTTTAAGGATTTTTGACGATGCAGCCCATTTCAGGTACGCCGCCACGCCCTCCGGGTGAAGGCCCTGTCACGCCAAACGTTGCCGGTGAACAACCGCTATCCACGCAACAGCGCACCGTGCTGGAGCGACTGATCACGCGCCTGATTGCGCTGACTTCGCAGCAAAACGCGGAAGTCTGGGCCGGGGTAAAGCATGATTTAGGCGTAAGGAACGACGCACCGCTGCAGTCGCGACATTTCCCTGCTGCCGAGCAAAATCTCAACCAGCGTATTACGACCGCACAGCAGAACCACACCACGCGGCAGATTGTCACGCAACTGACCGAGCTGCTCGGCCAGGGAAATAACCGTCAGGCGGTCAGCGACTTTATTCGCCAGCAGTATGGCCAGACTGCCCTGAGCCAGCTGACGCCAGACCAGCTTAAAACCGTGCTGACGCTGTTGCAGAACAATCAGCTGTCTATCCCACAGCCGCAGCTGCGGCCAGCGACCGAGCGTTCGCTGCTGCCTGCTGAGCACAACACGCTGAATCAAATGGTGACCAAACTGGCCGCCGCTACCGGCGAGTCAACAAAGCTTATCTGGCAATCCATGCTCGAACTGTCCGGCGTAAAGGCGGGCGAGTTGATCCCGGCCAAACAGTTTCCCCATCTGGTGACCTGGCTACAGGCGCGCCAGACGCTCAGCACCCAGAGCGCCCCTACCCTGCATACCGTTCAGGCTGCGCTTAAACAGCCGCTGGAACCGCACGAGTTCGAGGCGATTCGGGATTACGCCCAGCAGAACTGGCAGGCGACACCGCAAACGGTACTGACCACCGCGCAGGTGCAGGATGTGCTCAATCAGATCTTCGTGCGCCGCGCCGAGCGGGAAGGCGGCGTACCGGAGGCAAGAAACATTCAGCCGATCTACAGCCCGCTTTTTGCGCCGGTTGTGGAGACGTTCAGAACGCTTTCTGCCCGTCCGGGATTGTTGTTTATTGCGTTACTGATTGCACTGGCGATTTTCTGGCTGGTTGCTTAACACTGCCGGGTGGCGGCTTCGCCTTACCCGGCCTAAGGCCAGTGCGGTTGTAGGCCCGGTAAGCGAAGCGCCACCGGGCAAAAACTACGACCGGCGAAACGCCACCAGCGTCACCACAATACCCATCACTGCAGAAACAGCACCGGCCAGGAAGACGGACGGATAGCCAAACGAGGTGGCCAGCAGTCCGGCCAGCGGTCCGGTTACTCCGTATGAGATATCCTGAAACGCCGCATAGCCGCCGAGTGCTGTACCACGCACCTGCGGGGCCACACGCTTCACGACTTCCACGCCAAGCGCCGGGAAAATCAACGAGCAACCGCAGCCGGTGAGTGCTGCGCCAATCAGCGCGACAGAGGCGACCGGTGCGTGCCACAGCAGCAGCAGGCCAACGGTCTCTATCATCAGCGATGCCACCGCCACCTTCACGCCACCAAAGCGATCCGGCATCCAGCCGAAGAACACGCGCATCAGCACAAACGCCCCGCCAAACGCGGTGAGCGTAAATCCGGCCATCGCCCAGCCGCGGCTCATAAAGTAGAGCGAGACGAACGTGCCAATCACCGCAAAACCTACGCCCTGCAGCGCCAGGCCCAGACCCGGCTGCCAGATTTGGCCGATCACGCTCCACAGGGAAGGACGCTCCCCTTTGTGAGCGGGTACCTTACGTACCGAGCCGTTAAACGCCCACGCCAGCAGCGGCAACACCATGGTGGTGGCTGCCAGCGCCGCAAAGCCAAACTGGCTATTGATCAGCAGTCCCAGCGGTGCACCAGCGGCCAGCGCGCCATAAATAGCCATGCCGTTCCAGGACATCACTTTGCCCGAACGAGCAGGCCCCACCAGGCCCATTCCCCAGGTCAGGGTACCGGTCAGCAGCTGGCTTTCACCAAAGCCAAGGATTAAACGTCCCAGCACCAGCAGCGCAAATTTATACCCTGCGTCTACCGGCAAAAGCGCGGCTAACAGCCATGCCCCGCCCGCCAGACCACAGGCAAACATCCCCTGTAACGCCGAGCGTTTTGCACCATGCTGCTCTGCCAGCCGTCCGGCGTACCCGCGGGTTAGCACCGTGGCTAAAAACTGAATGCCCACGGCAATGCCGACCATGGTGTTGCCATAGCCGAGTTCCTGATGAACGAACAGTGGGATCACCGGCAGCGGCAGGCCAACGGTCATGTAGGTCAGAAATACCGCAAAGGCGATTCGGAAAAGGGAAAGGTTACCGGAAGGGGCGCTCTTCTCTGGGATAACAGCCTTCATGCATAACTCCGTGTTGAGGCATAAAAAAAGGGAACCTTCCGGTTCCCTTCTACTATACATTCAAACGCTTATGCTTTGTACTTACGCATTACCAGCGTCGCGTTCGTGCCGCCGAAACCGAAGCTGTTAGACATGACGGTGGTCAGTGTCGCTTCCGTTGGTTTCGTCACGATGTTCAGGCCAGCAGCCTGCTCGTCCATCTCATCAATGTTGATGCTTGGGGCGATAAAGCCGTTTTCCAGCATCAGCAGAGAGTAGATCGCTTCCTGCACGCCCGCAGCACCCAGAGAGTGACCGGTCATTGCTTTGGTGGCAGAAATTGCCGGGCTGTTGTCGCCGAAGACTTCGCGGATTGCACCCAGCTCTTTCACGTCGCCTACCGGAGTAGAGGTACCGTGAGAGTTCAGGTAGTCGATTGGCGTATCAACGCCGTGCATCGCCATCTTCATGCAGCGCACCGCACCTTCACCGGATGGCGCAACCATGTCGGCGCCATCAGACGTTGCGCCGTAGCCCACGATCTCAGCGTAGATATGCGCACCACGTGCCAGCGCGTGCTCCAGCTCTTCAACCACAACCATACCGCCGCCGCCTGCGATGATGAAGCCATCACGGTGCGCGTCGTAAGTACGGGACGCTTTTTCCGGGGTTTCGTTGTACTTGGTGGACAGAGCGCCCATCGCGTCGAACTCACAGGCCATTTCCCAGCCCAGCTCTTCGCCGCCGCCAGCAAAGACGATGTCCTGTTTACCCAGCTGGATCTGCTCAACCGCGTTACCGATGCAGTGTGCGGACGTCGCACACGCGGAACTGATGGAGTAGTTCACACCGTGGATTTTGAACGGAGTGGCCAGGCATGCGGAAACCGCAGAGCCCATGGCTTTGGTGACCACGTACGGACCTACCGCTTTCAGACCACGCGGGCTACGCATTGCGTCAGCACCGAATACCTGCGCTTTAGATGAGCCGCCGGAACCAGCGATAAGACCTACGCGGGGATTGTTCTGGTAAACTTCCGCGCTCAGACCTGCATCTGCAATCGCTTCCTGCATGGAGAGATAAGCATAAATAGAGGCATCGTTCATGAAACGAACCACTTTGCGGTCAATCAAACCGGTGGTGTCCAGTTTGACGTTACCCCATACGTGGCTACGCATACCTGAATCTTTAAACTCTTCAGAGAAAGTGATCCCGGAGCGTCCTTCACGCAGAGATGCCAGGACTTCCTGCTGGTTATTACCGATGCTGGAAACAATGCCCAGGCCAGTAATCACTGCACGTTTCATTCAATACCTCTGTAAGTCGCACTATAGTAAGTTTCGAGTCGCACAATAGCGTACACTTGTACGCCGAACAAGTCCGATCAGACATTTTCTGCGGAAATTTGCACCGATGGACTCACATCGTTAAGATCGTGCCACTGCCTGTCAGACGAGTAACTTACGTGAAACAAAACGCTATACAACCCGCCAACCTCGAATTCAACGCTGAGGGTACACCTGTTTCCCGAGATTTTGATGACGTCTATTTTTCTAATGATAACGGACTCGAAGAAACTCGCTATGTTTTCCTCGACGGAAACCAGCTCAGCACCCGCTTCCCGGAGCATCCGCGGAGCCTGTTTGTGGTCGCGGAAAGCGGATTCGGCACCGGGCTCAATTTTCTGACCCTCTGGCAGGCGTTTGACCAGTTTCACGCTGCCCACCCTGAGGCTACGCTACAAAGATTACATTTCATCAGTTTCGAAAAATTCCCGCTCACCGCGCACGATCTACGCCTGGCCCATCAACGCTGGCCGGAGCTTGCCACCTGGGCTGAACAGCTTCAGGCGCAGTGGCCGCCTCACATTGGGGGGTGCCACCGTCTGATTCTGGACGGCGGACGCGTGACGCTGGATTTGTGGCTGGGCGACATCAACGACCTTACCGATAAGCTTGATGATGCGATGAATCAGACGGTGGACGCGTGGTTCCTGGACGGTTTTGCGCCTGCCAAAAACCCGGATATGTGGAGCCAGCATCTGTTTAACGCAATGGCGCGACTGGCGCGTCCGGGCGCAACGCTCGCCACCTTCACCTCAGCAGGCTTTGTTCGCCGCGGCTTGCAGGAAGCGGGCTTTACCATGCAGAAAACCAAAGGTTTTGGCCGCAAGCGCGACATGCTGGTCGGCAGGATGGAGCAGACGCTGGACATCCCCGCCAGTGCACCCTGGTTTGCGCGCAGCGCCAGCGCGTCACGGGAAGTGGCGATAGCAGGCGGAGGGATCGCCAGCGCCCTGCTGTCTCTTGCGCTTATCCAACGTGGCTGGCAGGTGACGCTTTATTGTGCTGACGATGCGCCAGCAGGTGGGGCCTCCGGCAACCGCCAGGGGGCGCTCTATCCCCTTTTAAGCGCGCACGATCCGGCACTGTTCCAGTTTTTCCCGGCGGCCTTTACCTTTGCCCGTCGCCTGTATGATGCCCTGCCGGTGACGTTCGATCATGAATGGTGCGGCGTGACGCAGCTCGGCTGGGATGAGAGAAGTCAGCAAAAAATCGCGCAGATGCTGTCCCTGGGACTGCCGGAAGACATTGCGCGGGCGGTAAGCGCGCAAGAGGCCGCCGACACCACCGGCGTTGAAACCGGCTGCGAGGGCATTCAGTATCCGCTCGGCGGCTGGCTGTGCCCGGCTGAACTGACCGCTGCGGCGATTGACCTTGCGCAGTCACGCGGGCTGACGGTCTACTATGCCCACAAGGTTGAATCGCTGTCCCGAACAGAACGCTGGAATTTGCGTTTTGCTGATGGCAAAGAGGCAAGCCATGCCAGCGTTGTGCTGGCGAACGGACATAGCATCAACCAGTTTATCCAGACAGAATCCGTGCCGGTTTATCCGGTCGGCGGCCAGGTGAGTCATATCCCTACTACGTCCGAACTGGGCAAACTGCGTCAGGTGCTGTGCTATGACGGCTATCTGACGCCACAAAATCCGTCTAATGGTCATCACTGCATCGGGGCGAGCTATCATCGTGGCGAAGCGGATATGCGCTACAGCGAGGCGGATCAACAGCAAAACCGCCAGCGCCTGATTGACTGCTTCCCGGATGCAGCGTGGGCGAAAGAGGTTGACGTCAGCGAAGGCGCGGCCCGCTGTGGCGTGCGCTGCGCAACACGCGATCATCTGCCGATGATGGGGAATGTGCCGAACTATGAGGCAACGCTTGAAGCCTATCACGACCTTGCAAACCACCAGGAAACGGCGGTAGCTGCACCGGTTTATCCCGAACTGTTTATGCTGGGTGGGCTGGGTTCGCGTGGATTGTGTTCTGCACCGCTACTGGCTGAAGCCTTAGCCGCACAAATGAGCAACGAGCCGCTACCGCTTGACAGAACAACGCTTGCGGGGCTGAACCCGAATCGATTGTGGGTGCGGAAACTGCTGAAGGGGAAGAGGGTTAAGTAGGGTGCGGACTGATCCCCTCTCCCACAGGGAGAGGGGATATTCGTAGGCCCGGTAAGCGCAGCGCCACCGGGCGAAATACGATGACTTAGCGTTTAGCCTGCTGGAACAAAGTGTCCCACATGCCCAGCACCAGAGACTGGTCGCGCGGGGACAGTTCACCCGCCTGAATCGCCTTTTCCAGGCTGCGGGTGACTTCATCATGCACTGCTTCGGCAGAATGATCGTCTCCTGCCTCCAGCTCGGCAACAGCCAGCGTCAGGTGACCACGCAGATAACCGCTGGCGAACAGCTCATCATCACTGGCGTGTTCCACCATGTCATCAATTAACGCCAGAATGCGTGATTCAAATTCTGCGATCATCTTTTTTCCTCAGTTAAAGATCTTCCGGCCAGGGGAAGCATTCCGCCGTGATCACCGGCGTGTGGTAATAATTCTGTAACGCCTCGATCAGGCGGGCCGGACGTTCCGGGATGCCTTTCTCAAGATATTCCATCACCTGTGCATGCACGCGGCGCTGGAAGACGATACGGTCTGGCTCGAAGTCGCCTTCGAGGTTGTCACAGCTGACGTTGAACGGGAAACCCGCCGCGACACAGAATAGCCATTCCAGCGCCTGCGGTTTCACTTCCACATCTTCAAACTGGCCCTGGGTTGCGGCGTCGCGTCCGTCCGGACAGTACCAGTAGCCGAAGTCCACCAGCTCGCGACGCGCTTTCCCCGCAATGCACCAGTGCGAAATTTCATGCAGCGCACTGGCGTAAAAGCCGTGCGCAAAGACGATCCGGTTGTACGGCACTTCGGCATCAGCAGGAAGATAGATCGGTTCGTCGTCGCCTTTAATCAGACGGGTATTAAAATCATCAGCAAAGCAGCCGTTAAAAATCTCAATCAGCTGTTCGTAGTTATGCGTACTGTTCATTAGTTCATCCCCAACCAGTGGAGGATCTCCTGTCCATGGCTGTCATAAAGAAGCTTTGCGCTCATGACCGCCGAAACGATGACGATCATCGGGCGAATCAGCTTCTGTCCTTTGCTTAATACCAGGCGCGAGCCCACGCGCGCGCCCAGGAACTGCCCTGCCATCATGACAAAACCGGTTGCCCAGATGACCTTGCCGCCAATGATAAACAGCAACAGGCCACCAAGGTTAGAGGTCGCATTAAGCACTTTGGCATGGGCGGTAGATTTAGCGAGGTTAAACCCGGCCAGCGTCACAAACGCCAGCGCGTAAAACGAGCCTGCGCCCGGACCAAAGAAGCCGTCGTAAAAACCGACGCAGCCCCCGGCTATCAGGGCAAACGGCAAGCCATGCAAGCGACGCTGACGGTCTTCTTCACCGAGCTTTGGCATCAGCAGGAAGTAGAGACCGATGCAGATAACCAGAATCGGCAGGATCTGGCGCAAAATATCGGACTGTACGTGCTGCACCAGCAGCGCGCCCGACGTCGAGCCGATAAAGGTCATCAGAATATTGAGCTTCTGATCGGCGAGGCTCACCACCTTGCGGCGGATAAAATAGAGTGATGCTGAAAGCGAGCCGCCGCAGGCCTGAAGTTTGTTGGTGGCCAGTGCCTGAGCGGGGCTCATGCCCGCCGCCAGCAGTGCGGGTACCGTTAACAACCCGCCGCCGCCAGCAAGCGCATCAATAAACCCGGCTAACATGGCAACAAAAAACAGCACCACCAGCAGCAGCGGGGACACCATAAACAGATCGACGAAATTATCCATTAAAGTACATGCTCATCCAGTAGCGCCTGGCAGGAAGGCGGCAACGGAGGCGGTGTCTTCTTCTCAGGCTTAGAGGTTCCAGGTTTTGCCGGTTCAAACCAGCTCTGCAGCTCCGCACCGCAGCCATCGCCTGGCGGAGGTAACGGCTGATCTTCACATTCCAGGCTGTTTGCCGGGCAACGCAAACGAACGTGCATGTGCGCACGATGCTGGAACCACGGGCGCACTTTGCGCAGCCAGTCGCGGTCAGTTCCGGCATCCAGGCAGAGCTGTTGTTTGATGGCCGGATTCACAAAGATCCGCGTGACGTCATTATCTTCTGCTGCCAGCTTGATCATGCTGGACACATCCCGCGTCCACAGGGAGGGCACCACGCGCTTACCGTCACTCGCCACCAGATCCAGCGCCTGCGGTTTCAGAAGTTGCGCGGACGTCCAGCGTGTTTTCGGTAGCTGCAGGAAGATATCGACATCCAGTCCGGTCTGGTGGCTGGCGTGCCCGCCGTTAAAGCGCCCGCCCGCAGGCATGCCCATATCGCCAATCAGCATCGTCCCCAGCCCCAGGTTATGTACCTGGTTTCCCAGTCGCTGAATAAACAGCACCAGGTCAGGGTGACCGAAGTAACGGCGCTGGTCGGTACGCATCACCTGATAAGTATCCGATTGCAGCGGAAGTGCCTGCGCGCCGACGATGCAGCCGTTCGAAAAGGCGCCGATAGACTGCGCGCTGCCCGCCACCGGATGGGTGATCTTTTGCCACGGCGTGGCGGCCAGACTGGCTCCACTGGCGAGCAGCGCCAGCAGAGCAATTGCGGTTTTTTTCATGGTTACCAGCGTGGAATGGTGGTCGTCACATCCGCATTCTGCGCGCGCTGGCGCAGGAAGTGATCCATCAGCACGATCGCCAGCATCGCTTCTGCGATCGGCACCGCACGGATCCCCACGCAAGGATCGTGACGTCCTTTGGTGATCATCTCAACTTCTTCGCCAGAGCGGTTAATCGTGTGGCCCGGCACGGTAATGCTGGAGGTTGGCTTCAGGGCAATATTCGCAACAATCTGCTGCCCGCTGCTGATCCCGCCGAGGATGCCACCCGCATGGTTGCTCTGGAAGCCCGCTTTCGTGATTTCGTCGCGGTTCTGGCTGCCGCGAAGCTGAACCACGTCAAACCCGTCGCCAATCTCTACGCCCTTCACCGCGTTGATGCTCATCAGCGCGTGCGCAATGTCAGCGTCGAGACGGTCAAACACCGGCTCGCCCCAGCCTGGCGGCACGCCGTCGGCCACCACGGTGACCTTCGCCCCAATGGAGTCACCCTCTTTTTTCAGGCCACGCATCAGCTCGTCCAGCGCATCCAGCTTGTCGGCATCGGCGCAGAAGAACGGGTTTTGCTCAACCTGGTCCCAGTCTTTAATGGCCAGCGGAATATCACCCATCTGGGTCAGACAGCCGCGAATGACGATGCCAAATTTCTGCTGCAGGTATTTTTTGGCAATGGCACCCGCCGCCACGCGCATCGCGGTTTCACGCGCGGAAGAGCGTCCGCCGCCGCGATAGTCGCGGAAACCGTACTTTTGCTCGTAGGTATAGTCAGCGTGGCCCGGACGGAATACGTCTTTAATAGCGCCGTAGTCCTGAGAACGCTGGTCGGTGTTTTCGATAAGCAGACCAATGCTGGTCCCGGTGGTGCGGCCTTCAAAGACGCCAGAGAGAATTTTGACCTGATCCGGCTCGCGACGCTGCGTGGTGTAGCGAGAGGTGCCCGGACGACGGCGGTCAAGGTCGTGCTGCAAATCAGCTTCAGTCAGTTCGATGCCGGGCGGTACGCCGTCAACGATACAACCTAAAGCCAGCCCGTGCGACTCACCAAAGGTGGTCACGCGGAATATCTGTCCAATACTATTTCCTGCCATCACGGCTCCGATGTTGTTGTTTGTGTTTGAGCGTTGTGAAACGGGCCGAAGCCCGCTGGATTAATCTTTATAGATACTGAAGTATTCGCGCGCGTCGAGTAGCTGCGCTTTGGTCAGCATAAAGACGCCGTCACCGCCGTTATCGAACTCAAGCCAGGTGAACGGCACATCCGGGTACTGCTCTATCAGATGTACCATGCTGTTGCCCACTTCACAAATCAGAACACCGTCGTCGGTCAGGTAATCCGGCGCGCAGGCCAGAATGCGACGAGTCAGCTTCAGGCCGTCAGTGCCTGACGCCAGACCCAGCTCCGGCTCATGACGGTATTCATTTGGCAGATCGGACATGTCTTCCGCGTCGACGTACGGCGGGTTAGTGACGATCAGGTCGTACTGCAGCGTCGGCAGGTCGCGGAACAGATCCGAGCGGATTGGCGTAACGTGATGGATCAGGCCGTGCTCTTCAATGTTGTGCTCGGTGACGGCCAGCGCGTCGGTAGAGATATCGACGGCGTCCACTTCCGCTTCCGGGAAGGCATAGGCGCAGGCAATCGCGATGCAGCCGCTGCCGGTGCACATATCCAGAATGTGCTGCGGCTGATGGTGGATCAGGCCTTCAAAGTGGTTGTTGATCAGCTCACCAATCGGTGAACGCGGCACCAGCACGCGCTCATCAACATAGAATTCGTGGCCGCAGAACCAGGCTTTGTTGGTCAGGTAGGCGACCGGAATGCGTTCGTTGACGCGGCGGATCACCCGTTCAACAATGCGGTGTTTTTCACTGGAGGTCAGGCGCGCGGTGCGCATGTCTTCCGGAATATCCAGCGGCAGATAAAGAGACGGCAGCACCAGCTGAACGGCCTCATCCCACGGGTTATCGGTACCATGACCGTACCAGATGTTGGCGGCGCTGAAGCGGCTAACCGACCAGCGCAACATGTCCTGTATGGTATGCAGCTCGTTTACTGCTTCATCGACAAATATTTTATCCACTCTTTCCTCCAGGGCATGCTCGCATAATTTTCGGCGGCTAGTTTGCCATGAAGACGGCGATAAATCAGCAATGACGCGTCGCGCTTGAGGTTAAAAAATGCGTTTAGTCGGGTACACTATCGGAAATACGAGATGAGAATGACGAATGAAAAAGAAAACATCGCTCAGCGAGGAGGATCAGGCTCTCTTCCGCCAGCTGATGACCGGGACGCGTAAAATCACGCAGGACACCATTGTCCATCGCCCGCAGCGTAAAAAAATCAGCGACGTTCCGGTCAAACGACTGCTGCAGGAGCAGGCGGATAACAGCCACTATTTTTCAGATGAGTTTCAACCGCTACTGAATACGCAGGGCGCGGTGAAATACGTGCGCGAGGACGTCAGCCACTTTGAACTGAAAAAATTACGTCGCGGAGATTATTCACCGGAGCTGTTTCTCGATCTGCACGGGTTAACGCAGATGCAGGCGAAACAGGAGCTGGGGGCACTGATCGCCGCCTGTCGCCGCGAACACGTGTTTTGCGCCTGCGTGATGCACGGCCATGGGAAACATATACTTAAGCAGCAAACGCCGCTGTGGCTGGCTCAGCATCCACATGTGATGGCGTTTCATCAGGCACCCAAAGAGTACGGCGGAGATGCCGCATTGCTGGTGTTGATAGAAGTTGAGGAGTGGCAACCGCCTGAGTTGCCCTGACAGCATGGCGGGAAGCACATTTGCACCCCGCCCTGTCGCACGTCACGTCAGATAGCTTTTGCCATCTTCAGGTTGCACGGACTCATTTGCCAGTTAAAGACCCCTTTGCCGGTTTCGTCGAGGGTGACGTTGGCAATGGCGGATGTGGTGAACATTGGCGGCGTTTCGCCCGGGCACAACTCAGAAACCAGATAGCCAACCAGTGGCAGGTGGGAAATGACCAGTGCGGAAGCGACACCTTCATTGCACAGTGCCTGAAGGTAGGCGCTGACAAGGCCGACATCACCGCATGGCGTCAGTTCAGGAAGAACATCGACACTGGATGGCAGGTTCATACACTCCCCTACCACGTCCAGCGTCTGTTCTGCACGCAGGAACGGACTCACCAGAACGCGTTCGATATCCACTTTTTGGCCTTTAAGCCAGGTTGCCATCAGACGAGATTCGTCGCAACCACAGACTGTTAAAGGGCGTACTGAGTCACTGGCGGCATCGAGTGCCGCGTCGCCGTGACGCATGATAAAAACTTGCATATTGCACCGCTTTTGTTAACCAGAATCACCGGCGTTGACTACCCGCGATAAATGCTCTGAGGTAGAAAACCCGATGGCCGGGCATTGTGCCTGATCCATTCGGTGAATGGAACGCTGTTTTTTACCTCAATGGCGTAAGTATAGTCAATCTCTGTTTACAAAATCGCCAAAACAGGTTCATTCACGTCGGGATTTACCCTTCTTTGACCTCAGCTTACGAGGACAGTTTCCCTTGCAGGCCAAAATGTCTGGCCCCGTTCCGCCATCTGCAATAATTCGTCACACGGTGTAAACCGCGGGCCATATTGCGTTGCCAGACGTTGCAAAATAGCCACCACTTCACCCGCGCCGAGTGTATCCATGTAACGGAACGGGCCGCCAAGGAACGGCGGGAAACCAATACCAAATACGGCGCCGATGTCGCCATCCCGTGCGCTCTTGATCACCTGCTCACCAAAGCAGCGTGCCGCTTCATTGAGCATCATCATCACACAACGTTCAGCACACTGAACGGCGGAGAGTCTCCCCTGACCTGAGGTCGGGATAAGCCCATAAACAGAAGGGTCGACCTGTTTCTTGCTTTTACGCCCTTTCGCGCCGTAAAGATAGAAACCGCGTTCATTTTTTCTGCCTTTGCGATCGTCCTTCAAAATTGCAGAAACAATATTTGCAGGCGGCGCAAAACGATCGCCATAAGCGGCTTCCAGTACAGGTATAATTTTAGTGCCGGTGTCTATTCCCACCTCATCCAAAAGTTGGATAGGACCAACGGGGAAGCCAAACTTTACCAGTGCCTCATCGACGTGCTCAATCTTCTCCCCTTCCGTCAGCAGCCGCATCGCTTCGTTGATGTACGGCGCCAGAATACGGTTGACGTAGAAGCCGGCTTTGTCCGCAACCACGATGGGGGTTTTGCCCTGTTTTTTCGCCAGCTTCACCACGGTAGCGATGGTTTGCGGGCTGGTTGTGGCGTGAGGGATCACCTCCACCAGCGGCATTTTTTCTACCGGGCTGAAAAAGTGCAGACCTATCACCTGCTCAGGACGTGCGGCTTTCGCTGCGATATCGCCGATGGGTAATGACGACGTATTCGAGGCAAAAATGGTATGCGACGCACAATGCTGTTCAACGTCCGCCACCATCTGCTGCTTGAGCGCCAGATCTTCAAATACGGCTTCAATCACCAGATCGCGGTGCGCAAAACCGCTGTAGTCCGTCGTGCCGGAGATCATCGCCAGGGTTTTATCACGCTCGCTTGCCTTGATATGGCGGCGCTTGACCTTTTGATCAAGGTTCTGCCAGCTGTACTGCAGCGCGTGGTTGATTCCCTTAGGGTTAATGTCTTTGATGCGTACCGGCAGTTTCCCTTTACTTGCGGTAACGAAAGAAATGCCGCCGCCCATCAGCCCACCCCCGAGCACGCCAATTGCACGCAGCGGAGCAGGCTCAGCCTCACTGCCCGGATCTTTTTTCACCTCTGTGCTGGCGAAGAAGATGCTGCGCAGCGCCCGTGACTGCGGCGTCATCGCCAGCTCGCCAAAGGCTTTGGCTTCAGCGGCATAGCCGCTACTGCTTCCCTGTGACAACCCGGTTTCAATCACCTCCAGGATCCGTTTCGCCGCCGGGTAGTTGCCTTTGGTTTTTTGTTCGGTCTTTTTGCCCACCATGTTGAACAGGATCGTCCTTCCCAGAGGACCCGCCAGCACACGCTCTCGCACCGGAAGAGGACGTTTTGGCTGGCGACCTTTCAGCGCCAGTTCTACAGCAGCTTCCAGTAAAATCGCGTGGGGAACGACATCGTCAACCAGACCGGCTTTCAGCGCCTGACGGGCGCGCAGCTGCTTGCCGGTGAGAATCATTTCCAGCGCGGTGCTAACCCCTACCAGGCGCGGCAGACGCTGCGTGCCACCTGAACCAGGCAGGAGACCTAATTGCACTTCCGGCAGGCCCAGAACGGTTTTCGCATCGTCAGTACAAATGCGGCTGTGGCAGGCCAGCGCCAGCTCCAGTCCACCACCCAAACAAGCACCGTGGATCGCGGCAATCACCGGGATCGGCAGCGCGTTGATCTCGGCCATCACCTGCTGCCCCTGACGCGCAAGATCTTCCGCTTCCTGCGCACTTTGCGCCCGGGCGATCATGTTAATGTCGGCCCCGGCAATAAAGTTGTCCGGCTTGGCCGAGATAAACACCAGACCGCGAATGGCCTTGTTTTCGCGGATCTGCCTGAGCATCGCGCGAACCTGAATGCCAAACTCCGCCTTCAGGGTATTCATTTTTTCGTCAGGCACATCAATGGCGATCACGGCGACGTTATCGAGGCGAACCGTCAGGTTAAATGCAGATGTCATTTCCATTATTCAGCCTCCAGAACCATTGCAGCACCCAGGCCCCCCGCCGCACAGGCGGTCACCAGGCCAAACCCGCCACCGCGGCGACGTAGCTCGTGTAATGTCTGAGTAATCATCCTCGCCCCTGTCGCCGCAAACGGATGACCATAGGCAATCGAACCACCCAGCACGTTGAATTTGCTTTGATCCACTTCACCCGTGGCATGGGCGCGCCCCAGCACATCACGTGCAAAACGCTCGCTTGCCAGCAGCTGTACGTTTGCCAGGGTTTGTGCGGCGAAGGCTTCGTGCATATCAATCAGGGTTAAATCAGCCAGCGTCAGCCCTGCGCGATCCAGCGCCAGCGGCGTGGACCAGGCCGGACCTAACAACATGTCCTGCCAGACATCAATGGCGGTGAAGGCATAGCTGCGCAAATAGCCCAGAGGGGTGATGCCCAGCTCTTTCGCGCGGGATTCGCTCATCAGGATCACGGCGGCTGCCCCATCCGTCAACGGTGTACTGTTGGCCGCAGTCACGGTGCCATGTTTACGGTCGAACGCCGGACGCAGTTTGGCGTAATCCGCCAGCGTCGAGGTACCGCGGATATTGTTGTCTTCAACCAGTGGTTCCCGATAAGGAGGCGTATAGGCGGTCATCACCTCGTCGGTGAGCTTGCCCTCTGACCAGGCTTTCGCCGCCAGCTGATGTGAACGATGCGCCAGCGCGTCCTGCTGCTCACGGGTAATGCCGTAGGTTTTCGCCATCTGTTCCGCGGTATCGCCCATGCGCAGGCCGGTAGAATATTCAGCGACAGCAGGGGGTACAGGCATCAGGTCGTGCAGACGTAAACGCGAGAAGAGTTTGAGCTTCTGACCGGTCGTGCGGGCTTTGTTTGCATCCACCAGAATACGGGCCAGCTTTTTACTGACGCCAATAGGCAGTACCGAAGAGGAATCAGCGCCTCCGGCGATCCCGGCGCGAATGGTGCCCGCCATGAGGCTTTCCGCCACGTTAGCCACCGCCTGAAAACTGGTCGCGCAGGCGCGGCTGACGCTATAGGCATCCGTATGAACGCTCATCCAGGTGCCGAGGACAATTTCTCGCGCAATATTGGGAGCTTCAGGCATCTGAACCACCTGGCCGAAAACCAGCTGTTCAATGACCTCAGGCGGAATTTCGCTGCGAGCCAGCATCTCCCCCACCACCATTTTCCCCAGATCGACAGCCGGTATGCCATGAAACGCCGTTGCCTGACGCGCAAACGGCGTACGCAAACCACTGACAATGGCAATGCGATCGCCCTGACGGGTAATAAGCGGTAATGCCTGACTCATAACACTCCCCTGTAAAAAATTGACGCAAACGTTAAGTGGTCTGACCTGATAATAGTCTTAACCATTTTTTTACATTCAGCCAATTGGGGAAACGAAAAAGTGCGAGGTAAGACACAGAGAAGAAAAAGAAAATGCCCCGAGGTAAAAGCAAAACGGTAACCCGTAGGTTACCGTTTTTTAGTGTTTGCACCCTCTCCCGTGGGAGAGGGTCGGGGTGAGGGCACCAGCCCGCAGGAATTAACGCAGGCCCAGCTGGAAAATCAGCGTTTCTGCTTCGCAGGCAAACACGAAGTCAATATCCAGCTTCACGCCGCCGTCCACCTCGGTGAAGGTAGATTTGATTTCGCACGGATCGGATTCAACATCACGCGCACGCTTGCTCAGCGCGGACAGGGTTTCTTCCGCTTCAGCGCGGTTGGTGAACACACGGCTGTAAGACGCTGTGCAATCGGAGTTGTCCATGATGGTGCCAACATCCATACAGCAGCAAACCGGGGTTTCATCAGCACTGCATTTACTCATAGCTCAATTTCCTCTGTATTCGCGCAGCGCGCGAGATAAACACGATGCTGCTATTTTACGCCCCGGCGCAGGCTCTCTCCAGCCGTTAATGGCGCAAAATCGGATAAGTGACCAATATCACACTAAAAAATGATCTAAAACAAAAACCACCCTTTTGACTGAGTCGCGATGGTCACATTTTTGCCAACCAGATCTCGTTTCATGAAACATGTTTGAAAATATTAATAAACAAACTTGCAACATCCCAGCTGGTCAGACCTATACTCTGGCCACTGGTCTGATTTGTCTGTCAAACCTCAGACCCTACACTTCGCGCTCCTGTTACGGTATGTAACAATTATTGAATAAAAATAACTCAATGAGGTTATGGTCATGAGCCAGAAAACCCTGTTCAACAAGACTGCGCTGGCAGTCGCAGTGGCAATCGTCTCCACTTCCGCCTGGTCAGCGGGCTTTCAGTTAAACGAATTTTCTTCCTCTGGCCTTGGCCGCGCGTATTCTGGGGAAGGTGCAATTGCTGATGATGCAGGTAACGCCAGCCGTAACCCTGCACTGATCATGATGTTCGATCGCCCGACCTTCTCTGCGGGTGCGGTATATATCGATCCTGATGTCAACATTTCTGGCAAGTCGCCTTACACAGGTGCGAGCCTGAAAGCGGACAATATTGCCCCGACCGCATGGGTACCCAACCTGCACTTCGTTGCACCTATTAATGAGCAATTTGGCTGGGGGGCGTCCGTCACGTCCAACTACGGCCTTGCAACTGAATTCAATAACAACTATCCGGCAGGTGAATACGGCGGTAAAACCGATCTTACGACGCTGAACCTGAACCTGAGCGGTGCTTATCGTCTGAACGACAGCTGGAGCTTTGGTCTGGGCTTTGATGCCGTCTACGCTGATGCAAAAATTGAGCGTTACTCCGGCGAGCAGACTGCCAGCCTGCCGAAAAACAGCAATAAAATTGCCAGCCTGAAAGGTGATGAGTGGGGCTATGGCTGGAACGCCGGTATCCTGTATGAGCTGGACAAAAACAACCGTTGGGGCCTGACCTATCGTTCCGAAGTGAAAATTGACTTCGACGGCGATTACAAGAGCGGCATCCTGGCGCCAGTCAACAACCTGGTTCCAGGCGCGGGTACCACCATTCCATGGGGCACCTCAAACCAGACAGTTCCAGGTTCACTGTCGCTGCATTTACCAGAAATGTGGGAAGTCTCCGGTTACAACCGCGTGGCACCACAATGGGCTATTCACTATAGCCTGGCCTACACCAGCTGGAGCCAGTTCCAGGAGCTGAAAGCAACCGGCAACAATGGTCAAACGCTGTTCTATAAGGATGAAAGCTTCCACGACGCCTATCGTATTGCGTTGGGTACCACCTACTACTACGATAAAAACTGGACTTTCCGCTCCGGTATCGCATTTGACGACAGCCCGGTTCCGGCAGACAAACGTTCCATTTCCATTCCGGATCAGGACCGCTTCTGGTTAAGTGCTGGTGCGACATATGCGTTCAACGAGAATGCGTCCATCGATGCGGGCGTATCTTATATGCACGGTCAGAAAGTGACGTTCCAGGAAGGTCCGTACGAGTTTACCTCTGAAGGTAAAGCCTGGCTGTTCGGTACGAACTTTAACTACGCGTTCTAAGCGCACTGAAATCGAAAAAGGTGAGCATCGCTCACCTTTTTTATTTATTCCGAATCGATATCTTTGAGTTCGTTTTCGATAGCCTTCGCGTTTGGATTCTCCTCCGGCTTCAGCTTGCCACCGTTGGCAATAAAATCGTGATTCTGGAAGTATGCTTCACGCACCATAATGTAAGGATCGGAAGACTGGCGCAGCAGACCGTCTGAGTCGAGCAGTTGCGCGCGGGTTTCAATCCCTTCCACCGTCCATTTACCCACCGACAGCGGCCAGGTCAGCCACGACAGGACCGGATACAACGTATCGACCATATCGCCACCATCATCACGCACGGTGAAGCTGCCATAGAACGGCAGGTGGACATACGGACCATAACCTACGCCATAATGCCCCAGGGTGCTGCCGAAGCGGTGCGGTTGTTCACGCTGCAGTTTCGGGTTCGCCATGCCTGCGACGTCAATAAAGCCGCCCATCCCCAGAATGGAGTTCAGGAAGAAGCGGGTAAAGTGCACCATCCCCTGATACGGGTTACCCTGCAGGAAGTAGTTCACCATAACCGCGGGCTCTTCGAGGTTGCTGGTAAAATTGCTTAGCCCATTACGCGCAGGCTGTGGAACATAATCGCGCCATGCCACTGCCACCGGCCGAACCACATACGGATCCAGCACGTTGTAGTTGAAGCTATACATGGAGCGGTTAAATCCTTCGAGAGGATCGGAGCGTCCCGTTTGCTCCCCGGAGCTGGCGCAGCCCACAAGCATCGTCATGCCCAGCGCAAGCGCCGACAGCCGAAGTTTCATAAATATCTCCCTGTTCAGTATGGCTATCGTTGATTGCCATCCGTAACGAAGCATCTGGCGCTCCGTCTGTAAACGTGCAAGTGATTGTAACAGCACGTTTACCGATGTCTATGAGCACAAGTACGGGCAATAAACACCGTGGCTCTGATCTCAGCATAGCCTGGCTTTTGGAATTCGTTTCGCTGGCAATTTTATAATGCCTTTGAAAGAGATGTCTCACCTTTGTTGTCATTGCCGCCAATTTAAGAGCATCCCCACAGGCATCCTGATAAAAGCCGCTACGCTTAAAAGAAAGATCAACCTCCGGGAGCCGTTATGAAAGAAGTGGGTGAAGACAAAATTGCAGAGAGCAAAGAGGATATTGAAATTGAGAGCGAGGAGAAAGCGCGCGGCGAGAAGATAGAAGTTGATGAAGATCGCCTCCCCTCCCGCGCGATGGCAATTCACGAACATATACGCCAGGATGGCGAAAAGGAGATGGAGCGCGATGCCATGGCCCTCTTCTGGTCAGCCATCGCTGCGGGACTGTCAATGGGCGCGTCACTGCTCGCAAAAGGGATATTTCATGTTCAACTTGAGGGTGTACCCGGCGGTTTTTTACTGGAGAACCTCGGCTATACCTTCGGCTTTATTATTGTCATCATGGCCCGCCAGCAGCTGTTTACTGAAAACACGGTGACTGCCGTTCTGCCAGTGATGCAAAATCCTACCCTCGGCAATTTCGGTTTATTGTTGCGTTTGTGGGGCGTGGTCCTGCTGGGTAACATTATCGGCACGGGTATCGCCGCCTGGGCGTTTGAGTATATGCCGATCTTTGATGAACCTACCCGGGATGCGTTTGTGAAAATTGGCATGGACGTGATGAAAAACACGCCGGCCGAAATGTTCGCAAACGCCATCATCTCCGGCTGGATTATCGCCACGATGGTGTGGATGTTTCCTTCCGCAGGCAGCGCCAAAATTGTGGTGATCATACTGATGACCTGGCTGATTGCCCTGGCGGACACCACGCATATTGTGGTCGGTACCGTTGAAATACTTTATCTGGTCTTTAATGGTACGCTTCACTGGACTGATTTTTTCTGGCCGTTCGCCCTTCCGACTCTGGCCGGGAATATCTGCGGCGGAACGTTTATCTTCGCGCTGTTAAGCCATGCTCAAATCCGTAACGACATGTCTAACAAACGCAAAGCTGAGCTAAAGGCGCAGGAGAATGAGGGCAATTCGGCAAAAAAAACGGGCTGAATGGTGACTCTTTGAGCAGTCAGGCGGCGATGCGCTTAACGCAAAGTGTAAATAACGCTATACTCGTGCCGCCTCGTCCCCTTAGTTAAATGGATATAACGAGCCCCTCCTAAGGGCTAGTTGCAGGTTCGATTCCTGCAGGGGACACCAGATATAACTCTCCTGATGTCTACCGAATTCAATAAAAACCTTTTATAATCAGCCATAACCCCTCTTCTCAGGCTATGCGACGTCAACTGAAGTCTACCCATATCTACGTGAATCAATAAACGTTTGGGGGCCTAAGTGGGGGCTTATCCTGTTCAACGGAAAATGAGGCCCCCAAATGCCACTGAATGCTCGTCAGGTCGAGACTGCAAAGCCCAGAGATAAAGCCTATAAACTCGCTGATGGCGGAGGGCTCTATCTCATGGTCAATACTAACGGTTCAAAGTACTGGCGAATGAAGTATCGATTTGCCGGTAAAGAGAAAAAACTCTCGTTCGGAACCTATCCTGACATCTCACTTGCGGAAGCCCGCACTAAGCGCGATGAAGCGAGAAAAACATTGGCAAATGATAAAGATCCCGGTGAAGTTAAAAAAGCCGAACTACTTGCCCAAAAACTATCGGTTACGAATACTTTTGAAGCGATAGCGGTTGAGTGGTACAACGCAAAAGTTTCTGGCTGGTCAAAAAACTACGCTGACTATGTTAACCGGGCCTTCAAAAACAATGTATTTCCCTTTGTTGGATCGCAGCCGGTTAATGAGATAAAGCCACTGGAGCTTCTGTCTGTATTGCAGCGTATGGAAAAGCGAGGTGCGCCGGAGCTTGCCAGTAAAGTGCGCCAACGTTGTAGCGAAGTGTTCCGTTACGCTATTGTTACTGGCCGAGCCGAGTACAACCCTGCGGCTGATCTTGGTAGTGCTTTACAGGGGTACGAGAAACAACATTATCCCTTTCTTACTGCTGCTGAGCTACCCGAGTTTTTACAAAAGCTTTCACAATACACCGGCAGTCTAGTAACGCTTCTGGCGACCCGACTACTCATGCTTACGGGCTTACGAACCGTCGAATTACGTATGGCAGAATGGAGTGAAATCGACTTCGAAAACCATATCTGGGAAATACCGAAAAGTAGAATGAAGATGAGGCGACCCCACATAGTGCCCCTTTCTGCTCAATCCTTAGCAGCACTTCGGCAACTAAAGCAATTGACCGGTACTTACCAGTTTATCTTTGCAGGTCGAAACGATGTTAATAAACCAATGAGCGAAGCCAGCATCAATATGGTTATTAAAAGGATTGGTTACGATAAGAGAGCAACCGGACATGGTTTTCGTCACACCATGAGCACAATCTTGCATGAGGAAGGATTCAACACTGCTTGGATTGAGACCCAGCTCGCGCATGTGGACAAGAACGCGATTCGCGGGACCTATAACCATGCGCAGTATCTTGAAGGGAGGAAAGAGATGATGCAGTGGTATGGGGACTATTTGGATGGATTGCGATTGGATGGAAACGTTGCCAGAGTTAGTTAATGAAGAGCCGATTCGAGTTCGGCCTTCGCACCAACAGTATGTAAATAGACCTCAACTGAGGTCTTTTTTTATGCCTAAAATGAATCGCCACGGGTTTAACAGACACCTCAGAGTCATTTAAGATGGCTTAAAGAGAGGTGCCCATGAGCGGTAAGCGTTATCCCGAAGAGTTTAAAACTGAAGCAGTCAAACAGGTTGTTGATCGCGGTTATTCTGTTTCCAGCGTTGCAACACGTCTCGATATCACCACCCACAGCCTTTATGCATGGATAAAGAAGTACGGTCCGGATTCTTCCACTAATAAAGAACAGTCAGATGCTCAGGCCGAGATCCGCCGTCTCCAGAAAGAGCTGAAACGGGTTACCGGTAATGCTGTCAACCTGTTGATGACTATTTTAATCTGTAGTCATTCAATCCTTGTAACATCAGGATGATCCTGGTGTCAGTGAAAATACGAAATCAACACGTTGGTATCATTACCCACCTGTGAACTGACGTCGGCATTTTGAATCTCACTTCGGCGTGCCCCCTCCGAATGGCGCAAAACATTTCGTGGTATGGCATGATAGCACCCGAAGAGAGTCAATTCAGGGTGGTAAATGTGAAACCAGTAACGCTATACGATGTCGCAGAGTATGCCGGTGTCTCTTATCAGACCGTTTCCCGCGTGGTGAACCAGGCCAGCCACGTCTCTGCGAAAACGCGGGAAAAGGTGGAAGCGGCGATGGCGCAGCTGAACTACATTCCCAACCGCGTGGCACAACAACTGGCGGGGAAACAGTCGTTGCTGATTGGCGTTGCTACCTCCAGTCTGGCCCTGCACGCGCCGTCGCAAATTGTCGCGGCGATTAAATCTCGCGCCGATCAACTGGGTGCCAGCGTGGTGGTGTCGATGGTAGAACGAAGCGGCGTCGAAGCCTGTAAAGCGGCGGTGCACAATCTTCTCGCGCAACGCGTCAGTGGGCTGATCATTAACTATCCGCTGGATGACCAGGATGCCATTGCTGTGGAAGCTGCCTGCGCTAATGTTCCGGCGTTATTTCTTGATGTCTCTGACCAGACTCCCATCAACAGTATTATTTTCTCCCATGAAGACGGTACGCGACTGGGCGTGGAGCATCTGGTCGCATTGGGTCACCAGCAAATCGCGCTGTTAGCGGGCCCATTAAGTTCTGTCTCGGCGCGTCTGCGTCTGGCGGGCTGGCATAAATATCTCACTCGCAATCAAATTCATCCGATAGCGGAACGGGAAGGCGACTGGAGTGCCATGTCCGGTTTTCAACAAACCATGCAAATGCTAAATGAGGGCATCGTTCCCACTGCGATGCTGGTTGCCAACGATCAGATGGCGCTGGGCGCAATGCGCGCCATTACCGAGTCCGGGTTGCGCGTTGGTGCGGATATCTCGGTAGTGGGATACGACGATACCGAAGACAGCTCGTGTTATATCCCGCCGTTAACCACCATCAAACAGGATTTTCGCCTGCTGGGGCAAACCAGCGTGGACCGCTTGCTGAAACTCTCTCAGGGCCAGGCGGTGAAGAGCAATCAGCTGTTGCCCGTCTCACTGGTGAAAAGAAAAACCACCCTGGCGCCCAATACGCAAACCACCTCTCCCCGCACGTTGGCAGATTCCTTAATGCAGCTGGCACGACAAGTTTCCCGACTTGAAAGCGGGCAGTGAGCGCAACGCAATTAATGTGAGTCAGCTCACTCATTAGGCACCCCAGGCTTTACACTCTATGTGTCCGGCTCGTATGTTATGCGAAAATGTGAGCGGATAACAATTCACGCAGGATACAACTATGACAATGATTACGGATTCACTGGCCGTCGTATTACAACGTCGTGACTGGGAAAACCCTGGCGTTACCCAACTTAATCGCCTTGCGGCACATCCCCCTTTCGCCAGCTGGCGTAATAGCGAAGAGGCTCGCACCGATCGCCCTTCCCAAGAGTCGCGCAGCCTGAATGGTGAATGGCGCTTTGCCTGGTTTCCGGCACCAGAAGCGGTACCAGAAAGCTGGCTGGAGCGCGATCTTCCTGACGCCGATACTGTCATCGTCCCCTCAAACTGGCAGATGCACGGTTACGATGCGCCTATCTACACCAACGTGACCTATCCCATTGCGGTCAATCCGCCGTATGTTCCCACGGAGAATCCGACGGGTTGTTACTCGCTCACATTTAATGTTGATGAAAGCTGGCTACAGGAAGGCCAGACGCGAATTATTTTTGATGGTGTTAACTCGGCGTTTCATTTGTGGTGCAACGGGCGCTGGGTCGGTTACGGACAGGACAGTCGTTTGCCGTCTGAATTTGACCTGAGCGCATTTTTACACGCCGGAGAAAACCGCCTCGCGGTGATGGTGCTGCGCTGGAGTGACGGCAGTTATCTGGAAGATCAGGATATGTGGCGGATGAGCGGCATTTTCCGTGACGTCTCGTTGCTGCATAAACCGAGCACGCAAATCAGCGATTTCCATGTAGCCACTCACTTTAATGATGATTTCAGCCGCGCTGTACTGGAGGCAGACGTTCAGATGTACGGCGAGCTGCGCGATGAGCTGCGGGTGACGGTTTCTTTGTGGCAGGGTGAAACGCAGGTCGCCAGCGGCACCGCGCCTTTCGGCGGTGAAATTATCGATGAGCGTGGTGGTTATGCCGATCACGTCACCCTACGTCTGAACGTCGAAAACCCGAAACTGTGGAGCGCCGAAATCCCGAATCTCTATCGTGCGGTGGTTGAACTGCACACCGCCGACGGCACGCTGATTGAAGCAGAAGCCTGCGATGTCGGTTTCCGCGAGGTGCGGATTGAAAATGGTCTGCTGCTGCTGAACGGCAAGCCGTTGCTGATTCGCGGCGTTAACCGTCACGAGCATCATCCTCTGCATGGTCAGGTCATGGATGAGCAGACGATGGTGCAGGATATCCTGCTGATGAAGCAGAACAACTTTAACGCCGTGCGCTGTTCGCATTATCCGAACCATCCGCTGTGGTACACGCTGTGCGACCACTACGGCCTGTATGTGGTGGATGAAGCCAACATTGAAACCCACGGCATGGTGCCAATGAATCGTCTGACCGATGATCCGCGCTGGCTACCCGCGATGAGCGAACGCGTAACGCGAATGGTGCAGCGCGATCGTAATCACCCGAGTGTGATCATCTGGTCGCTGGGGAATGAATCAGGCCACGGCGCTAATCACGACGCACTCTATCGCTGGATCAAATCTGTCGATCCTTCCCGCCCGGTACAGTATGAAGGCGGCGGAGCCGACACCTTCGCAACCGATATTATTTGCCCGATGTACGCGCGCGTGGATGAAGACCAGCCCTTCCCGGCTGTGCCGAAATGGTCCATCAAAAAATGGCTTTCGTTGCCTGGAGAGACGCGCCCGCTGATCCTTTGCGAATACGCCCACGCGATGGGTAACAGTCTTGGCGGCTTCGCTAAATACTGGCAGGCGTTTCGTCAGTACCCCCGTTTACAGGGCGGCTTCGTCTGGGACTGGGTGGATCAGTCGCTGATTAAATATGATGAAAATGGCAATCCGTGGTCGGCTTACGGCGGTGATTTTGGCGATAAGCCGAATGATCGCCAGTTCTGCATGAACGGTCTGGTCTTTGCCGACCGCACGCCGCATCCGGCGCTGACGGAAGCAAAACACCAGCAGCAGTTTTTCCAGTTCAGTTTATCCGGGCGAACCATCGAAGTGACCAGCGAATACCTGTTCCGTCATAGCGATAACGAGCTCCTGCACTGGATGGTGGCGCTGGATGGCAAGCCGCTGGCAAGCGGTGAAGTGCCTCTGGATGTCGCTCCACAAGGTAAACAGTTGATTGAACTGCCTGAACTACCGCAGCCGAAGAGCGCCGGACAACTCTGGCTAACGGTTCACGTAGTGCAACCGAACGCGACCACATGGTCAGCAGCCGGACACATCAGCGCCTGGCAGCAGTGGCGTCTGGCGGAAAACCTCAGCGTGACACTCCCCTCCGCGCCCCACGCCATCCCGCAACTGACCACCAGCGAAACGGATTTTTGCATCGAGCTGGATAATAAGCGTTGGCAATTTAACCGCCAGTCAGGCTTTCTTTCACAGATGTGGATTGGCGATAAAAAACAACTGCTGACGCCGCTGCGCGATCAGTTCACCCGCGCACCGCTGGATAACGACATTGGCGTAAGTGAAGCGACCCGCATTGACCCTAACGCCTGGGTCGAACGCTGGAAGGCGGCGGGCCATTACCAGGCCGAAGCAGCGTTGTTGCAGTGCACGGCAGATACGCTTGCCGACGCGGTGCTGATTACCACGGTCCACGCGTGGCAGCATCAGGGGAAAACCTTATTTATCAGCCGGAAAACCTACCGGATTGATGGAAGTGGTCAAATGGCGATTACCGTTGATGTTGAAGTGGCGAGCAATACGCCACATCCGGCGCGGATTGGCCTGACCTGCCAGCTGGCGCAGGTAGCAGAGCGGGTAAACTGGCTCGGATTAGGGCCGCAAGAAAACTATCCCGACCGCCTTACTGCGGCCTGTTTTGACCGCTGGGATCTGCCATTGTCAGACATGTATACCCCGTACGTCTTCCCGAGCGAAAACGGTCTGCGCTGCGGGACGCGCGAATTGAATTATGGCCCACACCAGTGGCGCGGCGACTTCCAGTTCAACATCAGCCGCTACAGTCAACAGCAACTGATGGAAACCAGCCATCGCCATCTGCTGCACGCGGAAGAAGGCACATGGCTGAATATCGACGGTTTCCATATGGGGATTGGTGGCGACGACTCCTGGAGCCCGTCAGTGTCGGCGGAATTCCACCTTAGCGCCGGTAGCTACCATTACCAGTTGCTCTGGTGTCAAAAATAATAATAACCGGGCAGGCCATGTCTGCCCGTATTTCGCGTAAGGAAATCCATTATGTACTATTTAAAAAACACAAACTTTTGGATGTTCGGTTTATTCTTTTTCTTTTACTTTTTTATCATGGGAGCCTACTTCCCGTTTTTCCCGATTTGGCTACATGACATCAACCATATCAGCAAAAGTGATACGGGTATTATTTTTGCCGCTATTTCTCTGTTCTCGCTATTATTCCAACCGCTGTTTGGTCTGCTTTCTGACAAACTCGGGCTGCGCAAATACCTGCTGTGGATTATTACCGGCATGTTAGTGATGTTTGCGCCGTTCTTTATTTTTATCTTCGGGCCACTGTTACAATACAACATTTTAGTAGGATCGATTGTTGGTGGTATTTATCTAGGCTTTTGTTTTAACGCCGGTGCGCCAGCAGTAGAGGCATTTATCGAGAAAGTCAGCCGTCGCAGTAATTTCGAATATGGTCGCGCGCGGATGTTTGGCTGTGTTGGCTGGGCGCTGTGTGCCTCGATTGTCGGCATCATGTTCACCATCAATAATCAGTTTGTTTTCTGGCTGGGTTCTGGCTGTGCATTCATCCTCGCCGTTTTACTCTTTTTCGCCAAAACGGATGCGCCCTCTTCTGCCACGGTTGCCAATGCGGTAGGTGCCAACCATTCGGCATTTAGCCTTAAGCTGGCGCTGGAACTGTTCAGACAGCCAAAACTGTGGTTTTTGTCACTGTATGTTATTGGCGTTTCCTGCACCTACGATGTTTTTGACCAACAGTTTGCTAATTTCTTTACTTCGTTCTTTGCTACCGGTGAACAGGGTACGCGGGTATTTGGCTACGTAACGACAATGGGCGAATTACTTAACGCCTCGATTATGTTTTTTGCGCCACTGATCATTAATCGCATCGGTGGGAAAAACGCCCTGCTGCTGGCTGGCACTATTATGTCAGTACGTATTATTGGCTCATCGTTCGCTACCTCAGCACTGGAAGTGGTTATTCTGAAAACGCTGCATATGTTTGAAGTACCGTTCCTGCTGGTGGGCTGCTTTAAATATATTACCAGCCAGTTTGAAGTGCGTTTTTCAGCGACGATTTATCTGGTCTGTTTCTGCTTCTTTAAGCAACTGGCGATGATTTTTATGTCTATTCTGGCGGGCAATATGTATGAAAGCATCGGTTTCCAGGGCGCTTACCTGGTGCTGGGTCTGGTGGCGCTGGGCTTCACCTTAATTTCCGTGTTCACGCTTAGCGGCCCCGGCCCACTTTCTCTGCTGCGTCGCCAGGTGAATGAAGTCGCTTAAGAAATTAATGTCGGATACGGCGCGAGCGCCTTATCCGACCAACTTATCAGGACGGAATGTTAAAAATGAACATGTCGATGACAGAAAAAATAAAAGCAGGCAAGCTATTTACCGATATGTGCGAAGGCTTACCTGAAAAAAGACTTCGTGGGAAAACATTAATGTATGAGTTCAATCACTCGCATCCATCAGAAGTTGAAAAAAGGGTAATGACTCCAACTTATTGATAGTCTTTTATGTTCAGATAATGCCCGATGACCTTGTCATGCAGCTCCACCGATTTTGAGAACGACAGTGACTTCCGTCCCAGCCTTGCCAGATGTTGTCTCAGATTCAGGTTATGTCGCTCAATGCGCTGAGTGTAACGCTTGCTGATAACGTGCAGCTTTCCCTTCAGGCGGGGTTCATACAGCGGCCAGCCATCCGTCATCCATACCACGACCTCAAAGGCCGACAGCAGGCTCAGAAGACGCTCCAGTGTGGCCAGAGTGCGTTCACCGAAGACGTGCGCCACAACCGTCCTCCGTATCCTGTCATACGCGTAAAACAGCCAGCGCTGACGTGATTTAGCACCGACGTAGCCCCACTGTTCGTCCATTTCAGCGCAGACAATCACATCACTGCCCGGTTGTATGCGCGAGGTTACCGACTGCGGCCTGAGTTTTTTAAGTGACGTAAAACCGTGTTGAGGCCAACGCCCATAATGCGTGCACTGGCGCGACATCCGACGCCATTCATGGCCATATCAATGATTTTCTGGTGCGTACCGGGCTGAGAGGCGGTGTAAGTGAACTGTAGTTGCCATGTTTTACGGCAATGAGAGCAGAGATAGCGCTGATGTCCTGCAGTGCTTTTGCCGTTACGCACCACGCCTTCAGTAGCGGAGCAGGAAGGACATCTGAAGGAAATGGAAGCCACGCAAGCACCTTAAAATCACCATCATACACTAAATCAGTAAGTTGGCAGCATTACCCCAGTGATGAATCCTATTGGTCGGGAATGGTGATGTCGCATCTTCCCGGTTTCTTTGTGCCCCGAGTTGTGCTCCAGATCAAACTAATCGCCAGTTTTGCATGTTATAAGCATAGAAAGGTTAAATTTCAAAAAATTATAATGCTGACCTGGAGACCTGAATATGTATTCATTTATTGCGCGACAGCCTATTTTTGACAGGAAAATGCAGACCGTCGCATATGAATTGCTTTTCAGGGTCGGAATGAAGAATTCTTTTCCCGATGTTTCGCCTGAATATGCAACTTCCAGGATGATTTCCGACCAGTTTTTATGCATTCCGATTCCCCGCATCGCTGACAATCACAGCTCATTTATCAATGTTCCGCACCGGATGATAATCAGCGGGCTTGGCGATACCTTGCCGAATGATAAAGTGGTTATAGAGATCCTTGAGGATGCCATTCCTGATGACGAGCTTTTCCTGGCGGTCAGGGAACTTCACGACAATGGCTATCAGCTGGCACTTGATGATTTCACGCTGGACAGCGCCTGGGACCGGTTTATGAGATATATTTCGGTCATTAAATTTGATGTTCGGGAAAAAACTTACCATGAGATTGATCGCTATCTCACCGAGAAAAAGCACTTGCTTCACGGCATAAAATTTCTGGCTGAAAAAGTTGAAACAAGAGAAGAGTTTGAGCTTTACAGCCAGGCCGGATTTGTTCTTTTTCAGGGGTTTTTCTTCAGCAGACCGGAGATCATCCGAAACAAATGCCTTTCTCAGAATCCGATGGCGCTTTCCAGCCTGATGATGGAAGTTAACAGGGAAAGCCCGGACTTTACCGTGCTTGAGCGATTACTGAAAAATGACCTGACTTTATCATATAAAATAATGCGTTATGTAAAAAACATGCTGTTCAAATCACACGGTATTACTCCGTCAGGGGAACTTACTCTGAAAGAAATGCTGATGTATCTGGGGTATAACGAAATCCGCCGTTTTGTTTCGGTGGCTGCTCTTTCCAGCATCGGGGTTTCGGGTGTCAGCGAACTTTATCATCTGAGTATGGTTCGTGGAAAATTTTGTGAATTAATTGCCGGGAAATTAAACCTCGCTTCATTATCCTATAACGCGTTTGTTTGTGGTTTGTTTTCTTTGCTGGATGTTATTCTCGAGCAGCCCATGGATGATTTAATTCAACAGATATCGGTTCCCGGAAATGTCGCCGATGCTCTTTGCCTGCATAAAGGCGAGCTTTTTGACATACTTAATCTTTCTTTGTGTTATGAGAAGCTTAGCTGGGAAGAGACAGCTGAAATATGCAGAACACTGAATATCTCTGAGTTCTCTGTTATAGAAACAATGCAGAAAGCCACTAAATGGGCTGATGAGCTCGCTGTATGTTAGCTATTTGACTCATATGGTTAAAGATTTATTTTTCTGTATCGTTTTAGATTAAAGAAATCCTGACAAAAGTCGTTATATCAGCCATCCCAACAGAACGAGACAATACTATTATGACGTGGAAAACCACACAGGGGCGGGTTACCCTCCTTCTTATCAGCTTTTTCGTTGTTTTAATTATGGTTACTTATTTCGTTATCAAAATATTTGTTTCTCCGAAAATCATTGATACCGAGGTAATGACTCCAACTTACTGATAGTGTTTTATGTTCAGATAATGCCCGATGACCTTGTCATGCAGCTCCACCGATTTTGAGAACGACAGTGACTTCCGTCCTGATGTAGCCCCCGACAGCAACGGGAGCCTGTCGTTCCCGTTTTGTCAGCCATAACCTTCCGGCATGGTGTTCGCACTGTGCCGGTTTTTTTACAGGCGGCAGAGATAATGAGTGAAATAAATCCCCGTCAGGCCAGATATGCAGACATGTATGCGAGACTGACCGACCAGATGCAGTCTGTCCGGATCATCCTTGAACAGATGGAAGGACACGAGTACGCCGCAATCAGCACCTACATGAATAACATGGAGGCGATTGCCCGCTTTTACGAGGTGGCCGGAGGAAGCCTCAGTGAACCAGACTTCCTGAACTATCTGAAACAAAAAGACCTTAATCTGTTTGTTGAAATTCTCGCTGTGGGGCGAGCCGTTTCTCTGATGAAAAACCTTCTGGTGAATATAAGACGTATCCTTGAAACGGACAGCGGACTGAGCCGACAGGGAACCATGCCGGAATAAGTCAGCTCAGAAAGCGGCGGCTGTATCACAGTCAGTTTTTTCATGACTTAACAAAAATAAGAGCATTTAGGTATGTGTTTCAGGCGATAGATTCAGAAAAAATAGTATAGGCTGGAAACAAATGGGTAAGCGGATTAAATGGTTGATCTTACCTTTGCATGAGAGTGAGGCAAACCGGCATCTCATCGGATTATCTGGTTGGCACTCCAACCTACTGCTGATGCATGCTTCCCTCGCTAATTCCAGCAAGAACCCCACACGCCTTAACTTCCCGGTCATCGTTGCAACGCGCTCTTAGTGAAACGAGTTGTTTCTCAAGCGCCTGTAGAGCGGTTATCTGCGAGCGTACATGAGAGATGTGATCATCGAGCAAGGCATTGACAGCGGTACAGGACTGATGAGGGTCGTCCTGATAGCGCTTTAGTTCGTGAATTTCTGCCAGTGACAGATCCAGGATGCGGCAGCGACGAATAAAGGCCAGCCGCTCAACGTGTTTCTCGGTATAGACACGGTAACCGTTCTCCTGCCGACCAGGCGGCGGCAACAAGCCCTGCCGTTCGTAGAAGCGGATCGTCTGTGTATCTACCCCTACTGACTGTGCCAACTGACCAATACGCATCGGGTTCCTCCGCAACGGATTCTCTACGCTATTGACATTATAGCTACTATATAGTTTTAAATGAAAACCCGATCACATTCAAGTGGAGTCATATCATGAGTAAAAACTGCGGAGGCCCCTGTGGCGACCATGCAAGGCCTGCGGCGGATACCGATATGCAGGCCTCCTCCGATGCGTCGGGGGAATGGGTCAGTGTTTATGCCGTGCCGAAGATGGACTGTCCATCAGAAGAGCGCATGATTCGCCTGGCCCTGAACGGCGTTGAGGGGATTCGGGTACTGTCCTTCGACTTGTCGAACCGCCGGTTGAAGGTCGTGCATGACGGTGAGGTCGAGCCCGTCACCTCGAAACTGAAGACCTTGGGGCTAGGCGCCTCGCTTCAGGAAACCGTCGCTGCAAATCCGGAGACCATCAAGGCCGCCGAGTTTTCGGCAGCTTCTGCTAAGCAAGAATCCGGGACCCTGCGCTGGTTGCTCGGCATCAATGCACTTCTGTTCGTGGTGGAAATGACTGCCGGTCTGATCGCCCGGTCCACCGGCCTGATTGGAGAATCCCTGGACAATTTTGCCGATGCGGCGGTGTACGGGCTTGCCCTTTATGCGGTTGGACATAGCGTGAAAATGCAGGTACGTGCCGCGCATCTTGCTGGTGTACTGCAACTGATCTTGGCTGTGGGCGTACTCATAGAGGTGGTGAGACGCTTTGTATTCGGTAGTGAGCCTGAATCGCTGGTGATGATGGCTATCGCATTCGTCGCATTGATTGCCAATACCAGTTGTCTGCTGCTCATATCCAAACATCGGGAGGGCGGGGCGCACATGAAGGCAAGCTGGATATTCTCGGCCAACGACGTGGTGATCAACCTGGGGGTCATCACCGCCGGCGCTCTGGTCGCGTGGACCGGGTCCAATTATCCGGATCTGATTATCGGCACCATCGCGGGGGTAATTGTACTTAACGGTGCTAGACGCATTCTGGCGCTCAAGGATTAAGCAATGTCCATTTTTGGCAAACATCTGTCACCGTACGCTCTGTTGTCCATATCGGGCCTGCTGGCAGCGTCTGATCAGGCCATAAAATGGCTGGTGCAACAATCAATGGCATATGGCGAGTCTATTTCAGTGACCTCATTCTTTAACTGGGTACACGTATGGAATACCGGTGCCGCATTCAGTCTTTTTGCGAATGGTGGAGGCTGGCAGCGCTACTTTTTTATCGGAATCGCGGTAGTGGTCTCGATTTTTCTGATCAAGCTGATCTTTGAAAATCGTCATAAAGGAGAAGCCATCGCTTACAGTCTTATCCTCGGTGGCGCCATGGGCAACCTGATTGACCGGGTCTTTCGCGGCTATGTTGTGGATTCCTTTGATTTCTATTGGCGAGACTGGCATTGGCCGGCCTTCAACCTGGCTGATATTGCAATTGTCCTCGGTGCCTTACTTTTAGTTTCCAGCAGCTTGTTGGGTAAAAAAGCAAACACCAATGCTGAGTCGGATGGATCTGACTGACACCTACGCCTATACAACACCATGACCGAACTTCCCGACAACATCCTTCACCTGCCGCAATACCAAGTACTGGGCTGCAAATCAACCGACGACGAAATGCACTTCCAGGTGGACGTGCCCGATCCCATCGCCTGCGAGGAATGCGGCGTGCAGGGTGAGTTCGTACGGTTCGGCAAGCGTGACGTTCCCTATCGTGATCTGCCCATCCACGGCAAGCGGGTCACTCTCTGGGTGGTCCGCCGCCGATACACCTGCCGGGCCTGCAAGACAACATTCAGGCCCCAGCTACCGGAGATGGTGGACGGATTCCGTATGACACTGCGGCTGCATGAGTACGTGGAGAAGGAATCCTTCAACCACCCCTACACCTTTGTGGCGGCACAGACCGGCCTGGACGAGAAGACGGTGCGCGACATCTTCAACGCCCGCGCCGAGTTGCTGGGGCGCTGGCACCGCTTCGAGACGCCCCGCATCCTGGGCATTGACGAGCTATACCTGAACAAGCGCTACCGCTGCATTCTGACCAACATTGAGGAGCGAACCCTGCTCGACCTGCTGGCCACCCGCCGCCAGGACGTGGTGACCAACTACCTGATGAAGCTAAAAGACCGGCAGAAGGTCGAGATCGTCAGTATGGACATGTGGAACCCCTACCGGGCAGCGGTCAAGGCTGTGCTGCCCCAGGCCCGTATCGTGGTCGATAAGTTCCATGTGGTGCGCATGGCCAACGATGCCCTAGAGAGAGTGCGCAAGGACCTCAGAAAGGAGCTGAAACCGTCCCAGAGCCGGACTCTCAAGGGAGACCGGAAAATCCTGCTGAAACGCGCTCACGAAGTCTCAGACCGGGAGCGCCTCATCATGGAGACCTGGACAGGCGCGTTCCCGCAACTGCTGGCCGCCTACGAGCACAAGGAGCGCTTCTACGGCATCTGGGACGCCACCACACGGCTCCAGGCAGAAGCCGCCCTGGACGAGTGGATAGCCACCATCCCGAAGGGCCAAAAGGAAGTCTGGAGCGATCTGGTCAGGGCAGTGGGAAACTGGCGCGAAGAGACCATGACCTACTTCGAGACGGACATGCCCGTCACCAACGCTTACACAGAGTCCATCAACCGACTGGCCAAGGACAAGAACCGTGAAGGGCGCGGTTACTCCTTCGAGGTGATGCGGGCACGAATGCTCTACACCACGAAGCACAAGAAGAAGGCACCGACTGCGAAGGTCTCTCCTTTCTACAAGAAAACCATCGGTTACGGACTGCCGGACTTCGCAGAGGAACTCAACTACGGAGTCGATCTATCAACCATCTGAGGGTGGTATCAGATTGATGGGGTGAAGGTGCCCCATCAACCATTAAATCCGTATACCCAAACAAATAAAATCAGCTAGATTGATTCGCCGCTCCATCCCCGTGAGAGCGGCATTTTTTATGCCTGAAAGCTCTGGAGACCAATGTTCACTGGCACAACACCAGGCCGGAGAACCCGTGCAGTTAAAACTACCAGACTGTGTAGATTTATATGAAATACGGAACAGGTTACAGTAATGACTAACCATACATTATCCTCTCCATATGGATAATATATTCACAATAAACCTCAGAAATTTAATAAAGGTAAGGGAGACTAAAAGATGATAGCCCGATTTTTTATTCGCTGCGTGGATTATCTTAAAAATGACATAACCCGATATATAAGTGTCTTTTTCATTTTAGGGTTTGTTTTTTCTTATACAGCATACAAAACCGGGGGGGAACCAGCGTTAAAAATCATAGTCGACTCGTTTGTTAGTACCGATCCACTATTTTTGACTTTTTTAAAGGCAGCATACATCGCAGGATTACTGGTCATAATAGTTACCGGCTTTATCAGTAAGGCAGGCTGCCGTTATTACAGGAAATTAATTAACTGCATCTTCTCTGTAGCTGAAGAAATGGTGGCTTTATATGAAAACATAGCACTATTGCTCGCAGGGTTCTGCCTTACAGGCATGTTACTGGGGCCACAAAAATCACTTCCGGGAATTGTATTCATGCAAATTATGATTTTCTTTACTCTTTTTTATGCCTTCAATTTTTGCGTCAGAAGCGAAGTAAAATTCATTATGCATAAACGAACATAATATACCGAATTATCCGTTCAGTATCGGACCTGTAAAAACGCTGCCCCTAACCAGATGCGTTTCGTTTTCACTCAGGCAGCCAGTGATGATGAACGTAAACGGCAAACCAGTTACCCGGTTGATGCCCCTGCATCAGCAGGACACGCCCGTGTTAATCATTCAGGGCATTTCCAGGCACCACTTCATCGGCAATAGCTGAATGCAGGCCATCCCCGCTGCCAGTAGGCCGGTAGCTGTGGGCGAAACCCACAGATACCGGTGTGCCACATAACCGGCTTCCCGTAACACGTCAGCAAAGGCCAGAACCATACAGTCTGCACCGTATGCGGATTCACGAAGGGTTAGAAACGATTTCCCGCAAAATCTCTCCCTGACCTCCCAACTATATCCGGGCGTTGCGTCACGGTTCCTGCCCGTCCCGGAGTCTGAACGCATTAACCAGTGAAGACAGTGTGTCGGCCTGCTCAGACATTGCCCTTGCCGCACTGGCTGACTGTTCAACAAGCGCAGCATTCTGCTGGGTGGAGGTATCTATCTGTCCGATCGCCTGATTAATCTGGCGTACTCCGCCACTTTGTTCTGTTGCAGCCTGAGCAATTTCCACGATTATCTGGGCGATCTGCCCGGCGTTCACCGACATCTCCTGCATGACTTCACCGGCCCGGTCAATCAGGTCACGGCCAGACTGGGCCTGTTCCACTGATTCATCGATCAGCCCCTTGATATCTTTGGCCGCCGTGGCACTCTTCTTCGCCAGACTACGAACTTCGGCTGCTACAACCGCAAATCCCCGTCCGGATTCACCGGCACGCGCTGCCTCAACGGCCGCATTCAGTGCCAGGATGTTGGTCTGGAAGGCGATGGATTCAATGACGTTAATAATATCCGCCATTCTCTGGGAGGACTGGTGAATGCCTTCCATCTGACGGGTAGTGGCCTGCATCATTTCTGTATTACGCTTAACAATACTGCCCCCTTCCTGTACAAGGGTCTGTGCCTGACGGGCGTTTTCTGCCGTATTTTCTATAGTGGCCGTCAGTTGCTCCAGTGCAGACGCCGTCTCAACGAGTGCACTGACCTGTTCTTCAGTACGGGAAGAGAGATCCTGGTTTCCGGCCGCTATCTGGGAAGATGCCGTTGACACCGAAGAGGAACTGTCGCGAACCTGGCTGAGCATGCGGCTGATATTAATACTTGTAGCTTTCAGCCCGGACAGCAGACGTCCTGTTTCATCTTCCGGATAACGTTCACGGAACGCGGTTGTCATATCTCCGTTGCCGGCAGCCTCTATCCCCTTCATGGCCTCATCCAGCGGGCGGGTGATACTGCGGGTAATGATGATCATGATGCCAATCCCCGCGATAATGGCCAGCAGCGCCACAATGGAAAAGATAATATTGTCACGAACCAGACTGGCAGCCAGGCGCTCCATTTCATCATTCAGGACGACGTTAATGTCATCCATCATGGGTTTCAGCTGGTCTGACAGGCCATTCAGGGAAGCAGCACTTCCGCCCTTTGATACAGCCTCGTCATGAGCGGAAAAATATTTTTGCTGCTGAAGTACTACCTTTTCCCAGAGCTGTTGCCCCTCCCCCAGATCTTCTGGTGAGACTGTGTTCTGCATGGCGGTAATGGAATCCTGAAGTTCCTTATATTTTTTCTGATACGCGGCAGCATCGTTATCAGCGAGAAATTCCTTACCGGCATCGATAATGGCCAAATTGATATCATATAACTCATTCACCGTTGCCGTACGCGCCATGGAGCCTTTTATCATGGCGTAGTTATACTGGTTAACCAGAAACAGCCCAACTATAAATACCAGCAGTGCGCCAAACCCCAGCGACAGTTTTCTGGCGACAGAAAGATCCCTGAAAATTCCCATAAAATCTGTATTCCTCACTCTGTAATCGTTTAAAAAGGCATGCATCCTTCATAACCATCAGTTTACGGCCGGCACTTATTTCCTGCCGGGCATCCTTCACCGGGAGTAGTTATGAAAATGTGAATATATTATCGGCATGACAGGAGTAAACTTGATGGTATTTCCCGTTAAAGTGATGTAGCCCCCTGAAACACCAGACAGTAGTGTCAACGACGGGTAAAAAGTGATCCACTTACAACTCCACCGACGGTCTAATATTGATCCACCGTTTTACTCAGGATTAGCTTCAGCGATAACCCCGGCCTTTCGTTTCTGTTTCAGTCGATAGCTCTCTCCTTTTATTTGAACAACGTGTGAGTGGTGTAAGATCCGGTCCAGCATCGCGGATGTCAGCGCCGCATCACCGGCGAACGTCTGATCCCACTGCCCGAACGGCAGGTTAGAGGTCAGGATCATCGCGCTCTTTTCATAACGCTTGGCGATGACCTGGAAGAACAGCTTTGCCTCTTCCTGGCTGAACGGCAGATAGCCTATTTCATCGATGATGAGCAGCTTTGGCGCCATCACGCCACGGTGAAGCGTTGTTTTATAGCGCCCCTGGCGTTGTGCCGTGGACAGCTGAAGCAACAGGTCTGCCGCCGTAGTGAAGCGAACCTTGATACCCGCCCGTACCGCTTCGTAGCCCATGGCTATTGCCAGATGCGTTTTCCCCACGCCGGATGGCCCCAGCAACACGATATTTTCGTTGCGCTCTATGAAGCTCAGTGAACGCAACGACTGGATTTGCTTCTGTGGGGCACCGGTGGCGAAGGTGAAGTCATACTCCTCGAACGTTTTCACTGCCGGGAAGGCCGCCATCCGGGTATACATCGCCTGTTTACGCTGATGCCGGGCCAGTTTTTCCTCATGAAGCAGATGCTCCAGGAAGTCCATATAGCCATGGTCAGCCGGACCATGGGCGTGTCGCGTGCGCAACTGTCACTGCGGA